>Ga0079223_10003045_pt1 | contig 10530 bp, 12 predicted proteins | sample Stecom2011_FD_75072 | JGI IMG/M metagenome (GOLD analysis project Ga0079223, IMG submission 75072) | Agricultural soil microbial communities from Utah to study Nitrogen management - Steer compost 2011 | ecosystem: Environmental > Terrestrial > Soil > Agricultural land | place: USA: Utah...
ATAGGCAATGCTGTTCGGCGCAACCGAGCCAAGCGGCGCATACGACACGCACTACGAGAAGTGCCACTGGAGCAAGGTATGGACTACGTGATCATCGCTGATCGCCAGGTCGTGGAAGCCGACTTCTCCGACCTGATCGGTTGGCTCCGCCGCGCAGTGGATGCCCTGAGATGAGAAGACTGCCCCGCCGCGTGGTGTCCCGTCTCATTGCGGCCTACCAGATTCTGGTAAGCCCCTCTCTCGGAGCGAACTGCCGCTATCGGCCGACGTGCTCGGGTTACGCCCGGGAGGCGATCGAGCGGTTTGGAGTGCTCGAGGGGGGGTGGCTGGCGTTGCGCCGGCTCTCCCGGTGTCATCCATTCCACGCCGGGGGGTTCGACCCCGTTCCTCGAGGAGGACATGACTGATGGGTGCGATCTTCAATGCCATCCAGCAGGCGCTGGCCGTCCTCCTCGACCTCATCTATCAGGTCGTCCCCTCTTTCGGTCTGGGGATCGTGGTGCTCACGGTCCTCGTCAACCTGGCCCTCTTCCCGCTGACACTGAAACAGACCCGGGCCACGCGGGCGTTCCAGGCGATCCAACCCGAGATCAAACGCATCCAGAAGGAGTACAAGGACCGTCCCGAGGAGATGCAGCGGGAGTTGATGCGGGTCCAGAAAGAAGCCGGTGCCTCGCCCGGCGGGTGTCTGGTCCCCCTTCTCGTCCAGATGCCGATCTGGTATGCGCTCTTCCGGGTCTTGGGCCTGGCGCAGGTGACGGAGGCGATCCTCCCCCAGGTGGAGAGGTTCAAGCCCGGAGTGAGTATCGACGATATGGTGCCGGGGATTCTCCGTTGGTTGCCCGACGGATCGGCTTTGGGGCAAGCCGTGGCCGAGGGGAACACCCAGTTCTTGGGAATGAACCTGTCTTGGTCTCCTGCCCAGGCCTTCGCCGAGGGCCTGGTGACCGCTCTCCCCTACTTGTTCATGATCGTTCTGATGGTGGCTACCCAGTACATACAGACCTGGCATTCCACCTACGGGCAAGCCAAGCCGGAAGGACCCCAGGCGGGTGCCCAGCAGGCTATGACGAAGATCATGCCCCTCTTCATCGGCTTCATCTCCTGGAATTTCCCGGCAGGTCTGGTCCTCTACTGGGCCACCGGCAATCTCTTCCGGCTCGGCCAGCAGGTCGTGATCTTCAAGATCGACGGCCGGCCCACCCCGGCCGCGGCCAACGGTGACAAGGCGGCACCGGCCCAGCCGTCCGAGCCCGGAGAAGGTAACCGCAAGAAGCCGCAGCCGAGCTCGAAGAAGAAGAGTCGGCGCAGAAGGAGCTGACGTGGCGTACGTCGAAGTGAAGGCGAAGACGATCGAGATGGCGATCGAGGCGGCGATGCGCGAACTCGGTGTCACGGACCGGGAGCGCCTCGAGATCGAGGTCCTGCAGGAGCCCGAGCGGGGGTTCTTGGGGATCGGCGCCCGGGATGCCATCGTCAAAGTCACAGAGAAGCCGGCCGGACGCAAACGCAGCCGGGGGAGGAAGAAGAAGCGAGGCGGGCGCCAGCCAGAGGCGGCCAAGGCGAAGGGTTCCCCCCGACCGGCACGACAAGGTGAAGGAAAGGCCAAGAACATGCGCTCGGACGCGGGCAACGAGGCGCCTCGAAGCAAGCAACCACAGGAGACTCGAAAGGAGAACGACCCGCGCAAGGACCTGCCCCCGGCGGAACAGGAACCACTGGTGCGCGAGTTCCTCGAGGGACTGCTCGAAGCGATCGGGCTCGAGGGGCGGGTCGAGACCGAGATGGACGAGGACGTGGTCGTCGCCAAGGTCGTCGGTGAGCAAACCGAGGCACTGGTGGGACCACGGGGCTCGGTGATGGAGGCGGTCCACGAGTTGACGAAGACCGTTCTGCAACGAGCGGCACAGGAACCGGCCCGAGTGCGGATAGACATCGCCGGTTACGCCGAGCGGCGACGACAGGCCCTGACCATCTATGCCGGTGAGCTGATCGAGCAGGTCCTCGAGGAGGGCGGTGAGTTGATGCTGGAGCCGATGTCCGCGGCCGACCGGAAGGTGATCCACGACGTGGTCGCCCAGCACGAAGGCGTGCGTTCGTATTCCGAAGGTGAGGCGCCCGCCCGGTACGTGGTCATCGCCAAGGTGTCGGAGGAGGCGGACGCCCAGTCGACGCCGGAGCCTACGGATGAGGAGCTCCCGCCAGACGACGCCAACGTGGAGGAGCCGGCTGCCAACGAGGCAGCGGTTCGGGAGGCGGAGTCGGCCGTCGGCGAGGGCGCTCCCCCGGCAGAGGACGAGTCGGGCGAGGACTCCTGACCCAACCCTCGAGTTTCACGTGAAACATCAGGCCCGAGGCGGTTAGCCTCGGGCCTGATGCATTCCTCGGTTCTGGAGCGAGCCGCCGACTGGGCGGGATGGCCGTTGAACACCCACACCCGGAACGTGCTGATGCGCTACGCCAGGTGGCTCGTCGACGAAGCGATACCCGCCGGCGGGCTGGGGCCGAACGAAGGCCCCCGAGTGGTCAGTCGCCATGTGGCGGATTCCCTGTTGTTCGCAGGGGGTTGGCCCGGACCGCACTCCCCGGCATCGGTCGTGGATCTCGGTTCAGGGGTTGGGCTCCCGGGGATCCCCCTGGGCGTCCTGTGGCCGAACTCCCATGTGCTCCTGGTCGACCGTGCGGGACGACGGGTGGATCTGGCCCGTCGCGCGGTTCGGGTGTTGGAGTTGGAGAATGTGGAAGTGGCCGGCATCGACGCCTCCCGAGTCGCTTCCGAAGCCGATCTGGTGGTGGCGCGAGCCGCCGCCAGATTGGAACAGGTGAGCGATTGGGCCAGACGGCTACTCCGGCCCGGCGGAAGATTGGTCGTGGGGGGATCGTGGGAGGAGCGACCCGAGGAGCATCCCGACTTCGAGGTGGTGGAGGTTGCTTCGTCGGTGCTTGACCGGGGCGTGTGGCTTCGTATCATGGCCGCCGCATGACCCGGGCAACCATCGTGGCTCTCGCCAACCAGAAGGGAGGCGTGGGCAAGACCACCACCGCGATCAACCTGGCGGCGGGGTTGGCATTCCAGGGCGTGAAGACGTTGCTCGTCGACCTCGACCCCCAAGGCAACGCCACCTCGGGGCTGGGAATCGATCGCCAATCGATCACCCATTCGATCTACGACGTTCTGTTGAAGGATTTCCCGATCGAAGATGCTGTCGAGCCGACCAGCGTCAGGGATCTGTTCGTGGTCCCGGCCACCATCGACCTGGCCGGGGCCGAGATCGAGCTGGTGCCGGTGTTCAGCCGAGAGCGCCGGCTGGGCAACGCCCTGAAACAGATCGAGAACGACTACCAGGTCGTCTTCGTGGACTGTCCGCCCTCGTTGGGCCTCCTCACGGTCAACGCCCTGGCGGCGGCCGATGAAGTGATGATTCCCATCCAATGCGAGTACTACGCCTTGGAAGGCCTCAGTCAACTCCTCCACAACGTCGATCTGGTCAAGTCGAACTTGAACCCGAGCCTCGAGATCGGGGGAGTGGTGTTGACCATGTACGACGCCCGTACCCGACTGTCCAAGGAAGTCGCCGACCAAGTGAGAGGCCATTTCGGTGACACCGTCTACCGGGCATTGATCCCGCGCTCCGTTCGGTTGTCGGAGGCGCCCTCGTATGGAGAGCCGATCGAGGCTTTCGACGGGATGAGCCGCGGGGCGATCGCATATCGCGAACTGGCTCGAGAGTTCCGCCGTCGGCACGGGATGGACTGAGGAGGATAATGGCCACACGACGCGCCGGGTTGGGGAGAGGCCTGGAATCGCTCATTCCCAGCGGTGAGGGGAAGGACGAGTTCCGGCGTCTGAAACTCGACGAGGTGGTCCCCAACCCGAATCAACCCCGAACCCACTTCGACGAAGCGGCACTCGACGAGCTCGCCGCCTCGATCACCGAAGTCGGCGTTCTCCAGCCGGTCATCGTGCGGCCGCTAGACGACGGCCGCTATGCCTTGATAGCCGGCGAGCGCCGGTGGCGAGCGGCGCGCCAGGCGGGCCTCACCGATATCCCCGCCGTCATTCGCACGACCGACGACCAGCGCAGCCTCACCGAGGCGCTCGTCGAGAATCTCCAGCGCCAGGACCTCGGGCCCCTGGAGGAGGCCGCTGCCTACCGGGCCCTCATGGAAGATTTTGGAATGTCACACGAACAGGTCGCTCAGGCGGTGGGAAAGAGCCGTCCCGCAGTGACCAACACGCTGCGGCTCCTCCAACTCCCGGCCACCATCCAAGGCATGGTGGAGCGGGGCGAGCTGTCGGCGGGTCATGCCCGGGCGCTCTTGTCGATCGAAGACCGCGCCTATGCCCAGCACATCGCCGCTCGCGCCGTCGCCGAGGGCTGGTCGGTCCGACAAGTGGAGGAGGCGGCTCGGGCCCGAGTGGGAACCGCCGCTCCGAGCCCGTCTCCACGGGTGCGGGAGGTGCGCCCCGTCGAGATCGTCGAACTGGAACAGCGGCTCCGGGACAGGCTGGGCTCGAAGGTCGACATCAAGTATCGGAACCAGAAGGGGAAGGTGGAGATCACCTTCAACTCGTTGGAGGACCTGGAGCGGATCTACCGCCAGTTCTTCACGTAGAGCGCCCGGCCTGGCGGAAGAAGTCGTCGACCCCCTCGACGACGGCCACCGCGGTCTTCTCGTCGAGGTCGGGGGATTCCACCACGATGGCAGGCGCCCGGGTCTCCTTGAGCATCGGCGTTGCCCTTCCCTCGTACTCGGTGCCCAGGCGAACGGCGACGGCATGGGCCAGCATCGCCCCGACCTCGCTCCGCCCCAGGTTCGACTCGTAGTAGTACACCCTCGTCAAGTCCTCGGTGACCCCGAACGAGATTATGAGGTCGGCCCCGAGACGATTGGCGCGCCGGGCTCGCAACCGTTCGGGCATGGTGACGTCGTGGCTCCGGGAGAGGAGCGGCACCCCGCCTCGTTCCTGGAGGGCGATGGCGGCGCCGTTGGCAGCGATCCACGCCGTTGCCGCCTCCGCTTCGGTGCGACACGCTGCGTCCAGGAAGATCCGGGCGCCGACGACCGTCGGGGGACGGGTACGCAGCCATTCCAACTCGCGAACCGCCTCCCGGCCGGCCCGCAGCGTCGCCCGTGTCACCAGGCGCAGCTCGGTGATCACTTCCGGGCCGACCCTTCCATCTTCTGCCAGGTGGCGATTGCGTTGGAATTCGACCACCGCCCGCTGGGTATCGGGACCGAACACCCCGTCGACCTTTCCGGCGTCGAATCCGAGACCGTTGAGACGGCTCTGCAGTTCGGCGACGTCGTCGCCACGCAGCATCGGCCGACGAAGAAACAGCAGACGGTCCCCCAGGCGGTATCCCGCCTCGTAGAGGGCGCGCCAGGTGTCGGGCCCGACCACGCCATCCGCGTTCAAGCCCCGGCTGCGCTGGAAGTCGGTGACGGCGCGGCGAGTGCCTTCACCGAACTCGCCGCGCGGATCCAAGCCGGGGGAGAGCCCCAGCGCGGTCAACCTGTCTTGGATGTCACGAATGGGTTCCCCGGTGTCGCCCAAGCGGTACAGGCGCATCAGTGCATGGTACGGCGCTCCGTCGACACGCGGGTCGGGGGGCGCGGGCGACGGTCGTCGCTCGAGACCGGGGCTGAGAGGCCGTCAGTCGAGGAATTCGGCGAGTTCCTGCAGCATGGCTGCCTTGGGGCGGGCCCCGACGATCCGCTTCTTCTCGACACCGTCCTGGAAGACGATCATCGTGGGGATGCTCATGACGTCGTAGCGCCCCGGGGCCTGGGGGTTCTCGTCGATGTTGAGCTTGGCGATGGTGATCGAGTCGTGTTCTGCGGCGATCTCTTCGAGGATCGGAGCGATCATGCGACACGGCCCGCACCATTCGGCCCAGAAGTCGACGAGGACAGGCTTGTCCGAGTTGATCGCCTCGTCGAACTCGGCATCGGTGATGGTCACAGGTTGGCTCATCGGGTCGTCTCCTTGTCTTTCGCTCCAGAGATCATTCTCTGGCGGCCAGCCATCGCTCGGCATCGATCGCCGCTCGGCTTCCGGTGCCGGCTGCGGTGATCGCCTGCCGATAGTACGAGTCGGCAACGTCACCGGCGGCGAACACTCCTTCCACGGAGGTGCGGGTCGACACGCCGTCGGCGAGGACCACATACCCGTTGGGGTCGAGCTCGAGCTGGCCTTCGAACAGTTTCGTGTTGGGTGTGTGGCCGATGGCCACGAAGACCCCGTCGGTTTCCACCAGACGAGTTTCTTTCGTGATCGTGTCCTCCAGCGTGACGCCGGTCACGCCGTCCTCTCCGTGGATCTCCGTGACGACGGCGTTCCAGATCACGTCGATCTTCGGGTGTTCCAGTGCCCGGTTGGCCATGATCTTCGAGGCGCGGAATTCGTCCCGACGATGCACGATCGTCACCTGCGAGGCGAACTTCGTGAGGAAGAGCGCCTCCTCCATCGCCGAGTCGCCGCCGCCGACCACGATCAGCCTCTTGTCACGGAAGAAGAAGCCGTCGCATGTGGCACATGCCGAGACGCCCCGCCCGGTGAGTCGCTGCTCACCGGGGACATCGAGCCACTTGGCGGAAGCGCCGGTGGCGATGATGACCGCCTCGGCCCGGTATTCGTCTGCGCCCACCCACAGCCGGAAGGGCTGCTCGGAGAAGTCGACACGGTCGACGTCGACGGTCACCAAGCGCGCGCCGAACCGTTCAGCTTGCTTGCGGAAACGGTCCATCAGCTCGGGCCCCTGGATCCCGTCGGGGAAACCCGGATAGTTCTCTACTTCGGTCGTGATCATCAGCTGGCCACCAGCCGAGAAGCCCTCGAAGACGATGGGCTCGAGGTCGGCGCGGGCTGCATACAGCGCGGCTGTCAGGCCGGCCGGGCCGCTGCCGATGATGGCCACCTTCTCAGTTGTGGACACTGGTGTTCAATCCTTGCTCCGCTTACTCCACAACAACGCCCCCGCGACGAGAAATAGTCCCGCCAGCACACCCCAGGCAGCGGCGTCGCTACCGAGAGAGATCTCGAGGGCCGCGAACACGGTGAGGAACAGGAAGATGGCCGCCATCAGCCCGAAAGCGGCGGCGATCAGGCCGAGGGTCGACAGACGCACCGCCTTGGCTATCCGATCGACGGTCATCGCGCGTGCGCGGGTGGCGATGTCCTCCAGGAACGTCGCCAATCGGGCGGGGAAATCCTCCATCCACGGGAGGTTAGCCGCGGCGAGGTCGCTCACCCTGTCGGGTAGACGACCGAGCAGTCCTCGGCATCGAGCACCTGCACGGCCGGGTCGTCTGGGTTCCCAGTCGCCACGAACCACACTGGAACGCCGTCCATCTCGGCTCTTTCGGTGGCCACCACATCGGTGGCATCGACCCGATCTCCGCAGACGAACGAGCTGTCGGTTCCTGCTGCTCCGGAGACGACGCGGTCGGTGAACTGGGCGATCATCTCGGGGAGATCGGCGGCGGCGAAAGCCCCCAGGCTCTGTGCCTGCGCATCGGCGGCGCCGTCGTCTGCGGCGGCTTCGGTCATGGCGGTGTCCGCCGCGGCCGGTGTCGTATTCGACCCGGACGAGTCCTCGCCGCCTCCGGAGAACGGCTCAGCGGTGTCCGCTTGGGTCTGAAGCTCGGCTGTAGCCGAGAACACTTCGCGGGCGGCGGTGGTGAGCGTGGTCTCCCCGCCTCGGCCCCCGACGAGAACGGCGCCCACAGCAACGAATGCAGCCAGAATCGCCGCCGCCCCCATGATCCGATACCACCGAGGAGTGGACGACGCGACGGGCACCTCGGGTGTCGTTTCTGGCTCGGCACTGTCCACCTCGGCCCAGACGGCCTGGCGGAGTCGAAAGCGTTCCAGATCCGTCAGGCGGGGAGCAGGTTCGCTGCGGATCGCCTCCAGGACTAGGAGGTTGGCCTCGTAGTACTCGGCGCATTCCGGGCACGAGTCGACCAGCTCACGCCCCGGAGCCGGGTCCTCGAGAGTTCCCTGGGCGAGAGCGAAGACGAGATCGAGGTCATGTCGTTCGTGCATCGGGTCACTCACTTGGATGTCATCCCCATGCCTCGCGGTTCCCGAGTATTCGGGCCAGTTCCTTGCGTGCCCGGTGGAGGCGTGACTTGACGGTTCCCTCCGCCACCTGGAGGATCGCCGCCACTTCGCCGATGGGCAGGCCCTCCACGTCGGCCAAGACGAGGGTGGTGCGGAACTCCTCGGACAAGGCGGCCAGGGCTGTAGTGAGGTCGGGGCGCAACTCGACGGCGGAGAGAGCCGAGTCGACCCGTCGATCGGGAGGCTCGTAACCCTCCGGGAGCGGGTCGGAGGGACGCCGCTTCATGCGGCGCAATTGGTCGTAGCAGGTGTTCACCGCCACCCGGTACAACCACGTCGAGAACAGGGAGTCGCCGCGGAACTGACCCGCCTTGCGGAACACGGTGAGGAAAGTCTCCTGCACCGCGTCCAGGGCGTTCTCCCGGTCGCGCATGATGCGCAGGCAGATCGCGAGCACCCGATCCTCGTGACGCCGCATGAGCTCGTCGAAAGCGGCTCGGTCGCCACCGACGGCGCGAGTGAGGAGATCCGGATCTGCGAGGTCTTTCACCGGGTCTCAGGCTACCGGCCCACCCGGTTGCCGCCGCCTCTCGTCACCGTCGCTCGGGGTCATCGTCAGCGAAACCGGAGCTCGGACAAGGAGGCCTGGTAGTCGCCTTCGTGCGGGGGCAGGTCCGTGAACCAGATCAGCCAGCTGCCTCCCGAGCGGGTCGGCAGCTGGAGGGAAGTCGTGCCGGGTTGAGAGCTCAGTCGGCCCACTACCTCGTAGTCACCGAGGTCGTCGGAGACCCTCTCCGCCCATCGGATCTCGAGGGACGCGCCGGCGCCGAGACCGATGAGCTCCAGGGCCCGAGGCGAGCCGGAGACTTCGACTCGCACGCCCACCCCCGGTTTGAGGAGGGGAAGGGGATCGAGGTAGGTCTCGGTCCGCCACTGGGTGGAGGTGTCTCCGTCCACGAGGTTCTCCACCGAGTCGTCGTTCTCGTCCCCGCCACCGAACGGATCGAACGCCTCGATCGATGACACCGTGACATCGCCGACCGCCACCGTCGGGACGGTCGAGGTGCTGGACGGGGGAGTGGCGGTGGTGCTCGTGGGCGGAGTGGTTCCGCCCGCCTGCTGAGCCGCGGGAGGAGGGGCGACGGGTAGTCCGTCGGGAGTGAACAGCCGGCCCAGGCCCACGAGCCCGGCCGCGGCAACGACCAGGGCCGCGGCGGTCAGGAGCAGCCGTCGCGAGGGCCGCGGGGACTCGGGCTGGGGGCGGCGCGGCGTGGGGGCGCTGGCGAACGCTTCGGCGAGGGTCCTGGCCGACACGTTGCTCGTCCGTCCGGCTCTGAGGATCCGGTCGACGTCGCTGCTCAGACCGTCGATCGCTTCCGAGGGCGGCGTGATGCCGACGGGAGACCCCGTCAGGGCCTCTTCGAGCACCTCGGAGAGCCGGCGGACGTCGTCGTGCGGTCCCGCCCCCCGGGAGCGACGGCCGAAGGCACCTAGCTTGGCGGGATGGGCGACCGTGTAGGTTATGGCCCCGAGATCGATGCCCCCGTGGACCACCCCGGCTTCGTGGAGGGCGGCGAGGGCAGAGAAGAGCCCGGCCGCATTCGGCAGGAACTCGTCCGGCTCGATCGTGTCCCCTGCCACCAGTCGCGCCTGTAGGGTCGCTCCACCCGTCCACTCGGACACGGAGTAGGCGCCGTCTTCCAGCTCCCCGACCATGTAGATGGCGGCGAGATGGAGGTGGCTGATCCCGGAGGCGCGTTGCACGGCGGTCACGAATTCGCGGCGACGATCCGGGGCGGCTTCGGGACCGAGGAGGCGGATGAGCACCGGACGATCGAGCGAGGTGTCGGTGGCGAGCCATTCCTCGATGTCGTCATCGCGTCCGAGGCGCACCTCGAGCCGGAACCGGTCGGGTACGGCGACCGGCATCAGGAACCTTCCCTCGCCAGGACACGGAGTCGGGCTCCGAGCCTGACGAAGCCCTCGTCTTCGTAGAGACGTGCTGCGGCCGTGTTCTCGGGTTGCGTGTTGAGGACCATGGTGCGAGCCCCGTGGCGACGGGCCCAGTCGACGGAGGCCCGGACGAGGGAACGGCCGATGCCACGCCGGGCGTGGTCGGGGTGCACGGCGAGACGCTGGAGGTAGGAGACCCCAGCCATCTCCCCGACGATGGCGAAGCCCACCGTGACGCCGGCGACCTCGACGACGAGCACCACCGAGTTAGGGGTGGCGGCCATGGCATCGGCCAGGCCGGCCTGGCCGATCCTCCACACCGGGTCGAAAGCGCGATCGTCGATCACCGCCAGGGCGGCCGCATCGGGCGACGAGTCCACCGTCACGCGGTGGAGGGGAGGTGACGGCGGCATGCGCAGGTCCTTCTCGAAGACGACCAACTCGAGATGGTTCTCGAATCCGGCCCGCCGCCACGGCGACGACTGGTCGTCGGGCATCGCCGGCGA
>Ga0079223_10003048_pt1 | contig 10525 bp, 9 predicted proteins | sample Stecom2011_FD_75072 | JGI IMG/M metagenome (GOLD analysis project Ga0079223, IMG submission 75072) | Agricultural soil microbial communities from Utah to study Nitrogen management - Steer compost 2011 | ecosystem: Environmental > Terrestrial > Soil > Agricultural land | place: USA: Utah...
ACTAAACCCAGTATCACCCATCACCTCAATATTCTAAACCAAGCCGACTTAGTAGATAAAGAACGGGACGGGCAATTTATCCATTATTCTCTCAATACTACCGTCCTGCAAGCGGCCTTGGGGTGGATTCTGAATTTTGTTGACCGAACTTAACCGTTAGCAAAATCAGTCTTTGCGTAAAAATTAAAGGTTAAAGGGGGAATTCACAGTGAAAAAATATAAGATCAAATCAGAATTTAAGCATGACTGGTTTTTATTCCTGGTGATCCTTGCCGTCATTCTCCTCAGTGTACTGGCCTACCCGCGCCTTCCGGAAAAAATGGCGACCCACTGGAACTTAGAGGGGAAAGTCGATGGGTACAGCCCACGACTGTTCGGCGCTTTTTTGCTTCCCCTAATGACGCTGGCCATATACCTTATGATGGTAATCGCGCCGGTTTTTGACCCCCGCCGGGAGAACTATCCCAAGTTTATTAAAGGGTACCGCCTCTTCCGTCTGGTACTTGTTCTGTTCTTAACCGGATTACACCTGTTGATTCTAGGTTTCAACCTGGGTTATCCCCTTGATATCGGCCGGGCGGTCACCCTTGGCGTGGGAATCCTCTTTGCCCTGATCGGTAACTTTTTTCCACAAATCAGGCACAACTATTTTTTCGGAATCAAAACCCCTTGGACCTTAGCCAGTGAACAGGTCTGGCGCAAAACTCACAGGCTCGGAGGAAAACTCTTTCTCGGCTCCGGTCTGCTCCTGATGCTAAGCGTCTTTCTAGCGGATAAACCCAGATTTCTCCTGCTCATGGCGCTTGTTTTAGGCAGTTCTCTAGTGACGATGGTCTATTCCTATGTCATCTATAAAAAAGAAAAGGAATAAATATCCCCGGCCTCTATGTGGATGCGTCGCCGAAGAATCCCTTTGTTTTATTGTATTGTTTTCGTAGTTCTCTCATTTAACTTAAAACTTAGTTTGAATAAAAGAGCGGGTATGGGCAAAATTATTATATGTAGTTAATTTATTGACAGGAGAACCTCATGAGCGAAAAACCTATACCTGTTCAATCAATTGAGTTTAGAAAATTAATTGCGGACGCGCTAAATAATCCCTATGATCTGGAATTTGAGTCGCCGGCGGACGGAAAAGTTAGTATTGCCTTTTTAGCCTCCTTCGCGAATAAAAAAGACATACAAACCAACTTTTTGGCGCCGCTAGGGCGGCTTCTACTAGAAAAAAATAATTATACCTGGGCGGATATCCTACCGCTCATCTCCGAACAAGGCCGAAAGATCCGAGAATCCATAGATGAAGCCGTAAATGATCTTTTAGATGGACATACCCTGGTTCATCTGGCGGGAAAAAATTTTATCTATACCTTCAACACCCACGAGAGAGTTAAACGGGAGCCGACGCCTCCCTTAATCGAAAGAACAATCCGCGGACCCAAAATATCCCTTTTGGAAGATATTAAAGAGAATATTCAATTAATCAGAGAACGAATTAAAAATCGCCAGCTACATATAGACGGGATGAAGATAGGCGCGCGGAGCCAGACCAAGGTGGCGGTAATCTATTTACAGGATGTGGCCAATCCCCTGGCAGTGAAGAAAGCGCATGAGCGTTTGGGGAAAATCAAGATTGACGGTATTGTCGACAGCGGCTATATTGAAGAATATATTTCCGATAATCCTCTCTCCCTTTTTCCTTTGACCCAGAGCACGGAACGTCCGGATAAATTAATAGCGGCCGTGCTGGAAGGCAGGATCGTCATCCTGGTGGACGGAAGTTCGAACGGGATCATAGTTCCCGTAACAGTAAACGAACTGTACCAGAGTTCCGAGGATTATTATTTCCCTTTTTGGTTCGGTGTTTTTTTGCGCGTCTTCCGCATCATCGGTAATATAATCGCAGTCTTACTGCCCGGTGTTTATGTCTCGCTTTTCGCCGTCAATGCGAGTTCATTGCCGATCCGCATGGCGCTGACGGTTTCCGGCGGGCGGATCGGGGTGGCTCTTCCTTTGGTAGTGGAATTGCTGTTTATGGAGTTTGTGGTGGAAATATTCAGGGAAGGGAGCTTAAGACTGCCCACCACTGTCAGTCAAACAATAGGAGTCGCTTCCGGTGTTATTTTAGGTCTTTCCGCCGTGAATGCGGGCATTGTCTCCAATGCCACCTTAGTGGTGACAATAATTACCGCCATCGCTTCGTATTCCGGCCCTAATTACGAAATCGGACTTTCCTGGCGGATCCTGCGATTTTTTTTAATTTTTATGGCGGCGGCCTTTGGCTTTTATGGTCTGACAATTGGCGGTTTGCTCATCCTCGGTCACGCCGCCATCCAAGATTCATTCGGAATATCCTTCCTTTCCCCTTGGGCGCCGATTCTCCCAAAAGAACTGATCGATACCGTATTTCGTCGTCCCCTGTGGATGCGGCAGCGTCTGGAGATTTACCAACCTGTTGATGAGCGCCGCGCTGCAAAAAAGGGAGGGAAAAAAGATGAATAAGCAAGCGCTTTCTCCGCCGATTTCACCGGTGAATATTTTTGCCCTTTTAGTGGTCGCATTATTGGGCTTGGACTTTCTGGATCTGCCTTACGACGCCAGCAGTTTTTGCGGCCCCAGCGGTTATTGGACCATTGTAATCTCATTTTGCCTAATGGTTTTGCCTCTAGCGCTTTTAGCGGTTCTCCTCCAACGCCGCTTTCCCGGAGAAAATATAATTTCCGCAGCCAAGTCAACGCTGGGCAAACCCCTAAGTATGGTGGGAAATCTGCTCTTCTTAGGCGCCTATCTCACCTGGATTACTCTGGCGATTAGAGACAGCAGTACGGTACTGATCAATTATTTTTTAAACCGTACGCCTGTCTGGGCGCTGGTTGTGTTACTTCTATTGAGCATTGGTTACATCATAATTAACGGTTTAAAGCCTGTACTCCGTCTAGCGGCTTTTATCTGCCTTCCAATGCTGTTCTTCCGCTTCTTAATGCAGATATTTGCTTTGCAGGGTTTGAAGCCCGATTTGTTACTGCCGGTCTTTTCCGCGTCTCCGGTTTCATATCTAAAGGGCGCCCTGGCGACCGCCAATGCTTTTTTCCCTTTAACTATTGTTTTTTTAATCTATCCGCTCAATACCAAACCGCAAAAACTGCATATCCCGGTATTATCAGCGGCCACTATTTCCTTGTTGAGTTTCTTTTTAGGAATCATCGGGGCAATCGGGGTCTTTGGCGCAGAGTTGACCCAGAAATTTAATTGGTCTGAGTTTGTCGCCGTTCAATATATTTACATTACTTTTTTAGTATTGGAGCAGGTTGGACTCTTATTTTTAGTGATCTGGACAAGTCTATTCTTTGTGGCTACGGCTTTTCTCTTCTCAGTAGTGGCCAAGGGCTTACGGCAACAATTGCCCTTCCTGGACTACCAATGGACTTGTATTGGATTATTGCTGCTGGTGGGGACTGCAGTCTTACTATTTCCCAACGATTTCATATCCCGTACTGTTTTTACCGAGTACCGCCGTTGGCTGATTTTACCAGTAACAGTCTATCCTTTACTGGTTTACATAGTCTCAATCATCCGGGGAAAGAAGGCATTATCGAATGAAGAGTAAGTTGTTTGTTTTCACCATCGGGCTCCTGTTATTAGCAACGCTGTCCTCAGGGTGTTGGGATCTGTTGGAGGTGGATAAACGCGCTTTCATTTCCACCCTGGGCATAGATGGTAACGAAGAGGGAATGATTGTCTTATCAGCGCAGATTCCCTTGCCCCATAAAATGCTGCCCCCCGGGGCCACCTCAGGGGGCGAGCCGGGGAAACAATTCAGTACCATCAATTTTTCCGCCGAACCGGTAAATACCGCTCTTAACGGTTTACAGGCCAAAACCTACCAGGAAGTGGTCATCGAACAAACCAAATCCATAGTTATTAACGAAGAGTTGGCGCGCCAAGGGATTGCACAGATAACTGAAAACTTTATTCGTAATCCAAAGATGCCGCCGCAGGCAGTCATATTTTTCACCTCCAACCATACGGCGGAGGAAATTCTTTCTTTCTCGCCGGTTCAGGAGATCCTGCCCGGTTTTCAATTTATTCAAGCCGCGCAATTGGTCATAAAAGGTAATTGGACTTATTATACGCCGCTCTGGGAATTTGAGCAAAAGCTTATGCATAAAGCCACTGATCCGTTTGCGCCGTTAATTAATCTGGACCCAAAAGATAAAATGTTCGTAACGGCCGGACTGGCTGTCTTTAACGGCGATCGTCTAGCCGGTAAACTGGATATGGCCGAGACGCAGTATTTCGGGTTGCTTGCCGGTCTGATGCAGGCGGGAAGTCTTAAGATTGACCTTCCCGGTAATAAAGTATTAACCCTGCGGAATGTCCGGGGAGATTCGAAGATTAAGGTAAGCGAGTCTGCGGACGGAGCGCCGTTTTTTCTAATAAAAACGGAAATCACCGGCACTCTCAATGAAATAACGGATACTGGGGAAGAGTTAACGCCCGCCCATATTCAAAAACTGGAATCAGTCGCCGAACAGGTATTGCGACCATGCTTAATCAATGTAATAAAGAAACTGCAAAATTTCAATGCGGATATTGTCGGTTTCGGGGACAAATTACGGATTCAACATCAAGATAGGTGGCAGCGGATGGAGTGGAAAAATCTCTATCCCACAGTTCCTTTTGCCATACAGGTGAAATTAAAGATAGATAAAGATGGAGCTCTTCGCTAACCTTGCTATTTCAAACCAAACTCGTATCTAACCCAACAAGAAATATTAAAAATCGCCCCTCAATCGCCTTCCGCTTAAACCAAATACCAAAAACTCATGAAAAAACTCCAAAAGGCGCTTCTTGTAATCAATGAATATTACTCGATTCATAACTCATCCTTTAACTGCGCCGGAGACAATACCCTTGATGATATGTTTTTGCATGCTTAAAAAGAAGATCACAACCGGAACAATCGACATTACTATGGCCGCCATCACATACTGCCATTCGCTGACATACTGGCCAAAAAACTGATAGGCCCGTAATTGCAGTGTCTTTGTTGACTGCCGTCCATTTACCATCAGCAGGGGCAATAAAAAATCATTCCAGATCCACAAAACATCCAACACGACTATGGTTGTTGTAATCGGCTTTAATAAGGGAAAAATGATCTTGGAATAGACCTGAAAAGACGTACAGCCGTCCATCACCGCCGCCTCATCCAGTTCCGCCGGGACGCTTTTGACAAAACCGTGATACAAAAATATGGCCATCGGCGCGCCCAGCCCCCAATAGATGACGATTAATCCAGTTAGACTATCGATTAGATACAGCTCCCTGCTGACTTTAGTCAGGGCGATCATTATCGTATGAAACGGCGTCAACATCGGCGCGATGCAGAGCATAAACAAAAAATTACTGAAACGGGTTTTAGTCCGGGCCAGCTTATATCCGGCCAAGGAACTAAGGAAAATAATACCGACAATACCGACTACCGTTACATAAAGGGTGTTCAAAAAAGCCCGAGGATAATCCATTAGTTCCCAAGCATGGGGGTAATTTCTCCATTCCGCCTTAGTCGGGAGGCTGAAAACATCCGTTAATAATTCGCCGTAGGTCTTCAGGGAATTAATTAAAACCAAAATGAACGGGTATAGGAAAAATACGGAAATAACCGTCAAGCCAATTAGCATTATAATAGTTCGCCAGTTACGCTTAACTTCCGTAAAGCTCTCTTTCTGCTCCAACAATAGTTCCAGATCCGCAGTTTTCATAACTCAACCTCCCTCCGTTTAAAGATGCGTAATTGAATAAGGGTAACCGCCAAGATTATCAAAAAGAAGAGGGCTGCTTGGGCTGTTCCATATCCATACCTGCCGGCTTGAAAGCTTTCTCTGTAGATATTCACGGAGATACTGGTGGTGGATGTTCCCGGTCCGCCTCCGGTTGACGCATAAACCAGATCAAAGACTTTTAAGTTATTTGCCAGAGTCAAAAAAAAGCAGATGGTTACGGACGGCATAATCAAAGGCAGCGTAATGGAGAACAGCTTCCGTAGTCCGGTCGCTCCCTCCAGGGCGGCCGATTCCATGACGTCTTGAGGAATAGTCTGTAATCCGGCGATATAGATCATCATCATATAACCAACACTCTGCCACACCGCCACTAAGACCAAGGATATCCAGGCCAGTTTATAGTCTCCAAGCCAACTCCAGCCAAAGATAGGAAGGTTGGTTACGCTATACAATGCATCAAACCCGCGGGTAAAGATGAACCGCCAAATGAACCCGATAATGATTAAGCCGATAATATTGGGCATGAAAAATATTGTGCGAAACAGATTTTTTAGTTTCAATGGTTTATCTAAGACCAACGCCAGAGCCAGAGCCAAGACATTCGTCAGCGCTACCACGCAGATGGTATATTTAAAGGTAAAGAGCAACGAATGCAGAAAATTCGGATCTTTTAGGGTGATAAAGTAATTTTCCAGCCCAATTAGGACAGGGGTCTTTGCTAATCCGCTCCATTTGGTGAAAGAATAAAAGAAATTCATTAAAAAAGGCAGTTCCGACATGGTAATAATCAACAAAAGCGCCGGAAGCACAAATAAGATTAACTGATAATTATTATGTATAGCAATTTTTCGCTTCATGGTTTTCACCCCTTTTCCAAGTGTTCTTTATCTTCTCTGCTCTGGGATTAGACCGGTTGGCGCGGTCCAAAGCCGCGCCAACCCTCTAACGCTTTTTTTACAAAACTATCTTAATTCTGGCGATCCTGATTACGCTCAGTAATTGACAAGCGCCGACCAGGTTCTGTCCAATTCCGCGATTACTTGCTGCTTTGTCCTGGCGCCTCCGCAATAATCCTGGAGTAAGTTGCCAAGATGGGTTTCCCACCCTGCCGGCCAGTATCCTTGGACCCAGGGGTAAGTTTGACTCTTCTCCATATAACTAATAGTTTCATTCGCTAATTGGACATCTGGCGGTCTGATCCCCTTAATTGTCGGGATGAATTTGCATTCCTCCACGATAAACTTACGCCCCGAATCAGAAGTGATCAGCCATTCAAGCCATTTTCTCGCTTCATTTAGGTTCTTGGAATCCTTATTCAACCGATAAAGGATGTTGGCGTCTACCATGACTCGGGCTTTATCCGGATCTTCCCCTACAGGCGCTGGTAAGTAAGCTAATTTAATCTGCGGGTTAATTTTACGGATTCCCTCCTCCGCCCAACTACCCTGGTGAATCATGGCAACTTCACCCGTGGCCAGTAACATAATTTGCTGAGTGAAATCTGTTTCCAGCGGTCGGGAATTCCCGTATTTTAAAGTCAGGTCCAGCAGATCAAAGATCCTCATAGCGGACGGCAAAGCGCCGAATGTGGATTCTCCTCTGTTTAGCCTTTCGGCTGTTTCCCGGAAATTTCCTTCTCCGGCCATCAGATGTGAGAATATGTGTTTAAAGACCCAACCCTCTCGATAGCCGTTTCCAAACGGAGTAATCCCTTTTGCTTGCAGCTTTCGACAAGCCGCTTCCAGTTGGGTTAAGGTCTTCGGCAACTCGGTAATTCCTGCTTTAGCGAACAGTTCCTGATTATAAATAAAGGCATAACTTTCCACTAAAAAAGGAAATCCATAAATCTTCCCATTCCAGGTTGCTGCCTCTAATGTGCTTGGATCAATCTCTTTAATATAATCTTCGTTCGTCAGATCATATGAATAATCCAGATAAACCTGGTTGTAGAAATATCCGTTTGTCATGAAGATGTCCGGCGCATTTCTGGAGTTTAACTTGGTGCTTAACACCGCCTCATAATCTGCTTGTAGTATTTCTGCTTCTATGATTACGTTTGGGTTCTCCTTATTGTATTGTTTGGCCATGGCATGTACTTGATCAGTGATCTCCGGTTTAAACTGCATCAATCTTAAGGTGACTTTTTTGGGCGCTCCCTGAACCCCGGAGATAAAGACAGATAATAGCGCCACGCACAAAAGAATCCCTATGGATTTTTTCACTTTAATTTCCTCCCTACTCAATTCATCACCACCAAAGCAATTTTTCTCCAATCCTATACCTCTCGACTCTCCTTAACGGTTCTTTACTACAGAATAACTAATCAACTCCCCCTCCCCTCATTCCTGATTGCGCAATTCCGACCATAATACCAAATACATCCCGTGACTCCAGAGCAGTGGTTTGGCCACCGGTCCCCACCGTTTAACCCAATGCGGATAAAAGGCCTCATTATTCAGGTGCGTGTTGACTTGTTCGGGTAATTCCCCATTCTGATCCGCCAGTTTTTCCAGACCCACCAAAATTACTTCCGCCTCTGCTCTTCTTCCCGCCCGCGCATAGTACCACCCAAGCCAGGCTGTGAGCAACGGCCACTCGCCCCCTCCATAGTAGGTGTCTTCCGCATATCTATGGACTCCCTGATGATAAAGGTTCTTTTCTATGGAGTCCACTGTCGCGCGGATAATCCGATCTTCCGGCGTCCACATGCCAAAGGGTACGCAGGCCCAGAGCAGATTAGCATCCACACTGTCGCCACCGGCCTTTTTCACCAGACGTCCCTGTTGGATACAGTTACTTACCACAAACTCCTTTATCTTGTCAGCCAACTTTTCTCTTGCTTTCTGCGCAAACAGCGCGGCCATACTCTTAACGCCACCATATATGCAGGCTAAGGTTGAGACATGCGCCTGGTCCGGATGCTCTTCCCAACAATCATAGCAAGGCATTGACCAACACAATTCTAGGTATTTGAGTGTTAATTCAATACTGACGGTAAATTCAGAAACCAGGGATTGATTACCAGTCATCTTAATGTGTTCACCCAGTCCCCACAGCCAGGTCCCGTAACCGTCCAGTTGAAAATTAGGCCAATCGTCTTGATTAATCTTCCCATCTAGCGTATATCTGGTTGGAAGTAGATCTTCCTCTGAGAGCCCACTTCCGGCTGCAAGTTTCTCTGGTAAGCTGTTGATTAAATTCCGGTTTTCTTTAATGCGTTGATCAACCCATTGATAGAACCGGCGGGCGGAATCATGCTCCCCCACCCTATCCAGACCATAAGCGATAAAGGTCCCGTCACGCAGCCAAGAAAATTGGTAAACAGGAAAATTCGGGCAGGCGACATAAGCGCCGCTTTGATCCTGATATTTTTTTATTACCTCAATACTCTTCTCTTTTAAGTTTATCATTCTGTGCCAGACTCCTTTGATTTACTTCGTTCATCGAAATAAGTAGCGAAAAAATTATTCTATCCCTATCATTATCTCTGCGCCGTTTTTTGACGGCGGTAGATTGGTTCTCGAAAATGTTCATTAATTACTAAGAGGGCCGCGCCCTTTTCCCAGGCGTCTTCACCAAGGGTAGAAATTCTGAGGTCAAATGATTTTTGACACTTAGCAAAGAAATTTGTCTGCAAAACCTCCCGGATTCCGGAGAGCAGGAATTCTTGTCCCGACAGACCTTCTCCCGCTAAAACTATGGTAGCCGGATTCATAACATTGATCAAATTCACCAGCCCAACACCTAGATTACGCCCGGCGGTAAAAAAGGCTTGCCTTGCGCAGTAATCACCGTTTTGCGCCGCCTTCAACACATCAGCGTAAGTCAAAGCGGAACGTTTTTCGTAGAGCGACGAATCCTTTTCTTGTATTAATAACCGCTTGGTCTGATTGATAATGAATCTCTCTCCCGCATGCGCTTCCAGGCAGCCTTTTCTCCCACAATAGCATGGGTTCCCTTCACTATAAATCACCATATGTCCAATTTCACCGGCGCCTCCAAATTCTCCGCGGAAGAGTTTCCCGTCTAGAACCAACCCGGCCCCGATCCCTACCCCGGTGGATACTAAGATAAAATTCTCGAATCCATTACCATTACCCTTACCGCAACCGTGGGCCAGTTCCGCCAGGGTATATGTGTTCACATCATTATCAATAAAAACCGGGACAGAGAATTGCTCCTGAAGAATCTGGCGAAAAGGCGTTTCCTCCCAGCCCAGCAAGGTAGAGAAAAGCAGGTGGCCTTTTTTCTTATCAACCAGACCTGAAACGGCTATTCCTATGCCCAGCCAGTTCCCAGTGAGAGACTCATGCTTCTTCATCAATGCGGGGACGCCCTTGATTAGTTCTTTAATGACCTGATCGGCTGAGGCTCCAGGAGGGTAATTGATATATGATTTTTCTAGGATCTCCGGGCGAAGATCGGTCAATGCGAGTATCATCCGGTCCTTTTCGATTTTCACTCCCAGCACATAGCCATAGCTATAATTGAACTCCAGGTAGACAGGTCTTCGTCCGCCGTTAGAATCTCCTTCCCCGATCTCTTTAATCATACCCTCGACAATCAGGTCGTCGGTAATTTTCGTCAGGGTGGAAAGACCCAGTTTCGTTCTTTTAGCTATATCGGTTCTACTTAAAGGCCCATTATGACGCAACTGGTACAAAACCAACGCTCTGTTTAGGTCTTTGATGAGAGCCTTATTTCCACGTCTTAAATTTTCCAATCTTACCACCTTCATTTAG
>Ga0079223_10003052_pt1 | contig 10522 bp, 7 predicted proteins | sample Stecom2011_FD_75072 | JGI IMG/M metagenome (GOLD analysis project Ga0079223, IMG submission 75072) | Agricultural soil microbial communities from Utah to study Nitrogen management - Steer compost 2011 | ecosystem: Environmental > Terrestrial > Soil > Agricultural land | place: USA: Utah...
GTTTTTTATATCAGCCCCCAGTTCTATTAAATCACCAATAACTGCCTTGTCGGCGGAATCTGTTTTCAGTTCCTCATCAGTGTGTTCCCATCTGGGGTTACTGATCTCAAGCTGTCCGGTAATTACCTCAAGGTCATCGGTAAGTAGGGCAGATTCCTTTTTGTTTTCATTTTCATCTTCAAATGACGGCGTATAGCAGGGAAGCCGCACAAATTTTGAGCGATGAACAAAAATAATCTTTCCGGGGTATATCGGTCCGGCAAAAAGTTGATGGCAGGGTTTGTTTGCGCACTGTTTGCAGGCTGGGTTATTGGGAAATGGAACCTGATCACGGCGAAGAAGCATCCTGGTGTCCTTTGCTTATGTGTGCTATTTGATAATTAATCAAATCCCCTGACATCTTAGAAAGTGTTCAGGTGAGGTAAAACCTGGGTAAGGGGGATTGATTAAGAATTAAAATAATACAAAAACCGGTTTTGAAATGTGATGATCATCACATTTGTGCATTTTTTAATTAAAAAATAATGTAATTCTTCAAATAAAAATATTTGAGGCCTACAAGGACAAACTACTTTTTAATTCTTTTTACCGGGTAACGCAATTGTCTTATTATTTATAAACCTAAAATCCAGTAGAGCAAAGCAAATCCCAGTTTTGGGATCAAATTAAAATAGTAAACTCACACCTCAAGCAGCAGGTGTGAGTTTACTATTAAAAAGTATGCGGTTTATTTTACAACTGCCAACTTTTCCACTGAATTGATACTCCTGGATTCAACTCTTCCATCAGGATGATAAAAATCAATAGTATTAAGAGGTCCTGGATTGTATGAAGCAACTAACGTAGACGTATTTCCATCGGAAAGATGCCATGAACACGATTCTTTATCCAATGACAAACTGACACTCTTTCCCGCATCCGGCCCCTTAGTTTCGCTTATAACAACAGATCCATTGCCGATGGTTACATTGTAGGTCTTGTCTCCCGAAGTAAACGTCTTTTCAGTTTCCACCTCCGAATTCAAAGCTAATGGATTATTGCCCGCCCAGAATTCAATCAGATTGAAAACAACAGCATCTACAAAATAACAAACCGGATATACCGGAATTATATTGAAAAGCCATAATATTCCTGTTTCAGCCCATTTATTACCGATAGAATCATTCCAGTCATACACTTTTTTCGTAAGTGAGAAAGATCCAAAGCACCCGGTATTTATAATAAGCGCAGATGCACAGATTATAGAAATGATACATTTCCTTAACATAACAACTCCTTGTAAATATTTATAGGTTCACAGTACAAACTAAATAATTCAGATTGTACAATAGATTTATAAAGAGTACAAATTAAATTATGCCTAATATCAGTATTCTGGAAAAGGGTATTTTTGGAAAGCAGGTACAATACTATCACCAGTAATCAAGAATGAAAAATATATCCACAACAGTTGGATAAAACTTATAAGTCATTGATTTACCTAAGAGTTTATTATAATACAGGATATAGAATAATTTTTATTATATAGAATTTGAGCAAAACTTTTATTTAAACAATGATTTAGATTATTTTCATCCTTAAGTAATTTGAATCAAATAGTGAGTTTCATTCTATGCAAATTAAACCTTAAACCGGCAATTACTTTAAACAAAACTGCTTACAATGTTGGGCATAAAAAACGTAATAAACCAAACATCACGGATCTGCCAAAACTGTTTAATGCGTAATTATTTTCATTTAAATGCCGCATTTAGATAAGGAATTAGTATGAAAGAATTTGAAATAGATGAAAACCGGACCATTAACTCCATACTTGATTTTTCACTTGCTGAAGATCTCGGGGAATCCGGAGATATTACTTCTGAATCCATATTTAACGATGAAGATATTGCTGAAGCCAAAATAATGAGTAAGGCTTCAGGTATTTTATCAGGTGCTTACCTCATTGAACCCCTTTTCTTAAAAATCGATCCTGAAATTTCGGTTGAACTTAAGATCAATGATGGTCAGAAACTGGAATCTGGTTCAGAGATTTGTGTTTTAAAAGGACCGGTCAAAGGAATCCTTGCAGGAGAAAGAATAGCTCTCAATTTTCTTCAACGGCTAAGTGGTATCGCTACAGCAACTTCCAGACTTGTTGCTGAAATCAGCAATACAAAAACCCGAATCCTTGATACCAGAAAAACAACACCAGGATTGCGCTTACTGGAAAAAAAAGCGGTTTTACACGGTGGTGGATACAATCATCGGTTCGGACTGTATGACATGATTCTGATTAAAGATACTCATGTAAAAAGAAGCAACGGAGTAGGCAATGCTTTAAAAAAGGCTGTCAATTACCGCAACAGTAAATATAACAGGATAAAAATCGAAGTCGAAGTACAGTCTGTTGAGGAGTTTCATGAAGCTCTTCGTTATAAGGCAGACCGAATTATGCTCGATAATATGAGTATAGATAATATGAAACACTGTGCAAAACATGTGAAAGATAATAATATTATTGTAGAACTTGAAGCCAGTGGAAATGTTACCCTCGAGTCAGTTGGTAAGGTTGCGCAAAGCGGAGTAGATTTTATTTCCAGCGGAGCCATTACTCATAGTGCTCCCGCTCTCGATATCCATTTGGTTATAGGATAAGCAGGTTATTATGATACCACATGCCCTTTCGGGACTCAGTTTTGTAGAAAGATTCTACCCGTTTCCAACAGTTGATTCTACTAACGAATTTGCACGCAATCTTGATAAGTGCCCTTCAAACGGACTCTATGTAATACAGGCTGATAAACAAACTGCAGGACGAGGCCGACGCGGTACACCCTATTTTTCGGAAAATGGCGGACTTTGGGTAAGTATCATGATTCCGGTTAAAGATATAAGTACCCATTTCAACTATAACCGGTCCATATTACTTGCAATACTTGATACAATAAAGGAAAGATTCAATTCAGCACAACTGGCTGTTAAATGGCCAAATGACCTGTACTGGGCGGATAAAAAAATCTGCGGTATACTTTTAGAAAACCATAACCGGTTTAAAAACATCCTGGTTGTCGGATTCGGTTTAAATGTCAATTTTCATACCAGGCATTTCCCATCACAATTACACCCCATAGCTACATCCATACTTATCGAAACAGGGCGAACCTGGCCTCCTGGTAAACTTCTGCATAGAATTATGGAATTTTTTTATAATTATATTCACCAGAACCCTCAATCTGTTCACAATAAATATCTTAAGTACCTGTATAAAACCGGTGCTGTTGTAGAAATAAACCAACAGGTCGGCATTCTGGAATCTGTTGACATTGATGGACAACTAAGAATAGTTCAGAATGGAAAAACAGTTCTTGTAAATAACGGAAAACTCAGATACCTTGAGTAAATATCATGAAAACAGATTCCATTTACTGCATTGCGATTGACACAGGTAACACCAGAACCCATATTGGACTAATACGAAAGAGTGATGCAGTCTGTATTAATAGTATATCCTTTTTCACAATTGATATTGATAAGAAAATTCTTTCTTCAATCGAATGGCTCTGGGTGAAATCGAATTCTCCCCATATTTCGGAAACTGTCATATCCAGTGTTGTTAAAAATGCCGATTTGAAAATCAAATCCATCCTTAAGAAACGATTCGGTCCGGTTATCGATGTTAAATTTACAAAAGATCTCAAATCCATAATTAACTATAAATATCCTGAATCTCTTGGAGCAGACCGGATAGCTGATACTCTTTACTGTTGTTTTACTCATCCAGAAAGCAACGTTTTGATCATAGACGCAGGAACAGCAATAAAAACTGATGTTATAATAAATTCACAATTTTTGGGTGGTACAATAATTCCAGGCATTGAAACTCAGTTCCGTTCTCTTCACGACAGCACCTCAGCACTGCCATTAATCGAATCATTCAGTCAAAAGATCACTTTACCTGGTATTTCTACCAGCGACTGCATGATCGGTGGAATTATTCACGGAACTGCCGGTGCATTGAATAATTTTGTAAATATTTACAAAAAAAAGTATTCTCATGATATGATTGTATTGACTACCGGAGGCGCATGGCATCATTTTAAAAATCTGGTAAATTTTGAACATGAGCACATTCCCGAACTGACACTCATTGGCACATCACTTTACACTTTATTTTCCGGAAAACAAGCAAACTTTCCCTGATGTTGGCATTGGAACAATATCAGGTTTACTTCTTTTGTCAATAGCGATAAAAGCCTGCCCGGGAATCATTAACAACTCATAGCAAGTAAACAATGTCATTGTCTTTGGCTGTGTTGTGTTTTGTAATTGACAAAACCACCCTGGATATCATGTTTACGACATCTGATGCAATAACTGAATACTCTCCAAGTGTTTCTGAAGCCAAACCCCCAGCTTCACTGTGTATATAATTGCCAAGAATTGCAGCTTCAATCAATGATACGCCCTGTGCAAGAAGCGACACAAGTATACCGCTCAGGACATCACCAGTTCCGGACTTCGCAAGTGAAGAATTGCCAAAAGGCATTAAGTAGACTTTTTGTTCCCCTGAAACAATTATGGTCGGATTCCCTTTTAAAAGAATTGACATGCTATACTCAGCCGCAGTTCTCTTCAACACATCTACAAGCTCATTTGGTGCATCTGGCAAATCACCAAACAGTCTTCTCCACTCACCTCTGTGTGGAGTAATGATTATCTCTCCCGAATGTTTCTTGAGCTCTTCTTTATAATCAACAAAAGCATTTATTCCATCTGCATCTATTACTGCAGGAAGATTTGTTGATTTTACAAATGCCCGTACGAATCTGGTAGTCTGACTGTCTCGTGTCAGTCCGGGTCCTATACAAACTGCATTTTGTCTGAGAGACAGCTTCTTAACCTGCTCCAGAGCACTGTATGCTATTGACCCATTATTGGTTTCGTTAACAGGATGGATAACAGTTTCTGTCAATTTAGTTGACAGAACAGGTACTGATGATTCAGGTGCTGCAAGATGGGTCATTCCACATCCACATCTTAATGCAGCCTGTGAAGCCAAAGTAGCGGATCCACACATCCCTCTTGAACCGCAGACAAGAAGTGCCAGACCATGTTCTATTTTTGAACCCCCAGGATGACGGGGAGGTAATAATCGTCCGATACCTGATCTTTTTGGTACAAATAAATCAGAACTGTTCTGCGAAATAATCTCATCAGGATACCCTAAATCACACACAACCAGTTCACCAACATATTCTTTGCCGGGATAAAAACATAAACCAATTTTCGTGAACCCCATAGTAACAGTTGAAGTAGCTTTAACACATGGATTTCCAGGTATACCAGTATCATTGTTCAGTCCTGAAGGAGTATCTACCGATAAGACAGGTACATCTGTTTTATTAATTTCATCAATAACGATTGCGGATAAGCCCCTTGGATCACCTTTTAATCCTGTACCCAGAATGGCATCAATAATCAAATCATATCTGCTTAAACCAGCCAGATCCGCGGCATCACTTAATACAAGAAAATTACCTTTTCGGGTAACGTAATCCTCAAATGCCAGCTTTGACTCGCCTTTAAAATCCTCAGAATCGCATAGTAAAAAGCACATCACTCTATGTCCTTCTTCCAGCAGCATTCTGCCAACCACGAATCCATCACCGCCATTATTTCCTTTTCCACAAATAACGGCTATTTCGCAAGGCTTGTCAGAATCAAGCATCTCATTTGCTGCTTTCATAAGGCCATACCCGGCTCTCATCATAAGAGAATATCCTACAGCCAGATTACCATTAATCGTTTTTTCGTCAATAAGTCGCATCTGTGATACTGAAAGAACCCGGTTCATAATAAAATCCTTGATTTAATTTCACCTGAATCAACAATTACAACGAAAAACCATAGCATGCCTTGACTGGCGATGTCCCCATATGGCGGATTTTAACCTCATCGTTTTAAGGTTACCATCCTGTTCCACAGCCCCGGAGCCGCGCCCAAACAGGTCAGATTTGTTGCTTTACCTGAACCCAATGATTTTCTGATATAATATATTTCATAATAAAAATGTATCCAAATAGAGATAGGTTCGCATTTTTATTTTTCGATTTTTGGGACGGACTACTTTTTTGCCTTTTTACGCTAAACCACAAAAAAATAGTCCGTCCCAAATCCCAAAATCCCATCAAGACAGGGCTGGCCTGTCCATTGATTTATTTTGTACAGAAGTGACGCGGTCTCGATCTTGCTCAAACTATAAAAGGAGATCCTATGGCTCGATTATTCATAGCAGTAGATATTCCACAACGAATCAAGGATGATATCGTTTCAACATATTTGGCTATACCGGGAGCAAAATGGGTAAAAGAAGATCAACTTCACATTACGCTTCGGTTTTTAGGAGAAACAGATACTGTTACTGAAGAAAAAATTATTTTTGCTCTTAATACAATATCATTCCCGCCATTTTGTATTGCATTAAAAGGATGCGGATATTTTCCACCCAGTAGAGAACCACGGGTTCTATGGATAGGAATAAATGACCCAAAAAACGTTATCACTCTTCAGGGCAAAATAGAACGTTTGCTCACATCTGCTGGAATAAGTCCGGACAAAAGGCGATTTCATCCTCATGTAACCATATCACGTCTGAATAACTCTCCTGTAAATAGAGTCATAGACTATCTGACAAATTACAGTCTTTTCCAGTCTGAGCCTTTTTTTATAGATGAATTTTGTTTATATTCGAGCATTTTACGTAAAGAGGGCACCAGTTATACCAAAGAAGCAACATTCAAATTATCCAATCTGTAAAACGATGCAAAAAGTTGATGACCAGTGTTGTAGAGACCTCAGGCCTGCCGTCTCTACAAACACTGATCTATTTTCTACAATTTTATTTACCGTTTCTTTTTCGCTATTTTCTTTTTAACTATTTTTTTCTTAACAATTTTTTTCTTAACAGTTTTTGCAGCTTTAGGGATAGAAACCTGCTTCTTTTTCGCAGTTGTTTTTTTAACCTTTTTTACACCTCCAGGTTTTTCACTTTTAGCCTGCTCTTGCAGTTTTTCCTGAGCAACAGCCTGAGCAGCAGCAAGGCGCGCAATCGGAATACGAAAAGGTGAACAGGAAACATAGTTCATTCCAATACGATGGCAAAATTTTACAGATTCAGCATCACCACCATGTTCACCACAAATCCCAATTTTCAGATCCGATTTTACAGATCTTCCCCGCTCGATTCCGATCTTTATCAACTCACCAATTCCATCCTGATCTATTGTCTGAAAAGGATCTTCAGGAAGAATTTTTGAACTTAGATAGTCTGGCAGAAAGCTTCCGATATCATCTCTTGAGAAACCAAACCCCATCTGAGTCAGGTCATTTGTACCAAACGAAAAGAATTGAGCCTGCCGTGCCATCTTGTCGGCTGTTAAAGCTGCACGTGGAATTTCAATCATTGTTCCAAACAGATAAGGAAATTTTTTGATTCCAAGTTTTTCTCTGACTTCCGAATAGACATTATCAACTATTTGTTTCTGGTTTTCAAGTTCTTTATCAACACAGGTAACCGGGATCATGATCTCAGGATAAGCTTTCTTTTTTTCTTTTATGAGTTCACCAGCAGCCTCAAGAATCGCACGGATCTGCATTTCTGATATTTCCGGATATGTGATACCCAACCTTACTCCCCTATGACCAAGCATCGGGTTATTTTCTTTCAAACCCTCTCCACGTTTCCGCACTTCATCAATATCAATCTTAAGTTCATCAGCCATTGCCTTCAGCTTGTCTTCATTGTGTGGAACGAATTCATGAAGAGGTGGGTCGAGTAAACGGATTGTTATAGGTTTCCCATTGAGCTTCTCCATTGTTGCCTTGATATCTTTTTTTACAAAATCAGCAAGCTTTTTCAGAACTTTTTTTCTATCCTCAACCGAAGAACTCATAATCATTTTACGAAGTAAAAAAAGCGGTTCTTCACTACCCTCTCCATAAAACATATGCTCTGTACGGAAAAGACCGATCCCCTCAGCTCCAAATCTGATTGCTTTTTCTGTGTCTGACGGAGTATCAGCATTTGTCCTGATTTTCAAAGTTCTAAGCCTGTCACACATCCTCATCAGTGTTCCGTATGATTCATTGTGATCAAGATCAACCTCTACGAGATCTAATTTTCCATCATAAACAAATCCCTTGGTCCCGTTAAGTGAAATCCAGTCACCTTCATTAATCACTTCACCACTTTTTGTTTTAAATGAGTTTTTACCGACCTCGATATCAGAACATCCTACCACACAACATTTACCCCATCCCCTTGCAACAAGAGCAGCATGAGAAGTCATGCCACCTTTTGAAGTAAGGATTGCCTGAGATTTATGCATACCATCAACGTCTTCAGGCGACGTCTCTTCACGAACAAGAATCACCTGTTCACCTCGTGATGCCCACTCTGCTGCAGTTTCCGAATCAAATACAACACGTCCCCTTGCTCCACCAGGTCCGGCAGGGAGTCCTTTGGCAACCGGTGTTATCGCCAACTCCGCTTCAGGATCAATCATTGGAAGCAACAATTCAACCAGTTGGTTGGGCGCAACCCGCAAAACAGCCATTTCTGGAGTAATCAGCCTCTCTTTCACCATACTTGTTGCCATTTTTACAGCAGCCACTCCATTTCGTTTTCCAACGCGGCATTGCAACATATACAGGGTACCATCTTCTATTGTAAACTCTATATCCTGCATGTCCCTGTAGTGTTTTTCCAGACGTTTCTGAATATCAAAAAGCTCTTTATAAATTTTTGGCATTATTTCCTGAAGAGTCGGCAAGTGTTTACTCTGATCATTTCTTGAATAATCGTTTATCGGAGCAGGTGTTCTGGTACCCGCAACCACATCTTCACCCTGGGCATTAACCAGATACTCACCATAAAATTGTCTTTCACCAGTTCCAGGATTTCTGGTAAAGGCAACTCCGGTAGCACTATTATCGCCCATATTCCCGAAAACCATTGTCTGAACATTTACAGCCGTCCCCCAGTAATCAGGAATTTTCTCAATTCTGCGATATTCAATAGCCCGTTTTCCATTCCAGCTCAAGAATACAGCACTAATTGCTCCCCATAACTGATCCTGAGGATTTTCCGGAAATGGCGCCCCAAGCACTTCTATGATCTTTTCCTTGAACTCTGTAACAAGTCCCTTCAGATCCTCTTCTGTTAATTCTGTATCTGTGAGATATCCTTTTTCTTTTTTTACCTCGTAAATTCGTTCATCAAGAATTTTACGTATACCTTTCCCTCCATGCGGTTCAAGCCCTTCAGCTTTCTCCATTACAACATCAGCATACATCATAATCAAACGACGATAAGCATCATAGGCAAATCGTGCATTACCGGTTTTTTGTATTAATCCCTCAACCGTTTCATCGTTGAGACCTATATTTAGAACTGTATCCATCATACCAGGCATTGAACGACGAGCACCCGAACGTACAGACACCAACAATGGCTTTTTCGAATCACCGAACTTTTTTTTCATCAATCTTTCAATTTTAGCCATGGCAGTATTGACTTCAGTTTTAAGCTCTTTTGGATATTTCCGGTTGTTATTATAATAATGTGTACAGACATCAGTGGTAATTGTAAATCCTGGAGGTACCGGAAGCTTTAAATCGGGGTGTCCAGCCATTTCAGCCAAATTTGCACCTTTACCTCCTAAAAGATTTTTCATTGATTCATTACCGTCTGCTCTTCCGCCACCAAAAAAATAAACATATTTTGGCATAATGGATTTCCCTTCGAAACTTAATGTTATTTTTAATCATTTTATATCCAAAACAGATTCCAAAACAGCCTGTCAATCCTTATTCCAGGCCTCCGGCAAGTTGCTTTTTAGTCAGTTAAGCTTCCTTTTTTAAGGCAATTTTAACCAACCTGTTTGTTTTAAACACTTAAAAAACCTGATACCCGGCATTTAAGACTTTCGTCTTACAAATAAAGTCTGATGCACCTGTTCAGTAATTTATTTTGGACAAGATTGTAATCATTTAATATTTTAATTCGCGTTCAATATAATCTTCATTTTTACTACAATCAAGAGTATAATTAATGATTTTGATATACAAATATTGAAACAGACCCGGAAGTATTATAAATTGTATATATGAAACGTCACGTTATAGCACTATTACTGCATCCTTTTAAGAATTGCCTGATAAAAAAAACAGAACTTAAAGACGCAATCGATCTGTTTGCTCAAAATGTTATCTCTATAGCAAATGAGCTGCCACATTTGCGTTTGAACATTGTACTTCCAGGATACATCCTCGAATTAATCAATCCACTGTTCCTTTCTCAATTAAGGGAGCTGAGCAAAAGGGGAAGCCTGGAATGGCTTTTTCCGGGCTATACAGAGCCATTTTTAAGTCTTTTACCACAGGAAATGATTAACGATAATATTTGTTATGGCAGAGATGTCTTTTATGAACTGACAGGAGAATATCCATCAGGATTTCTCCCGCCATTCTCAAATTGGGA
>Ga0079223_10003054_pt1 | contig 10520 bp, 12 predicted proteins | sample Stecom2011_FD_75072 | JGI IMG/M metagenome (GOLD analysis project Ga0079223, IMG submission 75072) | Agricultural soil microbial communities from Utah to study Nitrogen management - Steer compost 2011 | ecosystem: Environmental > Terrestrial > Soil > Agricultural land | place: USA: Utah...
ATATTGTAACACCCACAGACGAAAAGGGTAAGTAAACGGGAAAACATATAGAAGGGAGATATAAAATGGACCTTTATCCGCTGAAATTTAAGCCGATCTATAAAGAAAAAATCTGGGGGGATAAGAGACTGGCCCGGATTTTTCACCGCAAACTGCCAGGTCAAAAAATAGGGGAGAGCTGGGAAATAGCCGCCCATTCTGCTGGATTGAGTATTGTCAGTAATGGCCCTTTAAAAGGGGAGAGCCTGTCGGAACTGACCAGAAAATACCCGGAGCAGCTTCTGGGTAGTTTCGGGAATCTATCATCTGTTAACACCTTTTTCCCTTTACTGGTAAAATTCCTTGATGTGGAACAACCCCTATCTGTTCAGGTACATCCTGATGATAATTATAAAAAGATGGCAGAGGGAGAGAGCGGGAAAACAGAGGTCTGGTATATCATTGATGCTGAAAAAGGAGCAGGTTTAATCTATGGCTTAAAGCCTGAAACCGAGAAAGAGGAATTAAGGACTGCCATTAGTGAAGGGCGGATTGCTGACTATCTTAATAAAATTAAAGTCAAAAAGGGGGAAGTCTATTTTCTGCCAGCTGGCACGGTACATGCAATTATGGGTGGGGTCCTGATAGCTGAAATTCAGCAGAACTCAGATACTACTTACCGCCTCTATGACTGGGATAGAAGAGATAAAAAGGGCCAAAAACGTCCTCTGCATATTAAAAAAGCCCTTGATGTTATTAACTATCAGCAGGCAAACCCTGTCTCAGATCCCTTATTTATAAAAGGGAGTGATTACAGAAAAAAATATCTGGTCTGTTGTCCATATTTTGTTCTGGAATTAATAGAGCTTGATGGGAAATATTCAATTAGTCCTGCAGGAGAGAGGTTCTATATTCTGATAAATTTGAGAGGAGAGGGAGAGCTAATATACAGGTCAATGAAAATTAAAATAGGGCCAGGACAGATCTTCCTGCTCCCTGCAGGTTTGGCAGAGGTGAAAATAAACGGCAGACTGGAATTTCTCACCGCCTATTTACCACCATCCCGTGATATTTTACAGTTGCAATTGAGAAAAGATGGTTTTTCAGAAGAAAAAATTAGCAGGTTTATTTCTTCTCTTTAATTTGATATAATAAATATAATATGCAGGAAAATTTCTCAGGAGTAAGAATAGTCCCTTATCTACTTTATTAAATGACTATTTTCAGGTCTGAGTTGTGACTGGTAAGCCCTGGATATTTATGTTTTAATCATAATATAAATTAAAAGAAAGAAAATTCAGGAATGGAGAGATTTTAGTGCCAAGACCACCCAAGGAACGCAGAGTAGAATATATTCCAGAAAATAAGTTGTTCAAACCCGCAGGAATACCCGGAAACGAACTGGAGGAAGTATGCCTGAATATTGAGGAAGTGGAGGCCATCAGGTTAAAGGATCTGGGGGGGCTTAATCAGGAAGAATCTGCTATAAGGATGAATGTTTCCCGTCCTACCTTTCAAAGAATCCTGACCGGAGCCCGAAAAAAGGTTGCTGAAGCCTTGATTCAGGGGAAAGCGATCCGTTTTCAGGGTGGTGACTATAAGCTGGCTGAAGGTTATATTTACTGCTCACAGTGTGGTAAAAAAACCGTCCTGAGACGCAGGAGAAGGGGAAGACACGGTTTTGTAATTTGCCCGGATTGCGAAGAACGTTAATACGAAGAACGTTAATACGAAGAACGTTAATACGAAGAACGTTAATATATTCATATAATTAAGCTGAAGAACTGGAGGGAATTAAAATGAGTTTTCAGGAACTTTATGCCTCTCCTCAGTTTGCTTTTATTGTACTCCCCCTTATTATCTTTATCTGCCGGATTGTAGATGTTACCCTTGGCACATTGAGGGTCATTTTTATTTCTAAGGGGTATAGAGCCGGGGCGGCAATTCTGGGTTTTTTTGAAGTCTTAATCTGGATTACAGTTATTGGTGAAGTGATGAATAATGCCAGTAATGTATACTGCTATCTGGGTTATGCAGCCGGTTTTGCTACAGGGAATTATGTGGGGATCTGGGTAGGAGGAAAGCTGTCACTGGGTTTTGTGGTAGTAAGGATTATTACCAGGGAGGATTCCAGTGAATTAATTTCCCATTTCCGGGAGCAGAATTATGGTGTTACTGTTTCTGAGGCAGTTGGGGCCAGCGGGAAGGTAAAGATAATATTTACCATTGTCAAAAGAAAAAATCTTAAAAAAATAATAAATAATATTAACCTGTTTAATCCAGGAGCATTTTATTCTGTTGAGGATGTTCGATCTGTTAAGAAAGGGGTTTTCCCTGAAAAAGGGACCGGTTTTAAATCAGGAGTTTTTTCGAGTTCCCGTAAAGGGAAATAGCACTGGGGAAAGGCCCCTTTGAATATTCCATTAAAAAAATTGATAATTTAAGATTATAGAGTTATAATGATTTAAGAAAGGAGGAAAACAAATATGCCAAAAGAATATAAAGCTAAAAACGCCTGGATGGAAATGGAAGAAGAAGAACTGAACGAGCTTTTTAGGTTTAACAGAGAGTATGCTGATTTTATAAGTAGTAATAAAACCGAAAGGGAGATTGTAAAAGGTTCGGTGGAACTGCTTGAAGAGGCCGGTTTTCAAAACATGGATCAGGTTTCTAATTTAAAGAAGGGTGACAGGGTATATAAAATTAACCGTAACCGGGCATTGATTGCAGCGGTTATCGGGGAAAAAACTCTTGAGGAGGGGCTTCGGATTGTCGGTGCTCATCTTGATTCGCCGAGAATAGATTTAAAACCCAATCCCCTTACTGAAGAATCAGAGCTGGCTTATTTTGACACCATTATTATGGTGGGATTAAAAAATATCAATGGGTCAGTATTCCACTGGCTATTCACGGAATTGTTGTTAAAGATGATGGAAGCATAGTTGAAGTAAATGTTGGTGAAGATGATGATGACCCTGTATTTTACATAAGTGACCTTCTACCTCACCTGGGGAAAGATCAGATGCAAAAGAAGATGAGTGAAGGGATCACCGGTGAGCAGCTGAATCTCCTTATAGGCTCTATGCCATATAGAGAAGAAGGAGATAATGATAGTGAAGAAAAGGAGAAGGTTAAAAAAGCAGTTCTAAATTTACTGAATGAAAACTACGGGATCGATGGTGAAGATCTGGTTAGTGCGGAGCTTCAGATTGTACCGGCTTTTAAAGCCCGGGATGTAGGTTTTGATAGAGGGCTTCTGGCTGCTTATGGCCATGATGACCGGGTTTGCAGTTTTACTGCCCTGAAAGCCCTGCTGGATATTAATAATCCTGTAAATACTGCTGTTGCCTTACTGGTAGATAAGGAAGAAGTGGGAAGCATGGGTAACACCGGTATGCAGTCCCGGTTTTTCGAAAATACGGTTGCCGAAATGGTTAAATTATATTATGAGGATTATTCTGATTTATTGGTCCGTAGGATTATCGAGAATTCAAAAGCCCTTTCAGCTGATGTTAATGCTGCTTTTGACCCGAATTTTCCTGATGTTTATGCCAAAAATAATTCTTCACAACTGGGTAAGGGGGTAGTTCTAACCAAATATACTGGAGCCAGAGGCAAGGCCAGTTCTTCCGAAGCTTCTGCCGAATTTGTGGCTCAGGTCCGCTCAATTTTCAACAATGCTGGTGTTATCTGGCAGATAGGTGAGCTGGGCAAAGTGGATAAAGGCGGGGGAGGAACTATTGCACAATTCCTGGCAAATTACAACATGGATGTTCTGGACTGTGGACCGGCTATTATGGCTATGCATGCTCCCTATGAAGTGGTCAGTAAAGCCGATGTTTATCATACCTACCTGGGGTATAATGTTTTTTTTGAAAAATGACTTTACTAATTGTCATTAAAGTGTTAAAATAATAGGAAACCTATAAAATGAGGTGAAATATTATGGCTAAACCTGTTGAAGTAACAGATGGGAATTTTAATAGTGAGGTACTTAAGGCTGATAAACCGGTTCTGGTAGATTTTTGGGCTGAATGGTGTGGACCATGCCGGATGGTAGGACCTGTTGTGGAGGAAATTGGTGAAGAATATGATAGCATTAAAGTCTGCAAATTGAATGTAGATGACAATCAATCTACTGCTGCCCGCTATGAAGTGATGAGCATACCGACTTTAATTTTATTTGAAAATGGCAAGGAAAAGGATAAGGTTGTTGGTTACATGCCCAAGGGCAGCCTGGTTAGTAAACTGGGTTTAAAGAAATAATTTTAATTTAAAGGGGCAACAGCAGAATACTGTTGCCCCTTTAAATTATTTTAAAAAGGATATATTTAAAATAGCTTTTGCTGAATATCTTCTGACTGTACTTGCCCCTGCTAGACTAATATGATAAAATTATTTTCAGAGGTTTTAATTGGGGAAAGAGTTTAGAAACTGTCTTTCCTGTTATCTAAAGGGGTGGAGTTTATGAAAATACTTATTATTCATTCAGTTGAGGGAGATGCAGGAAAAATTGCCCGGGGATTGGGCGAAGGTTCTCGAAAGAACGGTCATCAGGTGGATGTGATCAATACGAAAGAAAGCAGAAACATTAATTTTTTTCCATATGACCTGATTATAGTTGGCAGTCCAACTATAGGGTTTTTTAAGGGTAAAATTGCCAAAGACCTGAGTCCTTTTCTGGGCCAGTGTAAGAGGACTGTGGGCAAAGATGCGATTGCCTATGTGAGCCCCAGGGCTTTTGCAACAACCAAAGCCCTCAAAGCACTGATGGGTGAGCTGGAAAAGCTGGGTTGTGTTGTAAAAAATTTCACCAGCTTAAAAAGTTATAATGATGGACTGGAATTCGGGACTAATCTGAGAAGATAATAAGTATGCTCTTAGTTTCCTGTAAAAATGGGAATACTCACTGTAATAAGACTCCAGATACCACAGTAGATAAAAATACTGTGGCTTTCTTATGGTTTACAGCAGCTAATTCTTTAACTCAAGGGGGTACTGGTTGATGAGTAAATATATTTTTGTAACAGGTGGGGTGGTTTCTGCCCTGGGAAAGGGTATTACAGCCGCATCACTTGGAAGGCTTTTAAAAAGCAGGGGGCTGAAGGTCAGCATTCAAAAGTTTGATCCCTATATAAATGTTGACCCGGGCACAATGAGCCCCTATCAACACGGAGAAGTATTTGTAACAGATGATGGTGCGGAAACAGATCTGGATCTGGGCCATTATGAACGTTTTATAGATGTTAATTTAAGTCAGAATAATAATGTAACTACCGGACTTATTTACGGGTCGGTAATCCGCAAAGAAAGAAAAGGAGAGTATCTGGGGGCTACAGTCCAGGTAATCCCTCATATTACCGATGAAATAAAGGACAGGATTACCAGGGTTGGTAGAGAAACCGATGCTGATGTTGTAATTACGGAAATAGGTGGAACTGTCGGTGATATTGAGAGTTTACCCTTTATTGAAGCCATCAGACAGCTAAAAAGCGACCTTGGCAGAGAAAATGTGTTTTATATTCATTGTACTCTGGTTCCTTATCTTAATACAGCGGGGGAATTAAAAACAAAGCCAACCCAGCACAGTATTAAGGAATTGAGGAGTATCGGTATTCAACCTGATGCGGTTGTCTGCCGTTCTGATCGAAAATTAAACCAGGAAGTCAGGGATAAAATAGCCCTCTTTGGTGATATAGAAAAAGCAGCGGTGGTTAACACTGTGGATGTTCCCAATATTTATGAAGTACCTCTTAGTCTTGAAGAGGAGGGATTACCCAATATAGTAATAGATAAGCTGGGACTTAAGACCAAAGTCCATCAGCCTGAGTTGGATGACTGGCAGGCCATAGTGGCAAAAATGAAGGATTTAAAAAAGGTGGTTAAAATATCAATAGTGGGTAAATATGTGGAGCTGCCTGATGCCTATATTAGTATTAATGAAGCCCTCCGCCATGCCGGGCTTGTAAATGATACAAAAATTAAGATCAATTATGTTAATGCTGAAAATATTACAGAAGATGCTGATATTGAAGCTATATTGGGTGATTCAGATGGGATACTGGTTCCCGGTGGTTTTGGTGACAGGGGTATTGAAGGCAAAATCCGGACAATCGAATTTGCCCGGGTAAAGAAAACTCCCTATTTTGGTATCTGTCTGGGAATGCAGTGTGCAGTTGTAGAATTTGCCCGGAATGTTATTGAATTTAAGGATGCCCATAGTTCGGAATTTAACCCCTTAACAGAGTATCCTGTGATTGACCTTTTGCCAGAACAAAAAGATATTGATGATATGGGTGGAACCATGAGGCTGGGCCTTTATCCCTGCCGGATGACCACAGATACGATTAGCCAGGAATTATATAAGCAGGAGATTGTGTATGAAAGGCACCGACACCGTTATGAATTTAACAATGAATACCGCAGACAGTTCCGGAAAGCAGGAATGGTATTTGCTGGTCTTTCTCCTGATGAGAAGTTAATAGAGATTATTGAAATCCCCTCACACCCCTGGTTTGTAGGGGTGCAGTTCCATCCTGAGTTTAAGTCCAGACCGAACAGGCCCCATCCCTTATTTAGCGGGTTCGTTCAGGCTGCTCTTGGCAAAAAAAATTCTGAATGAGGTGAGATTGTTGAAAAGAGATACAATTCTGTTTGACCTGGATGGCACCCTTTTACCGGTAGAACTGGATGAATTTCTGGAACACTATTTTCATTCCCTGACCGAAGAATTAAGTGACCTCTTTGAAAAAGAAGTCCTGATAGAGGCCATTATGAAGGCGACTAATGATATGATTGATAATGATGGTAGTAAATTAAATTGCGAAGTATTTAAGGATTCCTTTTTTAGGCTTGTCAGGGTTGATAATCAGGAAGAAGTAATGGCCCGCTTTGATCGGTTTTATAAAACAAAATTTACTCTTATTAAAGAACTTATTAATGGAAATGAGATTCCAGCCCGGGTGGTCAATTATCTTAAAGAAAGGAATTACCGCCTGATTGTTGCTACAAATCCCCTTTTCCCCCTAATAGCAATTATGGAGAGAATAAGCTGGAGCAATCTGGATCCAGATGATTTTTCCTTTATAACCGCTTATGAGAATATGCATTATTGTAAGCCTTCCTTAAATTATTATCGTGAAATAATGGGAAAATGTAATTTGGAGCCTGAACAGTGTTTTATGATAGGAAATGATACTAAAGAAGACATGATTGCCGGGCAACTGGGGATTAAAACCCTGCTGGTAACCGATCACCTGATTGACCGGGGTCCTGATGACAGGTATGAATCAGACTGGAGCGGTAAACTGCAGGAGCTCATAGGCTTTTTTGAAAACAAGGGTCGTTAATTAGCTCGGTGCTAAAATATTTGTATGATTAACAATGAAATTATATGGTTTTGCTCAACATCTTATAGTTTAAAACTCCCCTGTAATGGTAATAATGAAGTATAAGGGGGGTTTTTTATGTTTAAAAGGATGAATATATTTTGCTTTTTTACGATAATTTTTATGATGGTTATTTTAAGTACCAGGGGAATTACCGGTGAATTACTAATTGAAGGGGAGCTTACTGCTGTTGACCATGTTGACCAAATGGTTAAAATCGAACAAAACTGGTATCATTTACATAATAATTCACAGATAATAAGAAATGGGACTGAAAGTAGCCTGGCTGTCTGCCAGCCTCCGGAACCGGGATTTTATCACTGGATAGAGGTTGTCTTAAATTCAAAAGAGGAAATAATTAATATGCAGGTTGAATATCTGGTGGTGGAAGGGATTATTATCAATCTTCAGCAGGAGAGCCTGAAACTGGAAATATTCAAAAACCATTCAGCTGATAAAGGAGAAGGAGAATTTACTATAAAACGGGATTTACAGGAGGATACAGAGGGTTTATGTGAAGGAGATCATGTGGTTTTTCTGGCTGCTAATGACATGATTTACCGGATAATTAAGCAATAAATTATTTGGTATAAAAAAGAAGGATTTTTATACAGCATGAAGAATAAATAGGTTAAGGAGGTGAAAGGACCTGTTTAATGTCAGGTAATGCTTATGGTTATTGAACTTTCTACAGCATTTGCAATTCGTTGTCCTGCCTGCGGGCACCTGGATATTTATGAGTTGAATATATTTCAGTTTTCTGGAGAAGAAAACGTGGAAATTTCCTGTGATTGTGGAGCTCATATAGCCCTGATTTATAAAAAGGGAAGCAAGTATATTTCCATTAGTTATTATTGTATAATCTGTGATGATGAGCACAATATTGTTATGCCACAGAAGGTTTTTTGGTCTCAGAACCGTTTACAGTCCCTGTTATGTTTAAATACCGAGATTAATCTCGGTTATTTTGGCAGACCGGACTTAATTAAAAAAGAGGTTGAGAGGCAGCAGGAAGAGCTTAATTCCATGGCTAATGAACTTGGTTTTGATGAATTTGATAATCCTGAAATCATGCTGGAAATACTGGATTATCTGCATGATGTTGCTGCTGAAGGCGGTCTCTATTGTGAATGTGGCAGCCATGATATAAGTATTGAATTGTACTCCAATAAACTGAAATTATCATGTAATAGGTGTAATTCCATTAGACAGCTCCTGGCCTCAAAGAAATCTGATCTGAATAAATTAAAAAAGACAGATGAAATTGTTATTAAACTGGCCACCGGCCGTACACATAATTTTTGACCTATAAAAAAAATAAATTTATAAGGGGGAATAACAAGAATGAATCTTGTTCCAATGACAGATATTTTGGAGAAAGCAAACAAAGAATGTTATGCAGTAGGCGGTTTTAATATTAATAATCTTGAATTTTTACAGGGAATAATAGAAGGAGCTGAAGAAGTAAATTCGCCGTTAATTTTACAGACCAGTGAGGGTGCACTTAGATATATCGGTATGGATTATGTAATCGGTATGGTAGAAGCAGCGACAAAAAACACCCGGGTGCCGGTTGCTCTTCACCTCGATCATGGCAGTAAGTTTGAGATAGTGATGCAGTGTATTCGTAAAGGATATTCATCGGTAATGTTTGATGGTTCTCATTACTCCTTTGATGAAAATGCAAGGGTAACTAAAAAGATTGTTGAGATAGCTCATTCGGTTGGGGTTAGTGTGGAAGCTGAACTTGGTAAACTGGGTGGAAGCGAAGACGATGTTTCTGTGGATGAAAAAGATGCCACCCTGACTGACCCGGAAGAGGCGCTTGAATTTGTGGAAAAAACCGGAGTTGATGCTCTGGCTGTGGCAATTGGTACTGCCCATGGCGTTTATAAGGGTGACCCCGAACTGGATTTTGATCGTCTGCAGAAAATCAAAAACCTGGTTAAACTCCCGGTTGTTTTACACGGTGCTTCCGGTGTGCCTGATGAGGATGTAAAAAAGGCGATAACTCTTGGTATTAATAAAGTAAATGTTAATACCGATTTCCAGCAGGCCTTTACCACAAAACTCAGAGATATTTTCAACAATGATGCAGAGGTATATGACCCTCGTAAGTACTGTGGACCTGGTAGGGAAGCAATTAAAGAAAGAGTAATGGGGAAAATCAGGGTCCTTGGTAGTGATAATAAGGCTTAAATTTTCTAATCCAGTTTAATTCTTATAATATAATGGAGTTTAAATCCTGATTAAGGGATATAAATTAATACAGGGTTAACCCCTTTATTTCGGTTAACCCTTTCTTTTCCTTTCATTTTATCTCTCCTGGAGCCTCCAGTAATCTGTTTCCCGGTTTTAATATATAATATGGCTTGACTACAGAAATGTTATTTTCATTTTTGCCCAGGCACATCACTGACACAATTATATTAAAATTAATACTATAATGAGCTCAATTTAAGATTAATCATAGATTTTTGTTTATCTAAAAGGGTATTATTATTACCAGCCCAATCCTTAAGAAAGGTGGTTTTATCATTTGAATATTAGTGAGCTGGAGAAAAAAACGATCACAGAACTGCATAAGCTGGCCCGGGATCTGGAGATTACCGGATATGCCCAGATGAGAAAAAAGGACCTGATTTTCTCGCTTTTAAAAAGGGAAACTGAAAAAGGAGGGAATATTTTTGCTGAAGGGGTGCTTGAGGTTATTTCTGGAGAGGGTTATGGCTTTTTAAGGCCTTCAAAATACACCCCATCCAGTGATGATATTTATATTTCTGCTTCTCAGATCAGGAGGTTTGAACTCCGCACCGGAGATGTTGTATCCGGTCAGGTCAGGGAGCCCAAAGAAACAGAAAGGTATTTTGCCCTCCTGAGGATTGAAGCTGTTAACTATCAGGATCCTGAAAAGGCCAAAGACAGGGTTTATTTTGAAGACCTGACACCACTTTATCCTGTTGAAAGGCTGCAGCTGGAGTCCCATCCCAATGAAATATCTACCCGGCTGATTGATTTGATTTCACCATTGGGCAAGGGACAGAGGGGTTTGATTGTCTCCCCGCCCAAAGCCGGAAAAACGGTTTTGCTTCAAAAAATAGCCAATAGTATTACCAGCAATTCTCCACAGGTTAAATTAATGATTTTATTAAT
>Ga0079223_10003056_pt1 | contig 10514 bp, 11 predicted proteins | sample Stecom2011_FD_75072 | JGI IMG/M metagenome (GOLD analysis project Ga0079223, IMG submission 75072) | Agricultural soil microbial communities from Utah to study Nitrogen management - Steer compost 2011 | ecosystem: Environmental > Terrestrial > Soil > Agricultural land | place: USA: Utah...
GAATTAATGAAGGTTGTCTTGAACCAGTTACTACTATTACTTTAAGTCCTGCTTCTCTGGTTTTTTGAACCACTGTTTGCATCCCTGGTAGAATTTCTGCTTCGGGTGCTTCCAACATTAATTCGGTCTTGTATTGGTATAAATCCTCAATCTCCTTTTCTGTTGCAGTACGATTCAGATGTTCTTTAAATGCCATTTCAATGGTCGCATTGCCAGTTCTGCCTTCATTCATGTAAGCGTCGTAAGCTGGGAAATCAATGCCCCATTTTTTAAAGCTTTCCGTCCATGAGTAGGCATGATTTTTCATGGAGTCATACAAAACACCATCCATGTCGAAGAGGACGGCTTTGAGTTTTTCAGGAAGTTTGTCTATATTCATCATTCTGCAAAGATGGTAAAAGATTATCTCATTTCTAATTTTTGAAGTTTCCAACACAATGAAAGTCGTAATTGATAAAGATATACAACTTCTTTTCCCCAATATTAAGATGGGCTATGTTTTAGCTAATGTGGAGGTTAAATTGTCCGACAAGTTTGTTTTATCAGCTATGGATAAGTTGTGTGCAAATATAATGAAACAGTTTACGCCTGAGTTGATTCGTGAACAACCCATAATTAAATTAACTAAAAGTGCTTACAGAAAGTTGGGTAAAGACCCTAATAGATACCGTCCTTCAGCCGAAAGCCTAATGCGAAGAGTTGCTTCAGGCAAAGGGCTTTATAGGGTAAACAACGTAGTGGATATTTTAAATATAGTCTCCATCGAAACAGGTTTTTCCATTGGAGGATACGATGCCGACTCAATTCAAGGAGAAGTTCATTTCAGTAAAGGAGGAGCAAATGAACCCTATGAAGGAATTGGACGTGGAGATTTGAATATTGAAAATCTCCCTGTTTTTCGAGATGATTGGGGTGCATTTGGAACTCCTACCAGCGACTCTATCCGTACAATGGTAACGCCGGCTACCAAACGTTTTTTTATGATTTTTCCCGCATTTGAAAGGGTGGGTGAAGAACTAAATGCTGCTTTAACTTTAGCCGCCCAGTTTTTGAAAGAGTGGGGTGGTGCTAAAGATATTGCTTCATGGATAGAGTAGATTTTTCAGTTCTATAGATGAGCTTGAGATATTTCATTACTTTTTTATAGTACTTTTGGACTTTACTTAGGTGTTTTATTGAAATCGATTAAAAATGATTGAAATATGTGCCATAGCCTCTGGCAGTAATGGTAATTGTTACTATGTCGGAAATGGCGAAGAAGGCGTGTTGGTGGATGTTGGAATTAGTCGCCGACAAGTAATGGAACGGATGGCAGTGCAAAAACTAAATCCTGATAAGATAAAAGCAATCCTTATTTCACATGAACACGCCGATCATTTTAGAGGGGTGCGCGTGTTAAGCAAAAAATTAGGAGTTCCAGTCTATATGACAAAAAAATCATTTGAGAAAAGCTGGGGACCCAATCGGCCTGAAAAAATTATCCTTTTTCAACCAGGAGAAGTTATTGGTTGTGGAGGATTTCGAATTCATACATTCTTAAAAAATCATGATGCTGCTGAACCTTGCAGTTTTCGAATTGAACACAAAGGAATTAACGTGGGTGTATTTACTGATATTGGCTCTCCGTGCGACAATGTAACCCGAGAACTCAATCAATGTCATGCTCTTTTTTTAGAAGCGAATTATGATGATGATATGCTTTGGGCAGGTCCTTATCCACAGCATTTAAAAATACGCGTGGCAGGAGAGAAGGGGCATCTTTCTAACAAACAAGCTTTTGAGTTGTTGGAAAATCATCGTCATGACCAATTAAAAGTCGTTTTTCTGTCTCATCTCTCAGGAGAAAACAATACGCCAAATAGGGCAGCATCGGCTTTTAAATCGTTGGAAAGTATTGTGGAAATTAAGGTTACCAACCGATATGCTGTGGGGGAGGTTTATCGGTTATCCTTTTAACAGTTATAGGAATCTGGTTTAAAAACAACTTTTAACTTGCTTTAATTCGGCTTTCAAAGATGGGCTGGTACTTAACATCTAAGTTTTTTCTCTTTTTTAGAGAACATGGTGATTAGCACGTTTCACTCGGAGTATTCATTTTTGAAAATATAAATTTTTACATTTTTGTACTATGGATAGAATGGATTATAAAAAAATTTTGATTCAAATCAGACGAATAGTACGTTCTATTAATTTGGAATCAAAAAAGGTGCAAAAGGACTTTAGCGTGAGTATTCCTCAAATATTATGTTTAGAATATCTTAAAGCTTCACCCAATTATCAGGCAACACAACGGGCAATTCGTGAACATTTGAGCTTAAACTCGAGTACTGTAACGGGTATTATTAGTCGTTTGGAGAATCGTGGCTTATTAGCTAGGTTACCTAAATCTGGTGATAAAAGAGTGACACACATTACTCTTACTTCTACTGGCGATGAGCTTTTACGAAAAACGCCAGGATTGCTACAAGAGCGTTTAGCTGGTAAGTTGAAGCACTTGTCTGATCAAGAGCTGATTAAAATGTCCAATTCATTGGACTTACTTATAGAAATGCTTGAAATAGAGGAGGGTGAAGATGTACCTGTAATCATGGCAGATGCTTTTGATGAAGAGAAAGAGTGATAATCGCGAAAAAAAATGAGGCTATCTATATGGACAGCCTCATTTATTCGATCTAAATTGTAAAAGAAATTATACTCTTCTTTCTTTAATACGTGCTTTCTTACCAGTCAATTCACGGAAGTAATAGATTCTTGCACGACGTGCTTTACCAGTTCTGTTCACCTCAATTTTATCAATAAAAGGAGAATTCATTGGGAAAATACGCTCAACACCAATGTTGTTAGACATTTTACGTACGGTAAATCGTTTGTTTACGCCAGTACCTTTTACTTGGATAACAACGCCTCTAAAAATCTGAACACGTTCTTTAGTTCCCTCAACAATTTTGTAGTGAACCGAAACGGTGTCTCCTGCTTTTATTGCAGGAACTTCTACACCACTTTTCATTGCTTCTTCAGCAACTTTCATCAAGTCCATTTTTATTTTCTTTTGTAGATTAAACTTTATCCGTGCAATATTGCCTGACTCCTATGTTCACCAAGAGATTACACAGAACGGGCGCAAAATTACTGTTTTACTTTTGATAATGAAAATAATGAGGTATAAACTTGTTGTTTTATTTGCATTAAATTCTTTTCGTAGATAAAGATGAGTTTTTTATGAGTTTTATTTGACTACTTCGTTCTTTAAATTTTGTGAAAAATTGAAATTTAAACTAATATTGCCAGACAATATTTAAACCAAATTAATTACAGTTATGGAAAACAAGAGTAATAGCGTATTAGTGGGCATGTCCGTTTTCGGAGCCATTTTCTTTATCTTTGGTTTTGCTACCACATTTATAATTACACTAAGTGCGCCAGTAATGGCCGTTTTCGATCTTAGTGAATTTCAGGCACAATTGCTTACCTCTGCATTTTTTATTGCCTATCCCATCATGTCTGTGCCTACGGGATGGTTGGTAAATAGAATTGGTTACAAATGGACAGTTAGTTTAGGGTTGATTTTAATGGCAATAGGAAGTCTTGTGTTTGTACCTGCTGCTAAATTGCCTTCTTATCCACTCTTTTTGTTCGCCACTTTTATTTTGGCTATTGGGGTTGTTTTCTTACAAGTAGCAGCTAACCCTTATGTTACAGCTATTGGGCCAGAGAGTTCTGCTTCCAGTCGTTTGAACTTAACTCAGGCGCTCAACTCTATTGCTACTATGGTTGCACCTTGGTTAATAGCAATTGCTGTTTTTAAAGGATTGGACTTGCCTTCATTAGCTACTGATTCGGAAAAGTTAAATTATGGATTGCAGGTAGCAGAACGTATTCCTTTTCCTTTTATAGTGATGGCAATTATAGTAATTGTTGTAGCTGTAGCTCTTTTCTTGATCAAATTGCCTACTATTTCAGTGGATACTCAATCCGATGAAAAGAGAAAAAGCGTTTATCGTTATCCTCATGTATTATTAGGTGCATTTGCAATTTTTTGCTACGTAGGTGCTGAAGTTGGTAATGCTGGTTTGATGGTGAATTATTTAAGAACAGGATCATTGGGTGTTTCTGCAGAAATGGCATCAACTTATGCTGCCATCTATTGGGGAGGTGCTATGGTGGGAAGGTTTTTCGGTTCCATCATGTTCTCAGATATGAAAGAAGGTATTAAAAAATATGTGTACATCGGTTTAGTTTTTGTTCTTGCATTTGCCTCTGCAACTTTTGTAACAGAAGGAAATACAACTATTGGTTTTATCTTTTTGGGTGTGGCAGTAGTTAATTTCATTTTTATGAAAATTGGAAATGGAAAACCTGCACGCACATTAGGTATTTTTGCGTTGGTTGCTGCTTCTTTGGCTTTAATAACCACTTTAACAACAGGTCAGGTTGCATTGTGGACAGTTGTTTCCATTGGGTTGTTTAATTCCATCATGTTCCCCAATATTTTTGCTTTGGCTGTGAAAGATTTAAAAGGTTCTGAATTGGGATCCGCATCAGGAATTGTGAATGCTTTAATTATTGGAGGAGCTATTATACCTCCTTTAATGGGTTCGATTGCTGATAATTATAGTTATACCTATGCCTATATAGTTCCTGCTATTTGTTACCTTTATATATTCTTCTTTGCTGTTAAAGGAAGTAAAATTAGGGTTGCATAATTATTAAACTATAAATAAAATTAGTTAAGGATGAAGAAGTTTTCAATAGGAATTGATATTGGCGGAACCAATACTGCTCTCGGTATTGTTGATGAACAGGGAAACGTATTGATTAAAGGGAATATAGAGACCCCTTCTCATGGTGATGTAAATTTGTATGTCAAAGAATTGGCTGCAGCAGTTCGTGAGATGGCCAAAACCGTAAAATTAACCAATGCCGATTCAGATATTTTAGGTATTGGGATTGGAGCCCCCAATGGTAATTATTACAGTGGCACCATCGAATATGCGCCCAATCTCTCTTTTAAGGGAGTTGTGAATCTTGTCGCTCTTCTTAAATCTGAATTTCCTGAATATAATTACATCGCTTTAACTAATGATGCCAACGCAGCGGCTATTGGTGAAATGATATATGGCGGCGCAAAGGAAATGAAAAATTTTGTGATGTACACCTTAGGAACTGGTGTGGGTAGCGGTTTGGTAGTAAATGGCGATTTAGTCTATGGACATGACGGGTTTGCTGGCGAATGTGGGCACACTACTCTTATTCCTAACGGTCGTCTTTGTGGATGCGGTGCAAAAGGGCATCTAGAGGCTTATTGCTCTGCACCTGGAATGAAAAGAACGGCCTTCGAATTGATGGCAAAATACAATGCCAACGATAGTCTTTTGGCGGACAAATCATTTAAAGAGCTTAATTCTAAGATGATTTTTGATGCCGCAGAGAAAGGCGATAAAATAGCTTTGGAAGTCTTTGAACTTACAGGTCAATATTTAGGTCAGGGATTGGCCGATACCGTTCATCATTTGTCTCCAGAGGCAATTTTCCTTTTTGGAGGACCTACCGCTGCAGGTGACTATATTTTTAAGCCTACCATAAAGAGTATGGAAAGTCATTTATTACCCATCTTTAAGAATAAAATTAAAGTATTGCCTTCAAGTTTACCCATGGGAGATGCCGCTATCATTGGTGCAAGTGCCCTAGTTTGGCAAGAGACCAAAAAGTAGATTTATTTTAGATCGTATATATAAAGGGTGTTTGTTCTGATAGAGCAAACACCTTTTTTGTGTAGTAATGGAATGTTAAATCCAACTTCTACGTTCAAGATTGTTATTCTACATTTGTGAAATTACTCCAGCTCCACACAAACAAAGTGTTCCCATTTAAAACATTAACTAACCCAACTTGCTGTTCTTCATACTTTTCTATAACTTACATAGATGAAAAAAATATGTTTTCTATGTAATACAAAGCTATAAGACTTTATCCTTTTATTTTCCATAGAAAAGAAACATTTTGACAGGGCAACATTATGAAAAGAGCCATGAGAAGTGATTCTCACGAAGAAGAATCGAAGATCAGCGTAGCTAATAAAAAACAAATTATAGACATGAAAAGGTTTAATTTATTTGTTCAAGTATTCAGTCGAAATGCGTTGTCGCTCTTCTACTTTATACCCATTTCTGTTTTATTAGTATCTTTTATGGCTGTGTCGTGTGGCACTACAAAACCCAGTGCAGCTGCGAATCAAAAAGTGAAATTGATTAGCGACAAAGATAGCACTGAATACACTTTAATTGTTCTTGATGTAGGCTATGAATCGTATTTAGCTACTAAACCATCTGCTCATTTTTACTCCCAACAATATTATGAGAACTGGAATAGGCAATATGTAATGGAGTGGAACATTCGTCATCGAAATCCTTTGCGGTATGGTGGGTTTTATGAAACAGAAATTAATTACGACCCTATGGAAGATTATGGTTTGGAACTGAATTATCGTCTCTATTATTACTTTCAGTTTATAAAAGATAGGTATGGCATTGTACTGGTAGCAAGAGGAAGGTAGGTTTAGATAGGGTGTAGCATTCGTAAGTACTGCCGAAGATGAAGTTCAGATTGAAAATGACAATTAGTGTGGGTTAAGTTATTGACTTACAGATAGAAATTGATAAATACCAGCATACAAAAACCGCTTGGCGAAAATAATTTCATAGTTTTTAATCTTAGGTATGTTTTCTTAAAAATTATAACTATCTTTAATTCAAAACTGTACAATATGAAAAACGCAAAACTAATTCATCGTTTTCTTTTATTGGTAATGCTCTTTGTGTTTGGACTTTCAGCTCAAGCGCAAACAGTTAGATCTATACGTGGTATTGTTTTGGATGAATCAAACAAAAAGCCGTTAGCTTTTGCAACAGTTGCCATTGAAGGAGGCAATGTAGCTACTGTAAGTAATTCTGAAGGAGCGTTTCTGCTGAAATTTTCAGAGGATTTATTAAATAACGATTTGATTATTTCATTTATCGGCTATGAAAGAAAAGTTTATCCTTTGGCAAACCTGAAAGATGAGGATAATCAATTCTTTTTATCTCCCACATCTGTGAGTTTGAGTGAAGTGTCTGTTTTTCCATCTGATCCTAATCTTTTGATCAAAGCAATAATGTCTAGAAGAGATCAAAATTACGTTACTGAAAATATGCGTAATACAGCCTTCTATCGTGAGACCATCAAGAAAGGACGAAATTATGTATCGCTTACGGAGGCTGTGGTAGATGTTTATAAACCTGGTTATAGTAGTTCGAGACCTGATCAAGTAAGCTTGGTTATTGGACGTAAAAGCACAGATTATGATAAGGTGGATACATTGGTATTCAAACTTCAAGGCGGTCCTTTATCGGCACTCATGTTGGACATTATGAAAGACCCATATTCGTTGTTCGATAACGAACAAATTGAATTGTATAGTTTCGAAATATCCGCCATTGAAAAGATTGACGACAGACACCTTTATGTTCTTTCCTTCAAGCCTGTTAAAGGCACTTCTGAATCTCTCTTCTATGGTGATCTTTTTGTAGATATGACAAGTTTGGCAGTAACCTCTGCTTCTTTTAATATGGATGTTTCAAATAGGGCAGAAGCAACTCGTATGTTCATAAAAAAGAAACCTTTTCGGGCAGATGCTTATCCAACAAAAGCTTCTTATTTGGTTAACTATCGTGAAAATGAGGGTCTTTGGGATTTGGCTTATATGCGCGCTGAGGTGAATTTCAAAATCAATTGGCGTAGAAGACTCTTTAATTCTAATTATTACACTTCTATTGAGATGGCGATAACAGATCGTATTTTGGAAGAGAAAAAACCATTTAAACCTTCTGATCGAATAAAAATGTCAGTAATTATGGAAGATGCGGTTGATGGGTTTTCTGATGAAAACTTTTGGGGTGATTACAATTTAATTGAGCCCGATCAGCCTATTGAGGATGCTATAAAGAGAATCCAAAAACAGCTGGAGAGATAAAGTAGTGATGAAATCAAAAATGCCATTGGAATAATTCCAATGGCATTTTTTAATTGATTACTTAGAAATCGTCGTCTTCGTCGAAATCATCTTCTAAAAAGCTCTCCAGATCATCTTCGTCGAAATCATCCATATCTTCGTCTAAATCTTCATCAATATGAAAATCATCATCCAACGAAAGCTCATCATCATTCCAATCTTCTTCTTCCTCATCCATGAAGTCATCTAATTCTTCATCGAAATCTTCGTCTTCATCAAATTGACTTTTGAAGTTTCTTGCATTTAATAGGGTCTTTTTCATCTCAATTAAAATTATCTGTTTTGTTGTCATTTAGTAGAACTTACCAAAAGTAAAATCCTGTTTATTTATTTTACAATACCCACTCCTATCTATAATTCAGGAAGCCTGTTTTTTTGATAATTAGTGGTTGAGTTATTAGTTTGGGCGTTCCCAGAACTGTGTTCGGCTCTTTCTGATATCAGTGTTGTTCTTTAAAACGTTCTTTGTTTATGGGTTCAAATATATAGGAAACAATTAATTTGTTTGCATCCTAAAGTAAAAAAAATATTTTTTTTTGATTTTTACATCGGATGAGTTCTTTTTTCTCAGATTTTTCTTTGTTTATTGTGGGCTTGATACGCAGGTGGGCACTAATTGTTTCTATTAAATTGATAAATAAAGGATTTTTTTTCTATAAAATGGAATAGTTATAAATTATTATTCGCACATGATCTAATATATGCGTTACCTGAGCGATAACATGTTGGTAGTGTTGTTATTGTCTTTACATTTCTCTATTTATTCACAGGCATGTTGGTTGCTTAAAGATAATTTTAATAGTAGGTGGCTGTTTTTCCATTCAAATTAGTATATTTTTGTAGCTGTTTGTTTAAAAATGTAAGCAATGCCTTGTAAAACATTTTCATTGTTGCCATAATTTGTAAGAAAATTATGCGTAGATCATTTGAAGACATTTTATGATCTATTATTTCTTTCTTTTGAGGTAGGATAAGACATTAATTTTATTGATGAAACCATTCTTTAATATGGCTTTATTTGATTGGTTTAGTAAAGAGAGGCATCGGATAATGTTTGTTTAGGCAAGTTCTAATCTTCTTAAAAAAATAAATTAGAGTATATGAAACGAGCATGAGAATAGTTTCTTACAAAGAGAAATGACTATTGGTGCGAGTTCCATGTGGCAATTGAAAAACAAATTATAATTATATGAAACTAGGAGAAAAAATAAGGACGTTACGTGAAGAGAAGAAACTTTCTTTATCTGAGGTGGCTCAGAGAGTGCATCTTGAAGAGAAACAGCTCAGTGAAATAGAGAAAGGAGTATTTAGTCCTTCTTTGGGTGTTTTAATTAAGTTAGCTCGTGTGTTGGGTGTTCGTTTGGGCACTTTTCTGGATGATGAGGTAAAACAAGGAGCGGTCATCACTCGAAATGGTGAAGCTTCAATATCTTCTAGTTATTCGAGTGCAGCCGTAATTCATAAAAACAACCTCTCTTTTTTTAGTTTAGCTCAAGAAAAGGCAGATCGGCACATGGAACCTTTTTTAGTAGAGATAAACCCTGGCTTTCCTTCTAACCCTTTGGCTTCATCGCATGAAGGTGAAGAGTTTATTTTCGTAATGAAAGGGGCTATTAAAATTGAATATGGAAAAGAGGAATATGTGCTGAAGGAAGGTGACAGCATCTATCTAGACTCTATTGTGGATCATCAGATTTTTTCAGCTAACAATGAAAAAGCTCTGTTGTTGGCTGTTGTTTATCAACCTGTTTAAAGATTTTGGAGATGACTTTTTTATCAGATACGCTAGGTGGAATGCTTGAGAAATGGGCTACAAAGACCCCAAATAGCGACTTTGTTGTCTATCCCGACCGCGGACTTCGTTTTTCTTATGGAGACTTTAATCGAAGGGTGGATAAATTGGCAAAAGGGCTGATTCGGATTGGTGTGAAGCCTGGTGATAAAGTAGGTATTTGGGCAAACAATGTACCCGACTGGGTTACCTTCATGTTTGCTACGGCCAAAATAGGTGGAATTCTGGTCACAATCAACACCAATTATAAACTTGCAGAACTTGAATTTCTTGTAAAGGATGCGGATTTAAATACACTTTGTATTATTGACACCTATCGTGACAGTGATTATGTCTGCATGGTGAATGAGCTAATTCCTGAACTTAGAACAAGTGAAAGAGGCCATCTCAATTCTAAAAAATTTCCTCTCTTAAAAAACCTTGTGTTCATCGGGCCTGAAAAGCATCGTGGCATGTATAATACGCCTGAATTGTTGCTTTTGGGAGATAATATTGAGGATGAGGTTTTGACAGATATCTCCTCAAAAGTGGATTGCCATGATGTTGTTAATATGCAATATACCTCAGGAACTACTGGTTTCCCCAAAGGAGTGATGTTGTCTCATCATAATATATTGAACAATGGTTATTTTGTGGGACAAAACATGCACTTTACAAATCTGGATCGGGTGATGA
>Ga0079223_10003057_pt1 | contig 10513 bp, 10 predicted proteins | sample Stecom2011_FD_75072 | JGI IMG/M metagenome (GOLD analysis project Ga0079223, IMG submission 75072) | Agricultural soil microbial communities from Utah to study Nitrogen management - Steer compost 2011 | ecosystem: Environmental > Terrestrial > Soil > Agricultural land | place: USA: Utah...
AAAGTCTGGAGGGGAAAGAAAGCAGAATCTTCGGAGTTCTTTACCCCTCTGAATTCTACAATCAAAATACTTCTTTTTAATTGTAATAATCAAGATTTAAATCATTTTGAAAAGAAAAAATTTACCCTGAATGATCATCTGTATTTTATTAAGGTCAAAAAATTTCCCCCAACGGCAAAACCCCCAAAACGGAGTATATGTATTATAAAGGGAGATTTTTTGTTAATGACGGAATTTGATTTTTCAGGAGTATTGTCTGATATGATACTTCAGTTATATATCTCACTCAATTTTACCACTCAATTTTAATAAATCCATGATATTTAACATACGCTTCACATACACTTCACTACCGGTTCAGATACGCATTATTCCCGTATTAAAGCCGTATAAAACCCGTATTATTCCCTTTGATTACTATAAAATAAGGAGGATATAAAATGGCAATTGTTAACCGTAGTTTGATTTATCCAAGCGGTCAGGCAGGTGATTATATTTTCAGAGTGCGTAACGGTAAACTTGTTATGTACCGCCGTCCCGTAAAACAAAAAGTCAGCAGGTCTCCCAAAGCCGAAGCTGCAAGAAATTCTTTTGCAGTTACTGTTAAGTTTGCAGTATGTATAAATTCACTTCCTTACTTAAAGAATACCTGGAAGAATGCAAAGGTAAAAGGCACAAATCATTTTCAGAAAATTATTAAGCAGAATGCACAGTTTATTAAATCCTCCGGCATCTCCGGAAGGAATATTATTACACCTCCGGGTATCTTCTTTCCTTCATCTTCTTTTAAGTTTGATTTGAATGATAAAAGAATATATATAACACTTACACCAACAGAAGAAATGAAACAAATATTTGCTCCAACATTTTTTCTTCATTTGGTTTTTGCTTTTTATGAACCAATAAGAAAATCGTCTGAACCTTTTGCTTTTTCAGGTATGGAGAATGAAATTTCATTTAACGGAAGTGATTTTTATAATTTATCATTCACACTAAATGGAGATATTTTATCCAAAATCAAAAAATATAAAAAGATGATCCTCTACTCTGCAGCCTCTTCATCTCAAACAAACAGCAAGGTTTTCTGGACGTCAACCTTAGCCATTAATGTCGGCACAAGGTAATCCCAGTTTCTTCATTGCTAACCTGGAGAAGCAATCTTATGCAGTCGAAAAAATGGATAAATGTAAAAACGTGAAGAAACGTTTAACTATTAACCATTAACGGAACTGGTCATAAACAGGGTCATTCATAGTCATTAATAGTCATTCGTTGTCATTCATTGTAAAACTCAATACCTGGGCGAAGCAATTTTATGTCTTAACATTCCCCTCAACAATTTAACAATAAAACAATTCCACCATTCCAAAACTTGTCCGGCATTCAGACGGATTCCATCATTCATCTCTCATTTTTGTATTTTTAGGTATGAAGATATTAGTAATAGATAACTACGATTCATTCACATACAACCTTGTTCAGCTTCTTGGCAGGTTTGATCATCAGTTGATAATTAAAAGAAATGATGAGATATCTGAAGAAGAAATTGATGAATTAAAACCTGATAAGATATTAATTTCTCCCGGTCCGGGCAGACCTGAAGATTCAAAAATTTCCCTTGCTGCAATTTCTAAATTTGGTAAGAATATTCCTTTGCTTGGGGTATGTCTCGGTCACCAGGCTATAGGAATTGTATTTGGCGGAAAAGTTGTCAGAGCTCCTGTACTTATGCACGGAAAAATTTCTGCTATTAAACATGATTCAAAAACAATCTTCAAAGGTATTCCTCAAAAGTTTGAAGCAACAAGATATCATTCATTAATTATTGATAAAGATACTCTTCCGCCTTCACTTGAAATTTCTGCAGAGACAGATGATGGTGTAATAATGGGAATCCGTCATAAAGATTATCCCGTAGAAGGAATACAGTTTCATCCCGAGTCCATTCTTACATATGAGGGATATAATATTATTAAAAACTGGTTAAACCTTTGACTCACACATAAACGTAAAAACGGGTAAATGTTGAAACGTGAAAAAAACTTCATCCATCTTAATAACTCTGACCAGCCAACTGACATTGCGAGCTAGTGAAACGAGTGAAGCAATCTCACTTTGTATTTTCTGCATCATTCAATTACAATCATCCGTTTAAATCTTCCGTCAATACATTTCCCGTTTTACATTTATACGTTTTTTCCTACCCCGCATCCTGGTATCCGGAATCTCCACGGGATAATCTTTCAATCTTGTAATTTTGTAATTTTTTTCTCAACCCGTCTTAACAATCATCTCAATCTCAACTGCTGCATCAAGTGGTAATTCACTTACACCAACAGCACTTCTTGCGTGCCTACCTTTTTCTCCGAATATCTTTTCAAGCAATTCAGATGCACCATTGGCAACCTGGGGCTGATTGGTAAAATTATCTGTGCTGTTTACAAATACAGTAAGCTTAACAATCTGTTCTATTTTATTTAAATCCCCGGCTGCTCCTTTAACTGCAGCTAAACAATTCAATGCACATAGTTCTGCAGCTTTTCTTCCTTCATCAATCATTATATCTTTGCCGAGTTTTCCTTTGTATTTCAACTCTCCTTTTACTGTGGGGAGCTGACCGGCTGTGTAAATCATATTATCAACTTTTAAAGCCGGAACATAAGCTGCTACGGGTTTGGGTGCTTCGGGAAGTTCATAGCCAAGTTCTCTTATTTTTTCTTCAATCATTTTAGTCTCCGGATTTTATTATCTTGCAAAAAAATTTTTGACTATTAAACTAAGGAAAATTAATAATGATAGGAAACAGGTTTGAAGAGTTTACAGGTATAGTAAGAAGATTGAGAAAAGAATGCCCGTGGGACAGAGAACAGACAAACGATTCAATAAAAGCTTCAACTATTGAAGAAGCGTATGAAGTTGTTGAGGCTATTGATTCAAAAAATTATAATGAACTGAAGAAAGAACTCGGAGATCTTCTTCTGCATGTTGTGTTTCATACAACTATTGCTGAGGAAGAAAATCATTTTAACTTAAATGATGTTATCGAATCAATTAAGGAAAAACTTATACGAAGACACCCTCATGTATTCGGAAATACTGAAGTTACAGGTGTGGAACATGTAAAAAGAAACTGGGAAGCAATGAAATTAAAGGAAGGCAGGAAGTCGGTAATTGACGGAGTACCGGTATCATTGCCTGCACTGCAGAGAGCACACAGGTTGCAGGAGAAAGCTTCGAAGGTAGGATTTGATTGGGAAAGGAAGGAAGATGTTTGGAAAAAGGTTGAAGAGGAATTATCGGAAATAAAAAATGCAGGAACAGATAAAGAAGAAATTGAAAAAGAATTCGGTGACCTTTTATTCTCTCTTGTTAACTATGCAAGATTCATTGGTATTAATCCTGAGAATGCTTTAAGAAGAACAAATGAAAAATTTGTAAAGAGATTTCAGTATGTGGAAGAAAAGATTAATGAGTCAGGCAGAAAAATTTCCGAAAGCAATCTCAAAGAAATGGATAAATACTGGGAGGAGAGTAAGGCATTACTCTAACCGCCGTTTTTATGTTTTTCATAAGCATCAATTATGTCTTTAACGAGCCTGTGACGAACTATATCACTCTTCTCGAAATAAACAAATCCCACTCCTTCTATGTTGCTTAAAATCTCCTTTGCCTGGATTAATCCGCTGACTGTTTTTGGCGGGAGATCTATCTGAGTAATGTCTCCTGTTATAATTGCTTTTGAGTTAGCACCAAGTCTTGTTAAAAACATTTTCATCTGAACATCGGTTGCATTCTGTGCCTCATCAAGAATAACAAATGCATTGTTTAATGTTCTTCCTCTCATATAAGCAAGAGGCACAATCTCAACTATTCTTTTTTCAATATAACTCTTAAGCTTTTCAGATGGCATCATATCATCCAATGCATCATAAAGCGGACGGAGATATGGATCAATCTTCTCCCTGAAATCTCCCGGGAGAAAACCAAGGCTCTCACCTGCTTCAACTGCAGGGCGGGCAAGAATAATTTTATTTACCATTCCTTTTTTATGGGCAGCAACTGCCATTGCAACAGCAAGATAAGTTTTACCTGTACCTGCGGGTCCTATTGCGAAACATATATCATTCTTTGCTGCAACCTTAACATAATTTAATTGACCGGGAGTCCTCGCTCTTATTGCATCATTTTTTGTATAAAGAATAACAGAATCTACTTCTTTTTCGCTTACAATTTCTTTTCCTTCAATTGTAAGATCAAGAATTGTTTCAACATCATTCCTGTTAAGTTTACCGCTTGTATTTAAAACATAAACCATCTCTTTCAGTACTTTTTCTATGGTTTCAATTTCCTCAAGAACACCTTTAATTACTACATTATCTCCTCTTACAATAACCGAAGCATTAAACCGGTCTTCAATTAACTTTAAATTGGAATCATTCATACCAAGGAGAGATAGCATATCAACATTATCAAGAGTAAGCCGTTTTTCAGTTGCTGTCATTATCAAATCCCTTTTTTAAATAAAAAAACCCTTATCATAAATTAATATGATAAGGGTCTTTATATCTAATAATACTAACTAAAATCAAAGCTATTACTGAACCGGAGCTGGTTTATAATTTGCTCTCAGTTTTTCATATTTTGCTTTTTCTTCTTCAGTAAGCTGAGGAACTTTAAATACCTGTTTCGGATAGATCAGATCAGGATCTTTAATCTGGTCTCTGTTAGCCTGGTAAATAACCGGCCATGCGAAACCATTGCCATAATGTTCTTTCTTTTTAGCAATACCCCAGAGATGATCTCCTTTAACAACAGTGTACATAATTTCCTTTGGTTCTTCAACCCAGGAATCAATAGCCCTCTGCATCTGGTTATGAACCTTATCAAAGAATTCAGGCAGTGCACTTATTTTATTTTGTTTCAGTGCATCGAGGTCTTTCTGCCTGTCGGCTTTAGGACTTTCTTTTCTTTTAATCTTTCCATCAAGTTCGTTAACAGCTTTTCTGAAATTATCAACATCTGATTTTGTAGCACCAACCAAAGCGTAAAGTTCATTCATACATTCTTCAAAATCCTTAATCTCCATTGTATTGAGATTATCGATATCACTTCTTAAAGTGTTAATCTCCTGTTCAAGAGCTTGTCTTCTTGCTCTCAAACGATTCATTTCAGCTTCCCACTCTTCTTCGGTCATCTCTTCCTGAGCAATAATGTTTATGGAAAATAAAGATAAGAAGAAGACGAGGGATAATATACCAATTAAATATTTTTTTAATACCATTGATTTTCCTCCGTATTCATTATTAAAAAATTTAGGATTCATTACTGGTTATTACTTGTACCTGAAGGAAGTTTATTCAGGTTAGCCCTTGTTTCTTCCTTATCTTTCTCGCACTGTTGGAGTTTTGCATTTTTATCAGCAATTTCTCTCTCCAGGCGGCTTCTTTCTTCTTTTAAGGAATTAGCTTCAGATTCAAGTGAATTAACTTCATCCCTTAAATTATTTAACTCTTCCATCATAGCTTCATCTACACCGCCGCAGCCAGTGTACAGCAGCAGTGAAGTGCCTATGACAGTTGTAATCATGGTGTTTTTAACGACCTTGATTATATTCATAATATGACCTCCGATTTTATATTTTTTGGGTATTCTAAATTATCAGAAAACTTTTTTGTAAACAAATTAAATTTTGAGCTTAAATAATATTAACAAAAACAATCACATATACGGGTCATCAAATTTTACCCTGCTTATATAAGAAAATCACTATTTAATAGCAAGTTGTGTTAATGTTATATAATTTAATTTTGCTTTAGATAACAATAAAAATTTATTATATAAGTCTTCTCTCTACAAATGAAGTAAAGGTATTCCCTGCTATTATTATGTGATCGAAAACAGGAATTTCAAGAATTTTTCCCGATTCAACCATCTTTTTTGTTATTGAAATATCTTCATTACTTGGCTCCGGGTTGCCGCTCGGGTGATTGTGTAAAAGTATTATACTTGCCGAACGATGATCTATTGCAGCTTTAAAAACTTCCCTCGGATGCACTACACTTGAGTTTAGATTGCCTATTGATATTTCATCATAAGCAATTATTTTGTTTGCTGAATTTAATGAAACAAGAATGAATTTTTCCTTCATTTCATCTCTTAAAAGAGGAATAAATATTTCCGCAACATCCTGCGGACATGTAATCTTTTTATTGCTAAACCATTTTGATTGTGAAAGAATTCTCCTGCTTAATTCAAATGCAGCCAGTAAAGTTGCTGCTTTATCCTTTCCTATACCCCTTATCCGTACAAGATCAGAGAGAGTTTTTGATGCGAGTACAGCAAGATTTTTATGTGTTTGAATTATTTCCTGTGCAACAGTTATAACAGACTTTCCTTTACTGCCTGTTCTTAATAATATTGCAATTAGTTCTGCATCGGTAAGATTCTGCGGACCTCTAAGCATCAGCTTTTCTCTCGGCCTGTCAGCTTGCGGTAAGTCTTTTACCCCCATAGTGCCTCCTGATTTTTATTTTCCTACTTTAAATTTATCAATTAATTCAAAGTAACCCTCGTTATAACGAACAATGTTCATAAAAAGATTTACATGTTCATCGTTAAATGAAATATTATTATGAAAACCAGTTACAGAAATACCGCTTTCCATTTTTAGTTTAATGTTTCTGCGGTCCCGGTTTATATTTCTTAAAACTGTAAGAATATATTTTGCAGAATCATAACCGTAAAGAACATTTCTGTTTGCATCAATTCTTGTTTTTGAAAGAAATTTTTTATTGAACTCCTGGTAATTGCTGTTGTTGTATTCTATAAAATAGTCGGAAGTAAAAATCATTTTGTTGCTAAGTTCAGGAGATGTTTCAAAACCTTTTGCCTGGAACCAGTCCTGGTTTCCATATAAGGGAAGATTAACACGATTCTTTACAAGCTGTGAAAAAATTAATGGGGCATCTGCTCTGTCTGAAAGAGGAATATACAAGCCTTCAGCGTTTACCAATTCTGTTGAATCAATCTTAACATCTGAATAAAGATTTTCACTTTTATATGTGTACTTTGCTATAATTTTTCCGCCGAGTCTTTCAAATTCTTTTACAAATTCTGCGGCAAGCAAAGGCGAATAGCCATCAATTGAATTAAGTACTGCCATCCGTCTTTTATTTTCAACGTAATAAATGTATTGCGCAATTGCCCTTGCACGAATTATAAAATTAGGATTTGCCTGGAAGAAATCACTGTTTAATAGTGTAAGATCATTGTCAGTTGCAGTTGGTGATATTACAGGAATTCCGGTTGATTTAAATTCTTCCAATGCAATTTCAACTTCACTGCTGAAGACCGGACCAAGTATAACTTTTATTGAAGGATCATTAACTATTTCACTCTTTAGTGATTTAATTTTTTCTTCATTGTTCTCTGTATCTTTTATAATAAGACCGATTTTATCCTCACGCTCTTTATTAAATTCATCGATAGCGAATTTAATTCCTTCAAGAATTTCTTTTGATGCAGTAAGCATATCACTGTTTGATATACCGCTGAGGGGAAGCAACACACAAATATTTGTTTCATTAAATGAAGAAGTATCCCCTTTGGTAATCATATCCATCAGGTTGATTGCACCATCTTTAAAATCAGATTTTGGATATTTGTTTATCAATTCATTTAATGTTGATATTGCTGCATCAAACTGCTGTTCATTAACCTGAACCTGTGCAGTTAAAAATAGAAGAAATTGATTGATATAATCGTTTTTAAATGAACTGCTGTGTGATCTTAAATCATTAACTGTAAGATAATTTAGTGCAAGTTTCTCAGCAGATGATATGGCTTCGGTTACATAAAGAACCGAATCCGAGCTGTCAATAATTACAAGCAGTTGATGAAATGCTTTATTATAATCTTTCTCATCAAGATAAATTTTAGAAAGAAGAAAACGTGCTTCATCAACATACCTGCTTGAAGGATAATTATTCAGAAAATCTATTACTTCTGTTTTTGCTTTACTGAAATCACCGAGAGCGTAAAGTGTTTTTGCTTTAAAAAGAATTGCTGCTGTTATATGAGGACTCCGGGGTGATGCATTAATTTCATTCTCAAAATTTTTTAGTGCTTTCCGGTAGTTTTTTAATTCATATAAAGTAACACCGTTCTGAAAACTTAAACTATCATTCTGCGGAAATGAATTAACATAAAGAAAAATGAACAGCAGCAGAGTGAGTTTAATTTTCATTTGCACCTGATTTTAATTGTGACGATGCTTTCTTTATCCCCTCGGCAGCAGAATTATTTTCAGGATCAAGCTTCAACGCAAGATCAAAATATTGGTATGCCTTCTCAGTCTGATTTGTTTTTAGATATGTTTCACCAAGCAATGAATAAATTTCCGGTTCGGGGTGTTCTACCATTTCGGTATATTTAAAGAAATAATGTTCAGCTTTGGAAAATTCATTTATCTTAAGATATATTCTCCCTAACCATTGGTAAACAACAGGTTCTCCGGGGTTTAATTTTAATGCTTTCTCAACAGAAGCAACTGCATGAGAATCCATTGAAAGATTATAATGGATTATTGCTAAAACAAGATTGAGTTCCCAGGAGTTTGAATAGACCATCTCCGATTCTTTTGCATAATGAAGTGCACTTTCAAAATTTTTTAGTTCAATTTCTGTTTTGGCAAGATAGATATATGTCTCCTGCAAAAGCTCTTCTTTAATTCCTGATTTTATAAAATGCTGAAAATTAATTTTTGCAAGATTATAATCTTTCAATTTGTAATAAGAATATCCCAGAAAGAAAGCTGCAACAGGTTCTTCATTTATATCAATTGGTTGAATTACTTCAATTACATCCTCCCAGAAAGAATAACGCATTAAAAATTTTGCAAAACTTATTCTGAAGAATGTATCGTCAGGATTCAGTTCAAGATAATCCGAAAGAATATTTTTAGCAGAAATAATGTTCCCCTGTTTTTCAAATAATTCAACCAATAAAAAATTTGCTTCGGCGTAAGATGGATTTTCATTTATAATTTTATAGTAGATCTGAACAGCATGAAGATTTAAACCGCTGCTTTCATATTCTTTGGCAGATTTTAATTTCTGCTCTATACTATATTTTAATTCTATTCCCATTCTATAGTTGAAGGAGGTTTTGAACTAATATCATAAACTACCCTGTTAACACCGCGTACTTTACTGATTATTTTGTTGGATACCATTGCAAGAAAATCATGTTCAAAGGGGAACCAGTCGGCAGTCATTCCATCAATCGAGGTAACTGCTCTTAAAGCCAGGACATTTTCATAAGTACGTGCATCACCCATAACACCTACACTATTAACCGGCAGAAACACAGCAAAACCCTGCCACATTTTATCATAGAGATTCGCTTTCTTAATTTCATTTATAAAAATATCGTCAGCCTCTCTAAGAATGTCAAGTTTATCTTTTGTTACTTCACCTAAAACTCGTACAGCAAGTCCGGGCCCGGGAAACGGATGCCTCAAAAGAAAATCCTGTGGAATGTTTAATTCCTTTCCTATCCTTCTTACTTCATCTTTAAATAATTCTCTGAAAGGCTCTATAAGTTTAAGATTCATTTTCTCCGGGAGTCCACCGACATTATGGTGAGTTTTAATTGTTACTGATGCACCAGTTACGCTTACAGATTCAATAACATCAGGATAAAGTGTTCCCTGTACAAGAAAATCTGCATCACTATGTTTTGAAGCTTCCTCTTCAAAAATTTCTATAAATGTATTTCCGATTATTTTTCTCTTTTGTTCAGGATCTTTTACACCTTTTAACCGTGACAGAAATAAATCACCTTTATTTAAATGAACAAAATTAAGTTTGAGTTTTTCTTTAAATACTTTGCTTATTGTTTCACTCTCATTTTTCCTCATTAATCCTGTATCTATATGAATACAGAAAAGATTATCACCAATAGCTTCTTTTACAAGAACGGCAGCAACAGTAGAATCAACTCCACCGCTTAAAGCACATATAGCCTTTGATGCTCCAACCTGATTTCTTATTTCAGAAATTTTGGAAGCGATAAGGTTTTGAGAAGTCCAGTTTCCACTCACCTTACATATATTGAAAAGAAAATTTCTTATAATCTTTTCACCTTCCTCGGTGTGTACAACTTCGGGGTGAAACTGCACACCGTAAATCTTTCTCGATGAATCTTCTACAGCACAAATAGGTGAATGTGTGGACTCTGCTGTAATTTTAAATCCTTCAGGAATTTCTGTTAGATAATCCCCATGACTCATCCACCCAATGGATTCTTTTTTAACACCTTTAAATAAATCATTCTCTTTTTTTATTATAAGATTTGCTTTTCCGTATTCCCTGTTTGCTGCAGGTTCAACTTTGCCTCCAAAAACTTTACAAATTAATTGCAATCCATAACAGATACCTAAGACGGGAATACCAAGATTAAGAATTTCAGGATCAAGCTGTGGAGAACCTTCATCGTAAACACTCATTGGTCC
>Ga0079223_10003059_pt1 | contig 10511 bp, 3 predicted proteins | sample Stecom2011_FD_75072 | JGI IMG/M metagenome (GOLD analysis project Ga0079223, IMG submission 75072) | Agricultural soil microbial communities from Utah to study Nitrogen management - Steer compost 2011 | ecosystem: Environmental > Terrestrial > Soil > Agricultural land | place: USA: Utah...
AATATTGACATCGCCCTGCCCCTGCGCTCTAATTTAGATGGACTAGGCATTAGACAGATTGTGGATACTCAGTTGTGCACCGGCTGCAACACAGACTTCTACTCCGCCCGTCGAGAGGGCTTTACCACCGGGCGCATGCTCAACATCGCCGTAATGAGCCACCCGGGGACGGAGCCTTAGTGGCGCAAAATAGGTGTAAAAAAGAGGCCTTGTGTTTGGCCTTTTTTGTGTGCGAAAAAATATTGGTTGGAGTAGCGGGTGTTGGCGTCCCATCGACGGAGGGGGCGTCTCCTGTCTCTTATACTGGACGGGTGATGATTCCCCAAAATGTAATGTTTTGCAGGAAATGGCATAGAAATAGTATGTAATTTTAGACACAAGGGAGGGTGCCATGAAACGATATGTCGATATAATTACCTATGGAATTATCGTTCTGTTAGTGGTGGTAGCGATTTTTTATGCCAAGTATGTGTTCAGCGATATACCTTTGAAAACGAGGGACATAGCCTTTGAAAGGGCCCGGGTTTTGGAGATAACAGAAGAAAAACTCAATGAAGACCCCTCTTTCCCCGGCCTATTCATTGGACACCAAGATATCCATATAGAGGTTCTTAGCGGGAAATTTGCGGGTAATGTTTATCCTCTGCGCAATGCCTTGGGGCGGACTTATAATATTTATGTCCAGGATGATATGGAGATAATTGTCAGCATATATTCCGATAGGGATGAAGTAGAGAGCGTAGTGGTACATAGCTATAAACGAAATAATGTAATTTGGTGGCTGTTAGCAGTGTTTGTGTTGGCTGTGCTTGGGGTTGGCAGGATGAAGGGGCTTAGGTCCCTAGTATCCCTGGCCCTTACCGGAGTCGCCTTGCTTTGTTTTCTGGTTCCAGCGGTGTTAAATGGGATTAGTCCAATATGGGCCTCAATCTTAACGGCTATTTTTTCTGTTACAGCTGGCTTATACGTCCTCAATGGATGGAGCAAGAAAACTTTAGCAGCAATCCTGGGCACTGCGGCCGGGGTAATCATTGCCGGAGCCATATCTTATCTGGCTGGACTGTGGGCTAATTTGTCCGGATTAACCATGGAGAGCTCTGAGCAACTGATGTATGTGGCCGACGTGACGGGCTTAAAGCTGCAGGGATTGATGTTTGCCACCATCCTCATTGCTTCCCTGGGGGCAATTATGGATGTGGGAATGGGGATTGCTTCATCTATTGCTGAGGTTCAGCGGACTAATGTTCGGCAGAGTGCCCGGGAACTGTTTTCCGCTGGAATGAATGTGGGCAAAGATATCATTGGAACTATGACTAATACTCTGATTTTAGTCTTTGCCGGAGGGCTGCTTACGTTATTCCTCTTGATTGCCGCCTATGGATTATCTTATAACCAGGTGAGTAATATGGATTTACTCTCTGTTGAGGTCATACAAGCCCTCGCTGGGAGCATAGGCATAGTATTGACTGTTCCAGTCACGGCTTTGTCAGCCGCTGTACTATATTTTGATAACTCTAGGAGTAAGGGGAGGAGATGTTAATGTAAGCGCAGCTTATGTTCTGAACCAAATTATGTAAGGAGGGTAAGTATGACGGCGCAAAACCCATGGCTAAGTATGCTTTTAGTTATTGCATTGATTTTGGGCATCTTTCCCTGGACATTTGCGGCTAGCCAAGACGTTCTCCATATCGCAGATTTGCTTAATGGCGATTTTGAGCAGTGGAGCGAGGATATTCCTGATTACTGGGATGGAAGCAAGACAAATATTCCCTTGTCCGGGGTAGCTCGGTATACTGAAACTCCCCATTCCGGAGATTCCTCACTTCAGCTCGTGAACGCATCGAATACTGGGCGACGTTTAACCACCCAAGGCTATCAGCTTCATGCTGATGTCGATTACACCGTTTCATATTGGGTCAGGGGCAAAGGGGACATCCGGGTTCGCTATTATGACGGCAGCTATAGAGATATAGGGGGAAATTCCTATTACAGCATTGATTCCAATGAATGGACAAGGATTGAGGTTTCTTTTACTGCTGCCACAGACTATAGTAGTACTGAGTTCATACTTTTTGTCCGCAATACCGATGAAGCAAGGGATCACTTACAAGTCGATGATATAGAAATAACTTTCAGCGGTGAAATCCCCGAACCCCCGCCTGAACCAGATACCGACAAGGTAACATCATTGGCTAATAGCAGTTTTGAAGAATGGACCGATGGCAAACCTGACGCTTGGTGGGGCCCGGCAACTAGTTTTGCCGCATCTAATGTTCAGCAGTACACAGACAATGCCCACACAGGTAACAGTGCGGTGCAGTTAATAAATACCAGCACCAGCCATAAGCGATTCTCCAGTCAAGCCTATTCCATTGATGCCGATACTGCCTATACCGCAACATACTGGGTGCGGGGCCAGGGTAGTATTCGCCTGGGCTTTCGGACAGGAGGTTACTATTCCTATGGCGATTATGTCCAAGTGGATTCAGAGCAGTGGCAAAGGGTCTCAGACACTTTTCAATACTCGTCAGCTGTAGAAGATTTTGAACTGATTTTTTCGGTTCGCAGTACCCAGGGAGATCATCTACAAATCGACAATGTGAGTGTTTTTGAGAGCTCTGAAAATGTAATCACTTTGCAGGAGGCTCGGGAACTGCCCCAGGGTTCCGATGTGATGGTGGAAGGCATTGTTGTCGGTATTCTTGGAAACCGGCAAAATATATACTTCCAAGACAGTACCGGCGGTATGGTGGCCAGACTTTCAGCATCGGCGTGGGCTAATGATTTAGAACTTGGCGATAAAGTCCGTGTATCCGGTACCATGGACGATTATAACAATCTCATTCAAGTGGCAGTGCCTGAGGCCGAAGATTTTTTAATCTTGGAACCTTGTGCCGGTATCCCTGAACCTGTGAAAATCACCGTGGATCAGATAGACAGTTCCATGCAGGGACAATTGGTCACAGTGGAGGAGCTGACGGTGGTTTCTGTGGGGGACGGAACCAATTACACAGTCTATGTCAAGGATTCCCTTGACCGTCAGATAGAACTGCGGGTGGAAGACACCGTTGCCCGGGACTATTTCACTCCGGATAAGGTTTTCAATGTCACTGCCCCGGTGGGGCAATTCGGAGCATCTATGCAATTGATGGTTCGCGGTTACGAAGACCTGGAAGAAAGCGTTGCGGGTGAGCGGGTGGCGCCAGTTCAGGCAACCCCTGCCCCGGGAATGGTGGAAGCTGGAACCCAGGTGGAATTGTTTACCGAGACTACAGGCAGCACAATTTATTACACTCTGGATGGTAGCCACCCCACCAGGGAAAGTATGGAGTATAGCGAACCAATCCCTGTCGACAGGTCTTTGGTTATCAAGGCATTTGCTGTAGCCCCTGACTTGGCGGACAGTATAGTCAGCACTTTTTCGTACTCCATCCCAGAAATTCTGCCAATTGCCCAAGCCCGTTGCACAGAATCCGGCAAGATTGTGCTTATCGAAGGAGTAATTACGGCGGTATATGGCAGTAGTGAGGCCTATATTCAAGATAACACCGCTGGAATTATGCTCTACTCCTCTAATATAGCTTCCACAGTATCAAAGGGTGACCGGGTCAGTTTAGAGGGGGTCATGGCCGAGCATGCTGGTGAAATCCAAGTTAACCCCTCCGATATTACGGTGCTTAGTTCCAACAATGATCTGCCGGACCCTGTTGAGGCCAGTTTAAAGCATCTTGGCCAAACCAACAATGTTACAGATGTTTCTCAGGTCTTGGCTAACTATGAAGGAGATCATCGCACCGTCGTGGTGCGGGGCGTAATTACTTCTGTGAATGTCAATGATGGATATGCCATGCAGATAGCTGATCGTTTGGATCCCAACCAAACTCTGAGTGTAGCCCTTCCGGCGGGGTATAGGAATGAATTCAGTCCCTATAACAATCCCGACGCGGTAGGGGAAATGGTCGTTGTCAAGGGGCAAGAGCAGGATTATTTTAATCTTCCTGCCCTACGACAGGTTTCCATCTGGGATGGCAACAGCAGTAATCCTCTGCCGTATTATGTCAATTACGATATCGAAGGGCAACAGGTTTTGACGAAGTATCCCTTCGAAGTGTCGGGCAAGGATAACTATGGATTTTACGCCAGCGACGAGGAAGGCGATGTCTATTTCTACACTGATCGGGCAGACAATTTTAACCTAGCCGACATCAAAGTTGGTGACTGGTATGTGGCTACGGGCACAGCAGCCTATTATAATCGCCCGCAAGTCAAAATCGGCAATGGAGATGACATCGAAATTGCAGTCCCGCCGGGAGTGCAGGATCCCCGGGAGCCATTGGTTATGGAGCCAAAGCCTGCTCCCTTCAGTTCTACTTATAACCGGATGCCTGTGGTATCTGTCCGCTTGGAGAAGTCCGACCTCACAGAAGCAGATATCGACTATGCAGGTATAGAATTATACCTTAATGGTCAATTGGTGTCTCCGGACATCAATGAGGCCGAGAATATTGTGACCTATCCCGTGAGCCAAGCGTTGGATTATGGTGAGCAAGAAGTTCAAATCCTTGTCCCTGACATTGAAGGCAGAGTCAAGGATTTCAGCTGGTTTTTCACGGTCACAGAAGAAGAAACTGAGTACAATTTCTACTTTGGAGTGCCACATTCCCATACATCCTATTCCGATGGCGCTGGCACTCCCGTTCAAGCCTTCAACCATGCCCGGAACAACGACCTGGATTATCACTTTGTCACCGATCATTCCAATTGGTTGGATGGAGTTAGTGACGATAATTTTGAATTCGATGCCGCTGCCAATGAATATGTAGAAGAGGACCATCCTGTCACCGGGAAACCATCTCAATGGAAACAGACACGGTTAGATGCGGAGACCTTTAACTCAACCCATGATGATTTTCTGGCGGCACGTGGTTTTGAAATGACCTCCAGTATTTGGGGGCATATGAACACCATTAATAGTAGTACCTATGTAGAAGCCAAGTCCCAGATGGTTCCCCTACGGGAGTATTATCAGTGGATTGTCGATGTTTCCACTGAGCCTGGGGCCGATGTCTTTAGTATGTTCAACCACCCCAACTGGCCCGATGATTCCTTCTATGATCTTGCCTATGTCTCTGAGTTGGACCGCTATATCAATGGCATTGAGGTTGCCAACGGGGCTCCTCCTTACAGTTATGCCAGGGCAGAGAGCCATTACTGGAAAGCTTTGGATAACGGATGGCGATTGGGGGCAATGAACTCCCAGGATAACCATGCTGAAAACTGGGGAGATATGGATAACCTGACGGCTATCATCGCCCCAGAGTTGAACACAGAAACATTTATAGATGCTCTGAATGCGCGTCGGATGTACTCCACCGAAACTAGGACGCTGGCCCTTACCGTTAAGGGAAATGGCTACTGGATGGGAAGCGTTTTAGATGTCAGTCAGGGTGAGACTGTGGACTTTGAAATTATCGCCCAGGATCCGGTGGTGCCAGTGGAAAGTATTCAGTTAATCACCAATGGTGGTTGGATTGAAGATGAAGTTACCTTTGCCGGTGGCACCAATTATGCCACTTGGGAGCCGAGTATTGTTACCAAGGGGGGATCCCAGTGGTATGTCGCCAAGGTCATCCACACCGATGGCTCTTGGGCACATGCCTCCCCGATATTTGTTGCCTCCGGTGAGAATGACTTGAAACTCACTGCTCTCAATATTAACCCCAATCCTACCTTACCGGGGTTAGAAACCGAATTGGCAGTTACCATTTCCAACATGGGTATCCGTCATGTTGATCAAGAGGTCCAAGTCAGCTTCTATCTCAATGACCCGACTGACCCAGACAACCTTGTGAGCACTGTTTCTACTTCTGAACGGATTCCGGCAGATGCATCGGTGGAACTAAAGACCACTTGGATGCCTCCGGCCCAGGACGGCCAGCATAGAATCTATGCAGTGTTGACGGATATCCCGGGGATTACAACTGTTACCTCCCTGTCCAGGGCTGTGGACATAGTAAAACCCATTGGCAAGAAGATTCTCTTTGATGGGGCCCATGCCAATTCCGAGGTGCCCGGCACCACCACAGAGATTATTGATATGCTTCGGCTCTATGGATATCAGGCAATCAATCATGAATCTGGCGAGATAACCCAGGATTTGCTAAAGGATGTTGATGTGCTGATTATCAATACACCCACCGACGAATCCAGTTATTATTCGGTTGCCGAAGAGTCAGCCATTGCTCAATGGGTGCAATCCGGCGGTTCAATCCTCGTGGCCAACAAATCAAATTTTGACAATGACCCCTTGATGTTAAATGGCCTCATGGAGAGGATTGGATCAGCCATCAGGTTCAATGATGATAATGTCTATGAACCTGAGGACTCAGAAAACTATGATGGTGGAATGGTTTGGTCTGTGAATTCCTATACCTTGCCTGAGTCCAACTCCGGCCTGAATGACAATATGTTGGCCATTCGAATGTTCAGTAGTTCCTCCTTGGTCACGGTGGATGATCAGGACAATTTTGCCCCCTTGGTCAACAATCCAGCCACAGGCTTAGAAATTCTCCTGGGTGGTAATGCTACTTCTTACAACGCCTTGGCTGGCCCCTCAGCTTGGGTCTACAACGAAGAAGGCCAGCTCAATGGTGAAGACATCCCCATGATTGCCAAGGAAGAAGTGGGAAGTGGCAAATTGGTGGCGGCAGGCAGATATTTTTACTCAGATTATGAAATAGGCAACGATGTCAGCAATACTGCCCTTACCTTACAAGTAATTGATTGGTTGGCTGGCTACCAACGGGTTTCTTCCATTAGGGAAGTCCGGGATAGTGCTGACCCGGGTGATTTCGTCACTGTGCGGGGGACTGTCACTGCCCCAACTGACCACTTCTTTGACGTGTTTTACATTCAAGATGACAGTTCTGGGGTAGCTGTATATGGTACGCAAGCCAAGGATAATCTCCCGCTGGGAACGGAGGTAATTGTTACTGGAAACGTCACAGATTTTGAAGGGGAAGTGGAAATAAACTTTGCAGATTATAATTTCCAAGTTCTCTATATCGGGCCAGGTTCAGAAGTTGAACCATTGTCTCTGTCCACCCAGGACGCCATGTCACCGGAGTATACTGGAATGCTGGTCAGGACAAGAGGGTTTATTACAGAGTTCAACCAAACGGAAAGTTATTTCCTGGTCGATGATGGCAGTGGTCCGGCATACATCCACGTAGATGGATATGTTGGGGCTGATATGTCCCGGTTTGCCCTGGGGGATTATGTTGAGGCAACTGGAAATGCATCTGTGGGTTCCGTTGGCCCCCGAGTCCGTGTTCGTTTCTATGATGATTTAATAGCAATGGAGGCACCGGACCCAGACGACCCAGGTGATCCAGATCCTGACCCAGGAGAGCCCGGAGAACCTGGAGAACCAGATCAGCCAGACCCAGAAGAATCTGGCGATGGGGACGGAATGCCCACAACTGGCACAAATATTTATTGGTACATTCCACTGGGACTGCTCTTGTTGTTAGTGGGAGCTTGGATGCTGATTAGAAATCGACAACGGGTTTAAGTCATCGCCGGCTGTCCGAAATTACTAGACACACAAAAGAGGCCATTGACATAGGCCTCTTTTGTCCGTCTCCTACTCCTTTTTCTCTTCTAAGGCGGCTTTTAAGGCGTCACCCAAGCTGGAGGAGAGGGGGGTCTCCTTCTGATATTTCTTGACTAAATTACGGTTCTGGCCTTTCTTGCCCCTGCCGCCTTCCTCATCCAGCATCTCGATGACATTACAGGGTTTGCAATGGAAATACTTGCCCTTTTTGCCCGCGCGCAATTCCATCTTTTTGTGGCAGCGGGGGCAGCGGCGGTTGGTGAGGCGCTTATCTTCCTTGAGCCGGTAGCCGCAGTTGCGGTCGGGGCAGACCAGCATTTTACCCTGTTTGCCCTTGCGTTCCAAGAGAAACTTGCCGCAGTTGGGGCAGCGGCTGCGGGTGGCGTTGTGGTGTTTGTATTCCTGTTGGCTTTGGGCCACCTTGGTGACCATGACCTTGGCTTGTTCCCGGATTCCAGATATGAACTTTTTCTTGTCTCCCCTACCCCGAGCAATGTCCTCCAATATCCTCTCCCACTTGGCAGTGAGTTCAGGGGAGCGCAGCTCCTCAGGCACTATCTCAAAGAGCTGATCTGCCTTGGGTGTGGGCACCAACTGGTTGCCCTTGCGCTCAATGGCATCAGTATGGAGCAGCTTTTCGATGATATCTGCTCTGGTGGCGGGGGTGCCCAAGTTATGCTTTTCCATCACCGAAAGCAGGGAGGCTTCGGTGTAGCGGGAGGGCGGCTGGGTTTGTCGGTTGTGGATCTTGCAACCCTGGACCCGAACTTCTTGCCCCTGTTGCAGCTGAGGCAGGAGCTGGTCCTTCATGTCCTGTTGCCCATGCTCACCGTCCTCACCTTTGCCATAGACCTGTTTCCAGCCCGTCTGTTTCATTACCTTGCCGCTGGCATGAAACTCTTCTCCCGCCACTGTAACGGTAACTGCGATGCTGTCATAGACGCTGGGGGGATAGAAGAGGGCGAGGTAGCGCCGGACTATCAAGTCAAAGAGCCTGGTCTCGTCCCCAGATAGCTGGGGCAAACTGGGCCTTTCCCCGGTGGGGATGATGGCATGGTGGTCGGTAACTTTGCTGTCATTTATCACCCGTTTGCTTGGACGCAGGGGTTTGTTCAGCAGACGTCCAGCCAGCTGGGCATAGGGACCCACCGCCACCGCGGCCAGGCGTTCCTTCAGGGTGTTAGCCATGTCGCTGGTGAGATAGCGGGAATCGGTGCGGGGGTAGGTGACCAATTTATGCTGCTCATACAGTCTTTGCAGCACAGTCAGGGTCTGCTTGGCAGAGAAGCCGAAACGTCGGTTGGCGTCCCGCTGCAATTCGGTGAGGTCGTAGGGCAGAGGTTGGGGTTCCCGCTTCTCTGTGGTTTTAAGCGCAGTTATTTTACCTGTTTTGCCTTTCACTTTGTCGGCTAGTGTTTGGGCCTTTTCCCGGTCAAAGAATCTGCTTTCTCCCTCTTTTTTACCCAGGCCTTTGAATTGGCCGAAGCTTGCCTCCACAGTCCAGTAATCCCTGGGCTTAAATTTGCGGATTTCCTGTTCTCGCTGGACTAAGGCCGAGAGGGTGGGGGTCTGGACCCGGCCCGCCGAGAGCTGGGCGTTGAACTTGCAGGTCAGGGCCCGGGTGACATTGAGGCCGATGAGCCAGTCTGCCTCTGCTCGACAGACGGCGGAGTCGTAGAGATTGTCATAGGCCGCCCCCGGGCGCAACTGGGCAAATCCTTCTTTGATAGCTTTGTCGGTCTGGGAGGAAATCCAGAGGCGGCGGAAGGGCTTTTTCCAGTGCACCAAATCCATAATCCACCGAGCCACCAGTTCCCCCTCCCGGCCAGCATCGGTGGCGATGATTAGCTCTTTCAGATCCTGACGCTTGACCAAGTGGCTGATGGCTTTGAACTGATGGGATGTCTGGCGGATGACCTTTAGTTTCATGTCCCGGGGCATTATGGGTAGATCTTCCAGCTTCCAAGTGCTGTATTTTTTGTCGTAATCCTCGGGTTCTGCCAGTTCCACCAAGTGGCCCAGGGCCCAGGTGATGACATAACGGGGTCCTTCAAAATGGGATTTATGTTTCTGCTTACAGCCCAGCACCCGGGCAATTTCCCGAGCCACGCTGGGTTTTTCCGTCAAGACCAAAGACTTCATCTAGAAAACTCCCTTGTCTGAAATTGCCTTTATTATAACATACCGGTATATTGCCTCGTCGGGTCCGAAGAGCCAAATATCCCTTTTGTTGTGACATAACTCACTGCGCCGGATGATTACATGGGGATACAATGCTCATTGTTATTACTATTTAAGGAGGGTTTCGATGTTTTGTCATCAATGTCAAGAGGCTGCCAAGGGTACAGGTTGCACCGCTGTAGGTGTATGTGGAAAGTCCAGTGACGTATCTAATCTTCAAGACCTGCTGATCTATACACTGAAAGGTGTGGCCGAGTATAATAGCCAAGCCCGGGAGGTCGGTACCAACCGTCCGGAAACCGATAGATTACTTATGGATTCGTTATTCTCCACCATCACCAATGCTAATTTTGACGGCGATTCCATAGCCGAAAAAATAGAGTTGGCCCTGGCCGAAAGGGATGCTATTCGTGGCGCCCTCGGGGAAACCGGGAAATTGCAAGATAAAGAATACAAGGATTTTGCCACCTGGACGGGGAGCAAAGCGGATTTCGCCCCAAAGGCAGCAGAGAAAGAAGTTGGGATTCTAGCCACCGACAACGAAGACATCCGTAGTCTGCGCTCGCTGGTAATCTTCGGTCTCAAGGGCATGGCTGCCTATGCCGAACATGCCTATAACCTGGGTCATCATAGCGAAGAAATTTCCGCCTTTATGGAAAGGGCCCTATTGGCAACTGAGGATGAAAGCCTGGGGGCCGATGAGCTCACCGCCCTG
>Ga0079223_10003065_pt1 | contig 10505 bp, 21 predicted proteins | sample Stecom2011_FD_75072 | JGI IMG/M metagenome (GOLD analysis project Ga0079223, IMG submission 75072) | Agricultural soil microbial communities from Utah to study Nitrogen management - Steer compost 2011 | ecosystem: Environmental > Terrestrial > Soil > Agricultural land | place: USA: Utah...
ACGCTAGGTTCTCAATCGAACTGATCACACCAATCGCGATGGAAGAGGGACTAAGATTCGCAATCAGAGAAGGTGGAAGAACAGTAGGAGCAGGTGTTGTAACAAAGGTTTACGAATAAGATTAAATTGACATAAGGCACGGCACTTTAAAGAAGGAGATTTCTCCTTCTTTTAGTGTCGTAATAAGCCTTACTGAAAACATGAGAAAATCTTACAATTGACGCAAAAAAACCTTGTATTTTAGTTATATATGGTGTAAACTATACTAGTGTTTAAATTTATGACATTGCGATGATGCAAAAGGTTGCTGCCCAGGCAGGGAATTTTTGCTGAGAATGTCCGGTTTTAAATCGGGCGGCTGGGATGCTGGTAAATATTTTTAAAAAAAATAATGAACACCCGGGAGGGTGTATCGGTATCTCGAGTCGCATGTATAGTGTTAACATGCGATAGAAGGAGGGAAATTACATGTCAAACAAGCAAAAAATTAGAATTAGGTTGAAAGCGTATGATCACGAGTTATTGGACTCTTCAGCTCAAAGAATAGTTGAGACTGCAAAGAGAACGGGAGCGACTGTATCAGGTCCTGTACCATTGCCGACAGAAAAGGAAATCGTCACTATCCTAAGAGCGGTTCACAAGTACAAGGATTCCAGAGAGCAGTTCGAGCAAAGAACTCACAAGAGACTTATCGACATTCTCAATCCTAATCAAAAGACGGTTGATTCACTAATGAAGTTGAATCTGCCAGCAGGCGTAGACATAGAGATCAAATTATAATAATTTATATGATTGCCTAGGCAATCCGCTATAAAACGGAGGTGTAACAATGAAAAACATGTTAGGTAGAAAAGTTGGCATGACTCAAATCTTCAAGGAAAATGGAGAGGTAGTACCTGTTACAGTAATTGAGGCAGGACCACTTTTCGTAGTACAGAAAAAAACAGTTGAAAAAGACGGATACAATGCAGTTCAGGTTGGATTCGGGGAAGTTAAGGAAAGAAGGGTTACAAAGCCTTTAAAAGGACATTACGAAAAAGCCAATGTAGCTTACAGAAAATTCCTTAGAGAATTCCGAGTTGAGAATCCAGATGAATATGAAATAGGACAAGAACTCAAGGCAGACGTGTTCGCCGAGGGAGACATGGTTGATGTAACTGGAACTTCCAAGGGTAAAGGAACTGCCGGTGTAATCAAGAGACACAACTTCTCAAGGGGTAGGGAGACTCACGGATCCAAGCACCACAGAATGCCAGGTGGTATGTCAGCTGGTACTTATCCGGGAAGAGTATTCAAAGGCCACAAGATGATGGGTAGAATGGGTAACGAGAGAGTTACAGTTCAGAACCTTGAAGTTGTAAGAATAGATGCAGAAAAGAATCTTATCCTTGTAAAGGGAGCAGTACCTGGACCCAAAAAAGGATTAATCACAATAAAAGAAACTGTAAAGAAGTAATAATCCAGGCGGAAAGGAGGAAGCGTAATGCCTAAAGTTAATGTATATAATATGCTAGGTGAACTAGTTGAAGAAATGGAACTAAGCGATGCTGTATTCGGAGTGGAAGTGAATGAGCATGTAGTATATGAAGTTGTTAAGAACCAACTTGCTAACAAGAGACAAGGTACTCAGTCAGCTAAAACAAGAGCTGAAGTTAGAGGAGGGGGAAGAAAACCCTGGAGACAGAAGGGTACTGGTAGAGCGAGACAGGGAAGTACAAGATCACCACAATGGAAAGGTGGAGGAGTTGTATTTGCACCAAAGCCAAGAGACTATAGCTACAGTGTGCCTAAGAAGGTAAAGAGACTGGCTATGAAATCAGCCTTGACTGACAAGCTTCAAAACAACGAGATAATCGTAGTAGACACAATGAACTTTGACGCTCCAAAGACCAAGGAAATGGTAAATATGCTTAGTAATCTGAAAGCTGACAAGAAAGCGCTTATCGTAATGGATGAGAAAAACACAAACGTGATCAGATCTGCTGGAAACATTCCAAATGTTGCAACTACACTTGTAAATACTTTGAATGTTTACGACATATTGAAATACAATTCATTTATAATTACCAAGGAAGCTGTTAAAAAAGTGGAGGAGGTGTATGCATAATGCGTAATCCACACGATATTATCGTAAAGCCGATAATTACTGAAAAGAGTATGGAAGACATGGCATTTGGCAAATATACTTTTGCGGTAGACAAGAGAGCAAACAAGACAGAAGTTAAAAAGGCAATTGAAAGTATATTTGGAGTAAAGGTAGAAAAAGTCAATACCATGAACTATCTTGGCAAGATGAAGAGACAAGGTATGCATAGTGGTAGAAGACCAAGCTGGAAAAAGGCAATCGTAAAACTAACAGATGACTCCAAGAAGATAGAATTCTTCGAAGGGATGGAATAATAGGAAGATAAAAGGAGGGAAAACCAATGAGTATCAGGAAATTCAAACCTACTTCCCCTGCTAGAAGACAAATGAGTGTTTCAACATTCGAAGAAATCACTAAGAAGGAACCAGAAAAATCACTAGTGGTTAGTTTAAATAAAAACAGCGGAAGAAACTCACAAGGTAGAATAACCATCCGTCACAGAGGCGGTGGAGCAAAGAAGAAGTACAGAATAATCGACTTCAAGAGAAACAAGGACGGCATACCAGGAAAGGTAGCTGCCATAGAATACGATCCAAACAGATCAGCAAACATAGCATTGATCCATTATGTGGACGGCGAGAAGAGATACATCCTTGCACCATACAAGATCAAGGTTGGAGATGTTATTGAATCAGGCGAGAATGCAGACATCAAAATAGGTAATGCACTTCAGTTGAAGCACATACCAGTTGGTACAACAATACACAATGTTGAACTTAAGCCTGGAAAAGGAGCTCAGCTTGTTAGATCAGCTGGAGCAGAAGCTCAGCTAATGGCTAAAGAGGGCAAGTATGCTCAGCTTAAATTGCCATCAGGTGAATTCAGACTTGTTTCAGTTGAATGTAGAGCTACAATTGGACAGGTAGGAAACCTTGACCACGAGCTTATTACAATAGGTAAGGCTGGACGTTCAAGACATATGGGAATCAGACCTACTGTTAGAGGTAGTGTCATGAACCCGGTAGATCACCCACACGGTGGTGGAGAAGGTAGAGCGCCAATCGGAATGCCTGCACCTTCAACTCCATGGGGCAAGCCAGCGCTTGGATACAAGACTAGAAAGAAAAACAAGAAATCTGACAAATATATCGTAAGAAGAAGAACAAAATAGTACTTCTGAAAGGAGGAAATAAGTATGGGTAGATCCCTTAAGAAAGGACCATTTATCGATGATCATCTACTTAAGAAAGTAGAGGAGCTTAATAAAACAAATGATAAGAAAGTCATAAAAACCTGGTCACGTCGTTCAACTATTTTCCCTCAAATGGTAGGGCATACAATTGCGGTATACGATGGTAGGAAACACGTGCCGGTATATGTTACCGAGGATATGGTAGGACATAAATTAGGAGAATTTGTATCAACCAGAACATTCAGAAGTCACATCAACAAGAATGAGAAATCATCTGGTGTAAGAAGATAAGGTGAAGGAGGTAGAATTCGTGGAAGCTAAGGCTATAGCTAAATATGTTAGGATTTCACCATTGAAGGTAAACTTCATTTGTGCTGAGATCAGAGGCAAGCAAGTGGATGAAGCTCTTTCAATATTGAAATTTACACCAAAAAAAGGTGCGAAAGCTCTTGAGAAGGTGCTAAACTCCGCAGTTGCAAATGCAGAGAACAACTTTAATATGGATAGAGAGAATCTTTATGTATCAGAGGCATACGCAAACGAAGGTCCAAGAATGAAGAGATTCAGACCTAAGGCAAGAGGTATGGCATATCCGATAATAAAGAGAAGCAGTCATATAGGAGTAGTTGTAAAAGAACTAGACTAGAAAAGGAGGGATAGTTAATGGGTCAAAAAGTTAACCCACATGGTCTTAGGGTCGGAATCATAAAGGATTGGGATTCAAAATGGTACGCTGACAAGAAGACCTTCAATGAGTACTTGGTGGAAGATTTCAAAATAAGAGAATATCTGAAAGCGAAATTATATATAGCAGGAATATCAAAAATCGAGATTGAGCGTGCTGCCAGCAAGATCAAGGTATCCATCTTCACTGCAAAGCCAGGAATGGTAATCGGTAGAGGGGGATCTGGAGTTGAGGAGCTTAGACTTGCTATCGAGAAAATGACCAAGAAGAGCGTGGTTATCAACGTTGAGGAAATCAAGGTTGCTGAGCTTGACGCACAATTGGTTGCTGAGAACATTGCATCACAGCTTGAGAGAAGGGTAACCTTCAGAAGGGCAATGAAGCAAGCGATTCAAAGGACAATGAGATTCGGGGCACAAGGTATCAAGACACAGGTGGCAGGAAGACTTGGTGGAGCTGATATGGCTAGAACAGAAGGCTATAGTGAGGGAACAATTCCTCTACAGACACTAAGGGCAGACATTGACTACGGTTTTGCTGAAGCTATGACAACTTACGGTAAAATTGGCGTTAAGGTATGGCTATACAAAGGAGAAGTACTTCCTACCAAGAAAGTGGATAGAAGCAACAAAAAAGAAGGATCAGCAAAATAGATTAACGTCGTAGGAAGGAGGAAAGTTAATATGTTAATGCCTAAAAGAGTTAAATATAGAAGAGTTCATAGAGGTAGAATGAAGGGAAAAGCAATCCGTGGAAATTCAATAACATACGGAGAGTTCGGCTTGCAAGCCCTTGAGCCTGTGTGGATTACTTCAAATCAAATAGAGTCCGCAAGACGTGCCATGACTAGATACGTTAAGAGGGGCGGAAATATCTGGATCAAGGTTTTCCCAGATAAGCCAGTGTCAGAAAAGCCAGCTGAGACTCGTATGGGTTCCGGTAAAGGTTCACCTGAGTACTGGGTAGCGGTTGTTAAACCAGGCAGAATATTATTTGAAATGGGTGGTGTATCAGAAGAAGATGCAAGAGAAGCTATGAGACTTGCAGCTCACAAGCTACCTATCAAAACAAAATTTGTTACACGTGAAGAAACGCAAGATAAGGGTGGTGAAGCTAATGAAAGCTAAAGAAATTCGCCAAATGTCAGACAAGGAATTGAATAAGGAATTACTGGATCTTAAAGCAGAGCTATTTAACTTGAGATTTCAATTGGCTACAGGTCAGTTAGATAACCCTATAAAAATAAGTTCCGTAAGAAAAGATATCGCTCGTGTAAAAACTATCGTTCGAGAAAGAGAATTAAATATAGGGAAGGAGGTTTAATCTCTAATGGAAAGAGGAAATCGTAAAGTTAAAGTAGGTACTGTTGTAAGTGATAAGATGGATAAGACAGTTGTTGTTTCAATAGAGACATTTGTAACTCATCCATTGTACAAGAAGCAATTGAAGAGAACTTCAAAGTTCAAGGCTCACGATGAAAACAATGAGTGCGGCGTAGGCGACAAGGTTGAAATCATGGAGACTAGACCACTTAGCAAGGACAAGAACTGGAGAGTTGTCAGTATAATAGAAAAAGCAAAATAGGATATATTAGGCGAAGGGAGGTATTCTGAATGATTCAAACGGAAACCCGCATGAGAGTAGCTGATAATTCCGGAGCTAAGGAAGTATTGGTTATCAGAGTGCTCGGAGGTACCAACAAGAAGTATGCCAGCATCGGTGATGTAGTTGTCTGCACGGTCAAAAGTGCAACACCTGGTGGGGTTGTTAAAAAAGGACAAGTTGTTAAGGCTGTTGTTGTAAGAAGTAAAAAAGGTGTAAGAAGACAAGATGGATCATACATCAAGTTCGACGACAACGCGGCTGTTATAATAAAAGATGATAAGAATCCAGTAGGAACCCGTATTTTCGGACCTGTAACAAGGGAACTGAGAAGAGGTAACTACATGAAGATTATATCCTTGGCACCGGAAGTACTATAAGAGGAGGTGTATAGTATGCATGTTAAAAGTGGAGATACAGTAGTTGTAATTTCTGGAAAAGACAAAGGCAAGACTGGAAAAGTAATGAAGGTTATGCCTAAAGAAAATAGAGTAATCGTTGAAGGCGTCAACATGTTGACAAAGCACAAGAAACCTGCTGGACCTGGAAGACCAGGTGGAATCGTTCAGCTTGAAGGACCTCTAAACAGTTCTAAGGTCATGTTTTACTGCCCAAAGGACAAGCAGGGAGTTAGAGTGGGATATCAGGTTAAGAGCGACGGAAGCAAGGTTAGAGTTTGCAAGAAATGCGGAGAAGTTCTAGATAAATAATCACATGAGAGAGGAGGTAATGGAATGACTTCCAGATTAAAGGTAAAGTATAATGAAGAAGTTGTAAAAGCTTTAATGGAAAAATTCGAATACAGCAGTGTTATGGAAGTTCCCAAGCTTGAGAAAGTAGTTGTAAACATGGGAATCGGAGAAGCGAGAGACAACCCAAAGGCTCTTGAATCAGCAGTTAAGGAGCTTGAAACCATAACTGGCCAAAAGGCATTGGTTACTCAGGCAAAAAAATCCATAGCTAACTTTAAGCTTAGAGAGGGAATGAAGGTCGGAGCAAAAGTTACCCTTAGGGGAGAGAGAATGTACGAATTTTTAGATAAATTAATGAACATCGCCCTACCTAGAGTAAGAGACTTTAGAGGTGTTAGTGCCACTTCCTTCGACGGAAGAGGAAACTATGCCATGGGACTGAAGGAACAGTTAATTTTCCCTGAGATAGAATACGACAAGGTTGATGCTATGAGAGGTATGGACATAGTAATAGTAACAACTGCACAAACAGATGAGGAAGCAAAAGTGTTCTTGGAAAAAATGGGAATGCCCTTTAAAAAGTAGACGAAGGAGGGGGAAATCTTGGCAAAGAAATCAATGATCGCTAAACAGAAGAGAAAGCAAAAGTTTAGCTCACAGGAATATAATAGATGTAAATTATGTGGTAGACCTCACGGCTATCTGAGGAAATATGGCATTTGCCGTATCTGCTTCAGAGAATTGGCTTATAAGGGTCAAATACCCGGAGTTAAAAAGGCTAGCTGGTAATCCCAGGATTATGAAAGGAGGTAACAAACATGATGACAGACCCAATCGCGGATATGTTAACCAGAATTAGAAATGGTAACAACGCTAAACACGATTCAGTTGATGTTCCTGCGTCAAACATAAAGAAAGAAATCGCACAGATTCTTCTTAATGAAGGTTTTATCAAAGGATTTGATGTAATAGAAGACGGAAAGCAAGGAATCATAAGAATAGATCTAAAATACGGACAAAACAATGAGAAGGTTATTAGTGGTATCAAGAGGATATCAAAGCCTGGTCTTAAGGTTTACGTAAAGAATAACGAGATACCTAAGGTACTTGGTGGATTAGGAATAGCTGTACTATCCACATCAAAAGGAATCATGACAGATAAATCTGCAAGAAATGAAAATGTGGGTGGAGAAGTAATTTGTTACGTTTGGTAATAAATTACTAGATTATTGGAACAGGAGGTGCACTCATGTCAAGAATAGGATTAAAGCCAATTGATCTACCAGCTGGCGTTGAAATCAAAGTAAGCGACAACAACCTGGTAGAGGTAAAAGGACCAAAAGGACAATTAAGTCAACAAATAGATCCTGAAATGATTATAAAGATAGAGGATGGTGTTCTAAACGTAGAAAGACCATCAGAGCAAAAGAGACACAAGTCCGTGCACGGATTGTCCAGGACTTTGATTTGGAACATGGTAGAGGGAGTAACTGAAGGCTACCAGAAGTCATTGGATATTGTGGGTACAGGATACAGAGCTGCAAAGCAAGGAAACAAGCTTGTATTGACGCTTGGATATTCACATCCGCTTGAGCTTGAGGATCCAGAGGGTCTTGAGGTAGAGGTTCCTGCACAGAACAAGATAATTGTAAAGGGAATCGACAAGCAGAAGGTTGGAAACTTTGCTGCAAAGATAAGAGACTATAGAAAGCCTGAGCCATACAAGGGCAAGGGAATCAGATATACTGACGAACACGTTAGACGTAAAGTTGGTAAAACCGGTAAGTAGAAGGGAGTGAACAAATGTGCTTAAGAAAATAGATAAGAATAAAACCAGAAAAGTAAGACACACAAGAGTAAGGCAAAAAGTTAGTGGCACTCCTGCCAAGCCAAGACTGAACATCTACAGAAGCGGAAGCCATATTTACGCTCAGATCATTGATGATGTAGCTGGTAACACATTGGCAGCAGCTTCTACTCTGGATAAGGACCTAAGCCTTCCTTCAACCAAGAATAAGGAAGCGGCTAAAGCAGTAGGAATGGCAATCGGCAAGAAGGCCATAGACAAGGGTATCGAGGAAGTTGTTTTCGACAGAGGCGGTTACCTATACCATGGCAGAGTCAAGGAACTTGCTGACGGTGCCAGAGAAGCTGGACTCAAATTTTAATAGAAGGAGGGGAATTAATGGAACGCTCATATGTTGATGCAAGTGAATTAGATTTGCAAGAGAGAGTTGTTAATATAAATCGTGTAACTAAAGTAGTAAAAGGCGGTAGGAACTTCAGATTCAGCGCATTGGTTGTTGTTGGAGACGGAAATGGACACGTAGGAGTTGGAATGGCAAAGGCTCTTGAAGTGCCTGAAGCAATCAGAAAAGCGGTTCAGGATGCCAAGAAGCACATAATTGCAGTGCCATTGGAAGGAACCACTATCCCTCACGAGATTACTGGGGTTTATGGTGCAGGAAGAGTATTGATGAAGCCATCAAACGAAGGTACCGGAGTTATTGCAGGCGGAGCTGTTCGTGCCGTATGCGAGCTTGTAGGAATCAGGGATATCAGAACCAAGTCACTTGGAACTAACAACCCAAGAAACGTTGTTAATGCTACAATGGAAGCTCTTAAAGGCCTTAAGCGTGCAGAAGATGTTGCCAAATTAAGAGGTAAGACAGTAGAAGAAATACTAGGTTAGGGGGGAGAATAATGACTATGCTTAAAATCAAGTTGGTTAAGAGTCCCATCGGGAGACCTGAAACCCACAAAAAAACAGTCAAAGCCCTTGGATTAAGGAAAATCGGACAAGTAGTTGAAAAAAATGATACCCCTCAAATAAGAGGAATGATTCATCATATAGACTACATGGTTGAGGTAATAGACTAATAAAGGAGGTGTACGGATTGAAACTTAATGATTTAAGACCAAATGCTGGAGGAGGATCCAAAGCCAGAAAAAGACTTGGTAGAGGAATTGGTTCCGGAACAGGCAAGACATCAGGTAAGGGACACAAGGGTCAGAACGCGAGATCAGGTGGAGGAGTCAGACCTGGATTCGAGGGTGGCCAGATGCCTTTGTTCAGAAGGATGCCAAAAGAGGATTCACCAACATCTTCCAGACAGTATATGCAATAGTAAATCTTGAGGATTTGAATAGATTCGAAGAAAACACCGTTGTTACTCCTGAACTTCTTTTCGAAGAAGGCGTTGTTAAAAAGGGTAAAGCCAAGGATGGAGTAAAGATTCTTGGAGACGGTGAATTAAACGTGAAATTGACAGTACAAGCACATAAATTTAGCAAATCTGCCGCTGAGAAGATCGAAGCAGCAGGCGGAAAGGTTGAGGTGATTTAATATGCTTTCAACCTTAAGGAATGCTTGGAGAATTCCAGACATTAGAAAGAAGATGACCTTCACCATCCTTATGCTTTTGGTTGTAAGATTGGGCGCGGCAGTGCCGGTACCCTTCATGAACAAGAGCATAATAGAAGGTATTTTCAATGCCAGTCAGGGTGGAATACTACAATTCCTAGATATGATGGCGGGAGGAACATTCAGTGACTTCAGCATTTTCGCCACAAATATCTACCCATACATCACTGCTTCCATTATTCTTCAGCTTTTGACAATAGCAATCCCAAAATTGGAAGAGCTGGCTAAGCAGGGAGAAGAAGGAAAGAAGAAAATCAATCGCTACACAAGATACGGTGCGATTGTACTGGCAGCGGTTCAGGCAATTGGTTATACATTTGGTCTGTTCCGAAATGCTTTGGAAACTCAGAATAGTATGCAGACAGTTATCGTAATATTGTCTATGGTTGCTGGAACAGCATTTCTTATGTGGATTGGTGAGCTGATTACTGAAAAGGGAATCGGAAATGGTATATCACTATTGATATTCATTGGAATCATATCCAAGCTGCCATCCGACCTGATCAGTACTTTTAAGCTGGTGAGCATAGGACAATTGAGCTTGATTAAGGTATTGTTGTTTGGAATAGTAATGCTTGTTATCATTGCTTTTGTAGTAGCTCTTCAGGAAGGACAGCGAAAGATTCCTGTGCAGTATGCAAAGAGGGTTGTAGGAAGGAAAATGTACGGCGGACAAAGCACTCATATCCCCATCAAGGTATTGATGGCTGGAGTAATCCCTGTAATATTCGCATCCTCACTGCTTGCATTGCCACAGACATTCGCACTGTTCTCACAGGGAGGAATTACACAATGGGTGGAGAAGTACCTAACACCGGCAGGAA
>Ga0079223_10003067_pt1 | contig 10503 bp, 6 predicted proteins | sample Stecom2011_FD_75072 | JGI IMG/M metagenome (GOLD analysis project Ga0079223, IMG submission 75072) | Agricultural soil microbial communities from Utah to study Nitrogen management - Steer compost 2011 | ecosystem: Environmental > Terrestrial > Soil > Agricultural land | place: USA: Utah...
AACCAAGAATTTTGATAAAGAAGCTCCCCCAACGTGTCGTTGGTGGCAGTCGGTTCTTGAGAAACGTTTTGAAGGGGAGTCTCGGCTTTATCGAGTTCAAGGGCCGCATTGGTGCGCCCAGACTTATCTACCCATGGATATATGGGGTGATCATCAGCGCAAAACGACGCCTCTGGATTGTCTTAACCCAAGCCATTATGCCGATCGGCTGGGCGCGCTGGTCGACCCATCCGCGGTGCTCTTGGTTCGCCAGCGCTCCACCGAGCCTGAGGTCTCGATGATCGACGATATCATTGCGACAGGCGAGGGGGGCGCTGCTATGTCGGAACGTAGCGGCATTCGCATCAGCGGTCGTGGGACGGCGATGGCATGGCCCGTCGAGCAAGGGCCCGTGATCCGAGTGCCGCTTACGCCTCGGGCGCGTATCCGTTGCCAACTCGGACATGAGGCTCTTGAGGCCTTGCACAAGTGTCTTCCGATTGAGCTAAAAGACGTTCTTCCGACTTCAAGTTGCCGGGTCTATTCCTCTAAGATATCTGTCTATTCCGAGCCGCTGATGCCTGGAACTCCAGGGTTTAAGGAGCTTCCTCAGGAGACGATTGACTCCGCGCTTGAGTGGCTCGCCAACCTCCACGTAGGCACCTACAATATCGCAACGAACCCTAAAAGCGAAGCGGGCCGCGCCTTACAAAAGAGGCTCGCAGAGCTTGTAGAGCTAGGGGATATTATTTTGGAGAAACACCAAGCGCAAACTCAGCAGGCACGGTGGAACCGACTCAAAGAGGCCATCTTGAACCCACCGTGGGAGAGCGGTGTTGCACTCTGTACAACGCACGGCGACTTCCATATCCGAAACCTACTCTTCGCGGAGGATAGGCTCAGCGGAGTTATTGACTGGGAGACCGCGGCCTCGATGACACTGCCAATCCGCGATGTTTTTTGGTTCGCCCTATCCTGCAGGGTTGTTGGACAGCATGCCACTGCAGAGGTATATAAGCGTGATCTTTTGGGCCCCAAACCGCCTGTTGCATTGCGGGCTTATTATCAGACGGTCGACGACGACATATGGCGCTCACTCTGGCACCCATGGTCTCGACTCGTTTATCCGCTGGAACGCCTTAAAACAGTGTGGGATGGCTACGAACTCGCTGGTGTGGTCGAACCCAACCCAATGGCAGCGGACTGGGTCAATTTGGTCGCGTCGCTGGCGAGGTTCCAGGAACGTGAAGGATTGCTGAGGAAGTCACGATGAATTGGATGAACTTTTTTGAAGAAATATGTCGCTGCCTGAATGAATCAGGCACGAATTATTGCCTGCTTCGCATGCCGACGGAGGACGTGGAAGACGTGTGCCCTGGGGATGTTGATTTGCTCGTGGATGGCAATGATCTTGGCCTCTTTTACGATCTCTTGGCCGACAATTTCGACCTCGAACAACTTTCGTTTATTCAGACTCATGCTCAAATTCCCGTGCGGGAGCGCGAGAGTGGACTGTCGCTCAAATTGGATATTCACGCGAAGCTCTACGTGGGGATGTCAGGCGGCCTGTTTCCTTTTCCGATCGAAGACGCGGTGCTTGCGAGTTCCACGCTCCACGGTGATATCCCCCGACCCGCTTTTGAGTATGAATATACATTATTAATGCTCCATACGCTGGTCGACAAATCGAGCATCCGTGAGGCGCGTCTTCATCATCTTTTTAGCCTCTTTGAGGCGGCTCAAACTCATCAGGCAAGTATTCTCAAGCTGTGGGAGGACGCCTTGGGCGCTAAGCTCACGGACTTTTTATGGCGCGCTTTGGCCCGCGAAGATACTGATGGGCTAAAGACACTATGGCGAGCGATTTTACGCCACTTTTGGTTAAAGGCACCGGTGGAATCAACCGGGCACTTTGTGAGTAGCCAGATCAGAGCGCGCAGTTATCTCTGGAATTGGCCCCTGATTAAACCCTTTACGGTCGCGATAGTCGGCCCCGACGGCGTCGGGAAGAGCACACTCGGCAGGACGATGGCTGAGAACCCGGGCGTCTCCTATCGATATTTTGGGAATCAGGGCACTTTTTTGCCCACGACCAAGCTGATCTATAAAGTTTGGAATTCGAAACAGGGAAAGTCGGTGAGTCGCTCAATGACGCAAAACGATGGCGGCGAGAAGAAGCGCTCGAGGCCGAAGCAGCGTTCATGGAAGGATAAACTCAAAGATGTCTCAAGCCGTCCACTGCTTCAGTGGCATCACGCCGCCGAGATGGGAGCGAGGTACCTCAGTGAAATCATCGATTCGGATCAGAATATAATAATATTCGATCGTTATGTCTATGATATGTGCATCGACCAACTTCAGGGGGGTTCGGAGCCGTCATGGAAGCGCGCGCTGATAAAATTCTATTTAGACTATTTTCCAAGGCCAGACATGTTGGTCATGTTGGTCGCAGACCCCGAACTCATTTATCAACGCAAACAGGAGAAAACCCCAACCCAATTGCGCGACTATATGGACTCATATCGCGAATTAGTTCGACTTTATAAATTTGATGACAAAATGCTAGCTGTCGAGGAGTTTCAGACCGAGAAATCCGAGGCGGAGACCGTTGATAGATTACGGAATCTTATTGAAAAGGTACGGTTAACACGCATCGCAACGGCCTATTGAATATGTTCATTTTTTGGATTCGGACTTGTTCACGATGATCGATTGCTAACTGTCTGTAACTCGTGTGCGTAAGCGAATGTAAGATCAAGACTTAATCGAGTTAATTCCCGTTGGGAAAGACTATAAATCGAGTCGTATAGGAAATGGCAAATTCAGTTAAGAAAAGAGCGCATTGGAAATTGTTGGTGCCATTTTTCTCTGTGCTTCTCTTGTCAGCCCTCAGCCTCATATTTAGTTTAGGGAAGGTGAGCGCGTCGTCGTCACTCCTGGTTTTATCTATGATCGGGCTCATCATATCTGTTGGAGTAACATTTGCTATCAATAAGTTGAGCCGGCGGTTGATTGTGCCGACCATGATTAGCGGCTCTTTTACTTTTCAGTTGGCGGTTCTAACCGCATATTTGTTAGTCGATGGCTCTCCTATTATTTCGACTACTTTTTATCATCCGAATATGGCTGATAACCCGCTCCTCGCGGTGCTTCCGCTGCTTATTTTGCCAATTGTCACGCTAATTATTGTGTTTTTAGCGCGCGATCTTTTGTGGAAGCGTAGTGACCAATCGGCGCTATTTATAGATCATAGCGATCTTGTTGAAACTCAAAAGCTAACCTATTATTTAAGCATCGCCGCTATTTTGATGCTTTTTGCAATGCCCGCCGTGGTTTATTTTGGACTGTTGGGCTATTTCATTCGTGTTTTGTGGTCAGCTATGTCGATGACTCCGATGGTTGCGGGCTGGCTTTCGTCGAAAAACCAAAAGGTCAGCTTTATTTGGATTGCGGCGTTAGGCGCCGCATTGGTGTTGTCTATTGTGACAGGAAGTCGAGGAACTGCGTTTCGAAGCCTTGGGTATTTTTTGATCGGACGAATGATCGGCTCGCTTCAGGAAGGGCGAATCCGTGAAGTTTTGCGTATTGGAGGATTGGCAATCGTTGTGATTACGCTCTTTGGATTTATTGGCAATGTGCGCAATCAGATTGGGCGAGTCGGAGTTGACGAGCTTTCTAGCGAGAGACTTTTGGCTGTCTTTGAATCGAGTGAAGAACATTTGGATGATGACTCACCTACCACCGCAGCGAAAGGGTCGAATCTTCAAAAAGGTTTATTTCGCCTCATTGTAGCTGCCAACCTGGCTGTTCCTGCTTTAACTCACCGGGGAATTCCAACTCGTGGCACCGACGGCCTTGGGGAAGAGATGCTGAGCTATGCGGATCTTTCGCTGATTTCCGGTACTGATAAGCGAACAAGGTTGGACCAGGGTCTTGGTAGCGCCGCGGCGACACGTTATGGGTTTCGAGTAAACCTGCAAACGTCGGTTCCATTTCCCGTTATTGCAGATGGATGGTCTCGTGCTGGGGTTTGGGGGGCAATATTATTCGGTGTGTTCATAGTCGTTATGCTCATTATGATTGAGTGTATTGTAATATATATGACGGCACATACTCCAGCGAGGCGATCTGTACTGCTCTGTGTCATTGCCCTTTCTGCATTTTATGGCATTAATTCCGATCCAGCTTTCTCGATTGTACGTACTTTAGTCTTGCACCTGCCTTTTACATGGTTGTGTCTTGTGTTGCTGGATTATTTAAGGCTTTTGATATTAACCCGCGGATCGAGGCGCTCTCGTCTGAGGTCGATTAAATATTGAGCCTATTGTTTTTCTGCATAGATGCGAGTTTCACATTTCTGTGCTCGCTCTTTCTTTTACCACACGCCTAAATTTGATTACGAGTTATAAAATGGGCAACATGACGCTTCAAGACGCGTCAACGGAGACGTTGAATGGCGTTCGTATATTTTATGCTGGAAGCTTAGATCCTGGTAGAAACGCTTACGGGCGTTGTCGCGCTTTTGAGCGGCTCGGTGCAGAGGTGCTTCCCTTCGATTTCGGTTTGTTTGGATCGGAGAATAACTTTAAAAGAAGTTGGGATTATTATACACAGTTTTCGCTAAGCCAGGCGCGACTGAATAGGAAATTCGTTCAGAAAGTAAGAGAATTTCAACCGGATGTGGTGTGGGTCGACAAGGGATTATCGCTTCGTAAGGATGCAGTTGAAGCGGCTCGCACAGCTTCCAAGAAATCGCAGATTCTTCATTATAACCCGGATGATCCATTCGGGAACTACTCTAAGGGGCTTGGCGGGTTCGCCTGGCGTACCTTCATTAAGGCCATTGAGACTTACGATATTCATCTGGTCGCCCGTCAAGAAAATGTCTCAGAGTTCCAGGAGCACGGCGCCGCCCGCGTAGAAACATTCGACCGATCTTTTGATCCATTACGTCATCGGCCGGTAACTCTTAGCCAAGAGGACCATGCAAAATATGCGACCGATATTGGCTTCATCGGCGCCTACGCTCGCGACCGCTCAAAGGCGATCGCCTCACTTATTAAGTCCGGCATTGAGGTCTCGGTCATTGGGACTGGGTGGGAGAACACATCCGATTGGCAGATCATTGGACCACATTGGCGAGGTCCATCGGTTTATGGTGATGAATATGCCAAAGCGATCTGTGGCATGAAGATTGCCTTGCATTTCTTACGTCGGGAGAATCGCGATGACCAAGACTCGCGCACTTTTGAGATCCCTGCCTGTGGGAGTTTTATGCTTGCCGAGCGAAGTGAATCACATGAACGCCTATTTGAAGATGGCAAAGAAGCTGTCTATTTTGATGGTCACGCGGATCTCAAAGAGAAAGTCATATATTTCTCTGAAAACCACGAAGAAAGAAATGCTATTGCTGCGGCGGGCTATAAGCGTTGTATGACCAGCGGTTATGACCACGAGTCCCGCTTAGATGAATTACTCAAGCGAGCCTTGTCTTGAGACGATTGATGCCCCTGGCTTGTCAAGCTTGCTCACTGTTGCGGGATAAATTCTATCAGTTCGTCAATATGTGCCCCCCAATCAATTGTCATAAATATTAACCAAAAAGATTGTATATGAGTATTCTTTTAACCGGTGGCGCTGGATTTATTGGTTCGGCGTGTCTCGTGAGATTGTTATCCAAGGGAAAAAGGGTTGTGGTCTTGGACAGTTTTGAGCCGACCCTCTATAAGCGCGCGCTCAAAGAGAAACACCTCAAATGGGCAAGAGCATACGGTGATTTTGATTTTATCGAAGGCGATATCCGCGATGAGGATAGGCTGCAGGCCGTTTTTGCGAAGCACTCTATCTCAGTTGTGCTGCATATCGCAGCCATCGCTGGCGTAAGACCGTCTATCTCGCAGCCGGATCTCTATGTCGACGTTAACCTGACTGGTACGGCGCTGCTCTTAAAAGTAGCGCGAGCCCATGGCGTCGAAAAATTCGTCCTTGCCAGTAGTTCCTCGGTCTACGGTGGAAATACGAAGACGCCGTTTTCGGAGGCTGATCCTGTAGACGCCCCCATAAGTCCCTATGCCGCGACGAAGCGCTCGATGGAGTTGTTAGCTAAAACCGACCATCATTTGCACGGTGGAGATATTACTTGCTTGCGCTTCTTCACGGTTTATGGGCCACGCCAGCGCCCACAGATGGCGATTCATAAATTTATGAGGCTCATTGCACAAGATAAGCCTATCCCGATGTTTGGAGATGGCACGAGTGCCCGAGATTATACCTATATTGATGATATTGTCAGTGGGGTGATGGGCGCGATCGAGAACCTCGACGGGTATCGCATCTATAACCTGGGTGGCGATCAGGTTGTCTCACTAAGGGAGCTTATTGACGAGATATCCGAGGTGGTCGGCCGCAAAGCCAAGATTGAACAACTTCCGATGCCCCCCGGTGATGTCATGATTACATACGCCGATATTCAGCAGGCTTCCAAAGACCTCGGCTATAAGCCCGAGACGTCGCTTAAATCCGGACTTCGGAAGATGTGGGCCTGGTATCAGACAGTCAGCTCGAACTAGTCGGTTTGGTCTGTGATTTTTGTAAAAGTCGCGAGAATCGCAGCTTGGCTTCATCTCAGTTTCAAACGAGTTGCAATCATTTTAAGGAATTCGATTGATGAGTTTAGGGTCGAAGTTGAGAAGCTTGAATCGCGCGGCACATCGCGCGAGTAGAAGCGATACGATTGTCTTCGGCATGACCGGCGCGCACGGAATATCTGGCGGAATAGCGAGCTTAAATCGAAATATTTTGCTCGCGCTGGAGAGTTTGGTGCTCGAGAGAGGCCTGAAACTATATGTCGTCTCATTACATGACACCCCCAGCGATATCCCATCGGGCGCGGGCGCGCATATATATTATACGGCATGTAGCGGTGATAAAAAGCGTTTCTCCGCTGCTTTGATGCGCTATAGCTTTCGGGCGCGCCTGACTCTAGTAGACCATGTGCGCCTGGCGTTGCCTTTATTGCCGTTTAGTTATCTGGGATTCAGGCGCCTGGCGATCGTGGCGCATGGCCCCGAGGCCTGGAGAAACCCAAAGCCGCTGAGCATTCCCCTATTTCAGAGCGCCGATCTCTGTATAGCTAACTCGGCGTTTACCCTTCGAAAGATGCAGGAGCGGTTTTCTGGATTTCAGGGCGTGTCCTGCCCACTTGGGTTAGCGCCGGAGCATAATCTACATGATGTAATCCCGACGCCGCCTTCAGATTCAGTCTTTTTGAAGAACCTCGCGGGAAAAAAGCGAGAAATTGGCCCGCAAATGTTCTTATTGGTGGGGCGTATGCATTCCCAACAAGAAGGCAAAGGGCACCGAGATATCCTGCGGGCGCTGACGAGTAGCGTTGAGAAGCACCCTGACGTTCAGGTTGTTTTTGCGGGCACGGGCGACGATTCTAAGGCCATCGCAGAGCTGGCGGTTCAGCTGTCATTGCAGAGTCATGTTTTTATGCCGGGCTTTGTGACGCGTGAGATGCTCGAGCAATTATACCGAGTTTGTTATGCGTTCGTGATGCCAAGCCGACAGGACGGTTTCGGCTTAGTGTATTTAGAAGCTATGAATTATGGAAAGCCATGCGTTGGATGTTTCGATGATGGCGGCGAGTGCGTGGTGAGTCACGAAGAGACTGGCTTTCTTGTGCATGCAGAAACCATTGACGTTGAACTCAGCGAAATCTTTGCGCGGTTACTTAAGAAACCATCGATGGCCGCAAAATTGGGTCGTGCAGGATTTGAGCGTTTGCACCGAGAGTTCTCATCGGAGCAGTTTCAAAATCGCTTACGTGGGCATTTGAGAGCCCTTTTGGATTAACTTTCATTGTTTGGCAACATCGTCGCAACTCCTTAACCGCCATATTTATAGAGCATTATGTTGAAAAAAATCCTGGTTTTTTGTGACTATTATCTACCCGGATTTAAGTCGGGCGGACCAATCCAGTCCCTCGCAAATCTTATCGAATTACTGGGGGATGAGTACGACTTCAGGGTTGTCACTACAGATCGTGATGAGGGTGATACCGAAGCCTATAACTCCGTAGAAGTTGGAGCTTGGAATACAATTGGGAAAGCCAAAGTCTACTATGTTGCTTCTGAGCAGAACCCAATTTTTGTGATTTCGCGACTTCTAAATCAGGAAGAATATGATCTTATTTATCTCAACAGTTTCTTCTCTGTTGGTTACACCATTTTGCCGCTGGTGTTGCGCTGGTTGAGGTTGAGTAAAAAGTCGCAACTTGTGATTGCTCCTCGCGGCGAACTTTCTCCTCTCGCGCTTGGGATAAAGTCAACAAAAAAGTCTGCTTTTATTGCACTAGTGCGAAGCGTTGGTTTGTATTCTGATGCAGTTTGGCAAGCAACTGATGAAGCAGAAGCCGCTCAGATTCGGCGGGTTATGGGCAATGATCTTGAGGTTGTAGTGGCCGGCGTCGTGAGGCCTCAGCTTGAATCAACGGAATTGCCCAAATGGCGAGTACGTAAAGAAATTGGTAAGTTGAACATCGGGTTTTTGGGGCGTATCTCACCAATAAAACAAGTCGACTTCGCCTTGAAGGTGCTGAGCCAAATTTGGGATGGTGAAGTGCGCTATCATATTCATGGCCCTGAAAAGGAAATAGCTTATGTGCGCCGATGTAAGCGCATGCTTGAGACGCTACCCAATAACGTCGAAGTGCTCTTTCACGGCTCATTAGAAAACGCGAAGGTTCATGAGACCCTGAGCCAATATGATTTAATGTTTATGCCCTCAAAGAGCGAGAGCTTTGGTCACGCGATCTTTGAGTCGCTGAAGGCTGGATGCCCGGTTCTCATCGGCGAGAATACCCCGTGGCAGGGTCTCGAAGTCAAGAAGGCCGGTTGGAATCGTTCTTTCGATGAGATCGATGCGTTTGTGAAGGTGCTCCGGAGCGCGGTAAAAATGGATGCCGCAAAGTTTGAGTCATGGCATCAGGGAGCTTTAAATATGGCCAACGAATATGTGAAAACCAACGGCGCACAGGATGCGTATCACCGCCTTTTTAAATAGTTGTCAGGTAAGCGTTTAACTGTTTAAGGGTGCTGCGAGCGAGTAAGGTGAAGTGAAGTGGAGTTTGATCTGGATGTTCTTTTGTGTTGCATGCTGTAATCAAATGCGGAAGCTTTACTGGTTTTCGTTGCAATACCTTCGCTTGCGATTTTGGCGCGTGAGTTATTGAGAAGTGTAGTTCGTTTGAAAGGAATAGCCGCAGTTCAGAGCTGAAGCTTGGTGACGCTGGTGTTGAAGGGTTGAGTTATAATTAGAGCGTTCATCGCCCAATACGATTTCATTAAGTCTTATTGCGAGTTCATTGGTGGGTAACAGTATTACTTTGGCTCAGGGCGTAGTACTCGGTCATTGATATAGATGCTCGATTCAGGGCGAAGACTAGGCAGAAAGTTGCATTTCAGGATACGACCAAAAGTGGAGCGCTATGTGTGGCATTGCAGGATTTTGGGGGAGCTTCGAACGTGGGCTGCTAGGGCGAATGAACAAAGTGATTGCTCATCGCGGACCCGATGGTGCTGGTCAATTTTTTGACGGTGATGTCGGCTTGGGACTCGCACACCGACGCCTGTCCATTATCGATCTTTCTGACGCTGGCCACCAACCTATGTGGGACGCGAGTGGAAAGGTATGCGTTGTTTATAACGGTGAGTTGTATAATTACCGCGAGCTTAAGTCCGAACTCGGCGCACAGGGGTTTCGTTTTCAAAATAACTCGGACACCGAAGTGCTACTCAACCTCTATCGGCGTGACGGCGCCGACATGCTCGCCCAACTAAACGGTATCTTCGCCTTCACACTATGGGACTCAGAAAAGCGCGAGCTGCTGGTGGCGCGTGACGGCCTCGGCGTTAAGCCACTGTACTACTCCCAAACACCCCAGGGTTTTCTATTTGCTAGTGAGCTTAAGGCAATCTTGCAGAGCTCGGCGGTCAGTCGCGAGCTTGATCCTCGTGCTATCCAATACTATCTGACATACCTTTGGTGTCCTGCGCCGCACACAATGCTGCGTGCAGTGCGAAAGCTTGAGCCCGGGGAAGCCATGCTGCTACGTGATGGTAACGTCACCAAACGCTGGTTCTATTACGACATGCCCTATGACCAGCCTACCGGACAATTAAGCGCCGACGACGCTATCGAGCGCGTCCGCCACGGCGTTGAACAGGCCGTACGTCGGCAACTTGTCGCTGATGTCGACATCGGTGCATTCCTATCCGGCGGTTTGGACTCGTCATCACTGGTGGCAATGTATCGTAAGCTAGAGCCCAAACGCACCATCAACTGTTTTACCATTGGCTTTAGTGGCGCACAGTCAAGCGACGTTGAGGGCTTCTCGCCCGACCTTCCGTACGCCGAGCGTGTCGCCGAGCACCTGGGCGTTGACCTGCACCGTATCGACGTCGGCCCGCAGATGATCGAGCGGCTTCCTGAGATGATTTATCTGCTTGATGAGCCCCAGGC
>Ga0079223_10003068_pt1 | contig 10503 bp, 5 predicted proteins | sample Stecom2011_FD_75072 | JGI IMG/M metagenome (GOLD analysis project Ga0079223, IMG submission 75072) | Agricultural soil microbial communities from Utah to study Nitrogen management - Steer compost 2011 | ecosystem: Environmental > Terrestrial > Soil > Agricultural land | place: USA: Utah...
CAATTCATTTGTTTAATTGTTTCCCTTACAGGGATATTTTTTTGTTCCGTAAGATCAAAAATTTTATTCTAAGTCTACATCATTAACTTCAAAGATACATTCAACTTTACGTTTCTTTTTGTTTAAAATCCAGTTATTTTCTTCTGTATAATTTTTTGTTAATACTTTTGACGAATCTGATATATAACCATCTATAGGGCTGAGGTTAACTTCGCAAAGACAACAATCGTAATATTTTGTTTTCCCATACTTATCGAAACTACGAACTACTATGCTCTGATTTATACCTACAGGTAAGACGCTGTCAGAGTCCGCTCCGTTAAATTTTATTTTCAGTTCTTGTTGTGTATTGTTCTTTATAGTATAGCTTATACTCATCATCGGATCACAAGACAGGAATAACACAGCTAATAAAAGTAAATAAATTATTGTTTTCATTTTTGTTGTTGTTATTACTCACTAAAAACGATTTGCCAATTCATGTCTTTTAAATCCTGTAGTGTTAAATCATAACGTTTAAGGAGCATATAATTTGATTTAACCTCTTCAATTCCATAAGTATCAATGTCGTTTTGATCAACTACGCCTATCATTAATACTCCTGACGGTATGCCACCGTACTTAGAACTCCCAAACAAAGGTTCCCAACAATCTAATTGTTTACAAGATATTTTTCCTGCACTGATTTCAACTGTGCTATTTGGCTTGGCTAAATATACAGTAGACCATCCTGAAAAAATTGCTGTGGTATCAGGATAATGATGACTTCGATATACTTTTAGTGTTTTATTAGTATTGTTTGTAAAAGTCAAAAGATAGTCACAATTAGCATTTTTTGATTCACAACAAGCAAAAAATGAGATTACTATAATAACAACAAGTGTAATTTTTTTAATTAAATTCATAGTATAATTTTTTTTGTTGACTTCTTAATAAAAAGGTATTTGTAATAAATCCCATATGTATTAAACCAGGGCTAAAAAACAAATCAAGGGGTGTTAATTTCATTTTTCTATCTTTCAGAGAAAACTTTTACCCAAGATAATACAAGTACATCATATCCTCCTGATTTATCTTTCTCCTCCTCTGTCAATAATACTATAGAAGCCTGAGGAGTATCACCTGCATCTAACCAAGGTTTAATTTGGTTAAAATAATCAGCTTTTGACAAAAGACGATTCCCAGAACTACCTGTAATGAAAGCAACTTTTTTTCCATGAAAATCAAATGTATCCCGTAAATTTTTCAAAAGATGATTCAGTAATATAACCTCTTGTTCACTTAATACTTCATCGTGATCAATTGTTAAGGTGTCTGTATTCAATATCTGCATTTGGTCTTTTTCTTTTTTGGGTATATTTTTATATGAGGAACAAGAAGCCATTAGGACAATATAAGGAAATAATATTCTAATCATGTTTTTAATTGTTCTGTAAATAATATGAACATACCTTTACTTTATCCACATAGCCTGTGTTACTCCTTCCAAAACAATAGTTTTTTCATTATTCTTTTCATAAAGGTTATAATTGTTATAATCCCTATATAATATTACATTTCCTGTTAATGAATACATAGGAGAAAAACCTTGAACACCTATAAAAGTTATATTTTTATTCTCACTATCAATTTCTATTAAACAAGGCATTTCTGATGTTTTTTTTATATTATAATATTTACTACAACTGTAATCACAAACAAGTCTTTTCTTATCTGGTGATATATCCGGTCGGGAATAACCACACCAAAGATTTGATTCTTTTTTACGCTGTAAAAAAAGTTTGTCTTCATTTTTATCCCGATAATATATACTATAATCAATTACAAGATATGGCGAATTTTTAAAGTAGTTATATCGATGTACATAATCGTTTATTTCAAGTGGTTTACTGTTGTTATCATTTGTTTTAATCACTAAATTCCCATTACTTTTATATATCTTATTAGATTTTATATCCACTATACTGAGATTATTTTTTAATAGCGTGTATTCTTTTTCATTTATAACTGTATTCTTACTATGATTGAAATCGGTCGGGTAAAAGTTCAAATATTCTAACTCATTATATAACAATACGATTATCGTGTCACTATTAAGTTTAACACTTCCTATTTTCCAATCTTTTTCATTTGGCACATTATCTATATTCAGGTATTCATCTGTTTGGATGTTATATACAGTAACCATACCCTTCTTGATAAGAATTAGTTGATCTATTTCTTTTTGCCCTTTGGCATTCATAAGAAAAAGAGACATCGATAAAAAAATAAAGTATTTCATATTATTATACTATTTATCTTATTAAATAATCAGAAAATAGAGTTGGTCTGATTCCTATTTCTCTTAAATACATTTGAAAATTGAGAAGATGAGGATGTATTCCTATATTAAATACTCCTGATATATTAAGTGCTCTTGATGTATGTGTAACACAGCTACTTAATTCAACAGAATAAATAAATTTTCCATTGCTTACTCTATTATTTATATGCTTTGCGTATTGTTTAATCCGCCCATAATTAACATTTATTGTTCTTCTCCAAATAGGATGCCCTGTTGCATTGTTTGAATATGTATTCCATTGATTATGACCTTTTTGCCAATGCCAAGAACCTGCTGATGAACCATCTGGTCCTACAGAAATGATGCCATTAGGGTCTGTCATTATACCACTCTTAGATTGGAGGGTACTATAATCTCCACCGGTTATAGTACCTTTTTCTACTAATGAAGAATGTCCTATTGCATCACTATGCTCTGTAATCAAGTCTACGTCTTGTATATTATTTGTATTGAAGCCCATTAGAAAATCAGATACATTAGCCAATGCTCCTAATCCATACCCTAAATTTTGCCCTGTAGTGTTCCCCTTTTTTCCTAAATAGCCTAATTCACTAGTTTTAAAATTATAAGATCCTACACCAAAAGAAATAACAGGATCAATAGCTCCTCCGCTTAATGCTGAAAATCCAACTGAACTGATAGCAGAACTAAATACTATTGCAGACGTACTTGCCATTATTCCTCCGGAAGATGCTATCAATGAGCCGACTCCGCCTGACAAAGCCCCTATTGCTGCTCCACCTACGACATATCCAGCCATTCCCCATCCCTTTGCTCCCGTTGCCTTACCAATCTGCCAACCATTAACACCCCCCAAAATAGCACCAATAACATATTGTGCCCATTCTCCATCAGGGTCCGTGTATTTTAGTGGATTGTTAAATACATAACTGTATCGGTTATAGCTCTGTGAGTTGGTAGGCTCCTGTACAAAGTTATCCGGTCTCAACATACGCCCTATTGCAGGATCGTACATACGTCCGTTCATGTTGATCAAATCAAACTGTGTCAGATGCTCATGTCCTGTATAGCCACGCAACCATGTTGGTGCTTCTGTAATATTGCTATATGACCAATCATTCGGATTTCTATATTTTCCCCATGCGTCAAAGCTTTGCTCAAAAAAGATATCCCCTTCTTCATCTGTCAAAGCGACAATACTACCCAAATGATCTTTATAAGTGAAATATGTATTTGTCTCTGTATTTTCCTGTACTACAATTGCTATTGTACCATCACCAGCAGAAACATAATTTATATGGCGTATTGCAGAACCTTCTGCTTCTTTTTCGTACAACCCGAAGAAATATTTTTTCATCAGCGTTGTTTCATTACTGCCATCCAGTTCTACCAATTTGGTCATTACCCGTTCATCGTCCGAACCATAGGTAAAATACATTCGCTGATTACCTTCTGTAATGGTTTTTGTTTTGGCAAATGCATTGTAGATAATCTGTTGTGCATTGAATGATATTAATTCATTCGGGTTTTCTACACCTATTACCGCATTTGTTTTTTCCGTATGATAGGCATAGTTTCCTACATCTGTTTTAAAAGAAATATTTCCATTGTCAGCATATTCTATTTCTATGTCATTGAACGTCAGCATCGGATTTGACAGTGGACTAGAAAACATTTTTGTTAAACGTTCCATATTATCATATTGAAACGTTTCAACCAGGCCTTTTACAAGGTCTTTCCGTTCCAATAGATTTCCGTTCTCTAAATCAGTTAAATACGTGTGATGCTGAACATTTCCTGCTTTTATTTCCTCTAATGCATTCAGGTAATTGTATTTCATTTCTGTCTGAATGCCATCACCTTTAGTAAATTTTATGATTCTTCCCATAGCATCCTGTTCGTCAGCCTGCCATAAAACAGCATTCCCCGGATCAGTTACTTTTACAAGGTATCCTTTGTTGTTATAGGTGTTTTTTACAAAATACCCACTCGGATATTCCAACTTCTGAACATTACCAAACTGGTCATAGGTATATTTAAAAACAAATTCCTGTCCATCAATTGTTCGTTTCATTTCCAACGGACGCTGAAACTGATCGTAAATGAATTCTTCCGTTCCTTCGTTATATATTATTTTTTTGATTCGGTTCAGTCCATTACCCTGGGTATAATACTCCATTTTAAGTGTTCTGTCGGGCATTGTTTTTTGAACCAATCTTCCAACAGCATCATAGGTAATCTGAGTTGTTTTATTGTTGGAATTGGTCTGAGTCATAAGCTCTCCTAAAGCATTGTATGTATAAGAAGTTTCCCCTGCATTGGCATCGATGAGTTTGGTCTGTCTCCCTAAATTGTCATATTCAGAAGTGGCAACTGTTGTACCATCTAATTTTATGTTTTTTACCCCCCCATGACTAAAATAGGAATAAATAAGCGTACCCCCTTCATCGATTGCTTTCATCAATTTTCCGGATGCATCTTCTTCCATTGTTTTGATGACACCGTCAGGGTGAGTCGTTGTTGTTTTCAGAATACCTCCTATCGATTGATAGGTAATTATTGTTTCTCCCGTTTGGTTTTCTTCTTTTGTTAATCTATTGAAATCATCGTATGTATAGTCATTTACCAATACTTCTGATGCTCCTTCAAAAAATGGTGCCGTTTCTGTTAATTTAAGACCTTTCTCATTGTATGCCGTAACAGTAATAACATCATTATTCATTCCCTGTATCCGGTTCAGTCTTTCCATTCCCATTCGATTCAGAGATGTCGTCTGTTTCGGTATTCCTGCTCCAAAACTTGTAATTTCCCACATTATATCATCTGCCTGTAAAGGATTTCCCGAAGGAGTTGGAGGAGATGTATTTACCCATTCATACGATTTGTTTAAAGTATTCCCTAAAGGATCTGTAGTTGTCAGCACTCTTCCGAAATCATCGTACGTTATTTCTGAAATCAATCCATGAATGTCTGTGATTTTTATTGGTTTACTCAATATTGAATGGTATTGGGTAAAGGATTCCTGTCCTAATTCATTTATATTCTTTACAACCAGTCTTTTCTGGCTGTCATAGAAGTATTCTTTTATTTTTGGTGGTATTCCATTTGCAGACAGTGTTTCCTTTATAACGTTTCCACATCCATCATATTCCATTTTTTTTGTAACAGCGTCTGCAGTTCCATAGTGCTGGACTGCTTCTATCAAACTTCCTTTCTGTACGTTATAATTAAAGTATGAAGTGGAAGAAAAAGGAGCTTCTCCATTTCTTGTAACAGATACAGTAGATAGTGTAATTTTATTTGGAATATTTAATGTAGAACCGAAAGTTCCATAACTGTAAGTTTTTACAGTTGTTTCAATTCCGTCATTATCAGTTGTAGAGGTATTCAGATTTCCCGTTGCATTATTGTAATCATAGATAGTTGAAGAAATACGTCCATGTATGTGGTTGATAGTTTCTTCTTTCGTGGTTAAATGTAAATAGCGGTTATTGGGCAAAGAGCTTATGAATTGATGCTCATATACTGTCTCTGAAATAGGGCTTTGATTACTCGTAAAAAATGTTGATAATTTCCTTAAATACGGCTGTAATTTTATTGGATTTATTTCGTATTCAGATGATATTGTTATTCCTGTTAATGAATTGGCCTGATCTATTTTTAAAAATCCCAAAAAACCTTTACCCTTTTTATGAAATTTCCCTCCATAGTAAGCATATTCAGTAATAGCTGTGCTTCCCGTTGGAGTTGGGGATGTTATTTTCTTTACTACCGACAGCGGATAGTTAAAATTACTTATCGGATAATTCGGTGAGTTTGGATGGTTCATTACCTGCCCATAATTGCCAATACTGTTATTATCAATATTCGTATAATCAATTTCCAATTTATTATTAAATCCATCTTTAATTTTTGTTAATTTAAATAGTTGATTTAGATCCAAATGTCCATAATGTGTTATTATACTTCCGAACATTCCAATTGGTAATATTAGGGTGTTTGACTTGCCCATAAAATTGCCTGTAAGAGCTCTTCTGGATATCTCCGCATGGTACACACCTAGTGGATCGGTGACAAGCTGTAAAATTTTACTCTCTGTAATAAATTTTTCTCCACTAGAATAATAAATTGTCATTCTGGGTTGATTTACACCAATTTGAGTGTAATGATGTATAATATCTGTCTTTCCGTCTCCGTTGAAATCTGAGATAATCAATCCTCCCAAATTACTGTCATAACCAGCATTTTTAAACGTGTAATCTTTCGGTTCAAACCAATTATTACTTCTCGAATAATGAACGGTAAATTTTGTTCCATCAGCAGATTTTGTTAATATATCTGTCCTTCCATCTCCGTTAAAATCGCCTAAATCAAACTCATGCCATTTTGTTGGAAATCCTGCTTGATATAATAATTCAGCACTAAAAGGAACGGGATTTCCTTTATTAAAGGAATAGATTTTTGTTATAGTATCTTTGATAATCATTATATCATGTTTTCCATCACCATCGTAATCAATGATTTCTACACGATCTGCACTGGCTAAAAACAACATCTCACTCTGGGAGAAATTAGCAATCTGCTGATTTCCTGAACCAATTCCTGTCATATTAGTGTTAAAACTTCCTCCTCTTATGATTCCTGCCTTGAATTGATTTCCGTTTTCATTCTGAGTCACATATAGGATATCTGAAATTCCGTCTCCGTTATAGTCTCCTATGAATGAAAACCTGTTAATATTCCGAATGTAATGATATGGAACAAGGCTCTGAATTGTACTTGCAGATAATGAGAAACTTACAATTTCATTATTGACCTCTGCCCTATGAAATTTCACTCCTGAAATACTATGTTTAGTGACATTATTTGAATTTGTTGAAGAGTTGACCTCATAATAAAAAATATCTGTTTGCCCATCTCCATCAAAATCAAATAAATTCATTCCATATCCAGGCTGACCATAATACGAATGACCTCCACTATAACCAAAAATTATAGAGTTAGAAGATGTTATACTTCCACTTCCAATTTGCTGAAAATCAAAATCTATATTATTGGTGTTGCTTAAAATCTGGTAACTCAGATTATTAGATATAACTACCCTATCATTTCCATTTTGTAAAGGAGTACTGCTTGATGAAGATACCTTTATAATATCTGTCTTTCCATCTCCATTAAAGTCTCCTGTAAGATATAATTGATTAGAGCCTAATCCCTCTATGGTTTCGATTTCTCCTTCATCTTCTATAGAATACTTGAATATTGTAGAATTTACCCGATCACTACCAGAACCATATTCAATTATTTCATTCAAAAAGCTATAAAGCTTGCATCCATACTTAAATTCATATTTTTTGACTTGCTGTCCGGATGTTAAAATGAGAATGTTATCAATAACAGATTTGCTTTCTATCTTTTTATAATTTATAAAATTATGATATTGATCTGCTCTCTCTTTGTATTTAATTTGAATTACGTTATATGGAGAAATTCCTGCAGATGAATTTCCTGTATAATGAATTTCTTTTATTCTAAATTCTTCATTAACATTTTCATAGATATAACTGACATAGTTTCCATGTGAATCTGTAATCTTATTAATCATCCAAAACAGTACTGTTGTACCATGAATCAAGCGAGCGTCTATTGTCTTTCCATATTCAATTACATAACCCTCCTTTGTTTTTACTTCAAACCATGCTGGTCCACCCCCTTGATTTCCGTGCGAGTATATTCTGGAAAAATCTTCAGATTCTGTTCCATATTCCGCTCCACTTGCACCATACGTACCCGAAACACCTAGTAACCTTCTACCGTCTAAAGTAAAAACATCACTATTATTAAATTGAATCACTCTAACTTCATCATCATGATAGAAATCTTTATTTGTTCTTGAAATGACAGACAAGCCCTGTAAATCCCATCCCATTCCCAGTAACCCATTTCCTGACTGACTGCTGTAACCTATTCCAAGTTGTGGCACCATTCCGTTCGTTCCCAAAGGGATTTGTATAGGAACAGAATATGTAAATGCCCCTGTCTCTGATACATTTGGTATTCCTGAAACAGATCCAACACTATAATTTGTATTTAATTCACGATTTTCAAATGCAGATTCTGTAAATAAATCAGTATAATATGAAGGAACTATAACTCCTGCATCAATGTACGCGACCATTTTATTGACTGATGATGCAGTAAAAGAATATCCAGGAAGAAATTCTATTTTTTGATTTGCTATATACGTTTTATTACCGCTATCACTACCATTTAAGATAATTTGATTTAATTGGGCATGCATATTTCCAACACCAAGAAATAACACTATGCCAACCAGTACTTTATTCACTATTTTTTTCATGAGAAAGGTTTTGGTTAATGTTATTTATTTGTTTCCTGCTGCTCTAATAACTGTTTCAGGCATTCAATTTCCTCTTGTTGCTGAATGGCATATAAGGTCAGTTCCTCCACTTTTTCAAGCAACACATTCACCATTTTTCCTAAATCAACACCGTTTTCCTCTACTTCTTTTTGCGAGGGAACATTCGGAAGATGACCGTTTTGCTCAATGAACTGCTTCACTTCTCCCAGCGGACGCAATCTGTAGTTTTTTTCAAAAACATAATCCGGCCAAAAAGCTTCATCAACCACTATTTTTCGTGCAAATACCGTTTGATTGCTTGTATTGATATGAAAAACATCACGTGAGGCATTTCTCACCCGCAGATTTCCGTTTGCATCTATTGTGAATACGGAAATATCCAAATCGGTATTTCTAAGGTGTATAAAGTTCCCGCTGTTTTGTCTGTTTATTGCCAATTCTCCGTTCGCATCGACTGTCAGAACAGGTTCGTTTAAACCTATATTTATTAATTTGAAAAAATTCCCATTATCCTGTCTGTTCAACGTCAACTCTCCGTCAGATCTTAAGTTCAATGCAGTAAATTCTGTTTGTGTTTGTGGGTTGTATTGCCCCAGATTTAGTAAACCAGCATTTGTTACTCCTTGCCTATAGCCTGTTATCATTGCTCCATTACTTGCTCCCCTTCCTATTTGCAGGTTTCCGGTTGCAATCGCACTTCCCATCACATGTAACCGGGCTGCCGGATTATCGGTTCCTATTCCTACATTTCCATTGCATGGAGCGAGTCCTGTGTATAGCACTCCTGGTTTATTTGACCAGATGGGACTATATCCTTCAAAACATTGGAATGGAAGAGGGGTGTATATGAAGTCAAGTAAGTTAGAAATTCCTCCCGTCTTCAAAACGCCGTCCACTCCTCTTAAAAACAATAACGATAGTTCCGTAGAATCATTTATGTCAATGGAATCCGCTTCAAGTCCTTTGAGCTTCAGTCCGTTTCGGATGGTTACATCTCCTGTAAACTCGGAATTACCAGCAACGTGCAGATTACCGACAATTCCTACATTGTCTTTATTAATGGAGATGCATTTCGACGAATCAACAATGCTCGGACATTGTAACGAGGTTAACCGTACGGCATAACTGCCGGTTTGTTGAGGAGTAAAAGACTGTGTAGTTACACCTCCGATTGGGGCATAATTTTCATCGCACCGCACCCATTGATAATTTGCGTTGTTTTCCAGGGCTGTAAACGTTGTACCGTCCTGGCTTGTCGCCACGTCTATGTTCAGCTCGGGTTCTTCTATTGTTAAAGTTGTGACCACCGTACTGTCACATCCGTTTTGAGTTTGTAATACATCTGTATAAGTTCCTGCAGAAGTATAAGTATTTCCGTTAATGGAATAACCTCCTCCCTGACAAATGGTTTGGGGATTATTTACCTGCACCATATTGTTTACAGTTATCGTTTTATTTGATGTTGCTTGTGTGGAACAACCGTTTGTTGTCGTCAAAGTAAGTGTTGCCGTTCCTGTAAATTCACTTGGCGGAGTCCATGTTGCATTCAGGTCCGAAGCACTCGGTGTAAATTTACCACCTGCATCGGAAGACCATACCCCTGCTGTTGCCGAACCTCCGACACTACCCCCCAAAGCAGGTGTTGCCTGTCCTTTACAAACAGAGAGTTTTCCTCCTGCATTAGCTGTCTGAGGTTCGCAGGAAGATGCCGTTGTTCCGGAAATCACAACATTCTTATTTCGGAAAGCCGTTCCTGCCGATACTAAATCCATTCCGTAAATGCGAAGCGTAAGGGTTGTTCCTTCGGGAACACTAA
>Ga0079223_10003072_pt1 | contig 10497 bp, 10 predicted proteins | sample Stecom2011_FD_75072 | JGI IMG/M metagenome (GOLD analysis project Ga0079223, IMG submission 75072) | Agricultural soil microbial communities from Utah to study Nitrogen management - Steer compost 2011 | ecosystem: Environmental > Terrestrial > Soil > Agricultural land | place: USA: Utah...
GTTAATTTTGTAATTCAATAAACTTAAATTAAATGAAAAGACTTCAGTTTATAAAATTTGGTGTTACTACAGGGATTTCATTGTTGGGATTTCCCGGAGTGTTACGGGCATTCGATAAAAAACTTCCAAACGTACTATTATTAGGAGATTTCATTTCCATTGGTTATACTCCTTTTGTTAAAGAATTATTGTTATTAGCCCCTTCATCTCCAATGCGGAGAACTTGTTGATTAATTACATTTCCGTATTTTTGAAATAAATTATTCAATAAATGGAGAATATACATATCGGATTTATAGGAGCAGGAGGGATTGCACGTGCACACGTTTATGCATTGCAGGCATTAAAATATTATTATAACGATGTGCCGGAACTGGTATTTGAATCAGTAGCTTCTGCACGGCCTGAAAGCCGGCAGTATTTTGCTGATAAATTTGGATTCAGAATATCTGAATCAGTTGAAGCGTTTGGCATGAACAAAGCTGTAGAGGCGGTGTTTATTTTAGGCCCCAACAAGGTTCATTTTGAGCATTTTAAATTAGCCACACAAATGCCTTCTGTAAAATATATATACCTTGAGAAGCCGGTATGCTCTACAAATGAGGAAGAGATGGAACTGCACAAACTTGCAGAAGAACTGAAAGGCAGGGTAACAGTGCAGGTTGGGTTTCAATACCTGCAGACTTCGTCTGTTCGGGAAGCTTTAAAGTTCTGGAAGTCGGGCAGGTTAGGAGCACCCATCCATTTTGATTTGAAATATTATCATGGTGATTACTTACAGTCCTCATATCGTCAGAAAAGAGTTACCCGTTTAACACCTGCTCCCGACGGAGGAGCAATGGCTGATTTGGGATCTCATGGCATAAGTTTAATTATGGCCTTTTTAGGTACTGATCTCCAAATTACCGGGGCATTACAAGGGGGAACATTTGCAGATGTACCTGCTGACTCGGATTTATTCAGTTCACTTTCGATGGTTGATCCCGTTACAGGTGCAGTAGGTACGATGTCGGCCAGCAGGATTAGTTCAGGCACCGGCGATTTGGTTGATTTGGAATTGTATGCTGAAAAAGGATCAATACGTTATTCTTCAAAACATTCTGAATATTTCGAATATTATGAAGAGGGAACCAATCAGTGGGTAAAGCAAATAGTTGGAAGCAATTATACAGGTTTGTCAAGTTTTCCTTCCGGACATGTTCCTCCCGGCTGGTTACGTTCGATGGTGCATACACATTACCTGTTTTTAACAGGTAATGATAAAGATACAGTTATCCCCGATTTAAAACATGGTTTGGCAGTACAACGTATTGTTCGTGAAACAGCCGGCCATCTAAAAACTTTTAGAAACAAATATGCAAAGCAATAAAAGAAACAGTGGAATCCTCTTACACATAACATCGTTGCCCGGCCCTGAAGGTATAGGTACACTGGGCAGGGAAGCATTTAAATTTGTTGATTTCCTTGAACGTACGAATCAGAAAGTATGGCAGATTTTACCCCTGGGGCCAACGGGTTATGGGAATTCACCCTATCAGTGCTATTCTGCCTTTGCGGGGAATCCATTGCTGATTGACCTGGAGAATGTTGTAAGGGATGGTTTGCTTATTCCTGCCGACCTGGATGAGAAGCCTTCTTTCCCACTTTACCGGATTAAGTTTGATGAGGTTGAGGAGTGGAAGTATCCGTTATTACGAAAAGCATTTGAATGTTTTAAAAGTTCGGGTAAACTTCAAAACGAATATGGGCAGTTTTTAGATCGGCATGGGTGGTGGCTTAATGATTATGCTTTATTTATGGCTGCCAAAAAGCACTTCAAAAATCGTGTATGGAACAAATGGGAGAATGGCTTAAAATTCAGAGAATCAAGTGCTATAGAAAAATATACCCAAATATTAGAGGATGAAATTGCGTTTCGGAAATTTATGCAGTTCATATTTTTCAGGCAATGGTTTCAATTGAAAGCTTATGCAAATTCCAAGCAGATTCAAATATTGGGAGATCTGCCTTTGTACGTATCGGGCGATAGTGTCGATGTGTGGTCCAATACAGAGATATTTCAGTTAGATGAAGATTTGAATCAGACCGAAATGGGAGGCGTACCGCCCGATTATTTTAGTGAAACGGGGCAGTTGTGGGGCAATCCGGTATTTAATTGGGAGCAGCTTGAGGAAAGAGATTTTGATTGGTGGTTGGCACGACTTCATTTTAATCTGAGTATGTTTGACCAGGTACGTATTGATCATTTTCGTGGGTTAGAAGCATATTGGACGGTTCCTGCAGGAGAAGAAACAGCCATAAAGGGAGAATGGATGCCTGCCAAAGGACATCAATTGCTCAAAAAGTTTAGAAAACAGGTTGGGCATCTTCCTCTGGTAGCTGAAGATTTAGGCGTAATTACAAAGGAGGTGGAGCATTTACGTGATGAGTTTAAATTACCGGGGATGAAGGTATTGCAGTTTGGTTTTGCAGCTGATCCGACCAATCATAATTTACCCCATAATTATCTTCCGTTATTTATTGCTTATACCGGAACACACGATAATAATACTACACTGGGGTGGTTGAAATCGCTTGAAGGAGACGAAAAGAAGATGGTACGAAAATACTTAGGAACTACCGGCCGGAAAGCAGTACGGAAGGCCATCGAACAAATCTGGTCATCGTGTGCTTATTGTGCAATCATGCCAATGCAGGATTTATTGGAGCTGGATGAACGATCACGGCTCAATACACCGGGTACTTCATCGGGAAACTGGGAATGGCGGTTTAAATGGTGGCAGCTACGTAAAAAACATTCCGAGTTTTTAAAATCTATTACCTGGAAATATAACCGGTAATTAGCAACAACGCATAACTGCCTTCATAAATTCTTTGGGTTTTTCAGCATGCAACCAATGGCCTGCACCCGGAATATCTACAATAGATGCTTCAGGATAAATTTCTTTAATTAAGGTTTCATCTTCGGGCAGGATATAATTTGATTCCATTCCTCTGATAAAAATTACCGGGTAGTTAAGAATAGGAATCCGGTCGTCGAACCATTGCCGATTCACACCCCCCACTATTTCATCGAGATGATTGTAAAGTGCATCAACATTTAATTGCCACTTATACTGATGGCTTTTTTTGTCTCTTTTGATGCTTTTGAGCAAAAATTTAATTACCCGGGTATCATCAATTTTTTCTGAAAGCTGGTCTTCTGCTTCGTTTCTGTTTTTCATCCGGGTGAAATCGAGCTCTTTCATCGCCAATAATATATTTCTGTGAAAATTAAATTGGTTGTTGTTGCCAACTTCAAGATAATTTTTGGGAGCTATGTCAGCTATTACCAGTTTTTCTACTCTTTCGGGATATTCGGCGGCAAACCACATCGCTACTTTTCCGCCCATGCTATGGCCAATTAAAGTAGCTTTTTTGATATCATGTTTATCAAAAAATTCTATCAGGTCATCACGAAGATCGTTAAAGGAATGATTATCGGAAGAAGGAGACCTTCCATGGTTCCGTAAATCAATGAGGTAGACAGTATAGCGCTCAGCCAGCCGTTTTCCCATGTTGAGCCAGTTGTCGGATGAGCCATAGAGGCCATGTGCAATGACTAATGCCGGTCCTGATCCTTGTTTTCTAAAGTATAGTTCCATACTTAAAACTTATTTTAGACAATTGAGATACTTTTTAATAGTTGCTTCCAGTCCAAAATATAGGGCATCGGCAATGAGTGCATGACCAATAGAAACTTCCTGCAGGTTTGGTATCTGTAAATAAAAGAAATGTAAATTATCGAGGTTAAGATCATGTCCTGCATTTATTTCCAACCCGATAGCATCAGCCACTCTGGCGGCATTAACAAAAGGTTTTATAGCAGCATCTCTGTCGAGCGGGTATAGTTTTGAATAAGGTTCGGTATACAGTTCTATCCTGTGGGTTCCGGTTTCGGCAGCTCCTTCAATCATATCTTCATTGGGGTCCACAAAAAGAGAAGTTCGGATTCGGTGTTCCTGCAGCCGTGAAACAACCTCTTTAAGAAATGAAAGGTTTTCCCAGGTATTCCATCCATGATCGCTGGTTAACTGATGAAGTGCATCCGGAACCAGTGTAACCTGATGGGGTAACACTTCAGTTACCATGTTTAAAAAAGATTCAGACGGATACCCTTCAATGTTAAATTCAGTTGTAATGAGCGGCTTAATTTCATAAACATCCTTGCGGGTTATATGCCGTTCATCAGGTCGTGGATGCACAGTGATTCCTTCAGCACCAAATGATTGACATTTGATTGTAGCCTCTTTTACACTTGGTATTTCACCTCCGCGTGAATTACGGAGTGTTGCTATTTTATTAATATTTACACTAAGTCGCGTCATTTTTGTATTTTTGAAAGTGCAAGTTACAATTTTAAGGTTAAATTGTTAAAACTAAAAAAGAAAGATTTGCTGGCAAATAAATTAATATCAGATGTAATTCCTGCTATAAGTAGCAGTGAAAACGGACAGAAAGTGTTGAATTCCATGGATATTTACAGGGTTTCACATCTTCCTGTTATTGAAGGATCAATCTATTTGGGCCTTGTTTCGGATAAATTAATATACGACTTTAATCTCCTGAATGAGCCCATTGCAAATGAGAAGGACAAATTTTTAACAGCGCATGTTCATGAACTGCAACATATATTTGAAGTGGCAGTAGTGATGTATAAACTGAAATTGAGCGTGATTGCTGTTGTAAATAAAGAACATGAATTTATAGGGGCAATAACATTGTTTGATCTGGCACGAAGGTTTGCCCGTTTCTTTTCTTTACAGGAAGTAGGCGGAGTTATAGTACTGGAGGTAAATGTTAATGATTATTCATTGGCACAAATCAGTAGAATTGTTGAAGAAAATGATACCAAAATACTCAGCTTCTTTTTAAATAATAAAACAGGAACTAATTTGCTTGAATTGATTCTGAAACTTGATAAAGAAGATTTGTCGCCGGTAATAAGAGCTTTGGAACGTTTCGATTATAATGTTAAAGGAGTATATCTGGATGATTCGATTTTAAATGATCTTTATCAAGACCGGTATGATCAGTTTATGCGTTATATGGATTTATAAGTAGAATTTGTACTAAAACAAATAAACTAAATTAATTAAAGTGAAAGTTGCTGTATTTGGAACTTCGGTATCAGAAAGTTTTATTCCTGTAATAAAGGTTTTCTTCGAATTTTTACAAAAAAATAAGATAGAGGTTCAGATATTCAAGCCTTTCTATAATTTTTTAACATCGGAGCGGAATTTACAGGTTTATCATACTTCTTTTTTTCAGTCTCCAACAGATTTTGATGCAAACAATAAATTTATTTTTAGTGTTGGTGGAGATGGAACGTTTTTACATTCGGTAGTAAATATTCGAAATTTTTCGATACCTGTAATTGGTGTTAACAGCGGAAGGCTTGGTTTTCTGGCAGATATTTCGCAGGACCAGGTTCAGGATGCACTTACTGATATTTTCAATAACAGATATTCGGTAATTGAACGCACGATGCTCCAGGTCGAGTTTGGTGGTAAGGAAACCATTGATTTTAGTTATGCTTTGAACGAAATAGCGGTACTTAAAACTGACTCATCTTCTATGATATCTGTAACAGCCTGGTGCGATAATGAATTATTGAACAATTATTGGGCTGATGGATTAATTATTGCTACCCCAACTGGTTCAACAGCTTATTCGTTGAGCGTGGGCGGACCAATTTTAACTCCTGACTCAAGAAACTTTGTTATTACTCCTTTGGCTCCTCATAATCTGACAATCAGGCCAATAGTAGTGCCTGATGGAAACGAAATAAGATTAAAAGTAGACGGAAGGGGGAGTACTTATCTGGCATCAATCGATTACCGGTCGGTTACCGTTGAATTTGACACCATTCTTAAAATAAGGAAAGCAAATGTTACATTAAAAACATTACAACTGCCCGATCAAACCTTCTTTAACACGCTGAGAAACAAATTGATGTGGGGGCTCGACAAACGTAATTAAATTATCTTTCAAGCTTAACAATTTTTAATCTTTCTTTCGGTTTTATAATAGCGTACAGGCATGTTATATATAGAATTATATTACTTTTGTACCTCCCGGAGCAAAAAAAACGAGGGGGCAACTAAAGTTAATGTTATTGATATTCAAGGTCTTAGTTGTGAGGTTTTATTAAATCATAAGGGAAGGCCCTATTGCAGTAGTATGATACTCATATACAGGAATGTCAAAAAAGAGCAGGAACATGCCTGAAACTAATGTTGAATAAGTGATTAAAAATACCAAATGAAAAAAGTTATATTGGTGTTTGCAGCAGTTTTTTTGGCTGTTTCAGGTTTTGCCCAAAAGTCGGTTGATATAGGTCTCTGGGGAGGTTCTTCAACATATTTGGGAGATATTAAGGAAGCGTCATTAATTACCTCTGACCTTAACCTGGGAGTTTTGTTCAGGTATAACTTTAACCCACGGGTTGCTGTTAGAACACAATTTACCCTGGGAGGATTTTCTGCGGAAGGGTTGGTGGAACATGTTAATTTTGACTTTGAAAAGAATGCCCAGGATCTGGCAGCAATGATGGAGATTAATTATCTTAAGTTCTTAATCGGTGACAAGGCATCTTTTTTTTCGCCTTATATAATGGGAGGTATTGGTGTGATGCATTTTAAATATATTACGAACAATACTTATGGATTACGGATGATGGATATGAATCGAATTCATCCGGATGTTTATCCTGTAGATGGAGTTGTTAATTTTATACCTGTCGATGAACAGGTAACTGCACTAACCATACCTTTTGGATTTGGTGTTAAATTTGCATTAGGATCCAGGGTAGGTATCGGCGCTGAGTTTCAGATGCGTAAGTTGTTTAATGATAAGATTGATAATCTGGATGATCCACGTTCTTTTATAAAAGAGGATGGATCTGGTAATGAAGAAGTGATAAAATATACTACTTTTTGGCATAACAATGACTGGCCCGGGTATCTTGGTATATATGTAACCTACAAGTTTGATTTGAATAAAAGAGATTGTCCTGCATATGACAGGAAATACTGGTAATGAAATTGTTAAAAGAAAAAATAGATAAGAATAAAATACCCCGGCATGTAGCCATTATAATGGATGGAAATGGCCGGTGGGCTGCCATGCATGGGAGTGAACGAACTTTTGGACATGAACATGGTGTTGAATCGGTACGATCAACAGTTGAGGGTGCAAGTGAAATAGGTATAGAATATCTTACTCTGTATGCATTTTCAACTGAGAACTGGGAACGTCCAAAAAGTGAAGTTGATGCGCTCATGGGTCTGCTTGTTCAGGCAATTGAGAATGAGACAGACGAATTAATGAAAAATAACGTGCGGCTTGATGCTATAGGCGATCTTGAAAAGCTGCCCGTTGATGTTAATCAGAAGCTACAGGAGTGTATTCATTTACTTAGTTCCAATACCGGCCTTAACTTGGTATTGGCATTGAGTTACAGCTCGAAATGGGAAATATCGGAGGCAGCCCGTAAAATTGCAAACGATGTAGTTCAAAATAAAATTCGTTTGGAAGAAATTGATGACAAAATGTTTGAAAAATATCTATCAACTGCACATATACCAGATCCTGAGCTCCTCATTCGAACCAGTGGAGAAATCAGAATCAGTAACTTTTTACTCTGGCAAATTGCTTATGCCGAATTGTATTTTACCGCGAAGCTTTGGCCCGATTTTAGAAAAGAAGATTTATTTGAAGCAGTTATTGATTTCCAAAGCAGGGAAAGAAGATTTGGTAAAATCAACGAACAGTTACTAAGTTAAATTATGACCAGAATGCGAAAGCCATTATTACTATTATTATTATTTGTTGGGTTGTTAAGACCGGCCATTGCCCAATTTCCCGATGATTCCAATTTTTCGGTGTATTATGCCAGTCCTGGCAGATATACGATTGCAGGAATTGAAATATCCGGGATCCGTTATCTTGACAGGACAGTGCTCGTTCAGCTGTCGGGATTAAAAGTTGGGCAAATCATTGATGTTCCGGGAGATGAGATTACCAATGCAATAAAAAAGCTTTGGCAACAGGGGCTTTTTTCAGATGTCCGTATAACTGCAAGTAAGGTTGTTGATGATGAAATCTGGCTGGATATTTATCTTCAGGAAAGGCCAAGATTGTCAGACGTAACTTTTCATGGCGTAAGTAAATCGGAAAAGGATGATATAACAGAAAAGGTATTGTTGTTAAAGGGGTCGCAGGTTACTGATAATCAGGTGCAGAATGCAGAACGTACTATTAAAAATATTTTTCTTGCAAAAGGGTTTCTTAACACAACAGTTGATATTGTTCAAAGGGACGATACCGCTCAAAACAATAGTATCATCCTGGATATTTATGTTGATAAACAAGAGAAGGTTAAAGTTAACGATATAAAAATTCATGGCAATGAAGCCATAAAAGATAATGTACTGGAGCGGGCAATGAAAAAAACCAATGCCAAAAAGCTTCGGAACTTTTTCAGAACGAAAAAATTTCTGGCAGAAGAATATGAAAATGATAAAGATAAACTTATTGAAAAGTATAATGAAGAGGGTTACCGTGATGCCATTATTGTTGATGATACACTTTATCAGGTAGAGGTAGGCCGAAAGAATAAACCCAGAGTAAATCTTGAATTGTGGGTTGAGGAAGGTGAAAAGTATTATTTTGGAGATATAAAATGGGTAGGGAACACAATCTATCCTGCCGAATATCTTAGCAATTATCTGGGGATTGAAAAGGGAGAAGTATTCAATCAATCTATTCTTGATAAACGATTATTTGATAATGATCAGGGTTTAAATAATTTATACCTTGACCAGGGATACTTATTCTTCGATCTGGAGCCTGTAGAGGTAAATATAGAAAACGATACCATTGATTATGAAATGAGGATTCGGGAAGGAAAGCAGGCAACAATTGATAAGGTATTAATTACGGGAAATACAAAAACTCATGAGCATGTAGCACGGAGGGAGATACGCACGTATCCGGGTGATTTATTCAGTAAATCTGAGATAATACGTTCCGTTCGTGAACTTTCTCAATTGGGGCATTTTGATCCTGAAGCCATTAATCCTGACATTAGGCCTAATCCGGAGAATGGGACCGTAGATATAGAGTACCAGTTACAGGAAAAAGCGAATGACCAGATAGAGTTATCCGGTGGTTGGGGGGCCGGTATGTTTGTAGGTTCTGTAGGTTTACGATTTGCTAACTTTTCTGTACGTAACATTTTAAATAAGGAAGCATGGAGGCCATTACCTACCGGTGATGGACAGACTCTTAGTTTACGTTATCAAACCAGCGGAAGATATTACCGAACTGTAAGTTTATCATTTATCGAACCCTGGCTTGGAGGAAAAAAACCCAATTCTTTTTCTCTTTCATTGTCGCATTCGAAAATAAATTATAGCGCTAATAAATATTATCAAAGCAATCCTTACTATGGTGGTTACGGAGGATATCCCGGTTATGGTGGTGGCTACGGTGGCTATCCATATGGAGGAGGCTACGGAGGCTATGGATATGGTGGTTATGGAGGAGGCTACGGCGGTTATGGATATCCTTATTATGGAGGTGGGATGTATCCGCAGGTAGAATACAATTATGATTCGGAGAACCGAAATTCTGCCAATGATCAGATTTGGGAAACCACTCGATTGGCAGCAGGATATGGTTATCGTTTAAAATGGCCGGATGATTTTTTTACTGTTTATCATGAATTGTCATTCGAGCATTACAGGCTCCAAAATATGGGCTATTATTTCAGCTTTTTAGCTGATGAAACAGGAAATGTAAATGGTACTTTTAACAATGTTAGCCTTAGTACTGCATTTGGAAGAAATTCGGTTGATAATCCCTTATATTCAAGACGAGGTTCTTCATTTACATTGTCGCTGAAGGCTACACCACCATTGTCATTATTTTCAGGCGTTGATTACAGCTCACCCGACATTTCAAACAAGGAAAAATATAAATGGATTGAATACCATAAATGGTTGTTTAAAGGACAAGTTTATAATCCTCTGACGAGTAATACCAATTTAGTATTACGAACAGCTGTAGAATTAGGTTTTCTGGGACATTATGATCCTAACCGTATTTCTCCTTTCGAAGGTTTTATTGTAGGGGGATCAGGTATGTCAGGTTATAGCATGTATGGTACTGATTACGTTGCGCTGAGAGGATATAAGGATTTTAGCCTCAGTCCGCCCAACGGGTCGAGAATGTATTCAAAATTTACAATGGAGTTAAGATATCCGATAACTCTAAAACCAAGTGCTACAATTTATACATTAGCATTCCTGGAAGCCGGTAATGCAAATATGAGTTTTCAAAATTATAATCCTTTTAAACTCCATCGGTCGGCTGGTGTAGGTGTAAGAATCTTCCTGCCTATGTTTGGGTTGATGGGAATTGACTGGGGTTATGGATTTGATGAAATTCCGA
>Ga0079223_10003074_pt1 | contig 10496 bp, 10 predicted proteins | sample Stecom2011_FD_75072 | JGI IMG/M metagenome (GOLD analysis project Ga0079223, IMG submission 75072) | Agricultural soil microbial communities from Utah to study Nitrogen management - Steer compost 2011 | ecosystem: Environmental > Terrestrial > Soil > Agricultural land | place: USA: Utah...
ACGTAGATAAGTTATTAAGTATTATAGAAGCTGAGTCTTCAGAATCGACTTCTGCAACTGCAGCTGAGCCTGAAAAGGAATCATCTTCTGCAGCACAAACTCAAACAACAGAAGAGGAAGATTTTGACGATGGAGGACGAATTAAAGCATCTCCTTTAGCGAAGCGCATAGCAAAAGATAAAGGAATTAGCTTACGTCAAGTTGAAGGTACAGGCGACGGTGGTAGAATTATCAAGAAAGATATTGAAACGTTCATTGAAAGTGGCGGAGCTGAAAAAGCTAAGACTGCAGCAAAAAAAGAAACAACTTCAGGATTTACTGCACCTGTTTTAGGTCAAGAGTCCTACGAAGATATTTCTTTGTCTCAAATGAGAAAAACGGTAGCTAGAAGATTAGGCGAAAGCAAATTCTCTGCACCTCATTTCTATTTGAAAATGTCTATTAAAATGGACAATGCAATGGAAGCTCGTAAAGCAATGAACGAGGTTTCAGAACATAAGATTTCCTTCAATGATTATATTATTAAAGCTTGTGCGGCAGCGTTAAGACGTCATCCTCAAGTAAATAGTTCATGGATGGGTGATTTTATTAGAGAGAATCATCATATCAATATTGGTACTGCAGTTGCAGTGGATGAAGGTTTGATTGTACCTGTAATTAAACATGCAGACTTAAAGTCACTTTCTCAAATTGCTGGAGAATCTAGAGAGCTGATTCAGAAAGCAAGAGATAAAAAATTACAGCCTGAAGAATTTACTGGAAATACATTTACTGTTTCTAATTTAGGAATGATGGATATTGATGACTTTACGGCCATTATTAATCCACCTGATGCCTGTATTTTAGCAATTGGTAAGATCAATCCAGAGCCAGTAGTAGAAAATGGTGAAATAGTAATCAGACACATTCTTAGATTGAGCTTGAGCTGTGATCATAGAGTAGTGGATGGTGCTGTTGGAGCAACGTTTATGCAAACGTTGAAATCGTTTTTAGAAAATCCGGCAAATATGCTGGTGTAAGTCAAGTTTAAATGTAAATTTGCAGCTTAAAAATAATAACATTAAAGCCGAAGATTTCTTCGGCTTTAATCTTTAAAAATTAAATACTCTTCGATGAACCAAGTAAAAGACACAGAACCTTCTCAAAATATCTTCTCTAAAATTGTTCATGATAGCCGTTCTGTTGGTGTAATTCTTATTGTTTGTACGATCATATCTTTACTTATTAGCAATGGCAGTTTTGGGGATGCCTACCTCTCATTTGGGAATACCAAAAATGAAGGAATTAATCTATTGCCTGAAAGTTTACTTCTTGTAGTTAATGATGTTTTGATGGCATTTTTCTTTTTTATGTTCGGTTTAGAGATTAAAAGAGAAATGAAAATAGGGGAGTTGTCTAGTTTGAAGAGAGCTTCTTTTCCAATTTTTGCCGCTATTGGTGGGGTGCTTATTCCTGCCTTGGTTTATATGTTTTTTAATGCAGGAAATCCAGAAACGTCACATGGTTGGGGCGTGCCGATGGCAACAGATATTGCATTTGCGTTGGGAATATTAGCATTAATTGGTTCAAGAGCACCAGTTGGTTTGAAAATTGTTTTAGCTGCCTTAGCTATTATTGATGATTTAATGGCTATTATAGTGATTGCGCTATTCTATACGGATCATATTTCTATGATGTATTTGATGTTAGCTTTAGCTATAGTAGCGATTTTAGTCATTATGAACTTGAAGAAAGTTATGAATACTCCATTGTATTTGGTGTTAGGCGTAGTGTTATGGTTCTTTATGTTTAATTCTGGAGTTCATGCTACTTTAGCTGCAGTAATTTTAGCCCTGACAATTCCAATGCCTAAGGTGCCATTTTTAGAAAAGAAATTACATGTACCCGTTAGTTTTATCGTTTTGCCTTTATTTGCTTTGGCTAATACAGCAATTCAGTTTCCAGGTGAATTTGGTGAGGCATTAAATTCCAATGTAAGTCATGGTATTATGGCAGGATTGATGTTAGGAAAACCTTTAGGGATATTGTTAATCCCTTTAATTATGGTAAAATTAGGGATTTCATCTTTGCCTAAAGGAGTCGAATGGAAGCATATTCTAGGTATGGGTTTAATCGCAGGTATTGGGTTTACCATGTCCATATTTATTAGTGATTTAGCCTTTACTGATGCTTATCACAAAGATATTGCTAAGATTTCAGTGTTAATTGCTTCAACGTTTTCAGCTGTAGTCGGTGTGGTCTATTTAAGTATAGTGGGGAAAAAGAAAGCTTAAATCATTGAGGCTTAAGTGATTGGTTCTTTGTAATTTATTAGAAATAAAGACCTATCAACTCAGATTATTTTATTATCTTTGTAGCAAAAAAAAATATTAATTATTAAACATAGATATATATGGGTTACATTAAAGACCGGTTCAAGCAAAAAGCGGATGAATTAAACTTAGATATTAGATCATTTGTAGCAGAAAATGGTGATTTTTCTTTAGGTGAAATTACGATTTCTCAAGTTTATCAGGGGATGCGTGGAATGACTGGTTTGGTAACTGAGACTTCATCTTTAGATGCGAATGAGGGGATTCGTTTTAGAGGATACTCTATTCCTGAATTAAGAGAAAAGTTACCCAAAGCGCCAGGTGGTAGCGAGCCTTTACCTGAAGGTTTGTTTTATTTAATGCTTATTGGTGAATTACCAACAGAAGAAGATGTGGCACATTTGTCGGCTACTTTTGCAAGAAGATCTCATGTTCCCAACTGTGTTTTTGATGTAATAGAAGCATTGCCAGCAGATACACACCCAATGACACAATTTAGTATTGCTATCATGGCTTTACAAAGAGAGTCTGTGTTTGCAAAAAAATATGCTAAAGGAATTAATAGAGCTGATTATTGGGATTATATCTATGAAGATACCTTTAATCTTATCGCTCGCTTACCAAGAATTGCAGCTTATATCTACAGAAGAAAATATAAAGGTGGAGACCATATTAATCCTAACGGCATGTTGGATTGGGCTGGGAACTTTGCACATATGTTAGGATTTGAGGATAAAGGATTTTATGCTTTAATGCGTTTATACTTAACGATTCATGCTGATCATGAAGGAGGTAACGTTTCTGCGCATACAACACACTTAGTGGGTTCTGCATTGTCCGATCCTTATTTAGCTTTTGCAGCTGGTGTGAATGGTTTAGCGGGTCCTTTACATGGATTAGCAAATCAGGAAGTAATCAGATGGATTGAACAAATGAATGCTGAATTAGGTACTGATTTGCCTTCAAAAGAGCAAATTGCAGACTACATTCAAAAGACGTTAGATGAAGGTAGGGTTGTGCCAGGTTATGGACACGCAGTTTTAAGAAAAACAGATCCTCGCTTCGAAGCACAAATGGAATTTGGTAAAAAACATTGTTCTGACAGTAAAATCGTACAAACTGTTTGGAATATTTATGAAGTGGCACCAGACATTTTAGCAGGATTAGGTAAAATTAAAAATCCATGGCCTAACGTTGATGCACACTCAGGAGCATTATTAAAGCATTTTGGATTAGTTGAAGAAGAATTCTATACAGTATTATTCGGAGTGAGTAGAGCCTTAGGTGTATTAGCAAGTTTAACTTGGGATAGAGCTTTAGGTTTACCTCTTGAAAGACCAAAATCTGTAACTACAGAATATTTAAAAGCGTTAGTAAAAGGTGAAGTAGAATAACCTTTTTTATTATTAAACATATCAGATGCCTATTAGTCTAAAATAGGCATCTTTTTTTATTATGAATCAGCCAGTAGAAAATATTTTAGTCATTCGGTTTTCATCAATTGGCGATATTGTTTTAACCACTCCAATCCTCAGGGCGCTTAAAATTACCTATCCGAATGTGAGTATTTCTTATTTGGTAAAGCCTGGATTCGCTAATATTGTCAAAGATCATCCTTTAATAGATGAGGTTTTATATTACGAATCTCATGAAGCGGCAGTTCAATTATTAAAAGAACGAAACTTTGATTGGGTTGTTGATTTACAGAAAAATACGAGAACAAAACGTTTGTATTGGGCTTTATCTTGGGATGACTACAGTAGTTTTCCTAAACTCAATGTTTTAAAGTGGCTTCAAGTTAATTTTAAATGGAACGTTTTACCAAAGCATAAAAGTATAGTAGAAAGGTATTTTGAAGCTTTAGAGCCATTAGGGATCAGCTATATGCCAGAATTGGGTTTGGAGTTTTTTGTGGATGATAAGTGGGAAGTGAAAACAGAAGACATTCCTTTAAGTCATTCTGCAGGTTATGTTTTAGCTGTCATCGGTGGTACAAAAAGTACAAAAAGATATCCTACCGAACATTGGATAGCGTTTGTTAAACAAATTTCGTTTCCTGTTGTTGTCATTGGAGGAAAAGAGGATATGGCAGTCGCTATTCAAATAAAGGATGCTGAGCCAGGAAAAGTATATAATTCGATTGGCAAGTTTTCTATACAAGAGTCTGCATTGTTAACAAAGCATGCTAAAGTAGTTGTTGCAAATGACACTGGTTTTATGCATATAGCAGCGGCTTATAAGCGACCTATAGTTAGTTTGTGGGGAAATACTATTCCTGAGTTTGGAATGTATCCTTATTATCCTTCAGATAAGCAGTATCGTCAAGTGAGACTGGAGGTGAATAATCTTTCTTGCAGGCCGTGTAGTAAAATAGGCTATGATGAATGTCCTAAAAAGCATTTTAAATGTATGAAGCATATTAGCCCTCAAAGAGTGGTTGAAGCCGTAAAGAAACTGTGGAAAGATGTTTAATAATTGTTAGGGAGGATATAAAAATTGGAATTTTCAAAGTTCGTACAAAATAATAACCGAACTTTGTTTTTTAATAATCATTTATAAATTTAATATTATGTTCAAGAAAAACACTTTAGTTGTAATACTTTCACTATCTTTGCTGACCCTTTTAGGGGCGTGTGGAGTAAGTAAAGAAGTAAAATGGGCACAACCCTTAATCAATACTGTTTGGGAGTTGGAGTCTATTTCCGGATTTACTACTGAAGAAGGCCTAAGAAAAACACCTACAATCGTTTTTGAAACGGATAATAGATATGGTGGATTTGCAGGTTGTAACACGTATTTTGGTGATTATACTATCGAAGGAGCTAATAAAATTTCTTTAGGACAAGCAGGAATGACAATGATGGCTTGCCAACCAGGGATGGACACAGAGAATCAGTTTCTGGAAGCACTGAAAAAAGTAGATGGATTTAAAGTTACTGGACACCGTTTAGAACTTTTACAAGATGGTACACCAGTTGCTTACTTTAATGTAGCAAAAGATTTGAAAGATTGATTTTGAATACTCAAAATAGAATATTAACTTTGCAAAAATTTTAGAGAACATGTTTGCAGTTGTAATAATAGCAGGACAACAGTTCAAAGTAAAACAAAACGATGAACTTTATGTACACCGCCTTCAAGGTGAAGCGGGTGACCAAATAGAATTGAAAGATGTATTAATGACAAGTACTAATGGTAATATTACTATTGGGAAAGACGTAGCATCTACGGTTGTAAAAGCAGAAATTATTGATCACTTAAAAGGTGATAAGGTTCTGGTTTTCAAAAAGAAAAGACGTAAAGGCTATAAAAAGCTGAAAGGTCACCGTCAATATTTAACTAAGATAAAAATTCAATCGATTGCATAATAGCAACGATATTGTAGATTATTAAATTTTTTAAGAATGGCACATAAAACAGGAGCTGGTAGTAGTAAAAACGGTCGCGACTCACAAAGTAAACGTTTAGGAGTTAAGATTTTTGGTGGTCAGCCTGCAATTGCTGGTAATATAATTGTACGTCAAAGAGGAACAGCTTACCACCCAGGTAAGAACGTTGGATTAGGTAAAGATTTTACAATCTATGCTTTAACTGATGGTTTAGTTGAGTACAAAAGAACAAGAAATAAAACAACAATTAACGTTGTTGAATTTCCTGCCGAAGAGGTTGAACAAGTAGAAGAAAAAGCATAAGGTTATTTATATAACAGATTATACATCAAAATCCTATAGTTTTCTATAGGATTTTTCGTTGTTTGTGTGTTAATATTACCCTTTAGTCCGTAGAAATCTGTATCTTTACAGTCAATATTATAATTAAGGATATATGCTATTTAAATTCATAATATATGCTATAGTTGTTTATTTTCTTGTCAGATTTATATTCAATTTTCTAGTACCTGTCTTAAGATTTAGACGTTCCGCGAAATCAAAATTTCGCGAAATGAATGAATTCTTTGAACAGCAAAATCGACAAACTCATCATAATAATACCAAAAGCTCAAACAAAACTTATAAAAAAGAAAGGAAATTAGAAGGAGAGTATATTGATTATGAAGAAGTTTAAGCTTTGATTCAAACACAACAAATAATTTAGATACAACCATTATTTATGATTAAATAATGGTTTTTTTATTGCTAAGAAATACGTTGTAAATATGGAACACATAAGACTTGTAATTTCTTTGTTGTTGTACTCACTTTGAACATTAATTGAAAACATATGTAAATAGGGTATCAACAACATTACAAAATCATGAAAGCAATAAAAATTACAGCCTTATTATTCTTTGGAGTAATCATCACGTCGTGTAATAATAGTCAAAGAAATAAGATTGAAAATGCTGCAGGAAATTTAGGAGATCAAGTAGAACATACTTTCTCTCAAGATCATGCTGAAGTAAGCATGATTAATGTTCCTTTAAACCCTAAAAGTAATAGTCAAGCCCAAGGAAATGCAGTATTTACAGATAAGAATGGAAAAGTTTATTTAGAAGTCGAAATGACTGGATTAACACCTCATGCTAAACATGCGATTCATCTACATGAAAAGGGAGACTGTGGAACAGATGCATCTGATGATGCCAAAGCTGCAGGTGGTCATTGGAATCCTACCTCGCACGCTCATGGAGAGTGGGGAGAGCATTCAGGTTATCATCAAGGCGATATAGGTAATTTGAATGCCGATAAAGATGGAAAAGCGACCTTGAAATTTGATACTAATCAATGGTGCATAAATTGTGCTGATGAATCTAAAAATATCATGTTTAAATCTGTCGTTGTGCACGAAGGACAAGATGATTTTAAAACTCAACCGACTGGTGGTGCTGGAACTAGAATAGCTTGTGGGGTTATTGTCGAATAGTATTATTATAAATAAAAAAGCGTATGATAATTCTTAATAATACGCTTTAATTATTAAGATCTCTTTCTTTTACTAAGGCATTAATGCGGTGAATCCTTTTTCTTGTAATCCAAACATATATAAGTAAGCGTTTGTCGTTACTTGAATATGTTGAGGTAAATCATTTTTACTAACTCCTAATTTTTGCATAGCAATTTCACATACTAAAACTGGTATGTTTGCTTTTGCGGCTTGGTTAACCATATTGATCAAGTCTTGATCATGAGTTAGGTTTTTTACTACAGGGCCCGCAAGAACTACTTGAAATTGTACTTGATCACTTTCGTTCTTTAGTTTTAATCCTGTCATGATACCACCCATTAAGTGGTTGTCTTGACTTGCTAAAATGGCGTATTTTCCTTTTGCTTTTGTTGCATTTTCTATTTTTAATACTGCTGCATCTTGTGCAAAAGTTGGAGCAGTGAATCCAAATAGAATTAGTAAAGCGCTTAATACTACAAAACGATTATTCATTTTATCTTACTTTTTTAATTAACTGTAAAGATAACGCCAATTAAAAAAGAAGTTTGTAACCTTTGTTACACAACGCTTCAAGACTGTTCAAACGAAACCTAAAATTATCTCTTTTGATAAATAATTGTTTTTAAATAATTGCTTTCTTCAAAGGTAATAGGATGATCAACGTCATGCAAAACTTCATCTATGATATGAAAATTATTTCTTTCGTTTCTAAATCCTGTTTGATGTACTCTTCTGAAATCTTCTAATGTGATGCGACTAGAACAAGATCCTAAAATTAAATATCCATGATCTGACACTAAGTCTTTTCCAATATTTGCTAATCTTTCATATTGTTTTAAAGCCATGGCGATTTCGCTTTGTTGTTTGGCAAAAGATGGTGGATCTAGGATAACGATATCAAATTTTTCATTCTTTGCAATTAAGTCATTTAATGCTGCAAATGCGTCTGCTGCTATTGGCGTCCATCTTGATTCTTTTAAACCATTAAGTTTGATGTTTTCTAAGGCAACATCCATAGCCTGAGTACTGATATCAATAGAGGTCAAGGACTCAGCATTTCCTTTTAAAGCATGAATGCCAAAACCACCTACATAAGAAAATACATCTAATACTTTTTTACCTTGAGCATTTTGTTGTACCCAATATCTATTTGGTCTTTGATCTAAAAAGAACCCTGTTTTATGTCCTGATTGAGTGTAAGCAATGAACTTCACGCCATATTCTTCGAAAACTACTTTTTCTGAAGTAAGTTCTTGACCTACGACTTGTCCTTCTTCATAAGGATAACTATTAGTTTGTAATATTTTTCTACTAAATCTGATTACTATATTATCTAACTCAAATTGCGTTTTAATAATTCCAATAATTCTTTCGATATAAGGCTTCCAAATTTTAGCGTATATTTTCAAAACTCCCGTTTTTAAATAGACGTCTAATACCAAACCTGGAAAACCATCATTTTCACCATGAATAGCTCTATAACCTGTAACTCCATTTTCAATTAACTCCTTTCTTAGTTCATGTGCTTTTTTGATTTGTGAATTCCAAAATACTTCATCAAGCTTTAATCGACTACCTTTATAAATGATTTTAATTCGTATGATTTCATCAGCATCCCAAAGTCCAAAAGCAAATGGTTTATTCGTTCTTTGATCGAAGATGACACATAAACTCCCTGAAACATCATTGACGTTTCCTCCTTTCTCAATACTTTGCTCAAATATCCAAGGATGTCCAAGTTTAACTGCTTTTTCAGCTGCCTTATTTAGTTTTATAGCTATAGTTCCAGGAACGTTCATGATAAGATTTTAAATAGAAAATAATAGAGAAAATAAAAGCCGGATAAAATATCCGACTTTTAATATAATGTGATTACATGTTTCTTCGGTATTCACCTCCCACATTGAAGAGGGCAGTAGTAATTTGACCCAAAGAACAATGTTTTACAGTTTCCATAAGCTCTTCAAAAATGTTTCCATTATTAATCGCAACCTCTTGAAGTCGTTTCAACATTTCTTCCCCTTTATCACCCGAACGTTTCCATAATTTCTGAACATTATCAATTTGGAAATCTTTCTCTTCTGTAGTCGAGCGAATCACTTCACCTGGAATAACAGTTGGCGAACCTTTTGAGGACAAGAAGGTATTAACTCCTATAATAGGGAACTCACCTGTATGTTTTAAGGTTTCGTAATACAAGCTTTCTTCTTGGATCTTACTGCGTTGATACATAGTTTCCATTGCTCCTAATACACCACCACGCTCTGTAATGCGATCAAATTCAGCATAAACAGCTTCTTCTACTAAGTCAGTCAACTCTTCAATGATGAATGCTCCTTGAAGTGGATTTTCATTCTTAGCTAATCCTAATTCTTTATTGATAATCAATTGAATGGCCATCGCTCTACGTACACTTTCCTCAGTTGGCGTAGTGATTGCTTCGTCATAAGCATTAGTATGTAGAGAGTTACAGTTATCGTAAATCGCATATAATGCTTGTAATGTCGTACGGATATCATTGAAATCAATTTCTTGAGCATGTAAAGAACGACCTGAAGTTTGAATATGGTATTTCAACATCTGAGAACGCTTATTCCCATTATATTTATTTCTCATTGCTTTTGCCCAAATTCTTCTAGCTACACGTCCAATCACGCTATATTCTGGATCGATTCCATTACTAAAGAAGAAGGATAAGTTTGGCGCAAAATCATCAATATCCATTCCTCGACTCAAATAATATTCAACAAATGTGAATCCATTTGACAAGGTAAACGCTAATTGGGAAATTGGATTTGCACCCGCTTCTGCTATATGATAACCTGAAATAGAAACAGAATAGAAGTTACGTACGCCTTGATTAATAAAGTATTGTTGTACGTCTCCCATAACTCTTAAAGAGAATTCAGTAGAGAAAATACAAGTGTTTTGAGCTTGGTCTTCTTTTAGAATGTCTGCCTGAACAGTTCCTCTAACTGATTTTAAAGTATCTGCTTTAATTTTCTCATAAACGTCTTTAGGTAAAACCTGATCTCCCGTTACTCCTAATAACATTAATCCTAAACCATCATTTCCTTCAGGCAGTTCACCCTGCTTTCCTTCTGCTGCTTTTCCATCACCTACATGACTGCTGTAATATGGTCTTGGTAAACCTTTATCTTTATAAATAGCATCTATTTTAGCATTCACTTCATCTTCTAAGCCATGTTCAATAATGTATTTTTCACATTGTTGATCAATCGCAGCATTCATGAAGAAGGCTGTTACTGTTGGCGCAGGACCATTAATAGTCATAGAAAC
>Ga0079223_10003076_pt1 | contig 10493 bp, 7 predicted proteins | sample Stecom2011_FD_75072 | JGI IMG/M metagenome (GOLD analysis project Ga0079223, IMG submission 75072) | Agricultural soil microbial communities from Utah to study Nitrogen management - Steer compost 2011 | ecosystem: Environmental > Terrestrial > Soil > Agricultural land | place: USA: Utah...
CCGCGTCGAGGAGGCCGAGCGCGAGGCGCGGCGCACGGTCGAGCAGGCCCAGGCGGCGGCGCAGGCCGAGGTCGAGCAGGCCAGGCGCCGCTGGGACGAGGACGAGCGGCGCCTCAGGCAGCGGCTCGAGGAGGACCTGGAGCGGGAGCGCGAGCGCGTGCGCGCCGAGCTGCAGCGCCTGCGTCAGGAGGGCGAGCGCGAGCGCGCCCAGCTCCGCGACCTGCGCGAGGAGATCCGCCGCGAGCGCGAGAAGCTCGACCAGCAGGAGGACCGCCTCAACCGCCGCGGCGAGCAGCAGGACGCGCGCGCCCTGAGGCTCGACGAGGCCGAGGAGCGCCTGAACCAGCGCGCCGTCGAGCTGCAGGCGCGCGAGGACTCCCTGGTGAGCCGCGAGGCCGAGCTGACGGCGCAGCTCCACGAGATCGCGCAGCTCACGCGCGAGCAGGCCTCGGCGATGGTGCTCGAGCGCGTCGAGCGCGAGCTCGAGCGCGAGAAGGCCGTGCGGGTGCGGGCGGCGCTGGAGAAGGCCGACGCCGAGGCGAAGCGCCGCGCCACCGACGTGATCGCCCAGGCGATCCAGCGGAGCGCCTCGGAGGTGTCGGCGGCGATAAGCGTGGCCGTCGTGCCGATCCCCAACGACGCCATGAAGGGCCGCATCATCGGCCGCGAGGGACGCAACATCAGGGCCTTCGAGGCCCTCACGGGCGTCGACCTGATCATCGACGACACCCCCGAGGCCGTGCTCCTCTCGAGCTTCAACCCGATCAGGCGCGAGGTCGCGAAGATGGCCCTCTCCGAGCTCGTCACCGACGGCCGCATCCACCCCGCCCGCATCGAGGAGGTCGTGCAGAAGGCCCAGCACGACATGCAGAACTACATCAGGGAGCGCGGCGACGAAGCCGCCCTCGAGGCCAACGTCGTGGGCCTCAAGCCCGGCCTGGTGCAGCTCCTCGGGCGCATGCAGTTCCGCACCAGCTACGGCCAGAACATCCTCAAGCACTCGGTGCAGGTCGCGCACCTCTCCGGCATCATCGCCGCCGAGCTCGGGCTCGACGAGGGCCTCGCGCGCCGCGCCGGCCTGCTGCACGACATCGGCAAGTCGATCGACCGCGAGATCGAGGGCACGCACACCGAGATCGGCGCGAACCTGGGCCGCCGCTTCGGCGAGCCGCCGGAGGTCATCGACGCGATCCTGAACCACCACGACCTCGACCGCGCCGAGACGCTCTACCCCATAATCGTCAACGCCGCCGACGCGATCTCGGCCGCGCGGCCCGGAGCGCGCCGCGAGTCGCTCGAGAGCTACATCAAGCGCCTCGAGGGCCTCGAGAGCATCGCCACGAGCTTCCCCGGCGTCGAGAACGCGTTCGCGATCCAGGCCGGCCGCGAGGTGCGCATCATCGTGCAGCCCGACAAGGTCGACGACGCCTCCGCCGTCCTCCTCGCCAGGGACATCGCCAACCGCATCGAGCAGGACATGGAGTATCCCGGTCAGGTCCAGGTGACCGTCGTGCGGGAGTCGCGGGCAGTAGAGTACGCCCGGTGAGGATAGGGGAAGACCTCAAGCTCTTCCGCGGCACCTCGACGCCCGAGCTGGCGTCGAGCGTGGCGCGGCACCTCGGTGTGCCGCTCGCGCACGGCACGGTCTCGCAGTTCCCCGACGGCGAGACGCGCATCATGATCGAGGAGTCCGTCCGCGGCGCCGACTGCTACATCGTGCAGTCGACCTGCGCGCCCGTGAACCACAACCTCATGGAGCTGCTGGTGCTGATCGACGCGCTGCGCCGCGCCTCGGCGTGGCGCATCAACGCGGTCGTGCCGTACTTCGGCTACGCCCGGCAGGACAAGAAGGTCCAGGCCAGGGAACCGATCACGGCGAAGCTCGTCGCGAACCTGCTCGAGAAGGCGGGCGCCGACCGCGTGATCTCGATCGACCTGCACGCCGGCCAGATCCAGGGCTTCTTCGACGTGCCACTCGACCACCTCACGGCCCTGCCGATCCTCGGCGACCACCTCAGGCAGACCGACCTGACGGACTCGATCGTCGTGTCGCCCGACGTCGGCCGCGCCACCGAGGCTAGGCGCCTGGCGAACTTCCTGAACCTGCCGCTCGCGATGCTCTACAAGCGCCGCACCAGCCCCACGGACACGCACGTCACGCACGTGATCGGCGACGTAGAGGGCAAGCGGCCCATCCTCATCGACGACATGATCAGCACCGCCGGCACGATGCGCCAGGGCATCGAGGCGCTGCTGCGGCTCGGGGCGCAGCCCGACATCAAGGTCGCGGCCACGCACGCCGTGTTCACGCCGCCGGCGGCCGAACGCCTGACCCACCCGGCGATCACCGGCGTCATCGTCACCGACACGGTGCCGCTGCGACAGGACGTGCCGCACGTGACCGTGCTCTCGGTGGCGCCGCTGCTGGCCAAGGCGATCCGCAACGTCCACCAGCACGCGTCGGTCAGCTCGCTGTTCACGACCTGAGGCCGGGGACCGACTCGCGGGGCAGCGCGGCGGCTTCCCGCGAGCCGCGCTCTGGCACCTCGGCCGCGTGACCCGGCGCCGCGGGTCCCCGCTCGGGGCGCCCGGCGCCACCGGCCCCGGCGCGCGGAACGGTCCTACCGCCACGCCTCGCGCACGCGCCTGATGCGCGCGATCACCAGCGGCAGGCGGTAGTCGCCGCCGGGCAGGCTGGCGCGCGCCGACTCCCACAGCTCGAGGTCGTCGCCGACGGCGGTCGCGAACTGGATCAGGAGGTCGGGGTCCTGCGAGCCGATCACGGCCCGGCGCAGGCACTCCTCGACGTGCAGCCTGAGCTCCACGACGCCCGGGGCGTCGGAGCCGGGCAGCAGGGGCCCGGAGTAGTGCTGGACGGCCCGGTGCACCTTCCCCGCCGCCAGGAGGGCGAGCACGAGCTTGAAGTCGCACTCGAACGGCACCTCGATGCGGTAGGGCGACGCCGAGATCGGCACGACCTGGCGCAGCCGCGAGACCGTCGACTTCACGGTGCCCTCGCCGACGACGTCGTCGAACACCAGGCGCCTGAGCTCGGCCGTCGTGACGCCGTCGTCGCGCTCGCACAGCACGGCCAGGACCTCGCACTGACGCAGCGTCAGGGCGTGCTCGCGCGCCCGGTACTCGAGGCGCGGCGCGCCGAGCAGCTTGACCTTCAGCGCGTCGCCGCCGCCGCGGGCCAGCCCCAGGAGCTCGCGGTGGACCGGGTCGTCGGCCAACAGCAGGCGCCAGCCCGGCTCGGCGAGCTCGCGCGTGCCGAGCTCCGCCTCGGCGAGGGCCCTGACCGCCTGGTCGAGCCTGCCGGTGCGCAGGTGGCAGCGGGCCAGCCACAGGAGCGCCTGCGTCTGGAAGAGCTGCAGGCTCGTGAGCTCGAACTGACGCGCGGCCGCCTCGAGGACCTCGGCGCCGCTGCCGGGGTCCGCGTAGGACAGCACCATGCCGAGGCCGAGGGCGCCGATCGCGCTCTGGAAGCGCGGCGCGCCGCGGCTCAGCGAGTAGGCGTACTCGGCGGCCTCGCGCGCGGCGACGTGGTCTCCCCTGGCGAGGTGGACCTTCACGACGTCGAGCGAGGCGGAGGCGACCTGCGTGAGCGGGGAGCGGCGACGCAGCGTCGTGAACAGCGTCTCGGCCTCGTCGAGGCGGCCGTCGAGGAGGTGCATGTCGCCGGCGGTCGAGACGACGGCCTCGTACGAGGGCATGCCCGCCTTGGCGAGGTCGACCCTCACGCCGCGCAGCACCTCCCGCGCGGCGTCCAGCTCGCCGAGGAGGATGTGGCCGAACGCCAGCGTGGCGGCGGCGAGCTCCCGCCGGTGCTCCTCCCTCACGCCGCGCCGCTCGTACTCGTCGAGGGCCCACCGGGCCCAGTAGCGGCCGCTGCGGTAGCGGCCGAGGGACAGCTCCTGGTTCGCGACGTCGACGGCGCAGGCCACGACGAGGTGTCCCGCGTCGGCGTGCTCGGCCAGGGCCATCGCCCGCCGGAACAGCAGGACCGGGGTGTCGCGGTCGCCCTCGAGCGCCAGCGCGAACGCCCGCGCCCGCATCGTGGCGGCCGACTCGTGCGCGTCGAGCGCCCGCTTCGTCTCGGCGTCGACCTCGTTGTCCGGTTGGGTCACGGCGACGGCCGCCCTCAGCTCCGGCGCCGGCGCGGAGCGCAGCACGGCGGCGACCAGCGGCATCACCTCGGCCTGGCGGTTCACGGCCGTGGCAGTGACGAACAGCCAGTAGGCGACGGCGGGGTCGGACTTGACGGCGGCCGGCAGCTCCGTGAGACCCTCCCACAGCGCCTCGAACGCGCCCTCGTCGAAGGCGCGGTGACCGACCTGGTCGACGACCTCGGGAGCCAGCTCGGGCCGCGTCTCGCGGCAGGCCGCGAGGGCCTCGCGCCACCCCCCGTCCCTCAGGCTGCCGCCGACCCGCTCCCTGGCCGCCTCGAGCGTCGTCGGCGCCGACCGCGCCTCTCCGCGCTCGGCGCTGTCGCGACGCCCCGCCGGCCCGGGTGGTGCGACGCTCGTACCCGCCGACGCCGCCGGTTCGAGCTCCTGCTCGGACATGCGCATGCGCTCCCCCGATCGCCCCCGACCTGAGAACCCGATGAGTGGCTCAGCATAGCGCCCATCGCGGTAGCGCCCGTGACGGGCTAGGCACGGGCCCATCCCCGAGCGCGGCTAAACGCTCGGGTCCGCGGCCGCCCGACCGGCGCCCGAGGGGCTCCGCTCTCCCCTGCTGGACGCCGTTTCAACGGAGTAAGAATCTTGTAAGCCCGCGCGGGTACCCTTAGGACCGAGGACTGAGGTAACCCTCCCATTACCTCTTCCCATCCTCTTCCGAGTCGACCCCGCGCCTCCCACGCGGGGTCAAACTTTCTTGGCCCGCGGCCCGGCCCGCGGCCGGGGCGGGGCTCCGGAGACCTCGGGCGCGTCGCGCGCTACCACCGCCGCGACGCCGCGAGCCGCGCCGGACCGGACCGGCCCCGACGCCTCAGCCGAACCGCCCCGACACGTAGCGCTCGGTCAGCTCGTGCTTCGGGTTCGTGAAGATGAGGTCGGTCGGTCCCTCCTCCACCAGGCGACCCAGGTGCATGAACGCGGTGCGGTCGCTGACGCGGCCGGCCTGCTGCATGTTGTGCGTGACGATGAGCACGGTGTAGTCGCGCTTGAGGTCGTCGATCAGCCGCTCGATGCGGTCGGTAGCGATCGGGTCGAGGGCCGACGTGGGCTCGTCCATCAGGATCACGCTAGGGTCCGAGGCCAGCGCCCTGGCGATGCACAGGCGCTGCTGCTGGCCGCCCGAGAGCCCCAGCCCCGAGCTCCTCAGCTTGTCCTCGACCTCGTCCCACAGGGCGGCCTCGCGCAGGGCGCGCTCGACCAGCGCGTCCATGTCGCCGCGGAAGCCCATGAGGCGCGGGCCGAACGCGACGTTCTCGTAGATCGACTTGGGGAACGGGTTCGGCTTCTGGAACACCATGCCGATCCGTCGGCGCACCTCGACGGGGTCGACGTCGGGCCCGTAGAGCTCGACGCCGTCGTACGTCACGCTGCCCTCGACCCTGACGCCCTCGACGAGGTCGTTCATGCGGTTGATCGACCTGAGCAGCGTGCTCTTGCCGCTGCCCGAGGCCCCGATCAGCGCGGTGACCTGGTTGCGCGGCACCGTCAGCGAGACGTCGTGTATCGCCTGGTAGCCGCCGTACCAGAGGCTCAGGCCGGTGATCACGAGCGCCGACTCCTCCGGGGGCACGGGGGCGGTGCGAACGGTCTCTGCGGGGATGCCAGCGGTGTCCGTCACCCTCTCACCTCTCGCCCCTCACCAGCGGCTCTCGTAGCGGCGCCTGAGGTAGAACGCCAGCGAGTAGAGCACGCCGAGCACCAGGAGCAGGACGACGATGGCCGCCGAGGCGACGTGCGTGAACTCGACGTCGTTCTCGGAGACCCAGTTGTAGACCTGGATGGGGATGGCCGTGAAGGGCGACAGCGGCCCGGCGGGAGGCCGCGGCACGAAGGCGGCGGCGCCGATCACGAGGAGGGGCGCGGTCTCGCCCAGGGCGCGCGCGACGGCGAGGATCACGCCCGTCGTGATGCCTGAGACCGCGCCGGGCAGCACGACGCGGAAGACGACCTGGGAGCGCGTGGCGCCGAGGCCGTAGGCGGCCTGCCTGAGGCTGTCGGGGACCGAGCGTATCGCCTCGCGGGCGGCGACGACGACGACCGGCACGACGAGCAGCGTGAGCGTGAGCGCGCCGGCCAGGATCACGGGACCGAGACCCAGCAGCCGCACGAAGACGCTCAGGCCGAGGATCCCGTAGACGACGCTCGGCACGCCGGCGAGGTTCGAGAGGTTCAGCTCTACGAGCCGCGAGAAGGGGGTGTCCCCGGCGTACTCCTCGAGGTAGACGGCGGTGCCCACGCCCAGCGGCACGGCGAGCAGGATCACGAGGGCGATCAGCATCAGACTGCCCACGAGCGCGGGCAGCAGGCCCGCCATCGCCGGGCTGCGCGAGGCGTTCTTCAGGAAGAAGGACCAGTCTAGCCAGGCGTTGAGCAGGACCACCTGGCCGGGCTCGGCGGACGCGAGCAGCTCCCGCCGGCGGCCGACGCCCTCGAACAGCGGCAGGTCGGCGACGTGGTCGTCACGGCTCGAGGTCACGAGCCAGCGCAACGGGAGGCCGTCGACCCACGGCATGAGCTCGACGCGGTTGCGGGCCGCGAACAGGCGGCGCGCCTCCGGGTCCGCCAGGAGAGCGTCGACCTCCTCGGGCGTCCGGCCCTGGGCCAGGAGCTCGAGCCTGACGACGTTCTCCCAGGTGCGGTGGAAGGCGAAGCCCTCGGCGAACGCGAAGCTCCGGCCCGAGTTGTGGGGCGCGATCACCTGCCACGAGAAGCTGTCCGTGATCACGTCGAAGAACAGCGTCGCCAGCAGCGCCAGCGCCAGCAGGACAGGCACGAACACGGCGGCCTCGAACGCGCGCACGCGCCGCCGCCTGCGGCGCGCCTCGACGCCGCCCAGGTCGAGCATGTCGGGCCGCTCCGGCCTGTCGGCCGGCGCCGGCAGCGGCGCCCTGTCGCCCGCGCCTGCCCGGCTCACTCGTAGCGCTCCCGGTAGCGCCTGACCACGAGCTGCGAGGCGAGGTTCAGCAGCAGCGTGATCGCGAACAGGGTCGCCGCGACGGCGTAGAGCGAGCGCGAGGCGAGCGAGCCGGCGGGCTGGTCGCCGGTGGCCGCCTGCACGATGAACGAGGTCATCGTCGCGATCGTCTCGCGCGCGTCGAACGTGAACAGCGGTCGCTGCCCGGCCGCCAGGGAGACGATCATCGTCTCGCCCACCGCCCGCGACATCGCCAGGACGACCGACGCGACGATCCCGGAGAGGGCCGCCGGAAGCACGACGCGGAAGATCAGCTGGACCTTCGTCGCGCCGAGGCCGTAGGCGGCCTGCCGCAGCGACGACGGGACCGCCTGCATCGCGTCGGTCGAGATGCTCGAGACGGTGGGGAGGATCATGAAGCCCATGACGAGCCCGGCCGAGAGCGCGTTGAAGAGGTTCAGGCCGGGGATGACGCGCTGGAGCAGCGGCGTGACGAACAGCAGCGCGAAGTAGCCGAGCACGACCGTCGGGACGCCGGCCAGGAGCTCGAGCAGCCCGGTCACGCGGCGCCGCCGTCCCGGCGGCGCGAACTCCGAGAGGTAGACGGCGCTCGCGAGCCCGAGGGGCACGCCGACGGCCAGCGCGATCGCGGTGACCAGGAACGTGCCCGACAGCAGGGGCAGGATGCCGAAGCTCTTGTCGGCGAAGAGCGGCGTCCAGCGCGTCGAGGTGAAGAACTCGCCGAAGGTGACGGCGGGGTCGGCGAAGAACGCCGCCGTCTCGCCGACGAGCGCGGCCACGACCCCGAAGGTCGTGAGCACGGAGAGCGCTGCGCAGGCGAGGAGCAGCGCCCGCACGGCGCCCTCGCGCGCCCGCGCCGCCGGCGCGAGCCGCAGCGGCGACCGCTGCCTTGTGGTCCGCGACGTCACCTCAGGCGTCTTCCCACGTCGCGGCTGGGTCGGCGGCGCCGCCGACCCAGCCGGCTTCGGCGGCCGAGCTCAATCGCCTCGGACGGCCTCGAGGACGGAGTCCCCCGGCTCGAAGTCGAGGAAGGCCGAGCCGGTGACGCGGTCCTCGAAGCGCTCCAGGGTCGCGGCGTAGACGTCATCGGCGTAGGTAGCGTACCCGGTGTCGGCGATGAGCTCGCGGTTGAACTCGTCGAGGAAGAAGCGCACGAAGCCAGCGACCTCGGGTCGCTCGGCGGCAGCGGCGTTGACGTAGATGAAGAGCGGGCGCGATAGCGGCGTGTACGTGTTCGACTCGATGTTCGCGGCGTTGGGCTCGACGCAGCCGTTCCCGCCGTCGACCTGCAGGGCCTTCACGCGTGAGGAGTTCTCGGCGTAGTAGGCGAACCCGAAGTAGCCCATGGCGTAGCGGTCGCTCTGCACGCCCTGGACGAGCACGTTGTCGTCCTCGCTGGGGAAGAAGTCGGTGCGTGTCGCGCCCGCCTCGCCGTTGACGGCCTCGGTGAAGTACTCGAACGTGCCGGAGTCGACGCCGGGTCCGTAGAGCGCGATCGCCTCGGCGGGCCACTCGGGGCGCACGTCGCTCCACGTGCTCACGGTGGAGTCCGGCGCCCAGATCGCGTTCAGCTCGGCCACCGTGAGGCACTGCGCGAAGTCGTTCCCCGAGTTCACGACGACGGTGAGCGCGTCGGCGGCGACGGGGAGCTCGATCAGCTCGATCCCGTTCGCCGCGCAGGCCTCGAGCTCCGACCGCTTGACGACGCGCGAGGCGTCGGCGATGTCGATCTCGCCGGCGCACATCTTGCTGAAGCCGCCGCCGGAGCCGGAGAACGCGACGGTGATCTCCACCCGCGGGTTCTCGATCGCGTACTCCTCGGCCATCGCCAGGGCGATCGGGTAGACGGTCGAGGAGCCGTCGATGCGGATGCCTTGCGCCTGCGCGAGGCCGAGGAGCAGGGCGGACGTGACGAGCGCGGGTCGTGTGAGCCTCATGGGCACCTCCAGCGGCGAGGTTAAGGCGGGCGTGTCATGGCTTCGTCATGTCGCGCCCCGCTCCGCTGCGCCCCATGAGCGCCGCGCGAGGGGTATCGTCGCCGTCGTCGTGGACGCCAGCCAGGGGAAGGTCCTCGTCACCGGCGTGTCGGAGCTGTACACGCCGCACGAGCGCGTCGCCGACGCCGCCTTCGTCGTGGCGGACGGCGCGTTCGGCTGGGTCGGCCCCGCCTCGCGGGTCCCGCCCGACGCGGCGCTGCTGCCGAGGGTCGACCTCGGCGGGCGCGGCGTGCTGCCGGGCCTCGTCGACTGCCACACGCACCTCGTCTGGGACGGCAGCCGCGTAGCCGAGTACGCGGCCCGCTCGCGCGGCGCCGGCTACGCCGAGGTCCTGGAGGCTGGGGGCGGCATCCACGCCACCGTCAGGGCCACGCGCGGCGCCTCCGAGGAGCGGCTGCTGGCGCTGGCGCGCGAGCGCGCCGCCGCCTTCCTGCGCGGCGGGGTGACGACCCTCGAGGTGAAGTCGGGCTACGGCCTCACCACCGAGGCCGAGATGCGGCAGCTCGCCGTCGCGCGCCGCTTGGGCGCCGAGGGACCGCAGCGCGTGACGACCACCCTGCTGGCGCACGTGCCCGACCCCGACGAGGACCGCGGCAGGTTCGTCGACAGGTTCGTCGCCGAGACCGTGCCGGAGGCCGCGAGGCAGGGCCTGGCCGACGCGATCGACGTGTTCGTCGACCGCGGCGCGTTCACGCTCGCCGAGGCCAGGCGGATCCTGGAGGCCGGTGCGGCGGCGGGCCTCCACGTGAAGGCCCACGTCGAGCAGCTCACCCGCACCGGGGGCGCCAAGCTCGTCGCCGAGCTGGGGGGAGCGTCGGCTGACCACCTCGAGCTCGCCACCGACGAGGACCTGGCCGCCCTGGCCGCCGCCGGCGTCGTGGCCACCGTCCTGCCGGGCGCGGCGGCGCTGCTCCGCGCCGGCCTCCCCTCCGCCGAGCGCCTGCGCGCGAGCGGCGCGAAGGTCGCCGTCGCGAGCGACCACAACCCCGGCTCCAGCCCGCTCTTCGGACTGTTGCCCGCCCTGCAGCTGGCCGTCGCCGTCTACGGCCTGAGCGTGGAGGAGGTCCTCGTGGGCGCCACGGCCCACGCCGCCGACGCGCTGCGCCTGCCCGACGTGGGGCGCGTGGCGCCGGGCGCGCGCGCCGACTTCCTCGTCTCCGCCGGTCCCGAGGCGCTGCTGCCCCTGTACGCCTGGGGCGAGCCTCAGGTCGCGGAGGTCGTCGTCGGCGGCGTCACCGCCTGGGGGCGGCCAGGGGGCGCGGAGGCCTGAGCCCGCTCCGGCTCTCGGCCGCCCGGCGTCCGAGGGCCCCCCTCCGTCGTCGACGTTCCGGCTCACGGCTCTCCACGGTCGCCCGCGCCGCTCTCACAGCCGCTCTC
>Ga0079223_10003077_pt1 | contig 10492 bp, 10 predicted proteins | sample Stecom2011_FD_75072 | JGI IMG/M metagenome (GOLD analysis project Ga0079223, IMG submission 75072) | Agricultural soil microbial communities from Utah to study Nitrogen management - Steer compost 2011 | ecosystem: Environmental > Terrestrial > Soil > Agricultural land | place: USA: Utah...
CGCGCTCCTCGGGGAGGAAGCCCGAGCTGCGCTGGTTCGAGCGCCACTTCTTGAGGTCGACCTCGCGGTGCGCGACGTTCACGTCACCGCACAGCAGGAGCGGCCTGCCCTCCGCGACGAGCCCTGCCACGAACCCCAGGAAGCGTTCCAAGAACTCCATCTTCACGGCCTGCCTGAGCTCGCCCGTCGTGCCCGACGGGGCGTAGACGTTGAGGAGCGTGAGCTCCGGGAGCTCGGTCACGATCACGCGGCCCTCACGGTCGTGCTCGGGGTACCCGCTGCCGACGCGCACCGCCAGGGGAGCGGCGCGCGTCAGGGTCCCGACGCCGCTGTAGCCCTTGCGCTCGGCGGGGTGCCACGTCGCGTGGAAGCCGTCGACGAGCGGCGGGACCTGGTCGGGCGCGGCGCGCACCTCCTGTAGGCACACGGCGTCGGGGCCGAGCTCGTCGAGCAGCGACGAGAGGCCCTTGCGGGCCGCCGCGCGCACGCCGTTCACGTTCATGCTCACGACCCTCACGCCCGCCATACTCGCATGTCCTGGCGGCACGCCTGTGGCGTGGGCGCCGAGCGGGTGCGTGTGTGACATTCCCCGTGCAGCACGAGCATGCGTGTTAGCTTTGGGGCGTGATCTTCAGGCGCGGGAGGACGGCGCCCATCGAGTCGGCGCAGCAGGCGCTGGCCCGGGGCCAGTACGAGCTGGCGCTGTCGATGCTGGAGACGGCGGCCCGGAAGGCCGCCAGACAGGGCCAGGGACAGGCGTGGCTGCAGCTCGCCGCCCTCTACGCGCTCTACGGCGAGGAGGGCATCGAGAACGGGCTGCCCGCGCTGCGGTCGGCCGTCGCCGTCGACGCCCAGCTCGCGAACCACCCTCTCTACCGCGCTCTGTTCTGGGAGTTCGCCGCCTACCGCGGCGGCTCGATAGGCGACGTCAAGCGCGGCCTGAAGGACGTGACGGAGGCGGACCCGGTCGCCGCCTACCACGCCGCCTCGGCGCTGTTCGCCGTCGACGCGCCGAAGAGCGCGGGGCGGCGCCTGGCCGCGATCGACGAGGCGCGCCTGCCCGCCTACCTCAGGTGGCGGCGTTGGTCCCTCCTCGGCCAGTGTCGCGAGGCGATGGGCGAGTGGGAGGGGGCAGCCGAGGCCTTCGCGCACGCCGTCGCCCTGGCGCCGCCCTCGGAGCGCGAGCCCGAGAGGCTCAGCCTGGCGGGCGCGCTGGTCGAGCTGGGCCGCACCGAGGAGGCCGTCGCGGCCCTGAACGAGGTCGACGGGGAGCAGCTCAGGCCCGAGGAGCTGACCGTGCACCGCTACCTGCTCGGCAGGGCCCACCTCGAACTCGGCAACCCCAACCGCGCCCTCGAGCTGCTCACCGAGGCGCAGGGGATCGGCGAGTCGGTAGAGGGTCCCTCCGACCCGAGCTACAGCGTGGCGTTCGCCACCGCCCAGGCGCACACCGCGCTGGGCCGGCACCAGGAGGCGCGCGAGCGCTTCGCGCGCGCCCTCGAGCTCGCGCCGGCCGAGCACCGCGCCTACACGCAGCACGAGGCCGCCTACGCCCTCATCGAGTGCGACGAGCTGGAGGGCGCCGAGTCGCTCCTGGCCGAGGTCGTGTCCGACCCCAGCTACCCTCACCGCGGCGAGGCGCTCGCCGACCTCGCCGACGTCCGGCTGCGGTACGGCGACTTCGAGGGCGCGCAGAACGCGGCCGAGCAGGCGCTCGAGCTGGGCGCCAGCGCGGCCGCCTGCCTCACGCTGGGGAACATCGCCTACGAGTACTACCGGCTCGACGAGGCCGTGAGCTGGTTCGAGCAGGCCGTCGGCACGAGCCAGCCGGGCGACCCCTACTGGGTTAGCGCCCACCAGATGCTCGCCGACGTCTACGCCCAGATGGGCGAGGACCAGGCCGCGCGGGTGCTGACGCACGCCAAGGCCGCCCTCGAGCACACCGAGCCGTCCTCCGAGTGGTACCTGCCGCTGACCCAGTTCGTGGAGGAGGCGCGGCAGGCCCTCGGCGGCCACGACCGCCTGCTGAACTGAGCGGTTAGCCTGCTCGCGTGGAGGGCCTCCTTCTCGCGGAGGCGCTGGCGCGCCTCGCCGAGCGGCTGCCGGCCGAGCGCCTGGCGTGGTCGTTCCCCGACGAGCGCACCGCCGTGCTGCCCCTCAGGGACGGGCCGGCGCTGTGGCTGCACGCCGGCGGGGCCGAGCCCCGTCTCGAGCTCGCGCCCGGAACGCCGCCGCGGGCGGCGCCCAGGACGCCCTTCCAGCGACAGCTGGCGGCGCGTGCCGCCGGCGACCTCGTGGCCGTCGAGCAGCGCGCCCTCGACCGCGTCGCCATGCTGCGCTTCGCGGCCTCGCGCGGCTTCGTGCCCGAGCCGCCCGTGACGCTGGTCGTGGAACTGGCCGGGAGGCACGCGAACCTCGTCCTCGTGGGGGTGGACGGGCGCGTGCTCGGCGTGATGCGGCCCGTCACGGCCGACAGGAACCGCTACCGGGAGCTGCGCCCCGGGGTCGCGTACGTCCCGCCGCCCCCCTACGACAAGCTCGACCCGCGCGCGGCGGGCCCGGAGGAGCTGGCCGCGCGCCTCGCGGGCCGCGAGATGCGCGAGGTCAGGCACGTGGTCGACGGCGTGGGCCCGCGCCTGCAGGCCGCCCTCGAGAGGCGGCTGGCGGACGCGGCGGGGGCCGCGCCGCGGGACCGACTGGAGGGCGAGCTGCTGGCCGCTGCCGTCGCCGCGGTCAGGGAGATGACCGCGGCGCCCGCGGCGTTCCTCGCTGCCCACGCCGGCGAGCGACGCGCGGACGCGCCCGCCGGCGAGGCGGGCGACGCGCCGCTGCGCCGCCGGGCGGCGGAGCTCGTGGCCCGGCGGCTGGCCCTCGCCGAGAGGCGCCTGGCCGACGCCGAGCGCGCCGTCGCGGAGGCCGAGGTCGCGGCGCGGCTGAGGGCCGAGGCCGACCTGCTGCTGGCGGCGGGCGGGGACTGGCGCCTCGAGGGCTCCCGGGCGACCTTGGCGGGCTACGACGGAGCGCCCGTCGTCCTCGAGGTCGACCCGCGGCACGACGCGGCCGGCAACGCCCGGCTGCGTTACGACCGCGCCAGGCGGCGCGAGGCGCGTGCCTCTCGGGCGCGCGAACGGCTCCCCGAGCTGGCAGCGGACGTCGCCAGGTGGCGGGCGGAGGCGGGGTCGCTCGACGCGGCGGACGCCGCGCGCCTGCGGAGCCTGGTCGATGAGCTGGCGGCCGGCGAGGGGTCGAGCGCTCGCGCCGGGCGCCGCGGTGGCGCCACCGTCGGGGTGCGCTTCACCGACCCGCACGGCTTCGAGGTCGTCGTGGGCAGGAGCGCCCGCGAGAACGACGCCGTGACCTTCGGGGTAGCGCGCTCGCGCGACCTGTGGCTGCACGCCCAGGGCTACCGGGGCGCGCACGTCGTCGTGCGCTCGGGCGGGCGGCAGGTGCCGTTCGATACCGTGCTGTTCGCAGCCAGGCTCGCGGCCGGGTTCTCGGAGGCGCGCGGCTCCTCGAACGTGCCGGTCGACTACACCGAGCGCAGGCACGTGTGGCGCGTCAAGGGCGGGGCGCCGGGCGCCGTGAACTACACGCAGCAGAAGACCGGCTACGTCGAGCCGGCCAGGGACGAGGACGCGGCCGCGAGAGCGGCCGGTTAGGCCGCCGGCCGGCTGCCGCGCGGCCGGCCGCCCCCGGGTCGGTACCGGCGTCGGTTCTTACCGCGCGCCCGCCGGCCGGACGCTCGCCGCCTCAGGCCCTGCCCGCGGAACCGAACAGGCGCATGCGCTCCTCGACGACGGCCTGCATCGCCTCGCGCGCCGGCCCGAGGATCTGCCTGGGGTCGAAGAGGCCCGCGTCGCGCCCGAGTGTCTCCCGCACGCTCGTCGTGAACGCGAGCCTGAGGTCGGTGTCGGTGTTGACCTTGGCGATGCCGTTCCTCACGGCGCGCGTGACGTCCTCGGGGTGGATGCCGACGGCGCCCTCGATCGACCCGCCGGCGGCGCGGAAGCGCGTGACCAGCTCGGCCGGCACGCCCGACGCCCCGTGCAGCACGAGGGGCTGCGGCACGAGCGCGGCGATGGCCTCGAGCCGGGCGTGGTCGATGAACGGCCGCCCCTTGCCCTTGTACGCGCCGTGCGAGGTGCCGATCGCGACGGCGAGGTAGTCGGCGCCGCTGCGCTCGACGAACCGGGCCGCGTCCTCGGGCTTCGTGAGGGCGGCCTCCTCGGCGCTGACGTCCACGTGCTCCTCGATGCCCGCCAGGCGGCCGATCTCGGCCTCGACGGTCACGCCCACGGCGTGAGCCGCCTCGACGACCCTGGCGGTCTCGCGGACGTTCGTCTCCTCGTCCGCGTGGGACATGTCGATCATCACCGACGTGAAGCCCCAGCGCAGGGCTCGCACGCACATCGCGTACGAGGAGCCGTGATCGAGGTGCATGGCCACGGGCACCGTGGCCCGGTCCGCGAGGTGCTTGACGACCGCCACGAGGGCGTCGCCGCCGAACCTCAGGGCGCCCTCGGAGAGCGAGACGATCACGGGGCTGCGCGTGGCCTCGGCCGCCCAGACGATCGCCTGCGTCACCTCCATGTCGTTGGTGTTGAAAGCTCCCACCGCGTAGCCGCCGGCCCTGGCGGGGCCGAGCACGTCGAGTCCTGAGACGAGTGGCATCCCGGCAGTCTAGCCGTTGGGCAGGGGCGGCGCCGCCCTCCCGCTGAGGAAGCCGCCCAGCCCGCCGGCGAGCAGCGCGAGCAGCACCGTGGCCGGCGCCGCCGGGTCGACGAACACGAGCGCGACGAGCAGCAGGGCGGAGGACAGGACCCGCATCGCCGTGCGGCTGCCGGCGGCGCGCCGCCCGGGGCGGAACGCGATCACGTGAGCGGCGAAGAACGTGACGCCGACGACGACCCACAGCACCCACACAGGCAGGCTAGCCAGCAGGCCCATCCAGCACCTCCCACAGCGCGGCCAGTCCGAGCAGGGCGGCCGCTCCGGCCGCAGCGACGGCCTCCCGCAGGCGCCAGGCCCCCTTGTCCCGCTCCCCGACCGAGTTGCTGACGCCCCTCACCTCGACGAACGGTACCCCGAGAGCGGCGGCGGCCCGCGCGGCGCCGGCGCCCTCCATCGACTCGACGGCCGTGCCGAAGCGCCGCGCGACGTAGGCGGCGGCCGCCGCGTCGGCGGTGACCGCGTCCGAGGTCGCGAACGGCAGCGCGGGGGTGCCGGTGGCCGCGGCGACGCGCGTCAGCAGCGGGCCCGCGAGGTCGATGCGGTTCGCGGTGGCGTCGCCGTGCACGGCCAGGGCCTCGAGGCCCTGCCAGTCGGGGTGCCGTCCGAGGCCGAGGTCGAGGTCGAGCTCGCTCGTCGCCGCTGTCGCGGTGCCGAGGGCGAGGCCGGCGTTTGGATAGGCGCCGCCGACGCCGACCTGGAGGACGGCCTTGACCCCGCCCCCCGCGGCCACGACCAGCGCGGCGACGGCCGCAGCTGCGTTCGCCTTGCCGAGGCCGCTGGCGGCGAGCAGCACGGGCACGCCGCGCAGCGTGCCCGCCCGGGTCGGCGGCCACGCCGGCGCCCAGGCGGGCTCCTCCACCGGCGCGAGCTCGCGCAGCAAGGGGTCGGCCTCGAGGGGGGTGGCGGTCAGCACCGCCAGCGTGCCGCGCGTCAGGTCAGGCCTCTACGGGCAGGTCGAGGAGCGCGTGGACGAACGCCGCGGCGTCGTACGGCTGCAGGTCGTCCTCGCGCTCGCCGCCGCCGATGAACTTGATCGGCAGCCTGAGCTCGCGCGTGATGGGGAGGAGGATGCCGCCCTTCGCGGTGCCGTCGAGCTTCGTGACGATCACGCCGGTGAGGCCCACGGCCTCGTGGAAGCGCCTGGCCTGCTCGAGGCCGTTCTGGCCGGTGACGGCGTCGAGCACGAGCCACACCTCGCGCGGCTCCCCGGGGTCGGCGCGGTCGATGACGCGCTTGACCTTCTTGAGCTCCTCCATGAGGTTGTGCTTCGTGTGCAGGCGCCCGGCCGTGTCGACGATGAGCAGGTCCTTGCCGTGGGACTTGCGCCGCTGCGCGCCGTCGAAGGCCACGGCAGCGGGGTCGCCGCCGTCGGGGCCGGTGACGGTCGGGATGCCGAGGCGCTCGCCCCACACCGCCAGCTGCGCGCTGCCGGCGGCGCGGAACGTGTCGCCGGCAGCGAACACGACCGAGCGGCCGTGCCGCTGGTAGTAGGCGCCGAGCTTCGCGATCGTGGTCGTCTTGCCGACGCCGTTGACGCCCACGACCATGATCACGTGGCCGGCGGGCTCGACGACCTTGCGCGTGACGTCGAGCTGGAAGCCGACGCGCCTGAGCTTCTGACGCATCGAGTCGGGCTCGAGCTGGTCGAGGAGCGCCTTCTCGAGCGCCTCGCCGAACGTCATGCCGCGCTCGCGCTCCCGCTTGGCGCCCGCCACGACCTCGGCCGCGAGCTTGGCGCCCACGTCGGCGGCGATGAGCGCGAACTCGAGCTCGTCCCAGTCCATCTCCCAGTTCGCCGGCCGCGTCCGCTGAGCCGGGGCGCCGGGACGCTCGGCCTTGCCGGCGGCGGGCTCGGCGCCGACGCTCTCGGCGAGCGCGCTGCGCGTGCGCGACAGCCCCTGTCGCAAGCGGTCGAACCAGCTCATCCGTGCCCCTTGGCCTTGGCGACCGGCTTGCCGCGCTTGGCCGCTTCCTCCTGCCGCCTGGCCTCCTCGAGCGCCTTCTGGGGGTCGTCGTCGGGCAGGCCGGCGTCGATGAACGTCAGGGCCCTGCCGATGCGCGCGAGCGCGCGGCGCTTGCCGAGGATCACGATGAGGTCGACGACGCCGGGCGCGGAGGTCGTGCCGGTCAGCGCGGCGCGCAGCGGCATCATGACCTTGCCCATCGGCACCGCCTGGTCCTGCACGTACTCGCGCAGCATGTCGTCGACGCCGTCGTAGTCGAAGAACTCGAGCATCGAGAGCTCGCGCTCCACGGCCTGGAGGTGCGTCTGGCCGGCCGCGAGCTGCTTGCGCGCGCCCTCGTCGTAGGGGAACTCCTCGGTGAAGAAGTAGCCGGCCTGGTCGGCGAGCTCCACGAGGGTCTCGGCTCTGGGCCGCAGGACGTCCACCACGTCGAGGACGTAGTCGGGGTCGTCGCCGAGCTCGAAGCCGCGCTCGACGAACAGCGGCTTGACGCGGGCGGCGACGTCCTCGAGGGGGAGCAGCTCGCGGAGGTACTTGGCGTTGAAGAACTTGAGCTTCTTGAGGTCGAAGATCGGCTCGCCGGTCGAGATCCTGTCGAGGTCGAACGCGGCGATCATCTCGTCGACGGAGAAGAACTCGCGGCCGTCCGGCATGCTCCAGCCCAGCGTCGCGAGGTAGTTGAGCAGGGCCTCGGGCAGGATGCCTTGGCGCCGGTACGAGTCGACGGAGGTGTCCGACTTGCGCTTCGACAGCTTCGTGCGGTCGGGGTTGCGCAGGAGCGGGACGTGGACGAACTCGGGGAGGTGCCAGCCGAGGGCGCGGTAGAGGAGCACGTGGATCGGGGTGCTGGTGATCCACTCCTCGGCCCTGATCACGTGCGTGACGCCCATCAGGTGGTCGTCGACGACGACGGCCAGATGGTAGGTGGGGTACCCGTCCGACTTCAGCAGCACCGGGTCCCTGATCTCCTCGTTCGCGAACGCGATCTGGCCGCGCAGCCTGTCGGTGAACGTCGTGGTGCCGTCGTCGGGCGTCACGAGCCTGACGACGTGCGGCTCGCCGGCCGCGGCGCGGCGCTCCTGCTCCTCGCGCGGCACCGTCCGCCCGCGGCCGTCGTAGCCGAGCGGGCGCCCCAGGCGCCGCTGCTCGGCGCGCATGGCGTCGAGCTCCTCGGCGGTCTCGAAGGCGCGGTAGGCGTGACCCTCGGCGATCAGCCGCTCGACGTGCGCGCGGTAGACGTCGAGGCGCTCGCTCTGGCGGTACGGGCCGTTGGGGCCGCCCTTGACCGGGCTCTCGTCCGGCTCCAGGCCGAGCCAGGTGAACATCTCGAGGATGCGCTGCTCCGAGAGCTCCTGGTAGCGCTGCCTGTCGGTGTCCTCCAGCCGGAAGATGAACCGCCCTCCGTGCTTGCGCGCCAGCGCGTAGTTGAAAAGGCCCACGTAGACCGTCCCGACGTGTGGGTCGCCGGTCGGGGACGGCGCGATCCGAGTCACGACCTCCACAGGCGTCGCCTCCCTCTAACCTCGCGATGATAGCCCAGTCGGGGCGGTTCTCCCTGTCTGCCCCGCGGCCCTCGGGACGCTGCTCAGCGGCTCAGCAGGACGGACAGGAGCGTCACGGCGGACACGACCCACAGGTAGGGCGAGAAGGCGCGGAACCGGCCGCGCCGCAGCACCGCGAAGACCGACAGCAGGGCCAGGTAGCCGACGACGAACGACGCCGCCGTCATGGCCAGTAGCGGCGCGGCCTCGACCTGGGCGGCGCGCACCTCGCGCAGGCCCAGCACGGCTACGCCCAGCGACACGACCAGGTAGAGCAGGAACGAGACGCGGGGGGCCAGCTCCTTGTCGGCGCCCCGCGCGAGGAGGGCGGCGATCGTGGAGCCGGAGCGCGAGACCCCCGGGACCACGGCCAGGCCCTGCACGACGCCGGCGACGACCGCGTCGACGAACGTGAGGTCGGCGGGCTCGCGCTTGGGGCCGGATCGCGGCGCGACCCACAGGATCACGCCGGTGACGGCGAGCGCGACGGCGACGGGCAGCGGGGCGTTGAGGGCTTCGAAGACCCCGCGCAGCGCCAGGCCGATCGCCACGGTCGGCGCCGAGCCGGCGAGCACGAGCAGCGCCAGCCGCCAGCCGGGTCGCCGGCGCGCCTCGGCCGACACGAGTCCGGACACGAAGCCGCCCAGTGCCGCGGCGACGTCGCGCCGGAGGTGGACCACCACCGCCAGGAGCGTGCCGGTGTTCGTGGCGATGTCGACCCACAGGGGCAGGTGCTCGCCCCAGCCGAGGAAGTAGTTGACGAGGACGAGGTGGCCCGAGCTCGAGACCGGCAGGAACTCGGTGAGCCCCTGGACGGCCCCGAGCACGATGGCTTGAAGGACGGTCACAGGGGCTCTGGCTCAGCTTGCCTAGGTCTCAGCGCTTGCTGTACTGCGGGGCGCGGCGGGCCTTCTTGAGGCCGTACTTCTTGCGCTCGACGATGCGAGCGTCGCGCCTGAGGTGGCCGGCCTGCTTGAGAGCGGTCCTCAGGTTCGGGTCGACCTTGAGGAGGGCGCGGGCCACGCCGAGCTTGATCGCGTCGGCCTGGCCGCTGGGGCCGCCGCCCTTGACGGTGATGACCGCGTCGAAGCGGCCCGCCGTGTTGGTGGCCTTCAGGGGCTCGAGGGCCTCGACGCCCGCGAGCATGCCGCGGAAGTAGTCCTGGAACTCGCGTCCGTTGACGGTGATGCGGCCGCTGCCGGGGCGCAGGAACACGCGCGCGATGGCCTCCTTGCGGCGACCGGTGCCGTAGTACTGATCCATCAGATGAGCTCCAGCTTCTTGGGCTGCTGCGCCTCGTGCGGGTGGGCGTCGCCGGCGTAGACCTTCAGGCGCCGGATCAGGCGCCGGCCCATGCGGGTCTTGGGAAGCATGCCCCACACGGCGTGCTCGATGACGCGTTCCGGGTGCTTGGCGAGGGCCTCGCGGGCGGTCGTCCTCTTGAGGCCGCCCTGGTAACCCGAGTAGCGGGTGTAGACCTTGGAGTCCAGCTTGTCGCCGGTGAACTCGACCTTGCTCGCGTTGACGACGACGACGAAGTCGCCGCCGGGCTGGTGCGGCGAGTAGGTGGGCTTGTGCTTGCCCTTCAAGATCGAGGCGATCTGGGTCGCGAGACGGCCCACACGCATCCCGGCCGCGTCCACCAGGACCCAGTCGTTCGTGGGCTCGTTCGAGAAGTACGTCTTCACGCTGGTCACGTCCTCTTGGCTCCGCCTTCGTGTTCGATCGGGGCACTGCGGCGAAGAAGCCAAACGCGAGTGTAGCACGCCCCTGTCCGCCTCGCCAAGTGCGTGTAGCCGTTCAGGTCTTGTGAGACGAATGCGGGGTTGCCAGGTCTCGAAGGTAGTCGGCCGGGGCGCGGTAGTTCAGGGCGGCGTGGGGGCGGTGGTGGTTGTAGTGGTGGAGGTAGGCGTCAAGCTCGCTCTTGACCTCGTCGGGGTCGAGGCTGAGCACGCGGCGGTAGGGTTCGTCGCGGAAGGTGCGCTGCATGCGCTCGACGAACGCGTTCTGCCTGGGCTCGTGGGCGCGGTTCTCGTAGAGGGTGATGCCGTGCTCGTGGCAGGCTAGCTCGAACTCGGCGCGGTACTCGCTGCCCTGATCGACCTGGATGGCTCTCACCTCGAAGGGCGCCTGTCTCAGGAGCCGCTCGAGGAAGGCCGTGGCGTCGCTGGCGCGCGCCCTCCTGCCCAGGCTGGCGAAGGCGCAAAAGGGTGACGCGATCCACGGCGCTGAAGTGCCGCCAGGCGTCACCAGCCC
>Ga0079223_10003078_pt1 | contig 10492 bp, 7 predicted proteins | sample Stecom2011_FD_75072 | JGI IMG/M metagenome (GOLD analysis project Ga0079223, IMG submission 75072) | Agricultural soil microbial communities from Utah to study Nitrogen management - Steer compost 2011 | ecosystem: Environmental > Terrestrial > Soil > Agricultural land | place: USA: Utah...
AAGGATCTCCTTCTCCGTCGTCCTGAGCGTAAGCGAAGGATCTGGAGCCGTAGGAGCTCCGTCCCTCGAGATCCTTCGCTGGCGCTCAGGACGACGGTTGTGGGAGCTCCGCCCGCGAGATCCTTCGCTGCGCTCAGGACGACGGGGGGAGCGGTTGGGTTACCTCGAAGCCGCTGCGGTCGCGCTTCAGGGTGAAGGCGCCTTCGGCGACGGCGTAGCTCCAGGCGGCGGTCTTCTTCAGGCCGCCCAGGGGATACATGTGCACGCCGGTGATGCCGCAGTTCGGATCTGTTGCCTGGTAGCGCGCCAGTTCGAGGGTCAGGCGGTCGGGCGCGTTTACCTGCATCAGGCGGGCGACGTTGCGGGCTTGCTTGACCAGGAAGGTCATGGAGGGGCCGATGCCGCAGTTGCGGGCGTGGGCCAGCAGGGTCTTGAGGGTGGCAAGGCCGGGCAGGCCGATGCGAATGGGCAGGCGGTTGCCCTCGGCCTGGATGCGGCGGTCCCAGGCGATCAGGGGCGCGGCCTCAAAGCAGAACTGGGTGACGATGTAGAGCTCTGCATCGCTGCGCTCGGCAAAGGCGTTCTTCCAGGCAAGCGCTGCGGCGATGTCTTCGTCGCGGATGTCCGGGCTGCCCTCGGGATGGCCGGTGACCCCGATGCGCCGGATGCCGTGGCGGTCGAGCACCCCGGTGTCGAGCAGCGCCATGGAGCTGTCGAAGGGGCCGAGGGGCGAGGGCACGGCGCCGGCCAGCACGATCGCCTCCTCCACCCCGGCTTCGCCCACCAACGCGGCTACCCCCTCCTCAAAAGCCTCGCGGCTGGGGAAGGAGCGGGCGGCGAGGTGGGGCAGGGGCTCGAAGCCCTCGGCCCGCAGCCGCCGGACCGTGGCGAGGGTGTCGGCAAAGCTGGAGCCGGGCAGGAAGGTGACCGCCACCTTCGTCCCGCTGCGCAGCAGGGCGCGGTAATCCGGCGTGCGGGCCGCCGCGCCCGGCGTCGTCTCTACGGTGAAGCCGCTGATAAACTCGCTGATCCAGCGCTTCAGCTCGAGATCGCTTTCGGGCGCCGAGTCCCTGGGGGTGGTCGCGCTGATGGTGAAATTCTCCGGCAGGCTCATGGCCGTACTATTCCTCTTCCGGCGTCAGGGGAGCGGGCGCTGCTGGCGCGGGCGCTTCCAGGCCGCCATTGGCGACCAGGGCCGCCAGGCGCTCCTCGTCGTAGGCTGCCTCCAGCTCCTGCGCTATGCGAGAAGCGACATCTTCTAAGTCATCTCCACACGGCTGCGGGGCGCCGCGGCGCCACTGCGCCAGGTAGCTGTCGGTATCGCGCAGCTTTGCCCGCATGGCCGCACGATCGATCGCCTTCTCAAAGCGTTCGTCCAGAACCCGCTTGGCGTTGCGCCGGCCGGCCTTGACCACCACCTGGGCCGGGATGTCACGCCAATAGAGAATGGTGAGCTCTGCCATCAGGCTTCTCCCCTCTGGGCGTTTTCCGCGCCCGCTTCCCGGGCCGCGGCCGCCAGGAAATCGCCCAGCTCGCCCAGCCCCGTATAGCGGTAGGCATAGGCGAGATGCAGGAAGTCGGCCGCCCAGCGCGCCTTCTCTTCCAAGGCCGGGTCCCTTTCCTGCGCCAGGTAGACCAGGGTGCTGTAGTTGCCGAAGTAGTCGGGCAGAAGCTCCGGATGGCGGTCCAGGGCCAGGCCCTCAATGATCAAGCGCTCGAAGTGGCGGGTCAGGTAGTCGGTCAGGTAGAAGCAGGTGGGATCGCGCTCCGCCATGGCGGCGAAGCTGTCCTGCCCGCTGTAGAAGGCATAGCAGTGGGGGCCCGGCAGGCGCAGCGCACCCTCTTCCTCCAGCACCTGGTCGAGCAGGCCGCCGGTGCCGCAGTCCCCATAGGCGACGAAGATGCGTTCCACCCCCCGGGCGCGGGCGGCGCGGATCTTGCTCCTGACCCCCTCGGGGATCTTCTGCGGCTGGTTGTGCCAGATCGCCGGCAGGCAGGTCACCTGCAGTTGGCTCCAGCCGTTGAGGCGCAGCGTCTCCACGATCTCCCGCGCCAGGGCGCCACAGGCGATGATCAGGCTTTTCGGAGCTTTCGGGGCGCCCATCGCGACCTCACCCCTCAGGCGGTGGCCAGGCGCCCGCCCATGACGTTGTGGCGGCGCGCCATGAAGTCCTTGGCCGTTTCCACCGCCACCGCCGCATCGCGGCAGTAGGCGTCGGCGCCGATGGCGTCGGCGAAGGCCTCGTTGAGCGGGGCGCCGCCCACCAGCACGACATAGTCGTCGCGCAGCCCCTTTTCCTTCATGGTGTCAATGACGACCTTCATGTAGGGCATGGTGGTGGTCAGCAGGGCAGACATGCCGAGGATGTCCGGCTCATGCTCCTCCAGCGCCTCCAGGTACTTCTCCACCGGGTTGTTGATGCCCAGGTCGATCACCTCGAAACCGGCGCCTTCCATCATCATCGACACCAGGTTCTTGCCGATGTCGTGGATGTCGCCCTTGACGGTGCCGATGACCATCTTGCCGACCTTGGGCGCGCCGGTTTCCGCCAGCAGCGGCCGCAGGATCACCATCCCGCCCTTCATGGCGTTGGCCGAAAGCAGCACTTCCGGCACGAAGAGGATGCCGTCGCGGAAATCGATGCCGACGATCCGCATGCCCTCGACCAGCGCTTCGGTCAGGATCCTGTAGGGCGCCCAGCCGCGCTCGAGCAGGATTTCAACCCCTTCGCAAACCTCTTCCTTGAGGCCGTCATAGAGGTCGTCGTGCATCTGGGAAACCAGCTCTTCATCACTGAGGGAGCGGAGGTCGAGATCGTCTTCGTTGCTCATGAGCACACGCCTTCATCCAGGGCCAGTTGACGGGCCGGCAGTTTACGGGCCTGCGATCGGGGGCCCGGCAATTGGGGGCCGGCCGATCCTGCCAAGCGACCATCCCGCTTCGGCAGCCCGACAGCGACCATGGCCGCGACAGGTCGTGGCCGAATCGCGACAGGGGCCTAGTGAAATCAAATGAGGCGGATACTTTTTCGCCTCTTCCTCGATTCCAAAACTGGCGTAAAGTCGAAGGCGACCGAAGGCTTGGGGCTGCGGTCACACGACTGTTGACCATGAAGGGCAGGCACAGCAGCTCTTCTGCTTCGGAGGTCCCGCGTGTGAGCCTTGCCCCCATCGCGCGCGAGGCAAAGACAGTCGCCGCAGATAGCGCGGCGGCGGCTACAAGGGCCCGGCGGCTTCGAGGCAGGCTCCGCCGGCTGACCCTGTTTTTCGTTGCGGCGGGGCTGCTGATCGCCGTCCTGCTCACCTGGAGCAGCTGGACCTTTGCCGAGCGGGCGGCGCAGCAGCAGGTCCTGGCCCTGGCCGAGCGGCAGGCGAGCCTGCTGGCCTTCTTGCTGGATGGGGTCGAAGCGGGCCTGCGCGCGCACTTGGAGCCTCTCGAACAGCAGGAGCCTCTCGAACAGCAGGAGCCGCTTCCCGGCCATCCGCGCCGCATCACCGTCTTCGCCGTAAATGAGCAGGGCGAGCTCTCGCATCCTGGCGTGGCAGCGCTTCGGCCTCCGCCGGAGCAGTGGACAGCGGCACTCGCCCGAGCGGCAGAGCTGCAGGACCGCCCCTTCTTTACCCCGCCGATCACGCTCGAAAGCGGCACCTGGAGCTGGGGGGTGCTGCACGTAAAGGCGCCTGCGCCTGCGCTGCTGGCCGCCCCCTTCAGGATGAACCGCGTGCTCCGGGCCTGGCGCGCCCCGGTGAACTTTTCCGAGGTCCCGCTGCTCGTCCTGGACAGGGAAGCGCGGCCGTGGGTGATGCTCCCGCTGCCAGCGGAGGCCGAAACCAGCGGCGCTGGCCTGCACGCGCCACCGGCCGCCCTGAAGGCAGCGGCGGCGCAAGAAAGCTCCCTTCCATTGCACGAGGGGCGCTCGGGCGCGACCTTACTTGGCCCGGTACCGGTGGGGATGCATGGCTTTACGGTCTGGGTCGGCTTCTCGCCGCAGCTGGTGACGGCGCTCTGGCTCGGCGATTACCTCGTCCCCCTGCTGGCCGGCCTGCTGCTGCTGGGGGGGCTAAGCCTCGTCTACTCCTTCTGCCGCAAGCTGATGCGCACGCTAGGCGAACGTGAAGCGGCGCTCGAGGCGCTGGCCGTCAGTGAAACCCGCTTTCGCGACTTTGCCGGCGCTTCCTCTGACTGGTTTTGGGAAAGCGACCCCTCGCATCGGCTCACCTGGGTCTCCCAGAAGACCGGCGAAGGCCGAGCGGAAGCGCTGAACCCGCTGCTCGGCCGCTCGCTCATCAACCTCGACTGTGACCCGGAAGAGGAGGAGCAGTGGCAGAGTTACCAGGAGGACCTGCGTAACCACTGGCCGTTCCGTGGCCTGATCTGTCTCCTGCGATTGAATGGCGAAGAACGCTGGATCAGACTCTCGGGCAGGCCCGTTTTCGACACACGGGAGCAATTTCTCGGCTACCGGGGTACCGCCACCGATATCGACGCGCAGCGGCGGGCGGAAGAGCAGGTAGACAAGCTGCATCGCCGCCTCGCGCGGGCTTTCGAAGCGGCTCTGGACGCGGCCGCCATCTTCGACAGCGACGATCGCCTGGTCCTGGCAAACCAACGCTACAAGGAAGGCTTTTTCCAAGGCTGTAGTGACCTGGTGAGCCCTGGGCTTTCATTCGATGAGATACCGCAGCGCCTGGAAGCTGCCGGCTTCCCCGACCTGGCCGTCCAGCAGCGCGAGGTGCAGCGGGCGCTGCGGGAGCTGCGGCTTAGCCCGGAGAGGGAACGCATGCTGACGCTTCCCGACGGCCGCTGGTTCCAGCTCTGGGAGCGCGTGACCCGCCACGGCGACCAGTTACAGGTCTTCGCCGATGTCAGCGACTTCAAGCGACGAGAGGAGGAACTGCGACTGGCCAAGGAGGCTGCGGAGCTGGCGGATCGGGCGAAGACGGAGTTTCTCGCCGTCATGAGCCATGAGCTGCGGACGCCGCTGAACGCCATCCTCGGCTTCTCCGACATCCTGCGCAGTGAGCTCTTCGGACCTCTCGGGCGCCCGCGCTACCGGGAATATGCCGAGGACATCAACCGCAGCGGCCGGCATCTCCTGGACATCATCAACGACATCCTCGACACCTCCAAGGCGGAGGCGGGACGGCTGGAGCTGCATGAAGAGGTGGTGACGCTGGAAGAACTGGCGGAACGCGCCATCTCGATGATCATCACCCGAGCGGAGGAGGCGCAGGTGCGCCTGGTCGTGGAGCTACCCAACATACCCGTGCAGATCCAGGGAGATCGCCGGAAGCTTTTGCAGATGTTGCTCAACCTCTTGTCCAACGCGGTCAAGTTCACGCCGCCGGAAGGGCGAGTCAGCCTAGGGGCGCGGGTAACGGAGGAAGGCCTGCTGCTATGGGTTGCCGATAGCGGCATCGGCATCGCGGAGCAGGATATCGAGCGCGCGCAGGAGCCCTTCATCCAGCTCTCATCCCCGCTCTGTCGTGACCGGGAAGGAAGCGGCCTCGGCCTGCCGCTGGCCAAGCGGATCGCCGAGCTGCACGATGGCCGGCTCGCGATCGCGAGCCAGCTTGGCCGAGGCACAAAGGTATCGGTGACTATTCCACCTTCTCGCCTGCTCCTTCTCAAAGAAGCGGGACTCTCGGACACAGGATAGGGTAGAGCCTTGGACAAGCGGCTGCCTTGCCGCTCTCGACCCCGGTTGTTATGACCCCCATTCTGATGACCGTGGGGCCATCGCCGCATTGTGCGAACGCGAAAGGAAGGAACGAGTATGCCGGACTTCACCGACTGCAAGGTCAAGGATCTCTCCCTGGCGGAGTGGGGGCGTCTCGAAATTGAAATCGCCGAGACGGAAATGCCTGGCCTCATGGCGACGCGGGAAGAATATGGCGCGGAGCAGCCTCTGAAGGGCGCCCGTATCGCTGGCTGCCTGCACATGACCATCCAGACGGCGGTGCTGATCGAGACCCTGACGGCGCTGGGCGCGGAAGTCCGCTGGTCCTCCTGCAACATCTTCTCCACCCAGGATCATGCTGCTGCGGCCATCGCCAAGACGGGCGTGCCGGTCTTCGCCTGGAAAGGAATGAGCGAGGAAGAGTACTGGTGGTGCATCGAGCAGACGGTGCGCGGCCCCAACGGCTGGGTTCCCAACATGGTGCTGGATGACGGCGGCGACCTGACCGCGCTGCTGCACAAGCCGGAATACGAGGACATCATGACCGGGGTGAAGGGGATCTCGGAAGAGACCACCACCGGTGTGCTCCGCCTCTATGAAATGGCGAAGAACGGCTCACTCAAGGCACCGGCGATCAACGTCAACGACTCCGTCACCAAGTCGAAGTTCGACAACAAGTACGGCTGCCGCGAGTCCCTGGTGGACGGCATTCGCCGCGCCACCGACGTGATGATGGCGGGCAAGGTCGCCATGGTCTGTGGCTTCGGCGACGTGGGCAAGGGCTCGGCTGAATCCCTGCGCCGCGCCGGCGCCCGGGTGATGGTCAGCGAGGTCGATCCGATCTGCGCCCTGCAGGCGGCCATGGAAGGCTACGAGGTGGTCACCATGGAGCAGGCAGCCCCGAACGCTGACATTTTTGTCACGGCCACCGGCAACGCCGACGTGATCACCGTCGAGCACATGCGGGCGATGAAGGACCGGGCGATCGTCTGCAACATCGGTCACTTCGATAACGAGATTCAGGTCGAGGGCCTGCGGAACTACAAGTGGCAGAACATCAAGCCGCAGGTCGACCAGATCGAGTTCCCGGACGGCAAGAAGATCATCCTGCTGGCGGAAGGGCGCCTGGTGAACCTGGGCTGCGCCACCGGCCACCCCAGCTTCGTGATGAGCGCTTCCTTCACCAACCAGGTGTTGGCGCAGATCGAACTCTGGAACAACCACGCCTCCTACGACCGCCAGGTCTACGTGCTGCCCAAGCACCTGGACGAGAAGGTCGCCGCCCTGCACCTGGAGAAGCTGGGTGCGACGCTCTCGAAGCTGACCGAGGAGCAGGCGAAGTACATCAACGTCCCGGTCGAAGGCCCCTTCAAGACCGACAGCTACCGCTACTGAGCCACCCTCCCCGTCTTCCTGAGCGCAGCGAAGGATCTCGACCCACCAAGCTTTACCCCCTTCCCCTCCCCCGAAGTCCTTCACTGGCGTTCAGGACGACGCGGGTGGAAGGACGCGCTCAGGATGACGCCGGGGGAGGGGCGTGGCATGCTGGGGCATGCGTGCGCGATTTCGGACCTCGAAGCTCAGGGTGGCCATCGTGGGGGCGGGGCCGGCCGGCTTCTATACGCTCGACGCCCTGCTGCGGGCGGAAATCCCCCTTGAAGTGGATCTGATCGACCGCCTGCCGACGCCCTTCGGCCTGGTCCGCGGTGGTGTGGCGCCCGATCACCAGCATACCAAGGCCGTGTCCCGAGCCTTCGAGGCGCTGCTCGACCGGCCGGAGGTGCGCTTTTGGGGTGATGTGGAGTTGGGCCGGGATATTCATCTGGCGGAGCTGAGAGGCCTCTATGATGCCGTCGTCCTGGCGATCGGCGCGCCCGAGGACCGGCCCCTGGGGATCGAGGGGGAAGCGCTCGAAGGGGTGTACGGCTCGGGCGCCTTCGTCGGCTGGTACAATGGCCATCCGGATTGGCAGCACCTGGATCCGCCCCTGGACGGCGCGCCCGCTATCGTGGTCGGCAACGGCAATGTGGCGCTGGATATCGCCAGGGTCCTGCTGAAGACCCCTGGGGAAATGGCGGCAAGCGACCTGAGCGAGCCGGCCGCCGGTCGAATTGCCGCGCATCCGCCGCAAAGCGTGACGATCCTGGGGCGGCGCGGTCCGCTGGAAGCCCGCTTCGCCCTGGCTGAACTGCGCGAACTGGGGGACCTGGAGGTCGGTCCGCCGGCGATCGTGAAGAGCGACGAGCTGCCGACCCTGCCCCGCGATGCCGGAGCTTTGGCGGACGAGCGGGAAAGCCGGCGGGCGGAGCGGGTGCTCGCGGTGTTGCGCAGCTATGAGGAGACGCCGGTGGAGGCGGCGCGGCTGCGCTTCAGGTTCTTCACGCGCCCCATCGCGGCGCTCGGAGAAGAGCGCATTCGTGCCTTACGCTGTCAGGGCACCGGGTTTGACGAAGAGGGACGTCTGGTCGATCGGGGGCAGCCCTTTGATCTGCGCTGCGGCCTCCTGATTTCCGCCATTGGCTACAGCAGCGAAGCGGTCGAAGACGCGCCTTTCGATAGCCCTCGCGGCCGCTTCCGCGCGCAGGGGCCGAGGCTGGAACCCGGTCTCTATGCTGCGGGCTGGTGCCTGCGCGGGCCCAGTGGCGTAATTGGCACCAACAAGCATGATGGGGATGCGGCGGCAGCAGCCATCCTGGCCGAGGTGAAGCCCGCCGCGAAGCCTGGTCGGATCGGCTTGCACGGGATCCTCAGGGGCCGCCAGCGCGAGTGGATCGACCGCGCGGCCTGGCGCGCCATCGACCATCGGGAACGTGCGGCGGCCACGGCACCGGCGCCGCGGCGCAAGCTCATCACCTACGATGAACTGCGGACGGCTGCGCGCGAGGCGGAGCAGGGATGAAAAGCCCGCAATCTTTGCGGGGCTGAACCGCCAGGGTCGCGATGCTATCTAAAAGGCAATTGTTTTATGTGAGGACCTCTATATGGATGGCTCCGGCCAGATCCCGCAGCCCAGCCTAGGCCCGCGCCGGGAGGTGGAAAGCGCCGTCGTGCGCTTTGCCGGCGATTCCGGCGACGGAATGCAGCTGACGGGCAGTCAGTTCACGCTGGCGACGGCGCTTGCGGGCAATGACTTGGCGACCTTTCCGGACTTCCCGGCGGAAATCCGCGCGCCCGTCGGCACCACCTTTGGCGTCAGCGCCTATCAGATCAACTTCGGCGCGCGCGAAATCCGCACCGCCGGAGATGAGATCGAAGTCCTGGTCGCGATGAACCCGGCAGCACTCAAGGTGAACCTGAGCGAGGTGCAGCGTGGCGGCCTGCTGATTCTCGATAGCGGCTCCTTCACCAAGCGTAATCTGGCGAAGGCAGGCTATGAGGCCGATCCGCGCGACGACGACGGCCTGAGCGACTTCCGGCTGCTGGAAATCGACATCACGGCGCAGACCGAACGAGCGGTCGCGGGGCTGGGTCTTTCCAAGAAGGAAGCGCAGCGCTGCAAGAACTTCTGGGCGCTCGGCCTGATCTATTGGCTGTTCGACAGGGACCGGCAGGCGACGGTCGAGTGGCTGGAGAAGCGCTTTGCGGATCGACCCGAACTGGTGGCCGCCAACCGTGCGGCGCTGGACGCGGGCCACGTCTGGGGCGAAACGGCGGAGCTGCCCAGCGAGGTATCTGCCTGGCGGGTGCCGCGCGCACGGCTGGCGGCCGGCACCTACCGCAACGTCACCGGCTCCCAGGCGCTCTCCTGGGGTCTTTTGGCCGGGGCGCAGAAGGCCCGCCTGGGGCTGAGCTTCTGCGGCTATCCCATCACCCCGGCTTCGGTGCTGCTTCATAATCTGGCCGCCCTGAAGAAGTTTGGCGTCGTCACCTTCCAGGCCGAGGACGAGATCGCTGCGATCTGTGCGGCCATCGGCGCCAGCTACGCGGGATCGCTGGGCGTCACGGCTTCCTCGGGCCCGGGGCTGGCGCTCAAGACGGAAGCGCTGGGTCTGGCAATCGCAACGGAGCTTCCGCTGGTCGTGGTTAACGCCCAGCGCGGCGGCCCCTCTACCGGCTTGCCGACGAAGACTGAACAGTCGGATCTCTATCAGGCAGTCTGGGGCCGCAACGGCGACGCCCCGCTGGCGGTGCTGGCGACCCGTTCCCCCGCCGACTGCTTCGAGGTTGCGATCGAGGCGGTGCGTATCGCCACCACCTGGATGACGCCGGTCATCCTGCTGACCGACGGCTATCTGCAAAATGCCAGCGAGCCCTGGCGAGTCCCCTCGATGGGCGACTACCCGGATTTCCCGGCGGCTTTCCGGACTCAGCCGCCTGCGCAGGGTATGGTGTTCCACCCCTATGCCCGGGATCCAGCGACCATGGCCCGTCCCTGGGTGCGGCCCGGGACGCCGGAGCTGGAGCATCGCATTGGCGGGCTGGAAAGGGATGCGCTCACGGGCCACATCTCCTACGACCCGGCCAACCACCAGGCCATGACGGACGTCCGCTCGGAGAAGATCGCTGGCATTGCCAAGAGCTACGGCCCGCTGACCCTGGAACAGGGCGAGGGGGAAGAGGGCGATCTGCTGGTCGTCGGCTGGGGTTCGACCTGGGGGCCGATCAGCCGCGCCGTGTCCAACATGCGCGCGGCCGGCCACAAGGTGGGCCAGCTTCATCTGCGTCACATCTGGCCGCTGCACGGCGACCTGGGAAGCCTGCTGCAGCGCTGGCGCAGGATCGCGGTGCCGGAAATGAACGCTGGCCAGTTGGTAACCCTGTTGCGCGCGACCTATCTGGTCGACGCGGTCGCAGTGACCAAGGTGTCCGGA
>Ga0079223_10003080_pt1 | contig 10485 bp, 8 predicted proteins | sample Stecom2011_FD_75072 | JGI IMG/M metagenome (GOLD analysis project Ga0079223, IMG submission 75072) | Agricultural soil microbial communities from Utah to study Nitrogen management - Steer compost 2011 | ecosystem: Environmental > Terrestrial > Soil > Agricultural land | place: USA: Utah...
ACATCATGCGCTGGAACAGCCCGTGGGGCCCCGGCTTCCCGGGGTGGCACCTCGAGTGCACGGTCATGAGCACGAAGTACCTCGGCGACGAGTTCGACATACACGGCGGCGGCCTCGACCTCGTCTTCCCGCACCACGAGTGCGAGCTGGCACAGGCGCGGGCCGTCGGCAAGCCGTTCGCCCGCACCTGGATGCACTGGAACATGATCACGCTCGAGGGCGAGAAGATGGCGAAGTCGAAGGACCACTTCGTCACCCTCGACGACCTGTTCGCGCGCTTCGACCCGGTGGCCGTGCGCTTCCACCTGCTCAGGTCGCACTACCGCAGCGTCTCCGACTTCTCCGACGAGAGCCTGGCCTCCTCGGCGCAGGGCCTGAAGCGGCTGCGCGAGACGTACGCCGCCGCCCGCGACGCGGCCGCGGCGGCCGACCCCGCCGCCGCGCCGGACGCTAGCGCGTTCCTCCCGTTCCGCACGGACTTCGCGGCGGCGCTCAACGACGACCTCAACACGCCGCGCGCGATCGCCGCGCTGTTCGACGCCGCGCGCGAGGTGCGCAAGGGCCTCGACGAGGGCGCCGGCCCGGCGTTCGCGGCCGGCGCGGCGGCGCTCTTCGAGGACCTCCTCGACGGCGTGCTGGGCGTGCCGGTGACGGCCGACACCGGCGACGCCGAGGTCGCACGCGCCCTCGAGGGGGTCGTGGAGCTCCTGCTCGAGGAGCGCCAGCGCGCCAGGTCCAGGCGCGACTTCGCCGCCGCCGACCGCCTCCGCGACCGCCTGGCGGAGCTGGGCATCGCGGTCGAGGACGGGCCGGACGGCAGCCGCTGGAAGCTCGTGGGCGCCTGAGCGGGTCCCCGGGGACCGGCCGCGGGCCCCACGCCGTCCCGACGCCGGGCGCGTCCCAGCGCGCAGCCTAGGCCTACCCACGCCCCGCCGCCGCGCCGCAGGGGCTGGCGCCTACCGCCCCTGGGCGCGTGCCCAGGGGCGGCGCGCGTGACGTACGCCGCCGCGTGACCCTGATGGGGTGAGGACCCAGCGCGCCGCCACGCTCCTCGCGCTCCTCGACCTGCCCCGCGTGGGGCCCAAGACGGTGTGGGACGCCTTGACGCGGGAAAGCGCGACGCTCGAGTCGGCCGCGGCAGCGGTCGCGGCGCGCGTCCCGGGCGGGGCGGCGCGGCTGGCCGCGGCCCTGCCTGCTCGCGCCGCAGCGGTCGCTCGCGCCCAGGACCTGGGGTTGGAGGTCCTCACCGTGCTGGGCCCCGGCTACCCGGCGGTGCTGGCGTTCGGCCCGCTGCCGCCGCCGCCCGTGCTGTTCGTGCGCGGCAGGCTGCCGCGGCGGCTCCGCGCCGACCACGTCAACGAGCTGGCGTCGGTCGGCGTCGTGGGCACGCGCTCGGCGACGTCGGCGGGCCTCCAGGAGGCCCGGGCCTTGGGGGCCGCCCTGGCGGACGCCGGGGCCGTCGTCGTCTCGGGCCTGGCGCTGGGCATCGACGGCGCCGCCCACCGGGGGGCGCTGGACGCGGCGCGCCGGAACGCGGGCACGGCCCCGACGGTCGCGGTGCTCGGGGGCGCGCACGACAGGCTGCACCCGCAGGCGCACGCGCGCCTGGCCGAGGCGATCGTCGCCGCGGGCGGAGCCGTGATCAGCGAGCACCCGCCGGGCACGTCGCCGCAGCCCGCCTCGTTCCTCCGGCGCAACCGCATCATCGCGGCGCTGTCGCACGTGCTGGTCGTCGTGGAGGCGGGGGCGCGCTCGGGAGCGCTCGACACCGTCGACCACGCCGGACGGCTCGGCCGCGACGTGCTCACGATCCCCGCCCGGCCCTCCGACCGGCGGCGCGCCGGCAACCTGGCGCTGCTGCGCGGCAAGGCGAAGGTGCTCGTGGACCTGACCGACCTGGCCGTCCACCTCGCCTCGGTGGAGCGGGTGGCCGCGGCGCTGACCGCGATGGCCGCGACCGGCGCGCCGCTGGTCCCGGCGCCCGGCGCCCCGCCGCTCCCCGTGCCCGCCGCGGACGACGGCTCGGCACTCGAAGCGGCGGGGCTGGCCAGCGCCTCGCCCCGGGCCGCGACAGGGCCTGGGGCTCTCGCGGAGCCCTCCCCCGCCGGGCCGGGAGCGGCTGCCACGGCGACGCCGCCCTCGCCGCGGCGGGGGTCGCTGCCGCCCGTCGGCTACGGCTGCCTGCGCGTCCTGGCGGCGCTGGCGAGGGGCGGGGACGCCTCGTTCGACGGGCTGCTGGCGCGGCTCACCCGCTCCGGGGCGCGGCGGCGACCCACGCCGGCGGAGCTCGCCGGGTGCCTCGTACGCCTCGAGCTCGCCGGCTGCCTGGTCCGGGCCGAGGACGGGCGCTACCGGGCCGCGTGACGCCTTCCGGGTGCGTCGGGGCGGACGAACGTCCGGTTGCCGCGGCGCCGACGGCGGCGTGGCTCGCGCCCGCGACAGCGCTTATCCTGGTGGCGAAGTGCCGCCGCGCACGCCCCTAGGGGACCCCTTGGCGCCTCGCTGCGCGGACCGAAGGGAGCTCACGGACTTGAGGAAGCTTGTCATCGCCCTTACCGCGACCCTGGCGCTCGCGGGCGCCGCGTTCGGCCAGACGCTCACCGTCTGGACGACCTTCCAGGACCAGACGCTCGACTGGCTGCGCGAGCAGGCCGCCGCCTTCTCGGAGGGCTTCGGCGTCGACGTCCAGCTCGTCCGCCTCGACGTCGGCGAGCTCAAACAGCAGGCGCTGCTCAGCGCCCCGCAGGGCGAGGCCGGCGACGTGTTCGTCGGCGTCCCCCACGACCAGATCGGCGAGATGGCCATCGGCGGCGTGCTGCTCGACATGACCGGCTACGCCACGGCCGCCTACCTCGACGACCTCTCGGAGCAGGCCCGGCTCGGGTACACGGTCAACGGCCGCCTCTACGGGCTGCCGATGTTCGTCGAGGGCCCCGCCCTCGTCGTCAACAACGACCTCGTGACCGACGTCCCGGACACGTACGAGGCCATGCTCGACCTCGCCCAGGAGCTGACGACGCCCGACACGTTCGGCTTCATGTTCGAGGACACGAACTTCTACTACGCCTACGCCTGGCTCCGGACGCACGGCGGCTACGTCTTCGGTCGTGACGACAGCGACACCCTCGTTCCCACCGACGTCGGGCTCGCGACCGAGGGCGCCGTGGCCGGCGCCCAGGCCCTCAAGGACCTGCGCTTCGCCCGCGGCCTCATCCCCTCCGGCACGACCTTCGACGTCGCCAACGGCCTGTTCGTCGACGGCGCCCTGGCGATGATCTACACGGGCCCCTGGTCGATCCCGCAGTACCAGGACGCCGGCCTCGACGTCAGCGTCGTCCCCGTGCCTCCCCTCGCCGACGGCACGCCGTTCTCCGGCTTCATGGGCGTACAGGGCGCGCTCGTGAACCAGTTCAGCGACCTCAAGGTCGAGGCGGCGAACTTCGCCAAGTGGATCGCCCGCCCCGAGGCCCAGGTGTCGATGGCGCGCCTCACCGGGCGCATCCCGGCCTCGGTCTCCGCGCTCGCCCAGGTGGAGTCCGACCCGATCATCAGCGGGTTCGGCGCGGCGCTCCTCAACGCCGAGGCGATGCCGAACATCCCGGAGATGGGCTCGGTGTGGACACCGATGGCGAACGCGCTCTCCGTGATCCTCGAGGACGAGGGCTCCGACCCCTCTGCCGCCCTCACGCGGGCCGTCGACGAGATCCTCGGCCGCTGAGCCGACCAGCGCCGCGCGAGGAGCGCGGCCCGAAGACCGCAACGCGTAACCGCGGGCCAGGGGCACTCGAGGCCCCTGGCCCGCCCGCAAGGGGCGGCCGCCGTGGACATCTCCAGACAGGTCTCCGACAACCTCCCACGCAGCCGGACGACCGCGGGCGGCATCGTCAAGTCGCTGGCGCTGCTGTTCGTGGCGCTCGTGGCCGCCGTCGCCGTCGGCGTCCTCGCCGTGGCCGCGGCGCGCCAGGCGTTCCCCGGCCTGCCCGCCTACGCCGGGCTCCTCGTGGGCCTCATGGCGCTGATCGCGATCCTGCGGTGGTACTCCCGGCGCTTCGCGTGGCTGATGCCGTGGTACTACCTGCTGCCCGCCATCGTCTTCCTGCTGGCGTTCACGCTCTTCCCCGTACTGCTCACCGTCGGCCTGGCCTTCACCGACTTCGCCGGGATACGCAACGGCGAGCTCAACCCCACCACGGAGACCGCGATCGTGGCCGTCGACGGCCCCACCCTCACGATCGCCGACCCCAGGACGTTCGACTGCGCCGACCTCCGCGACGGCTGCAACGGCGTCAGGGCCGTCGTCTACGCCTCCGGCGACGTCGAGGTCGCGGGCCTCGCGATCGCGGGCGACAGGCTCACGCTCGCCGCGGAGCCGCCGGCCGGCAGGCGCGTCGACACCGTCTCGCTGTTCCTCCCGGCGATCGGCTTCGACCTCGAGGTCAGGGTCGTCGCCCAGGACGGCGCCGAGCTGACGCTGCAGCGCGCCCCTCCCAGCGAGCCCGACCTGGCCAGCGTCAAGCTCCGCCTCGACAGGCAGCCCGTGCAGGTGCGCATCGTCGAGGACCGCGGCGACGTCATGGTGCTCGCGGCGCCGCTGCCGGCGGACCTCGAGCCCGAGAGCATCGCCCGCTACAACGACTTCGGCTTCGTCGGCCTGCGGAACTTCCGCGTCATCGCCTCCCAGGCCACGCGCGCCCTCTTCCCCGTCTTCGGCTGGAACGTCGCCTTCGCGTTCCTCACCGTCATGATCAACCTCGCGGCCGGCGTGTTCCTCGCCGTGCTCCTCAACAACAGGTCGCTCCGCTTCCGCAACCTCTACCGCACGCTGCTGATCGTGCCGTGGGCGCTGCCGAGCGTGATCACGATCCAGGTGTGGAAGGGGTTCCTCAACCAGAACTTCGGGGTGATCAACCGCCTCCTGGCGCTGCTCGACATCGGCGCCGAGCCCATCAACTGGCTCGGCCACCACCTCGCCGCCAAGGGCGCGCTGCTGGTCGTGAACCTCTGGCTCGGCCTGCCCTACATGATGACGGCGACGCTGGGGGCGCTGGCCGCGATCCCCGACGACGTCTACGAGGCCGCGCGCGTCGACGGGGCCAACGCCTGGCAGTCGTTCTGGGGCGTCACCGGACCGCTGCTGAGGAACGCGCTCGTACCGGTGACCCTGAGCTCGTTCGCGTTCAACTTCAACAACTTCAACCTGATCTTCCTGCTCAACGACGGCGGTCCGCCGGTGCCGTGGGGCACCGCCACCGCGCGCGGCACCGACATCCTCATAAGCTGGGCCTACAACGAGGCCTTCCGTAGCCAGGGGGGCTACGCCTACGGCCTCGGCTCGGCGATCACCTTGATCATCTTCGTCATCACGCTGGCCGTCAGCCTCATGAACTTCCGCGTCACCGGGGCCCTCAAGGACGAGGAGGCGTCACGGTGAGGCGCGGGAGGCGTATCTACTTCCTGGCGATCGCCGGCCTCGCCGCCGCGGCGGCGCTGGGTATCTACTGGCTGGTCGCGACCGCCCCCGAGCCGGTCCTCCGCGACCGGATGCTCGTCGTGCCCGGAGGCTGGAAGCGCTTCCTGGGCGTCTTCGTCCTCGCCTGCGGCGGGGTGGCGGGCAGCGCCTACCTCTACGGCCTCGCGACGCGCCCGCTGCGCGCCGGACGCTACGCCGTGACGATGGGCACCCACGTGTTCATGTGGGTCGTCATCGTGCTCGTCTTCTACCCGGTCGTCTACCTTCTGTCGGTCTCGTTCAACGAGAACAACACGCTGGCCACCGCGCTGCCGCGCGTCGGGAACCTGATCGTGAGGGCCGGCGTGATCCCCGACCCCGCCAGGGTCTCGACGATCCAGTACGTGAAGGTCACGCGGGAGTTCCACGTCCACTGGTACCAGCTCGCGCTCTTCGGGGTCCTGCTGCTGTCCGTGCTGGGCGTGGTCTCGGCGACGCTCGCCGGGCGCCTCGGCAGGGCGACGGCCTCCCGCGTCGACGCCTGGCGGGGACGCCTCGGCTGGGTGATCGTCGGCGCGGCCGCGGCCCTGGTGCTCTCGGTGACCCCCGACCAGTTCTACGGCCTGACCGACGACGGGAGGCGGCTGCCCGCGAGCATCGGCGGCATGGTGCCGCTCTACATCCGCAACACGCTCCTGGTGTCGGGCACGACCGGGCTGCTGGCCATCGCCCTGGCCACGCCCGCCGGGTACGCGTTCTCGCGGCTGCGCTTCCAGGGGCGCTACTCGACGCTGCTGACGTTCGTGTTCGTCCAGATGTTCCCGACGTTCATGACGCTCGTGGCCGTGTTCTACCTGATGAGCCGCCTCGACCTACTGAACACGTTCTCGGGCCTGATCCTCGCCTACTCCGGCGGCGCGATCGCGTTCAGCACGTGGATTTTCAAGGGCTACGTCGACTCCCTCAGCCCCGCGCTCGAGGAGTCGGCGATGGTCGACGGCGCCACGCGCTTCGGGGCGTTCCTGCGCGTCGTGCTGCCCGTGAGCGTGCCCATGCTGCTGTTCATCTTCATCAACCAGTTCATCAGCACGTACAGCGAGTTCATCCTCGCGAACACGCTGCTCGTCGGCCAGGAGCGGTGGACTGTCGGCGTGGGCCTGCGGAACTTCTCGACGAACCAGTTCGCGACCCAGTGGGGCGCCATGGCGGCGGCGTCGGTGCTGGGCAGCATCCCCATCCTCGTGGTCTTCTACTCGTTCCAGGACTCGCTGACCGGGAAGCACACCGCCGGCAGCGTGAAGGGCTAGGCATGCAGGAGAACGTGAAGGCGCCCCGCACGGGGGGCGAGAACGACGAGCAGCGGCGGGACCTCCTCGCTTACGGCACGCAGGTTGTGATGGACGGGCGCCTCGCCGACGCCGCGCGCCTCGGCTCGCGCGAGCTCGCCGAGGGCTTCGTGCGCCAGACGCTGGCGCGCATCGAGGACAACGGCGCGGCGCCGCTGGTGAAGGTGATCGTGGCCGCTGACGGCGTGGGCCCGGGCGTCAGCGCCGTGGCGCGCGCCGGCGAGACCGGCGTGATGGTGCACACGTTCACGTCCCTGGGCCGGATCACCCTGCGGCTGGTGTCGAGCCGCTCCGTGACGGTCGACGAGGTGCGGCGCGCCTTCGTCGAGGCCTTCAAGGTCGGCAGGCACCAGACCCACGTCACCGCGCGCTTCCGCACGATGGCGCTGAAGGAAGACGTGCTGGCGGCGCAGCTCGCCGGCGAGCGGGACTACGCCCGCGTCAGGCTCACCGAGCCGCTGAAGCTGTGAAGGGCCACGTCCTCGCCCTCGACCAGGGCACGACGAGCTCGCGGGCGATCGTCTTCGACGCTCGCGGCACCGTCGTGGCCGTCGCCCAGAAGGAGTTCCCTCAGCACTACCCGCGCCCCGGCTGGGTCGAGCACGACCCCCTCGACATCTGGTCCAGCCAGGCCGGCGTCGCCGCCGAGGCCCTCACGCGGGCCGGCCTGCAGGCGGGCGACCTCGCGGCCGTCGGCGTCGCGAACCAGCGCGAGACGACCGTGCTGTGGGACCGGCGCACGCTGGCGCCCATCGGCAAGGCGATCGTGTGGCAGGACCGACGCACCGCGCCCGAGGTCGAGCGCCTGCGCGAGGCGGGCGTCGAACCCCTCGTCACCCGCATGACGGGCCTCCTGCTCGACCCCTACTTCTCCGCCACCAAGGTCGCCTGGTTCCTCGACCAGGACCCCGAGCTGCGGGCCCGCGCCGAGGCCGGCGAGGTCGCGTTCGGCACCGTCGACGCCTGGCTCGCCGCCCGCCTCACGGGGGGCGCCGCCCACGTGACCGACGTGAGCAACGCGTCCCGCACGCTGCTCTTGGACATCCACGCCCTCGACTGGTCCGACGACCTCCTGAGCGTCTTCCGCGTGCCGCGGGCCGTGCTGCCCCGGGTCGTCCCCTCCTCGGGGGTGATCGCCGAGGTCACCGAGGGGCCCCTCGCCGGCGTCCCGCTCGCCGCGTTGGCGGGCGACCAGCAGGCCGCGACGTTCGGCCAGGCGTGCTTCGCGCCAGGCCAGGCCAAGAACACCTACGGCACCGGCTGCTTCCTGGTGCTGAACACGGGTCACGAGCCCAGGGCCTCGAGCCACCGCCTGCTCGCCACGGTGGGCTGGCAGCGCGCGGGGGCCGGGGGGGTCGGGCCCGCCACCTACGCCCTCGAGGGCAGCGTGTTCACGGCCGGCGCTGTGGTGCAGTGGCTGCGCGACGGCCTGGGCGTGATCAAGGACGCGGCCGAGGTCGAGCGCCTCGCCACCAGCGTGCCGGACTCCGGCGGCGTCAGCTTCGTGCCCGCCCTCACCGGCCTGGGCGCGCCCCACTGGGACCCCTACGCCCGCGGGGCGGTCCTGGGCATCACGCGCGGCACGACGGCCGCGCACCTCGCGCGCGCGGCCCTCGAGGGCGTGGCCCTCCAGGTCGCCGACGTCGTCGCGGCGATGCGCCAGGACAGCGGCCTGCCGTTCACGGAGCTGCGCGTCGACGGCGGCGCGGCCCGCAACGACCTCCTGATGCAGCTGCAGGCCGACGTCGCCGGCGTCGCGGTCGTCAGGCCCGAGGTCACCGAGACGACCGCGCTCGGCGCCGCCTTCCTCGCCGGCCTCGCCGTCGGCGTGTGGCGCGACGAGGCCGAGATCGCCTCCCTGTGGCGGGAGGAGAGGCGCTTCGAGCCGCGGGCCGACGACGCGCTCAGGGGGCTGCGCGAGCGCTGGGCGGCCGCCGTGGAGCGCTCGAAGGCGTGGGCGGACGCCGGCGGCTGAGGCCCCGCGAGCGCCCTGCCCGACCGCGCGCGACCTCCCCGGGTGCGATGATGGGTCGGTCACGCCCACGCCGGGATGGCGGAACCGGTAGACGCAGCGCACTTAAAATGCGCCGGCCGCGAGGCCATGCGGGTTCGAGCCCCGCTCCCGGCACCACCCTTCCCCTCCGCGCCCGCGGCCCGGGCCGCGGGCGCCGCTCAGAAACCCGTAAGAGCGCCGGCGGTAGTTTCTCACGCGTATGGCGTCGCTCACGCCCCCGACCCTCGCGACGGACCCCCAGCAGCGTCACGGCCTCTGCCCCGCCTGCCGCTCGGTGCGGGTCGCCATCAGGTCGCAGCTCGAGGTCGAGTACGAGGTCGAGGCCTGCCCCACAGGGACCGACATCGTCGTCGTCGACGAGCGGCTCGCCGAGTCCGGCTGGGACGACGCCGACGAGGCCTTCTGCCCCGCCTGCGGCTGGAGCGGTCGGGTCGCGGAGCTCTCAGGCTAGCCGCGTACCGGGTCGGACCGGGAGCGGCGCCGGGCCCCTCGACGCGGTGAGGCAGGGGGCCGCTAGAGCGGCGCCACGGCCGAGGCCGGTATCCCCTTCTCGCGAGCCCACACGATCGCCTGCGACCGCGAGTGCACCTTGATCTTGGCGTAGATGCGCGCGACGTGGTTGCGCACGGTCTGGTGCGACACGCCCAGCTCGGCGGCGATCGCCTTGTCGCTCATGCCCAGCGCGATGCGCGACAGGACCTGCTGCTCGCGCGGCGTGAGGTCGACGGGCGGGTCGTCGGCCTGCCTCGGCCCGCCGGCGCGCGAGAGGCGCTCGACGAGGTTGCGGCTGAACCACGCCGCCTCCGACATCACGTCCTTGATCGCCCTGTTGACCTGCTCCTGCGAGCGCTTGGCGGCGGTGTTGTCGATGAACATCTTCAGCCGCACCGGTTCCTCGCCCCACGTGATGCGCGCGGCCGAGCCGATGATGTCCTTCACCGCGCCGTCCTTCGTGACGACCTTCAGCTCGAGGTCCCGGTAGCCGTCGTCGGCCTCGAGGGCGCGGGCGATCTTCGCCGCGTCCTCCGCCGAGGACCACAGGCCCAGCTCCTGAGCGGTGCGGCCGACGGCGTCCTCCGCCGCGTAGCCGGTGAGGCGCTCGAACGTCCCGTTGACCTCGATGAGCCTGTCGTCGTCAAGCGTCACGATGCAGGCCGCGACCGGCCCGGCGGAGAAGGCCTGACGGAACCGCGCCTCGCTGCGCCGCAGGGCGAGCGTGCGCTCGGCCACCTGGCGCTCCAGCGACGCGTTCAGCCGCCTTAGCTCCTCCTCGCGCTGACGCAGCAGCTCCTCGAGCAGGCGCCGCTCCGTGAGGTCGTAGTAGTAGCAGACGACGCCAGGGCGTCCGTCGGGCAGCGTGATCCGCTCGAGCCGCCAGTCGTACGCCTCGGTGGCGTCGCGGTCGGAGCGGCGCTGGACCATGTCGTGGGAGGTGAACGGCTCCCCGGTCTCCAGCGTGCGCCGGAAGCGCGCGGCGGCCTCGCCGGCGAACGGCTGCGTCCAGATCGCGCCGGTGGAGCGGCTATAGCCGCTCTGGCTGCTTCCGTCGTTTTCCGGCGCTGAAACCAGGCGGCGCCCAGAGCGATCGCGCTGGACATCAGCAGCACCTGCCAGCCGGGCGACAGCCCCAGCACCATGCTAAAGTTGAACGAGAGCGATATCCACGGATCCATATC
>Ga0079223_10003081_pt1 | contig 10484 bp, 10 predicted proteins | sample Stecom2011_FD_75072 | JGI IMG/M metagenome (GOLD analysis project Ga0079223, IMG submission 75072) | Agricultural soil microbial communities from Utah to study Nitrogen management - Steer compost 2011 | ecosystem: Environmental > Terrestrial > Soil > Agricultural land | place: USA: Utah...
CAACTGGACGGTACGATTGATGAAATTATGGAAGTAGAACCTTTGGCGGATAAATGGACTGCCTTTGGCTGGAGCGTTTTGCAGATGGATGGTCACGATCTCAATGAGATATTACCGACTTTGGATCAAGCTATTAACCTGAGTGAATCCGGACCCGTGGTGATTATCGCCCGCACCAACAAAGGTAAAGGAGTTTCATTCATGGAGAATAAAGCGGAGTGGCATGGAAAAGCTCCCACTGAAGAAGAATTTAGGCAGGCACTGGCAGAACTAGAACAAGGCGGTGTAAGTAAATGAAAGAAAAAAAACTAGTTGCACAAAGGGATGCCTACGGGTTAGGACTGGTAGAATTAGGAAAGACAAATCCCAATATTGCCGTCTTGGACGCTGATGTTTCAAAGTCCACAAAGACTGAATATTTTGCTAAAAACTTTCCGGAAAGATTTTTTAACTTCGGTATTGCCGAGCAAAACATGATGGCCGCCGCTGCGGGAATGGCGAAAAGCGGAATGGTGCCTTTTGTTAATACCTTCAGCTTCTTGGCAACCTACCGCGCTGCCGATCAATTGAGATCCTCAGTTGTTTATCCTAAGGCTAATGTAAAGATTGCCGCTACCTATGGCGGTCTTTCTGACTCCTTTGACGGACCGACCCATCAGTCTATAGCCGATATAGCTATGGTCAGGGCTCTTCCTAATCTGACCGTGGTTGTACCGGCAGATGCGGTAGAAGTGGAAAAGGCCTTACCGGTATTAGCCAACTATAATGGCCCGGTCTGGCTCCGGCTCTCTAGAAATCCGGCGCCTATTATTTATAGCGACGATTATGAATTCACTTTAGGGAAGGCCTCTCTCCTACGGGATGGCAATGATGTCACTCTGATCAGCTGTGGTACTATGGCAGGGCGGGTTTTGGAGGCCGCTGAGCGCCTAGCAAAAGATGGTCTAAACCCAAGGGTACTCTCGATCTCTACCCTCAAACCTCTAGATGAAGAGGCAATACTGGCCGCTGCAGAGAAAACAGGGGCTTTGGTCACTGTGGAAGAACACAATTTATTGGGAGGATTAGGAGGCGCGGTTTCTGAAGTTGTAGCCGGGAAAAATCCTGTTCCTGTTAAGAGAGTGGGAATACCTGATACATTTGCAGATACCGGCGCTTACGATGCCCTTCTGGATAAATATGGACTCTCTGTAGAGAATATTGTAACAGCCGCCAAGGAAGCCTGCGCTCGTAAGCGGTAAGAAGTTTCCCGCTAAAAGTGGGTTTTAATTAATAGAAATGAAGGAGTGATTTGAAGTGGATCTTAAAGAAAAAGCGGTTCAAGTTTTGAAAGAGTTTAAAGGAGACAGCTATGCCTTTGGACTGAATGTTATTGATCAGGTAGGCGAATTTGCCTCCCAATATGGGAAGAAAGCCTTACTGATTTCGAATACCACCTATTTGAAACCAGTGGCAGATAAAGTAGTCGCCTCTCTGGAACGTCATGGTCTAAAATTGGCTGGGGGGAGAATTGTCCCCGACGCCGGACCAAATGCCCCCCGAGAGGATGTATACAGAATTGAGAGCTATATCCAGCATTTTCAACCTGATTGTATAGTGGTAATCGGCGGTGGAAGCTCGATTGATGCGGCCAAGGCCGCTAATGTCCTGGCCAGCCTAGGGGAGTATAGTCCGGAGATTGACATCTATTTCGGGACAGGACAAGTTAGCGAGATTTTAAAAAAGACCGGGAAACAGCTTTTACCATTAATTGCTGTGCAAACAGCAGCCAGTTCCGGTGCGCACCTGACGAAATACTCCAATATTACAGATCCTGTGGTTGGACAGAAAAAACTCATAGTTGATGAGGCGGTTATCCCCACACGTTCTGTCTTTGACTATGCGGTAACAGAAAGCATGCCGGTGAACTTAACAATTGACGGCGCTCTGGATGGGATCGCCCATTGTATGGAGGTTTATCTCGGGGTAGATGAGGAAAAAGCCGAGATTACCCGAAGTCTAGCCGAACTCGCTGTGGAACTGGTTGTTACCTATGCGCCGAAGGTTATTGCCAACCCGAAGGATTTAGAAGCCAGAGAAGCGATTGGATTAGCAACAGATCTGGGTGGATACGCGATCATGGTAGGTGGAACCAATGGCGCTCATCTCACCAGTTTTTCCTTGGTTGATATCACCAGCCATGGTCGGGCCTGCGGTATTATGAACCCATACTATACCGTCTTCTTCACCTCAGCGGTTGAAGACAGGGTGAGGGTAGTGGGAGAAATCTTTAAAAAGGCCGGCTTTATTAAGGAAGATCTTACTAAACTGAGTGGAAGAGAATTAGGAATCACTGTCGCCAAAGGTATGGTGGCCTTCAGTAAGAGCATTGATTCCCCTACTACCTTAGGTGAATTGCCTGGATTTAGCGATGAGCATATTAAACGGGCTCTGGCTGCGGCCAAAGATCCTCAGCTTGAAATGAAGCTAAAAAATATGCCGGTGCCCTTGAATGCATCCCTGGTGGACGAGTATATGGCGCCGATTTTGGAAGCGGCTAAAACCGGTGATTTCACTTTGATTAAGGAAATGAAATAGGATTAATCAATCCTGAATGACCTTTTTTAAGCAAGAAAACTCTCCTGCGTTAAAGCGCAAGGAGAGTTTTCTTTTTGGACCTTTTAGGGAAAACCTAAGAAATCATTGAACAATTAAGAACGCAGGAAAAATTTGTTTAATAGCGAATATTAACGATAGGAAGAGAAAAATCTAGATGGTAACCGGAGTTGGTGGAATATCTTTGGTGCATTAAGGGTGTTAGGAGCAGAAAGCAAAATGCGTCAAGTAAAGACGGATAAAAGGAAAAAGACTCTTTTATATATTACCGTAATCGTTATATTGCAGGGTTTTTTGCTCTTGTGGTTTTCTTTGGCGGCGACCAATTTTCTTACTAAGGAAGTCTATACTTGGCGCGCTGCTCTGATCTTTAGTAATGCCTATGTTTTTTCCGCCCTCCTTACTCTTGTGGGAATTGTTTCCATTTTTTGCCTGAAAGAGTTCCTTAAAGAAGAAGAGATGAAGATTAAAAACAGCCAGCTTCAACTGGAGCAGAGCCGCGACCTAATCCGGAGTCTTCGCATTCAGGATCATGATTTTAAGAATCACTTGAACGTAATTAAGGTCTGGGCGGAACTGGGTGACCTTCAAAGTATTCTCAGGTATCTTCAAGGGGGTAAAATAACAATTATTGATCCTGCGGCCTTCGATGAGATTTGTTGCCCGGTTTTGCAAGGGATTTTTCTGGTGGTTCAGGCCAAGGCTGCCAGACTTAATATTAAGTTTACAGTAGAATCCGTGATTACCCTGGAAAATTTCTGTTATTCTTGGGATAAGATCAATCATATCTTCAGCAATCTTTTGAATAATGCCATAGAGGCGGTAACGACTCAAGGGAAAAGTTTAAGAAATGACCGAGAGATTGTTTTATATATTCTGGATTCGACAGACAATTATATCTTTCAGCTCTGGACCCCTACAGTACTACCAGAGGAAATAAACCCGAGTAGACTATTTGAAATGGGATATTCTACGAAAGAAGAACCCGGGCACGGGCTAGGGTTGTATATTGCAAAAAAACTCGTCTCCGAGCTTAACGGGACCATTGAGGTGGAATCCAGTTCCGAGCTTGGTACGGAATTCCAGCTTACATTGGCAAAACAGAAAAAGGGGTTATGTCCTCGCATTGAATCATAACAGCCGGTTAATACGGAGTTTGTCTAAATAAAGGCGGTGTATTAATGCAAGAGATGCATGAATTTTTTTTAGATACCCGGTTTTTTTCTTTCAAGTTTTATCTATTTTTCTTTAACTATTGGTTTCTGAATAATGTAACGCTTTTAACCGCTTTTTATGTAACCGGAGTAAGAACTTCCGCGAAGAAGTCCTTATTGACCGCATTAGTGATGACTGTTTTCTCTTTGATTGTAAGGAGATATATCTTGCCCCCCTACAGTATGGCGGTTGTACATTTTGGCGGTTGGGTGTTGATGACCGTCTTTTATAAAACCCCCTTTTTGGTTGGATTTGTCGGAATGTTCTTCAGTTTAGTTGTTTTTTTAATGGGCGGCGCCGCCCTTTCATACAATTTTGTGATTTTAAACTATATGCACCTGGATAAACTCGTGAATATCCCGTGCTATGTCTGTTTAGTTTATCTAGAGTATGGGTTTAATTTCCTCTACATCATCTTGGTAAAAAAATACCCGCAGCTTACACTGAAGAGTATTTTTTATGAAGACTAGAAGATTAATAATTACTTAGTAGAATAGAAATTTAAGCCTCTAGAAAATCTCTGGTTCAATCCTCTTTTTCCACGACAATGGTTAGTTTTGCGACTAAGGCGGCGATTGCTCCGATGGCCGCCCAGACCGGCAAGAGAACAGCTCCCACTACTCCTACGGTCAGCGGGATTTCGATTAAGGAATCTCCCTCCTCATTCTTAATGATGAGGCGACGGATGTTTCCTTCGTGCACTAATTCCCTCACCTTGGCTACTACGTCTTCACCTTTGACTTTAAACTCCTCTCTACGGGTTTTGTCCTCAGCCATTTTGCCCCTCCTAACTGTAATTGTATGCATATTTTCTCCGGAAAAGATTAGTATTAGTCGTGGTAGTATTCGGCGCGTTTTTGTGATTCCCTAACTAATAAATTGTAATTGATTATGTGAGACAGGAATATATTATTATGAGAAATAATATGTTGCAGGCATCAGGTTGTCTGGCGAAGGAGGAAAAAATGAAGAAAATCATTAACCATCCGGAACAGGTTGTAGATGATATGCTTTGTGGAATGACAGCCGCCCATCCGGATAGGATCAAGAGGCTGGATGGGTATAATGTGGTAGTTAGGAAAGACCCTAAGGTGGGCAAGGTGGCTTTGATCAGTGGTGGGGGTAGCGGTCATGAGCCGACACACGGAGGATTCGTCGGTACAGGAATGTTAGACGCAGCCGTGGCTGGCGAAGTCTTCACCTCTCCGACTCCGGATCAGATCTTTGCCGGAATCAAGGAGATTCAGAATGAAAAAGGCGTGCTAATGATCATCAAAAACTACTCCGGAGATATTATGAATTTTGAAATTGCCGGAGAAATGGCTGAATCCGAAGGCATTAAGGTGGATAAGGTTATTGTCAATGATGATGTGGCTGTGGAGAACAGTACATACACTACAGGTCGCCGTGGGATCGCCGGCACAGTTTTTGTGCATAAAATCGCCGGGGCCTCAGCAGAAGCCGGGGATAGCCTGGAAGAAGTAAAAGGGGTGGCAGAAAAAGTTATTGAGAATACTCGAACCAAGGGGATGGCTTTAGCTCCATGTATCGTTCCTGCTGTCGGCAAACCCAGCTTCGAGCTTGCAGAGGATGAGATTGAAATCGGTTTGGGTATTCACGGTGAACCGGGAGTAAAGCGGACCAAGATTATAACGGCCGAAGAGATCGGAAAGGACTTAACCGGGAGTGTGATCCAAGATCTAGAACTAGTCGCCGGTGATGAGGTCGCAGTTTTAGTCAATGGTTTGGGGGCCACTCCGCTCATGGAATTGTATATCCTGAATAATACCGTTTCACAGCTTTGCAAAGGCCAAGGAATCAAGGTGTATCGGACCTATGTGCGGGAAGTTATGACCTCACTAGAGATGGCCGGGGCTTCGGTAACTTTACTAAAACTAGACGACGAACTTAAGAGACTCCTTGACGCGCACGCTGATACTCCAGGCTTTACCCAAGTGGGTGGCGGCCAATGATGATCTGTGATCAGAACATGGTAATTAGAGTAATTGAGAACATGGCAGACTTGATTGCAGAAAAAAAAGACTTCCTGACGGAGCTTGATTCAAAGATTGGAGATGGGGATCATGGGATTAACATGAACCGAGGCTTTGTAGCAGTGCGGTCTAAATTGGGAGGGGTAAGAGAGCGATCAATCGGTTCAATCTTAAAAACAGTAGGTATGACTCTCGTTTCCACAGTGGGTGGCGCCTCCGGACCTTTATATGGAACCGCTTTTATGTATGCAGGTAATGAGGTCGGTGAAAAAAACGAGCTGTCTTTTGAAGATGTGGTTGCTTTATCTGAGGCGGCTTTGGCCGGGATAATTAAGAGAGGTAGGGCGGAAGTGGGAGATAAAACAATGGTTGATACAGTTTATCCAGTTGTGGAGTATCTTCGTTCTGTAAAACTACAGAGGACCGTTCTGACAAACCTGGCGAAGGGGGTTACAGAGACTGCGCGGAGAGGAATGCATTCTACAAAAGCGCTAATGGCAAGAAAAGGACGGGCCAGTTTTTTAAAGGAGCGGAGTATCGGTCATCTTGATCCGGGAGCTGTTTCATCCTACTTTCTGACTTGCGCTGTAACCGATGAAGCCCCTGAGCTGTAGTCATGGTCGGAGTAGTTATTGTTTCTCACAGCGCTAAAGTTGCAGAGGGAACTAAAGAAATTGCCGAACAAATGGTAGGAGGCGAACTTCAGATTATTGCCTGCGGCGGGGATCAAAAAGGGGGAATCGGTACGGATCCGGATCGAATAAGAGCGGCCATTAGTATGGCGGATCAGGGTGAAGGGGTCGTGGTCTTAGCAGATCTGGGTAGCGCTGTGTTGAGCGTCGGTTTGATCTTGGATTCTCTACCAGCGAAGCAAAAACAGAGAGTACAGATGGCGGATGCGCCCTTGGTGGAAGGTACAGTGATCGCCGCGGTTGAGTCGGCATTAGGAAAAAATCTAAGGCAAGTTCTGGCCGGAGCCAGAGAGGCCAAATTTTTGGAGAAGACAGAAGATGTATGATTGTAATTTTGCAAAAAGAAGGGTTACTCTTTGTGGAAAATGATTTTCCTCAGTATAGTTAGGTATAACCTTCGGTGAATCCGAAGGTTTTTTAAATATAAAAAAACTTGTTACTATATGTAGCAAGGGTATCGGTAATTTCAAGGAAAGTGGGTTCGGACTGGGAAAAATAGAACCTTTTGGAAAAGAGATGCTAATTGAAAGCATACGAGAAAAAAAACGGAAGGAGTCTTACTACCTGACAGTGGTGGGCTTTAGCAAAAATCCTCAGGAAAACAGGGACACTGTGGCTGCTTATGATAAATAAAAAAAGTATGGCCCTGGATCATGAAGAGGGTTGAGGGTAGTTTTAATGAATTACCAAATTATCTGTTTCCAAAGACTCCAAGTTTTGTTATAATATGCGCTATATATTACTGACATACCGGAATCAACTAAACTATTGGGGGTCATGCTCATGGTTGGAATAGGGACCGTTGTTAACGCCTTGTCAATTATTGTTGGCGCACTCGTAGGCATAATAATTAAAACCGGATTGCCGAAGAGATTAAAAGAAATTATTATGCAAGCCATCGGGTTGTCCGTAATCATCATCGGACTCTCCGGAACCTTGCAAGGGATTTATTACGTAGAACACCAGGGAAAGCTAGGTAGTGAACATATTATGCTATTGATTTTCAGTTTGATCATCGGTGGGGTCTGGGGAGAAATCATAAATATTGAAGAGAAACTGGAGAAAATGGGTGGGTGGTTCCAAAATAGGTTGTCCCAAAAGGAAGGAAACTTCGCCCAAGGTTTTATCACTGCCAGTCTAATGTATTGTGTCGGCGCTATGGCGATTGTAGGAGCTTTAGAAGACGGATTGGCTGGCGATCCCAGTATACTCTTTTCCAAGTCAATTCTGGACGGGGTGACCGCGGTAATCTTTGCCGCTAGTATGGGCCCGGGAGTGGCCTTATCGGCTTTGCCTGTTCTGGTCTATCAGGGAGGAATTACCCTTTTGTCCGGAGCGATAAAGCCCTTGCTCACAGAGATTGTCATCAGTCAGACCTCATTGGTGGGTAGTGTCTTGATTATGGCTATTGGTCTAAATCTGCTGGAGTTAAAAAGAATACGTGTGGGAAATCTGCTACCCGCAGTGTTTATCCCTTTGTTTTATTATGTAATTAAGTTGGTATTTTAGTTTTTACGCCTCTGAATGAAGTCGAATGCATGCATGAATATGGGTAGATATCGGAGATGATAAATCTTATAGCAGTATTGGATTTAACGGAGGAGTGGCTTTGGCGATTTTCGATTATTTTCTAGCTTTGGTTTTCAGCTATCTTTTCCTGGGTATTTTATTTCTTTTATTGAAACGTCCACTAATTAATAGAATTATTGATAAAATTGTTAAGCGGATAATGGTTGACCCTTATCCGGAAAACCTACTAGAGATGCATAATGTGTTTTCCAAGGTTAGCCCGGAAAATGTATTTGAAACTGATATTCGGGGGACCAGTGGCGCACCGTTGAAAAGGCCCTTTGGTTCCCCGAGGCGTTTATCGCCATGGGACAAATTATTATTAAATCCGGTTTATTTAACCAGAGAACCCTTGGCGGAGCAGGAGGTTGATACCAAGATCAGGATTGGAAAAAACTCCTCAAAACCTTTGGATCTTGACTTACCGATCATACTGGGGGGAATGGCCTATGGGATTGGGGTCTCTAAAAAAACCAGAATTGCCTTGGCAGAAGCTACTACCAGGCTTAATACTGCGACTAATGCCGGAGTCGGTCCGCTGTTGCCAGAGGAAAGACGGGCTGCCAAAAATCTTATTCTCCAGTATCATCGGGGTGATTGGGGGAACGAAGCCGAAATTCTGAAACAGGCTGATATGGTCGAAATTCAACTGGGATACGGGGCGCTAGGTTCGGCTGCGGTTACGGTGTTGCCCGAGGAGATTAGCGCCGGTTTTCGGGCTTTTATGGGGCTTGAGGAAGGGGAAGAGCTGAAGTTTAAGGCGCAGGCGCCGGAGGTAAGAAACGGGACAGACCTGGCTACCTTGGTACGGAAATTGAAAAAAATTACCCAGGGAGTACCGGTAGGAATCAAGATCGGCGCCACCCATCTGCTCGAGGAGGAACTGACCTTGATCGCCAGGGCAAATCCGGATTTTATTTCCATAGACGGCGCAGAGGCCGGGATAAATTTCAGTCCCGGGATCCTCGCGGATGATCTGGGTCTACCAACTCTTCCGGCTCTTTGCCGTACAGTGGAATTTTTAAAACGAGAAGGATTGAGGGATAGTATATCTTTAATCATCTCTGGGGGGTTATACACTCCCGGGCATTTTTTAAAGGCTCTCGCCTTAGGTGCGGATGTTGTCGCTGTAGGCACGGTTGTCCTTCTGGCTTTAGCTCATACCCAATTGACGAAGGTGATGCCATGGGAGCCTCCGACAAATTTGGTATATGAGATTGGGCCGGCCAAGAATAAACTCTCTGTGGAGGTGGGGGCAAAAAGCGTAACGAATTATTTGCAGAGTTGTCATAAAGAGTTGAAACTAGCAATGGGCAGTTTGGGAAGGGGATCCTTGGCAGAGTTATCCGTAGCCGATCTATGCGCCTTGACCCCAGAGGTCGCTTTGATGACCGGCGCGGAGCTGGGTATTTATTCACCAGACAAAAAACCCCTCTCTGTAGAAAACATTACATGATTGTACAATAATTAGGCGATCACCCGCTGACACGAAAAGCCCCCCATACTGAGCTCTATCAAAACTGGGGCAACTAGTACAAGAAGTCAAAAGAAGCCCCGTACGGGGCTTCTTTAAGACTAAAAATTATTAATGCAAATTAATAATTTTTAGTCAAGGAATCCATTCTTCTCCAAAAACTCTTTTGCCACTCGGTCCGCGGGGATCTCATTCGCGTCCACCTCATAGTTTAGAGCCTGCATAATCTCATTATCCAGGTGACTAATGAGAGGATTCAAAACCTCAGCAATTTCCGGATACTCCTCGAGCACCTCTTTGCGTACGGTTACGGACAGGCTATAGACAGGGAAGAATTGTTTGTCGTCTTCTAGGACACCCAGGTTAAACTTTTTCAGTTTACCATCGGTGGCAAAGACCATTGCCACATCAACTTGATCCCGGTCAACAGCTTCAAAAGTTAGACCAATATCCATCATTTTAACCTGGTTGCGTTCGACCTCCATCTCGTAGACTTTAGCCATTTCCCAGAAGCCGTCGGCCCGTTCATAAAATTCTTGGTCCGTGCCGAAGATTAATTCTCCGGGATGAGCTTTGGTATAGGCCGCCAGATCGGAAAGGGAGGAACCGATCTCCGCCATGCGGTCTTTCTTAATGGCTAGGGCATAGGTGTTATTCACTGCGCCTCGGTCCAACCAGACAATATCGTTCTTTTCCAGGTCTTCCTTTTTAACCCGGTTATAGAGTTCTTCCGGGTCATTAACTACGATATCGCTATGGTCTAAATAGACAGCCCAGGCGGTACCGGTGTATTCAGGATACAGATCAGTCTGGCCGGTTTTCAATCCGTCTCGTGTAACGGAACTGCCTGTACCGAACCGTTCATTCACCTGAAAACCAGCATCCTGAAGCATGAGGGAGATCATATTGCCAAGGACGTATTGTTCGGTGAAGTCTTTTGCCCCG
>Ga0079223_10003082_pt1 | contig 10484 bp, 5 predicted proteins | sample Stecom2011_FD_75072 | JGI IMG/M metagenome (GOLD analysis project Ga0079223, IMG submission 75072) | Agricultural soil microbial communities from Utah to study Nitrogen management - Steer compost 2011 | ecosystem: Environmental > Terrestrial > Soil > Agricultural land | place: USA: Utah...
CCGAGCACGACACAATGGAACGGTAAAAACAAGCCCGTAGTGCAACGGAGCTTTGTATAGACTTGTTTTTATATTTTTTGAGCAGGGAGGTGGTGATGACTGAAGACCTTATTTCCTGTTCCATTCAAACGTCAGAGGGAACCAATTTATGCGAAGCTAAGAACCAAAAAATCGGAAGTTGTTTGTTCGGAGGGTAAGTGTTAGTATTATGGGATAAACCACAAGTTTTGAAACTTGCGGCAGCTGTGATCTGGAACGAAGAATTTTGCCTTAAGGAGTAAACTTGAAATTGAAAGGATTACACCACGCCCCGTGGATATTTCGGTTAGGTTAATAACCAATACGTATAGCTTTTTGTGGTTCGACAGGCTCACCATAAAAACTGTTTTGCACAGGAACAAACTATTGCAAAGCGACCTTGGAATGCTCTTGTAATAGTGATGTTTCCGTAGCAAAAACATGAGGGAACTTGCAGGACTATACAGATTAGGTTTATGAAAATCATTGCAATTATTAATTTAAAATGTTGGAAAAAACGAATAAGAAGCTTGCTTAATTATGATGGCTATACGATTCATTCAGTAAAAGGATATAAATTAGACCCTTTATCATGAGAATATTTTTATTTTTACCTTTCGAGATGATTAAACCACTTTATTTTACACTCCCATGAAAAAAGATAAATTAGACCTTAGGACACCAGACTTGGTAAATCAAAATATAGAAAAAATAGCAGCTTTATTCCCTAACTGCGTTACAGAAACTGCAGAAGGCAAAGCAATTGATTTCGACCTACTAAAACAAGAGCTAAATCACGAAGTAGTAGAAGGAGCAAAAGAACGCTACCGACTAGAATGGCCAGGTAAAAAAGAAGCGATTGTAACTGCCAATTTACCTACCACCAAAACATTAAGACCAGTACGTGAAGATTCTGTAGATTTTGATATTACAGAAAATATATACATAGAAGGCGATAACCTAGAAGTACTCAAAATTTTACAAGAAAGCTATTTAGGTAAAATTAATATGATATACATAGACCCTCCTTACAATACAGGTAAGGATTTTGTATACAAAGACAATTTTACCCAAGACAGCGCAGACTATAAAGAAGAAACCGACCAAACAGATGAGTACGGTAACCGTTTAGTAGCCAACCCTGAAACTGCAGGGCGTTACCACAGCGATTGGCTCTCTATGATGTACCCACGCCTTAAATTAGCACGTAATTTATTAACTGATGATGGCGTTATTTTTATGTCTATTGATGATAATGAAGTGCATAATTTACATAAAATTGGAGATGAGATTTTCGGGGAGAGTAATTTTATTGAGATTTTTTCTTGGGCTAAAACTGAGACACCAGCAAATTTGTCTAAAAAAAGTAAAAAAGTAGTAGAATACATATTATGTTACCAAAAATCTAAGAATGATTCAAAGTTTACTGGTTTAAAAAAAACGTCTCAAAGCTCTAACGGCCTTCTAAATCAAACAAATAGCATAGGGACGTTGATATTTCCTGAGAATGTAGTTGTAACAAATATCCCTAATGGTATAATAACAAAAGGTGTTTATGGCACTGATAGTTATGAAGTCGAGCTTCTAGAGGACACAATTGTTAGTGAAGGATATTTTATTAAGCCTGTTATATTAAAAGCGAAATTTAAGTGGTCACAGAACTATTTGGATAAAGAGATTTTAAACGGAACAATAATAAAAATACCTACAATAAGGCTTAGTCCTTCTTATCAAAAGTTAGAATATGATGCGGAAGTTCCCCCTAACCTGATTAATACAAAAGTAAATGTTGGCACAAATGAAAATGCTGGTGTGCATTTAACCTCTTTGATGGGGCAAAAAGTTTTTGATTTTCCTAAACCTGTTTCTTTACTAAAATATTTAATAAAGTTTAATGATGGTAACGGTATTTATTTAGATTTCTTCTCAGGTAGTGCACCACTTGCAGAAGCTATTATGGAATTAAATTCAGAAGAGGATGTTTTTACAAAGAGAAAATACATTTGCGTGCAAATACCTGAAAATATTGAATTAATGGCTGGTGATAATCAAGAACAAAAGAAGGTAAAACAAAATGCAATTTCTCTCTTAAATGATTTAAATAAGCCTAATAAAATTACAGAAATTGGTAAAGAACGTATTAGAAGAGCTGCATCTAAAATAAGAGCTGCAACTAAAGCAGAGATAGATTACGGTTTTAAAGTCTTTAAAGTAGATAGTAGTAATATGCAAGATGTATATTATAAACCACAAGAGTATAATCAGGGTCAATTAGATGTTTTCGCAGATAACATAAAAGAGGATAGAACTTCTGAAGATTTACTTATACAAATCCTATTAAATTGGGGGTTACCACTAACCTTAACGACAGAAAGGTTAACTATTCAAGGTAAAGAAGTATTTAAAGTAGATGCTAATTATCTAATGGCGTGTTTTGCAAATGGCGTAGATGAAGCTTTTGCTAAAGAAATAGCAACTTACGAACCGTTACGTATTGTATTTAAAGACAGCGGTTTTAAAGATGATACTGCTAAAGAAAATGTAAAGCAATTACTAAAGCAGTTAAGCCCCAGCACAGAAATGAAAGTAATTTAAACCTTATTTATGATTTTAGATGTGAATTTTGATTATGTAGCAAATAAAGCTGAGAAAAAAGCTAGAGAAATGGTCGAAAATGGTCTGTATTCAAGATTTAATTTATCAGTAAATACCCGTATTGAAAAGGCAAAGTTGGGTTGTATGGGGGAATTAGCTTTTGAAAAGTATCTTATTGATAAAGGTATTAACTATGAATTAGACAAAACCGATTTTTCTAGAACTAATTCAGATCAATTTGATTTCTTAATAAAGGAAAAAAAAATTGATATTAAAGTTGCTAAAAAGTCAACAGAAAATAGCCCCAATGACAATTGGACTTATGGTTATCCAGAGGAACAGAATCCTCTGTCAAAAGATGTAGTGATTGTTGGATGGGTCGATTTTATTAGAAAAGAGATTGGGTTTTACGGTTGGATAAGTGGTAAAAGGATAAGTGAATATAAAGTTGTTTCAGAAAATTCATTTGTGGGTTATAAATATCTTACGCCTAATCACGAATTTCCTTGGGGCGCAATGAATAAAAATATTGATGAGTTATTTAGTAGAATGAAATGAAGATACAATTTAAAGAACAACAATTTCAAGTAGATGCTGTAAATGCAATTATCGACTGCTTTCAAGGTCAAGAAAAAGGTGGTGGTCACTTTACATTAGAGCGTAGTAAAGAGTTGATGCAGAAAGTAAAACAGGCAGCTGCAGGTGTCAATACCTTACAATTTACAGAAGAAGTAGATGAAAACATTGGATATAGAAATAAGTTGCTAAAAATTACAGACAGCCAATTATTACAAAACATACAAAAGGTACAGCAACAAAATGATATTAGAGAAAGTGAAGTTTTAGAAAAACCAGCAGCACAAAAAAAAGGCATCAACCTAACGATAGAAATGGAAACAGGTACAGGTAAAACCTATACCTACATTCGTACTATGTATGAGTTACACGAGCAATATGGTTGGTCTAAATTTATCATTATTGTTCCGAGTGTAGCAATTAGAGAAGGAGTTTATAAATCCTTTGAAGTAACACAAACACACTTTCAAGAAAAGTATGGGCATAAAATAAATCCATTTATTTATAATTCTTCCAAGCCTACAGATATAGAGAGTTTTGCGTCAGACAGTCGCATTAGTGTTATGATTATTAACACCCAAGCATTTAATGCAAGAGGTAAAGATGCAAGACGTATTTATGCAGAAATAGATAGTTTCCAATCTAGACGCCCAATAGATATAATTGCACAAACCAATCCTATACTTATCATAGACGAACCACAATCTGTGGATGGCGTTAAAACCTTGGCTAGTATGCAAGATTTTAATCCTTTGTTTACAATACGTTATTCTGCTACTCATAAAGAGGAGTATAACAAAGTCTATCGTTTAGATGCGTTAGATGCCTATGGCAAAAAGTTAGTGAAAAAAATACACGTTAAGGGTATTAATCTTAAAGGCTCTACAGGTACTACAGGCTATGTGTATTTAGAACAAATTGCTATTAAAGCAGGTAAACCACCAGTAGCTATTGTTGAATACGAAAAAAGACAAGGTACAGGTGTAAAACGTAAAAGAGAACGGTTAGAAGAAGGTGCAAATCTATTTGAGTTATCAGGCGAAATGCCACAATACAAAAATTGCTTAATTACAGATATTAATGGTGCTTCTAATACAATATCAGTAAATGGTATTACGCTACAAGCTGGTGATGCCGTGGGCGATTTAGACGAAAAGGCGTTTAGACGTATTCAAATTAGAGAAACCATTTTATCGCATTTACAAAAGGAAAAAGAATTATATAATAAAGATATAAAAGTACTATCCTTATTTTTTATAGATACCGTAGATAAGTACCGTAAATATGATGAAAATGGAGAGCAAGTTTTAGGGGAATATGCACAGATTTTTGAAGAGGAATACAGCAAATTAAAAAACGATTTTCTTGATTTATTTCAACAAGAATATAACGATTATTTAAAAGATACAGATCCAGGTACGGCTCGTAAAGCCTATTTTCCAAGTGCCTATGCAGAGTTTTTAGATAGAGATAAAGCTGATGAAATTCACAATGGATATTTCTCAATAGATAAAAAGAAAAAGTTTATAGATCCAAGTGTAAAACGTGGTAAAGAAGATTCAGATGATATTTCTGCATACGATTTAATAATGAAAGATAAGGAACGCTTGTTGAGTATGGAAGAGCCAACACGTTTTATCTTTTCCCATTCAGCTTTAAAAGAAGGTTGGGACAACCCTAATGTATTTCAAATATGTGCCTTAAAACATTCCGAAGCTACGATCAGAAGAAGACAAGAAGTGGGGCGTGGTATGCGCCTTGCAGTAAATAAAATTGGAGTACGCCAAGATTATGAAACCGTAGGCGATGCAGTACATAGCATTAATAAATTGACAATTATTGCTTCTGAGAGTTATGAGGATTTTGCAAAAGGCTTACAATCTGAAATTGCAGCAACATTAAAAGACAGACCACAAAAAGCAGAAGTAGAGTTTTTTATGGGCAAAGTAGTTACAGATGAAATGGGTGTAGAAATGCGTATAGATAAAGATATTGCTAAGAAGCTGAATAAGATATTATACAAAAATGATATTATTAATGAAGATGATAAAATTACAGAAGAAGGTAAAATTGCAATTGAACAAAACACAGTAGCTTTACCTGAAAATTTAGAGCCCTTTAGAGCATCAATTACCAAATTATTAAAATCAGTTTATACTGGTGAAATGATGAAGCCAGAAAATGATAGAGATAAAATATCGGTAACATTAAATAAAAATTTCCATAAAAAAGAATTTCAAGAATTATGGAAACGTATCAATATTAAAACGATTTACGAAGTAAAATTTGATACTGAAAAACTAATAAATGATAGTGTTATTAGGCTGAATGCAGATTTATACATTTCAGATAGGGTTTACGAAATTAAAACAGGATTTCTTAAAGATAGTAGTAAAGAAGAATTACAAAGTAAAGAAGGATTTAAAAAAACCAATAGAGAATCTAAAAAGTTAGATGCAGACCTATATACAGATACGGTATATGATATAGTGGGTGAAATTGTTAACGTCACCAACTTAACACGAAGAAGTATTGTAGCTATTTTAAAGAAAATAAGTCCACAGAAATTCGCCTTATTGCGTAAAAATCCTGAAGAATTTATAGCAAAGTCTGGAGGTTTAATAAATGAGGTAAAAGCAAGTTTAATTTTAAACAATATTACCTTTCATAAAACCGAAGATCGTTTCGATTCTAAAACGGTATTTACCAATGAAATAACAGTAGATAGAAAATCAGAAGAAGTTAAAAAGCATATCTACGATTATATTGTATCAGATTCTAATATTGAAAAAGAATTTGCTGCAGCATTAAGTACAAGTACAGAGGTTTCTGTATTTGCTAAATTACCTAAAGATTTTTACATAACAATTCCAACAGGGCGTTATAGTCCAGATTGGGCAATAGTTTTTGAAAAAGAAAAAGTACGTGAAATTTACTTTGTGGCAGAAACAAAAGGTTCAGACAAACAACAAGATTTAAGAGGAATTGAAGCTTTAAAAATACATTGCGCAGAAGAACATTTTAAAGAAATAGGAAATGGCGAAGTGCTTTTTAGTAAAGTAAGTACTTATGAAAAAATGTTAGATATGGTTACCTTAAAATAAGATGAATTAAATGAAGTTAATAGATAATGTAAATAACCGTTTAAACGATGAGTTAAAAGCAGAAATAAAAAAAGGCAGTAAAATGGCTATAGCTGCTTCTTCATTTTCTATCTATGCATTTGAGGCTTTAAAAAATGAGTTAAAAGGCATCGAAGAGCTTAAATTTATTTTTACATCCCCTACATTTTTAAAGGAAAAGCTGAATAAAGAATCTAGAGAGTTTTACATACCACATATTTTTAACGAAGCCGATTTATGCGGTGGTGAATTTGAATTACGCTTAAAAAGCGAATTAAATCAGAGAGCAATAGCTAAAGAATGTTCGCAATGGGTACAAGACAAAGTAACCTTCAAGTCTAATAAAAACGCTAATACACCTTTAAATGGTTTAATACATATAGATAATACAGATATTGGTGCAGCATTCTCTAATATTAACGGTTTTACAACTTCAGATTTAGGTGTAAGTCATAAAAAAGGGTTCCCAACACTAATTCAGAAAGTAGATTTCCCACAAAGCAATGCCTATTTAGATTGGTTTAATCAGATATGGGAGAACGAAGAAAACTTACAAGATGTAACTAATTTTGTACAAGAGTATTTTGAGAATGCATACAAGGAAAATAGTCCAGAGTTTATTTACTTCATAACGCTCTATAATATTTTCAACGACTTTTTGGATGATATAGCAATGGAGAATTTGCCTAATGACGATATTGGGTTTAAAGACACCCACGTTTGGTCAATGCTGTATAATTTTCAGAAGGATGCTGTTATAGGTGCTATTAATAAATTAGAAAAATACAACGGTTGTATCATTGCAGATAGTGTAGGGCTAGGTAAAACCTTTTCTGCTTTAGGTGTAATTAAATATTACGAAAAACGAAATAAAGATGTTCTAGTATTGTGTCCTAAAAAACTAGAGGCAAATTGGAACACATATCGTCAAAATGATAAAGACAATATTTTATCAAAAGATAGATTTAGATATGACGTATTATTTCACACAGATTTATCTCGTGAAAGAGGTATGAGTAATGGAAGAAAGTTAGAGAATGTTAATTGGGGTAATTATGGTTTAGTAGTAATTGATGAATCACATAACTTTAGAAATAATAATACATCCGTAGGTAAAGAAAACAGATACCAAAAACTATTACGTAAAATTGTACAAGAAGGCATTGAGACTAAAGTGTTAATGCTCTCTGCAACACCAGTAAACAATAGGTTCAACGATTTAAAAAATCAATTAGCATTAGCTTATGAAGGCGCTTCTGAAAAAATAGATGAAAAGTTAGATACGGAAAGAGGAGTTGATACTATTTTTAGAAGAGCGCAATTAGCGTTTAATAGCTGGTCTAAATTTGAAACAGAAAAGCGTACTACTGAAAAGTTATTAGAAATGTTAGATTTCGATTTCTTTGAAATTTTAGATAGTCTAACAATAGCACGTTCAAGAAAACATATTACAACGTATTATGATACATCAGATATTGGAGAGTTTCCGAAACGTAATAAACCAATTTCTATTCAAAGTGCTTTAACAAAAAACACCGGAACTAATTATGTAGAGATAGCAGAAAAGTTAACATTATTAAACCTTTCTGTTTATTCACCATTAAGTTATATACTACCAAGTAAAGTTCAATTGTATGCAGATTTATACGATAAAAAAGTAAAAGCAGGTTCAAGTACATTCGCTCAAATAGATAGAGAATCAAGTTTGAAAATTTTAATGCGTATGAATTTATTAAAACGTATTGAAAGTTCGGTATATGCTTTTAGATTAACAGTTCAGAACATTCTAGGTCAAATTAATAATGCTATAGAAGCAATTGAAAAAGGAGAAGAAAATACATTTTCAGGTTTACAAGCAAATGTAACTGACGATATGGATTGGGATGCAGATTGGGGTGATGAAGAAAATGTAATTGGTAAAAAAGTAAAAGTTCATATTGCGGATATGGATGGTAGAAAATGGAAAGAAGATTTAAGTGCTGATGTCGAAATATTAGAAGAGCTTTTATCAGAAATTTCTATGGTAAAAGATAGTCTAGATTATAAGTTAAATGATATAAAGAATCTTGTAAAAGAAAAAATTGAGAATCCTAAAAACCCAGACAACAAAAAGGTAATTATATTTACCGCTTTCGCTGATACTGCTAATTATTTATATGATAATTTAAAATCAGAATTTAAGACCCTTTATGGTTTAAACACAGCTTTAATAACTGGTAGTAAGCGTAAATGTACTACGAAAGAAATACCAACAGACTTAAACACACTGTTAACGTGTTTTTCGCCACGTTCTAAAAGCAAAGAGCAATTACATCCTGGTATAACAGAAACTATTGATATTTTAATTGCCACAGATTGTATTTCAGAAGGCCAAAACTTACAAGATTGTGATTTTTTAGTTAATTACGATATACATTGGAATCCTGTACGTATTATTCAACGTTTTGGTAGAATTGATAGAATAGGTTCTATAAATACAAATATCACTATGGTAAACTTTTGGCCAGATATTACTTTAGATAATTATATCAATCTAAAATCTAGAGTAGAAAACAGAATGTTGATCAGCAATATGGCTAGTACTGGTGATGATAATATTTTAAATACTGATGACAAAGATTTAGAATATAGAAAAATTCAATTAAAGAAATTGCAAGAAGAAGTGGTTGATTTAGAGGATTTAAGAGAAGGTGTTAGTATTACAGATTTAGGTTTAAATGACTTTAGAATTGACTTATCTAATTATATTAAAAAACATGGAGAGTTAAAAAATATTCCCGAAGGTTTACACGCTATTGCAGAAGCTAATGACTATTTTGAAAAAGGCGTAGTATATGTATTGAAAAATGTAAACACCTCTGTTAATATTGATAAAATGAATCGTTTGCATCCATATTACATGGTGTATATAAAAGACAATGGAGACATGAAATTTGGTCATATTGACGGTAAAAAGACCTTAGATGTTTTCAGAATGTTATGCAAAGACAAAAAAGAGCCTTTAGTGGAAGTTTGTAAATCTTTTGAAGAAGAAACAAGTGCATATAGAGATATGTCGAAATATTCTAACTTACTTAAAAAGAGCATTGGCTCTATAGTTGAAACAGAAGAGGAAAAAGAAGTATTAAGCTTATTTAAAGCAGGTGGTACAGCTTCAGGTAAAAGCCAAATTAAAGGAATAGAAGATTTTAAATTAATTTCATTTTTAATGATAAGATAAAATGAACTTTTTTCAATTACCAAATCAAGCTAAAAAAGATAAAAGCATTCCTAAAAATGCATTTTACGATTATGCTACATCAAAACAAAAACAACTGTTTGTTGATGTAGTAGATAAAATTAGATGGCAATATAAACTAGCCTCTGATACTATTAATTTAGAAGGCAATGAGGTACAAGAAATTCAAATATTTGAAATCAGTTTAAAACAAAGAAAGAATATTGAAACTGTTCTACCAATTATTGAAAAAGCTATTCCTTATCATATAATTTTTATAATATTATTTAAAGATGAGGTAATGTTATATACCTCACAAAAGCACGCACATCCAGTTAATGAAAATAATGCTGTAGTAGATTGGGTATTTAAAACAGATTGGTTTGATAGTGCATCAAGTAAATATAGCATAGTATTAAAGGAAAGTTTAGATAAAGTATTTAGTGATTTTTGTTTTCAAATTTCTAATAATTCTGAAACAAATTCTAAAAAGGATTTAAAAGAACTAATTGAAAAAGAACAAAAAATACAAGACCTAAATAACCAAATTGATAGATTAGAAGCTCAAATAAAGAGAACGAAACAGTTTAATAAAAAACAACCATTAAATAGTGAGATAAATACATTGAAACAAAGGTTATTCATGCTACTGAAAGATTAATAGTAATAGCATGTATACTAATAAATATATTTACTATGCTTGCTATTATTTAATTTATAATAGATGTTTAGCTACACCATATTCCTTATCAAAAGGTAATTGCAGCTTATCTAATAGTTCTGGAATTGCGATAGCCCAACTTACATAATAGAAAGCGAGGATTTGATAGCCAGTAAATGTTTTGTTGGGTATCTTGTTCAGCTTATATTTTAATTCTGGATTGTAACCTTGAGCGCCTTGCATTGCAATTTCTTGGGCTATTTCTTTTATTTTGCTTTTCTCAATGTTTTCGAAA
>Ga0079223_10003083_pt1 | contig 10478 bp, 11 predicted proteins | sample Stecom2011_FD_75072 | JGI IMG/M metagenome (GOLD analysis project Ga0079223, IMG submission 75072) | Agricultural soil microbial communities from Utah to study Nitrogen management - Steer compost 2011 | ecosystem: Environmental > Terrestrial > Soil > Agricultural land | place: USA: Utah...
GGCCGGTGCGATCGTGGAGGTGGCGAGCGACGGGCCGGGCTTCGTCGTCGACGAGCCGGCCGCCGAGCTGGGCCGGTCCCTGGTGCTGCCGCCTGACCTGGAGGCGCGGCGCGCGGAGCTCGAGACGGTGCTGCCGACGTTCGCCCTGCCGGGCGAGCCGCGGCCGCCGAAGCGGAACCTCGGCTGGACGCACCGGTTCGTGCCGGGCGCCGGGGCAGCCACGCTGCTCCTGCTGCACGGATCTGGCGGCGACGAGACCACGCTGCTGCCGCTAGCCCGCCAAGCTGCCTCCCATGCCCACCTCCTCTCGCTGCGCGGCCACCTCGACGACGGGGGCCGGCCCGGGTTCGTAGCGCGCTCCGCCGCCGGCGAGGCCGACCTGGCCGAGCTGGGCCTGGCCGCCGACGAGCTGGCCGCCTTCGCCCGCCAGGCCGCAGACCTCTACGAGCTGGTGGACGCGCCCGTGGTACTGGTCGGCCACGAGGGCGGCGCCGACCTGGCGCTGGCGAGCCTGGCGCGCCACCCGAACGCCTACGCCGCCGCGGCCCTGCTGCGCCCGGGCCTGGCGTTGACGGAGCCGCCGCGCGGTCGCCTCGATGGTAGGCGGGTGCTCCTGGTGCTCGGGCGCGACGACCCGGCGCTCGACCAGGGGGAGGCGGCCGCTGCCTACCTCGAGACGGCGGGAGCGGATGTCGAGGTCGTGAGGGTGCCGTTGGGTACGGTGCTGTGGGACCCCGACGTCGAGACGCTCCGCGCCTGGCTGCCGGGCGTCGTGTCCGGCGACGCCTGAGCCGGCGACGGGCGGGACGGGGTAGGGCCCTCGCGAGGACTCGCCCACGTGGACGCCGCGCCGCCAGGGCGGTTAGATGGAGCCATGGCGACGGCGACCACCAGGCCCACCGCGGACGGCTCGCTCGGCGTCCGGCCGCCCCTGCGCCGGGTGACGGTCGGCTTCATGGCCCTGTTCGTCGCGGCCCACGCCGTCTGGGCCGTGCTCGTGAACCTCGGCTTCAGGGCGCGCGTCCCCGGCCTGAACACGCTCAGCGCCAACCTGCTCGGACTCGCCCTGCTCGTCGCCGGCCTGCTGTTCGGCGTCGGCAGGCTGCGTCCGGCCGACGTCGGCCTGCGCGTACGCGACCTGCCCTCCGGGCTGCTGTTCACCCTTGCCTACTTCGTGGCCGTGCAGGCGGCCGTCCTCGTCTACGCCGCCGCCACCGGCGCTCGGGTCGTCAACGACTGGGCGGCCGTCGGCGCCGGCACCGCCGCGTACCTGTTGGCCGCCCAGCTCCTCGGCAACGCCCTGTACGAGGAGGTGGTGTTCCGCGGCTTCCTGCTGCCCCAGCTGTTCCTCGAGCTCAGGGGAGCGGGGACGGCGCTCGCGCTCGTGCTGGCCCCGGTCGTCTCCCAAGCGCTCTTCGCGGTGGCGCACGTGCCGAACCGGCTCTGGGTGACAGGCCTAGCGCCCGGCGAGCTGCCGGGAGCGCTCCTGCCCCTCTTCCTGATGGGCCTCTTCTTCGCCCTGCTCTACCTGCTGACGGACAACCTCTTCGCGGTGGTCGGCGTGCACGCGCTGAACAACGAGCAGATGCTCTCCCTGCTGGGTGCCGGCGGGCGCCTCGACGGCGCCAACGCCGTGATCGTCGCGGTGCTGGCGTTGGCGCTGGCCGTCGGCTGGCGCCTGTGGCGCGCCCGGGCCGGGGTCAGGGCCCGAGGGGGCTGGCCCTCGCCTGGCGCCAGCGCCGCCTGATCGCACGGACCTCGAACATGTGACCGGCCTCGTGCTCGACGAGGTGGTAGACCGCCCAGGCAGGCGTCATGGCGTAGTCCTCGCCCTTGGGCTCCCGCAGGCGGTGCCAGTCGTCGAGGGTCAGGCGGGCGAAGCGCTCGAACACGCTGCGCCGCACCGCGGCGAGACGGTCGAGGTGCTGCTCGAGGCTCTGGCCCTCCACGTGCACCAGCGTCCCGTCCGGCTCCCTGTCGTGCTCGTACGGGAACAGCGCCATGAGCTCGGGCGGGAACGGCTCGTCGTAGACGTCGAAGTAGCACCAGCCCAGCTCGACGCCCGCGATGTGGGTGAGGAGCGTGCCGATCGAGTTGTCGCGGCCGATGGGCCCGCGCCAGTCGAGCTCGTCCTGCTCGAGGTCCCGCAGAGCCCTCAACAGCCCGCGCCTGGCCTCCTCCATCGCCCACATCCAGAGGCCGACCTCGCGCTCGGGCACGTCGAGAGCCTCCATCGTGTACACGTGCGGACGGTCGCTCATCCCTCACCCTCCTCCGCCCACGGCGTCATCGCGGTCGCGTTGCCGGGTGCGGAGAGTGTAGCGGTCGACCGCTCCGGCCTAGGCCGAGTCGGTTCGGCGCCGTCGCGGGCCAGCCCCGCGCGTCCGCGTCGGCGCGTCGGGGGCGAGCCGGTGTCCTGTCGGCCGAAGCCCAGGACACGGCGGCTCCTACCGCGATGCTCAGGACGCCGGCTTGGGCCGGTCGCGCAGGATGGGCAGGAACCGCTCCCAGGGGCCCACGTCCTCGCGGTACCGCTTGGCCATCACGCGCGCCACCTGCGCCAGGTGGCCCAGGTCGTGGACCACCCAGGTCGAGAGGAGCTGCCGCAGCGTCACCTGACCGAACTCCGGGTGCACGGCCCGGGCGTCCAGGGCGCGCTCGTCGAGGCCCCAGGAGGCCACCTCGGCGAGGTTCCGGTGGCGCAGCGCCGCGAACTCGTCGAGGAGCTCCTCGAGCCGCTTCCCGGCATGCAGCCGCCGGTGGGCGTAGCGGTCGAAGGGAGGGAAGGCGGCCGACGGGTCGCCGGCGCGGATCACCCGAGCGCGTGGCAGCCAGTTGGTGCGCTCGGCCTCGAGCAGGTGGCCGACCACCTCGGCGGGGCTGAACGTGCCCTCGCCCTCGTCGGCGTCGAGCCAGGCGTCGTCGACGCCGGCGAGCAGCGCCCGCAGCGTGGGGGGCGTTCGGGCCAGTAGCTGGGAGGCCTGTCCGAGGTCGAAGCGCATGGTCACCTCCATGGTCACCTCCGTGCCGGGCGCAGGGCGCGGGTCGGCGGGTCGCATGCTCGCACGGCGTGCCCGCCAGCGTCGCGCGCCCGCGGGTCGGTCGTCACCCGACGTACGTCCGACCACGGGCCCCGCGTCGACAACGGTGCCCGCGCCTCCCGTGCCGGCACGCAGGCAGGATAGGGCTCGGGGCGTGGGGCCGGGGAGGGAGCCCGCGATCACGGCGACCGCCTCCTCGAGGCCGCGACGCGCGTCCGCTACAGTGGCCCCATCACACGACCGACGCTCACGGAGGACAGCATGGACCCGCGCTCGTTCCGCCGCACCGCCGCCGCCGTCGTCGCGCTGGCCGCGGTCGCCCTCGCCGCTGCCCAGCCTTCCCTGCCGCCACCGCCCGGCCGCCTCGTGGACGTCGGCGGACGTTCCCTCCACGTCTACTGCGTCGGCGAGGGCAGCCCGACGGTCGTCCTCGAGGCGGGCCTGGGCGACGGCTCGATCGGCTTCCGCTCGCTGCAGTCGCGCGTCGCCGGGTTCACGCGCGTCTGCGCGTACGACCGCGCCGGCTACGGCTGGTCCGACCCCGCCGACGACGGCCGCGACCTGGCCGCCGTCGTCGCCGACCTCGAGGCGCTCCTGTCGGGCGCCGGCGAGCCGGGACCCTACGTCCTGGCCGGCCACTCCTTCGGCGGCCTGGTGGCCGTCGCGTTCGCCCACGTCCGTCCGCAGGACGTCGCGGGCGTCGTGCTCATCGACTCCTCCCACCCCGAGCAGATGGCGGCGCTCGCCGCGGTGCCCGAGATCGTCGAGCTCCAGCGGGCCGAGATCGAGGGCCTGGCGGGCGTCGTCGACATGGCCGAGCAGGGCACGCTGACTCCCGACATCGTCCGCCCGAACGCGCCGCCCGACCTCAGGCCGGACCTGCAGGACGCATGGGCCCGGCTCTTCGTGCAGCCCAAGCAGCTGCGCGCCGCCGTGGCCGAGTTCGCCGCCATCGACGACAGCTTCACCCAGGCCGGCGCGGCCATGGACCTTGGCGACACCCCGGTCATCGTCCTGTCGCGCGGCCTCGGCCTCGACGCCCAGCTCCCGGCCGAGGCCCTCGCCCAGCTCGGCCTCACGCCCGAGGTGCTGGCCCGCTTCGACGCGACCTGGGACGACCTCCAGGCCGACCTCGTCACCGTGTCGACCGACGCGAAGCGCGTCGTCGCCGAGCGCGGCACCCACTACGTCTACCGGGACCAGCCGGCGCTGGTCGCGGCGGCGATCCGCGAGCTCGTCAGGGAGGCGCGCTAGCGCCGGACCCGACGCGACCCGTCACGACCCGGCGCGACAGCGGCGCGGCCACGGCGGCCGCACACTTTGGCATGTTCCGCGGACGCCGGACCCTCGCGATCCTGAACCCGACCAGCGGCGCCAGGCGCGGCGAGGACGTCGCCGCTGACCTCGAGGAGGCCCTCCTCGGGCACGGGGCGGTGGCGGCCGAGGTAAGGGTGACGGGCGGGCCGGACGACGCGCTCGACTGGGCGACGTCGGCGGCCGAAGGGGGCTTCGACCTCGTGGTGGCGGGCGGCGGCGACGGCACCGTGACGGCCGTCGCGCAGGGCGTCTTCCGCTCCGGCGCCGACACGCCCGTCGCCGTGCTGCCCCTCGGGACCGGCAACGGCCTGGCGCGCGTGCTCGGCATCCCCCTGGACCCGGACGGGGCCCTCGAGGCCCTCGCCTCCGGGAGGCCCGTCAAGCTCGACGTCATCGACGTCAGGTCGCACGGTCTGGTCTCGCTCCTCTTCTGTGGAGCCGGTCTCGACGCGAGGATCAACGAGGAGGCCGACCGGGAGGCGAAGGACCGGCTGGGGTTCCTCGCCTACGTGCTGGCGACCCTGAAGTCGGCGCGCGAGCTGAAGCGCCACGACCTCGTCGTCACCCTCGACGACCGCTCCGTGCGCCTGCGCGGCCACACCGTGATCGCGTTCAACGCCACCCGGGTCGCCGTCCTCGGCGTCGAGCTCGGTCCCGACTCCTACCCCCACGACGGCCGGATGGACGTCTCCGTGATCCGCTCGCGCGGCACGCTGGCCGTCCTGCGACGGGCGCTGAGGCTGCTCGGCCGCCACGAGAGCCGGTCCCAGATGACCCCGGCGACGCGCCTGCGCGTGGAGGCGACGCCGCCGCTGCCGGTGCAGGTCGACGGCGACCCTGTCGGCGAGACGCCGCTCGAGGCGGAGGTCGTCCCGGCCGCCGTCACGTTCGTAGCGCCGGCCGACTACGCGGGCGCGGCCGGGTCGGGCTAGGCGCGGGGCACGGGCCCCTCCCTGAGGCCGGGTATCATCGCGCTCACCGAGGGGCAACGGGAGGGAAGGATGAGCGACGCGCGCGCAGAGCACGACCGCCGCATCGACTACGTCGAGCTGGCAGTGACCGACGTGGAGGCAGCCAAGCGCTTCTACGGCGGCGTGTTCGGCTGGGAGTTCACCGACTACGGGCCCGACTACTGCGAGTTCCGCGACGGACGCCTGACGGGCGGCTTCACGACGGGCCTCGAGGTCGTCCCCGGCGGTCCGCTCGTGATCATGTACGCGACAGACCTCGAGGGCGTCGAGGCCGCGGTGCGGGAGGCCGGCGGCCGGGTGGTGGAGCCGATCTTCTCGTTCCCGGGCGGCAGGCGCTTCCACTTCGCCGACCCGAGCGGCAACGTGCTGGCCTTCTGGTCCGACAGGTAGGCGGCCCGCGAGCGAAGGCGACGACCCGACCGCTGTCCGGCGGGCCCGCCCCGAGCACGCCGCCAGGGCCCGTGACCGAGACCGTGCGGGCTCCGCTGGGTCGTGAGCTAGGTCCTGAGCCTGATGACCTCGCGGCGCGTGTGGTCGTCGATGTACTCGAACCACTCCGTCACCGTCAGCGGGCCGAGGTCGTTGTGCGGCACGACGGCGGCGGGGTCGGCGCCGGTCCTGGCCATCTCCCGGGCCAGCGCGATGCTCTCCTGACGGGCACGGGCGAACGCCTCCTGCAGGTCCTCGAGCGAGGCGCCCTCCGGCAGGCGGTAGGCGTGGTACGGCTCGAGCTCGGTGGGCGGGTCCCGCCATCGCCGTACCCGCGCCAGGCTCCAGCGCTCGATGCCCACCCAGTGGTTGATGGCCTCGCGGTTCGCGGGCGTGTCGCGCGCGGCGAGGATGCGTGGCAGCAACACGTCGCTCGAGGCCGCGAGCTGGTCGGCGAGCTGGTCGAGGGTCTTCCCCCTGGCCCTCCGCCTCACCCGCGGCCGCAGCAAGGCCCCGATCAGGCGCTGCACGAGCCGCACGTCGACCGCTACTCTAGGTCACCCTGACCGCGGCGCGCCGTGCGCGAGCGCGCCGACGGCCCCCAGCGGGAGGTCCCAGTGAAGACCGTTTACTACACGGCGACGAGCCTCGACGGCTTCATCGCGACCGAGGAGCACTCCCTCGACTGGCTCATGCAGTTCGGCGACGAGGACCCCGGCTACCCGCGGTTCATCGAGCGCATCGGCGCCGTGGCGATGGGCAAGTCCACGTACCTCTGGCTCCTCAACAACCACCGCGCGACCAAGGGCGACGCCCCGTTCGAGTGGTCCTACTCGCAGCCCTCGTGGGTGTTCAGCTCGACGGAGCTCGAGCGGCCCGTGAACGGTGACGTGAGGTTCGTCAAGGGCGACGTCCGGCCGGTGCACGCCGAGATGGTCGCCGCCGCTGCCGGCAAGGACGTGTGGCTCGTCGGCGGCGGGGACCTGGTCGGCCAGTTCCACGACCAGGGCCTGCTCGACGAGGTCATCGCCACGGTCGCGCCCGTGACCCTGGGGTCGGGGAAGCCGCTGCTGCCCCGCCGCATCACCACGCCGCCGATGGAGCTGGTCAGCGCCGAGAAGGTGGGCCCGTTCGCCCAGCTCACGTTCCGCGTGCCGCCCCGGGCGATGCCGAACTAGCGCACTTCGGCGCCTCTGGGCAGAAGCCGCCGTCCCCCGCAGGTGTGCCCGCGGGGGACGGCCCGTTCCATGAGCGCCGGTGCCGGCCGGGCTGCGTGCGTCTCTTACGTGCGAAGCATCTGGAGTTCAGCCCGGTCCCGGCGCGGCGATCAGCGAACGCATGCGTATGGGCGCGGTGCCGAGCGCTAGGTCGTGCCGGGCTCGGCGCCGAGAGCCGGCTCAGCGCCGGCGCGCTCCGGTCTCAGCGCAGGCGCACGCCTGGACGCGCCTCGCGGAAGAGGTCGAGCTCGCGGCGGGGCCAGGGCTCGCCGGGCCTGTGGAAGGAGAACTCGGGTCCTCCCAGCCCGGGCCTGACGCGCAGCGCGGCCACGCCGCCGGACACGCCCTCGGGCAGGACCAAGCGGCCGGACATGCCCTCGGGCAGGACCAGGCGCACCGCGGCGAACGGGCTACGCAGCAGCCCCGTGACGGCGGAGGCCGCCTCCGGGTACTGCTCGACGAAGGCGTCCATGTCCTCCCGCAACGCTTCGCGCCGGCGCTCCAGCTCCACGCGCCGCTCGGCGATCGCCGACTCCGCGACCTGGCGCGCCACCGCGGGAGAGTCGCCGGCCTCCAGGGCGGCTACGAGCGCCTCGAGCCGCTCGACCTCGAGCTCCTGCTCCGCCAGCTTGAGCTCCTCCTGGCGGTCGATCAGCTCCTCTGCCTGCGCCCTGGCCTCGGCCGGCACCCCGGCGAGCAGCTCCAGCCGCCGCGCTCGCGCCTGCAGCTCGGCGAGCCTGGCGCCCAGGTCGGCGCCTTGACCTGCGGACTGGGCGAACGCGACCGCGCCTGTCAGGGTCAGCGCCAAGACGAGCGCCGCCAACGTACTTCGCTTCCTCACGGTGTTCCTCCCTCGGCCGCTGCGTCGTGTTCCCGACCGGGTCCGCGGCGCAGGCCCGGTCGGGGGCGGGCGCGCGCCGCCCGCCGGTCGGCACGAGCGTCGCCCCCGACCGTGGAGACGCGGGGGAGCGAGCGTGCAGTTCCTGTGCAGGACCCGGTCCGACTCCCGCCGGACGTTCCCGTCACGACCGCTGGGCCGCCGCCTACCCGGACGCTCACCGGCTGCACGGTTCCTGCACGGTCCGCGCTTAAGCTCGTCGGTATGGAAGGGGTGAGGTCGGCGCGGGTGCTGATCGTCGAGGACGAGGCCGGCATCTCGCGCACGCTCGACGCCTACCTGCGCCGCGAGGGCTACGTCACCGACATCGCCGCCGACGGGCCCCAGACCATGACGCTCTATCGCGCCGCGCGGCCGGACCTCGTGCTCCTCGACGTGATGCTGCCGGGCTTCGACGGCTTCGAGGTGCTCAGGCGCATCCGCAGGGACGGCTCCGTCCCGGTGATCCTCCTCACCGCCAGGGGCGACGAGGTCGACAGGCTCGTCGGGCTCGAGCTCGGCGCGGACGACTACGTCGTCAAGCCCTTCTCCTTCCGCGAGGTCGTGGCCCGCGTGAAGGCGGTGCTGAGGCGCACGAGCGGCGTGGCCGACGAGCCCAAGCCGTACGTCGTCGGGCGCCTGCGCGTCGACCCGGGCCAGGGCACGGCCGCCTACGCGGGCGAGGAGCTGCGTCTCACCGCGACCGAGTTCCGGCTGCTCGCGGCGCTCGCCGCCGCGCCGGGCAGGCTATTCAGCCGCGCCGAGCTCATCGAGCGCGCCCTGCCCGAGAGCGACATCGTCGAGCGGACCCTCGACTCCCACCTCAAGAACCTGCGGCGCAAGCTGAGCCTCGCCGGAGCCCCCGAGCTGATCGCCACAGTGCGCGGCATGGGCTTCCGCCTCGAGGAGCGGGCCGCGGTGGAGGCGATGCGGTGAGGCGCCTGGGCGTCCGGCTGACGCTGGCCTTCGTGGGCGTCACGCTCGTGACGATCACGCTCCTCCTCGTGCCGCAGCTGAGGGGCATCGCGCGCGAGAACGTGGCCCTGCCGCCCGAGGAGCGCCCGACGCTGACGCCGGCGACCGTGGGCCGCGCGCTGCTCACGGGCCGCTCGGCGTTCGCTTACTCGGGCGTCGTCGCGACCCTGCGCGGCTTCGAGGTGCAGGTCGACGGCCGGACGGTGATGGTGTACGCGCCCGACCGCGCCCCCAGGGACGCCTGGATCGCGGCCGTGCCCGGCGGACCGGCCCTGCGCGAGTTCCCCGGCAGCCAGCTGGAGGCCGTGCGCCTGGCCGAGCTGCTGGCGGCGCGCCAGGCAGGCGGCGCGGCGGACCCGCCCGCGGCCGCTCCCGAGGCGAGCGGCGCCGGCGACACGGTCAGCCGCAGCACCCTCCTGGCCTACGTGCGGGCCTCGCTCGAGCGCCGCGCGGTGGCCCTCGTGGGCTCGGCGCTCCTCGCCCTGTCTCTCGCGGTCGTGCTGGCCCTGGTGCTGGCACGCCTCATTGCTAGGCCCATCGAGAGCGTCTCCGAGGCGGCCGGCAGGATCGCCGCCGGGGACCTCTCGGCCCGCATCCCGGTGAAGCCCCGCGGCAGCCGCGGGTCGGAGACGGAGCGTCTCGCGGCGAGCTTCAACGCGATGGCCGACAGCCTCCAGTCCCTCGAGGAGAGCCGCCGCGCGATGGTCGCCGACATCGCCCACGAGCTGCGCACGCCCCTCACCGTGATGCGCGGGCGGCTCGAGGCCATGGAGGACGGCGTCGTCGAGCTCGACATCGAGGAGGTCCGGGACCTGCACGCGCAGGTCCTGCTGCTCACGCGCCTGGTGGAGGACCTCAGGACGCTCTCCCTCGCGGACGCCGGCAGGCTGTCGCTGCGGGTCGACGAGGTCGACCTGGCGGACCTGGCGCGCCTGGCCGCGGCGGGGTACCGCGTGCAGGCGGAGGCCAAGGACGTGCGCCTCGACGTGGCGGCCCCGGCCACGGCGGTCGTCAGGGCCGACCGCGAGCGCATGATGCAGGTGATCGGGAACCTGCTCGACAACGCCCTGAGGCACACGCCGACCGGGGGCCGGGTGATCCTCAGCGTCACGCCGGGTCCGCGGACGGTCGCCCTCGAGGTGCGCGACACCGGGTCCGGCATCCCGCCGGGACACGAGCGCCGCATCTTCGAGCGCTTCGTGCGCACCGACGACGCCCGCTCACGCGGCACCGGCGGCAGCGGCATCGGGCTCGCGATCGTCAAGGCCCTCGTGGAGCTGCACCGCGGCGCGGTCCGCGCGGCCAACGCGCCGGACGGCGGTGCCGTGTTCCGCGTGGAGCTGCCGGCCTGACCCGGCTCCGACCTCCGCTCGGACCGCGCCCGCACCGGCCTCCCGGCTAGGCGAGCCTCACGTCGGCCACGGCAGCTCCACCCCGTCGAGCCGCCCCGCGATCGCCCGGCGGTAACGCTCCACCGAGCGCCGCACGGCGTCCTTGGCGCCGGCCTGGATGGTCGTGCCCCACCAGCCGCCGTGGATGCGGTCGAAGGCGTACGGCTCGACCGCTGCCCCTATCCTCTCGACCTCGCGCACGGGCAGCGGGATCTGGTTCGGGTACGAGTAGAGGAACGCCACGTGCCTGCGGTCGGGTA
>Ga0079223_10003087_pt1 | contig 10472 bp, 6 predicted proteins | sample Stecom2011_FD_75072 | JGI IMG/M metagenome (GOLD analysis project Ga0079223, IMG submission 75072) | Agricultural soil microbial communities from Utah to study Nitrogen management - Steer compost 2011 | ecosystem: Environmental > Terrestrial > Soil > Agricultural land | place: USA: Utah...
AATAAATGAGCCTGTAAGATTGTTGTCTGAAACAAACTGACGATAATCACCTGCCGATAACACGCCCAAAGTGTTAGCAACCTGATCTATAGTTAAAGTTGCGCTAAAATTCACTCTCCCAGCAGCATCTTTGCCCGATTTTGTAGTAATAATAATAACACCATTTGAACCACGTGAACCGTAAATCGCTGTCGATGCTGCATCTTTCAACACATCAAAAGTTGCAATATCCTGTGACGAAACAGTGGTAGGATCAACTCCTGGAACACCATCAATTACGTAAAGTGGCTGAGTGTTAGACTGAAATCCTGAAGCTCCACGAATATTTACAGAAAAACCTGCATTGGGGTCACCACCTTGTTTAGAAATGGTTACACCTGAAGCCTTTCCTTGTAAAGACTGAATAGGATCTGTTAGAGAGCCCTTATTAAGATCTTCCGCCTTAACTTGGGTAACAGCCCCAGTTCGATCAGATCTTCGCTGAACGCCATAACCAATTACAACAACCTCATCCAGACCAATCATGTCTGAAACCATGGCTATATTAATAGTTGTTGCATCACCAACAACAACCTCTTGGTTGGCATACCCAATAAAAGAGAATACTAATACATCTCCCTTTTGAGCTACCAATGAATAAGACCCGTCTGGAGTAGTGATGGTTCCTTGCTGGGTCTCTTTAACAACAACTGTTACACCTGGCAGACCCATTCTGTCGGCCTGGTCGATTACTTTTCCTGTCACAGTTACCTCTTGGGCATATGCTCCAAAAGAGACCATAAACCCCAACAGAAGTAACAGGATTCTTTGTCCGTTTAACATTTTTTTCATGAATACGTGTTTAAGTTTAATGAAATAAAATTCGATCTTTTTATAAGAAGACTCCGTTGAGTAGCTCTTCTTACCTTATTCTGTAACCAATGATCAAAACAGTATCTGATAATTTCCTCTTTTTAATATAATCTGACACCATTTACTTCACATGACAAAAATAAGGGAAAAAATCGTTATTTAAACATTTATTAACCCTCGTACTCAAGTTTTTACAATATTTTTTTCGCAAACGTTTGCGGTTACGTTTGCGGTTACGTTTGCATAAATCCCACATGTTGTACAACATGTTTTCCTTAAGCAAAGAAACGAAAAAACAAATACAACAATCGCTTATTATCAACACATTAAACTAACAACACGCAATTAGCACACACATAAAGAACAATAATGGAGTCTATTTATTATGAAAAAACTTAACATTCGCATTATTTCACTATTTTTAGCATTTACAATTTCTAATGCAGCTTCGCAACTTCCGCAACTACTCATGCAGTAGTTAATAAGTTGTAATTTAATGAAAGGTCTTGAAGCAGCTTATATGAAGAGGAAAAATAAATAGGTAACATACACTTAAGGTTCCATAAGTAGTATTATAAAAACCAGTACCATGAAATCATCTCCAATTACAATTAAAGACATTGCAAAAATATTAGGAGTTTCTCCTTCCACCGTTTCAAGAGCTCTTAAAGATCATCCAGACATTAGCGAAGGAACTCGAAATATGGTAAAAACCTTTGCCCAAAAGGTAAATTATCGCCCCAATGCACTGGCCTTGAGCTTGCGTAGTCAAAAAACCAAAACGCTGGGATTGATAATTCCAGAGATTGTTCATCACTTTTTTTCATCTGTAATTAGCGGTATGGAAGATTTAGCATATGGCGAAGGATATCATATCATGGTTTGCCAGTCTGCTGAGAACTTTCATCGAGAAGTAATAAACACCCAAGCACTTTTGGACTTAAGAGTAGATGGTTTATTGGTTTCAGTAAGTAAAACCACCAAAAATTTTGATCATCTTAAAAACGCCATGCAAGATGGAACGCCTATCGTTTTTTTCGACAGAGTAAGTGATCAGGTTGAAACCGATAAAATCGTTATTGATGATTTTGAAGGAGCACGTATGGCAACCACGCATCTAATAGAAACAGGTGCACAAAAAATATTGCACCTCTCCGCCCCCCTTCATCTACTAATAGGCAAGAATAGGTACGAGGGGTATTGTATGGCTTTAAGAGATCATAACATAGAAGTAGAAGAGAAATTGGTCTTGAAGTGTGATACACGTGAGAATGTTCTTAGCTTGCAAAAACACATTCTTGCACTTGCACCTGAGATTGATGGAGTATTTGCCGTTAACGACAGTACTGCAATAGCTGCAATGCAAGTACTTCAAGCGAATGGCTTCCAAATCCCTAAAGATATTGGAGTAGTTGGTTTTGGGGATGGCCCAAATGCCACAATTTCTTCCCCAACCTTAACGACTGTTGAGCAGAAAGGGTATGAAATGGGACGAGAAGCAGTCAGACTCCTAATTCAAAGATTGGCCAATCCAGGAGTAAAAATAGGGTATCAAACAAAAGTGATCGCCCCTTTTCTTATAAAAAGAAATTCAACTAAATAATATTTCAAACGTTTGCATTAAGACAGTTTTATAAATCTCCTTTTTTCAAGAAAGAAAAAAACACCTCTCGCAATCGTTTGCAAAATAGCAAAATTTAAAAATCACCTTTGCAACGGAAAATAAAATTTTTCAAAAAAGCAATATCTAAAAAGCTTTATCCTATTTTTGTAGTTGTAACCATATCAAAACTACTGGCATTTCCCTCTTCTATTTATGCACAGCTCTCTTGAGAGCTTTGTCTGCATTTAGTAATTCTATCACCACTTACTTCATTATTTATCTCATAACATGTAGTACTAAGTTGTAGAAAAGCAATAAATCATTTTTTGTTACTTTTATATGACTTAAAGAGTTTGTTATATAAAACGTACATCGAGAAGATCAATTTTACTAAAAATATCAACCTGACATAACCGCAATTTATTTAGTAAGGAATACTTCATCGCAAATGCGACAAAAAAAGAAAAATGAAGAAACTACCATCATTATCGGTTGGCCAAATCTGGAATATGAGTATCGGATTTTTGGGTATTCAGTTTGGTTTTGCATTGCAAAATGCAAACGCCAGCCGCATTTTACAAAATTTTGGTGCAGATCTGGAGCACCTCTCCTGGTTTTGGTTGGCAGCCCCCATTACAGGAATGATTGTGCAACCCATCGTGGGTCACTACAGTGACAAAACTTGGAATCGACTAGGAAGAAGGCGTCCCTACTTCCTTTTTGGAGCCATCTTTACCGCCATTGCCTTAATATTCATGCCCAATTCAGGGTCATTGGCAGCTTTTATCCCACCAATGTTTGTTGGGGCTGGTATGCTGATGATCATGGATGCATCTATAAATGTTTCGATGGAGCCATTTAGAGCCTTGGTTGCTGATATGCTCCCAGATGAGCAACGCACCAAAGGGTTTTCTATTCAAACTACTTTAATAGGAATAGGGGCCGTTGCAGGTTCGTGGCTCACCTACGTTTTAGCAGAATGGATGGGCGTTTCAAAGGTGGCTGCTGAAGGACAAGTTCCCGCAAATGTAATTGTTTCATTTTACATAGGGGCAGCTGTTTTACTAGCCGCAATCATATGGACCGTGGTAACTACCAAAGAGTATTCTCCAAAACAGCTCAAAGAGTTTGGAATAGAAACCGAAGAGCCAAAAACTGACAAGAAAATATCAGGAATAGCACAAATATTCAAAGACTTTGCGGCCATGCCTAAAACCATGAAACAGTTAGGATTGGTTCAGTTTTTCTCTTGGTTAGCGCTCTTTGGAATGTGGGTTTTTACAACTCCTGCAATAGCTCAACATGTTTACAACTTACCTATTTCAGATACTTCATCAGAAATGTACAACAATGCGGCCAATTGGGTAGGCATACTTTTCGGGGTTTATAATGGTGTTGCTGCCATTTTTGCATTTGCCCTACCTTATTTAGCTAAGAAAATAAGTAGAAAAGGTACACATGCACTATCATTAACAATTGGAGCTTTTGGATTAATTTCCATCTATTTCATCAAAGATCCTTCTATGCTTATTTTATCAATGATTGCTATTGGTATTGCATGGGCCAGCATTTTATCTATGCCTTATGCTATGCTTGCGGGCTCTTTGCCAGCTGCAAAAATGGGCATCTATATGGGGCTTTTTAATTTTTTCATCACCATGCCTCAAATTATAAATGGAATCTTTGGTGGACCAATTATCAAACGAGTTTTTGAATCACAAGCCATATATGCATTAATCATTGCAGGCGTCAGCCTACTAATTGCTGCTCTTTCGGTAGTATTTGTGGAAGACAAGCAAAGTTCACTTGCACAATAACTTTTTTTGTTGGGCAGCTGAACGTTAAGTAAAAAAAAAACATAGGAGGTTCATATAAAAATCACCTCCATCCATTTAAAACAGTAATCAAATGATAAAAGCATGTTTGTTCGATCTTGACGGAGTGATCGTTGATACAGCCAAATTTCATTATATAGCCTGGAAGGAACTGGCCAATGAGATGGGCTTTGATTTTACACTACAAGACAATGAACGCTTAAAAGGCATTAGCCGAATGGCCTCCTTAAATATCCTTTTAGAGATTGGAAATATCACAAAAACGGACGAAGAGAAAATGGAGTTGGCAGAACGGAAAAACGAAAACTACCTGTCGCTAATAACAAAAATGGGACCTGAAGAGATACTCCCAGGTGCAGCAGAGTTTTTAAGAGAATGTAGAGCGAATAATATTAAAACTGCGTTGGGTTCAGCAAGTAAAAACGCAATGACCATTCTAAAGCGTTTGGAGCTTACCGAACTTTTTGATGCCATCATCGATGGTACAAACACAACCATGGCCAAACCTCATCCAGAGGTATTCTTAAAAGGTGCAGAAGCATTAAATATTCCTCCAAGCCAATGTGTGGTCTTTGAAGATGCTGAAGCAGGCGTTGAAGCTGCATTAGCAGCAGAGATGAAGTGTGTGGGAATTGGTTCGCCCCAAAATTTAGGAAATGCTCATTTAGTTATTGATGGACTACATCAAATGAATGTCAGCTTATTGTCTAATTTATAAAACGGAAGTTAAATGAGAAAATATATAAAATCTGATGAGTGGAAGATTATTGAAGAGGGATTTGATCCAGCATTTCAAAAGGCTTCTGAAAGTATTTTTAGCCTAGGCAATGGCGGTATGGGGCAGCGTGCCAATTTCGAGGAGAAATACTCTGGCCCAACTTTACAAGGAAACTACATAGCTGGCGTTTACTACCCCGATAAAACTCGCGTAGGGTGGTGGAAAAATGGCTATCCAGAGTATTTTGCAAAAGTTTTAAATGCACCCAACTGGGTGGGTGTAAATATAGAGGTGGAAGGTGAACAATTGGATCTATTCACTTGTAAAACCAGTGATTTTGTGCGCACTCTTGATATGAGAAATGGAGTTCTATCACGCAGTTTCGTGGCTACCCTCAATAATAAAAAACAGATACGAGTTGAAACACAACGTTTTTTAAGTATGGCTGAAAATGAATGTGCGTGCATTAAATATGCCGTAACTCCATTAAACTTTAGTGGGCACATTACTTTTGAAGCATATATAGATGGAGACGTAGAAAACGAAGATTCCAACTACGATGAGAAGTTTTGGAATATAATAAATGCAGACAGCTCCGAAAATAGTGCAAGCTTATTGTCACAAACTAAAAAGCTTGACTTTAGAGTAGCCTTTGCTCAACAATGCACCATAAGCTCAGATAAGGCAAAGATATCCTCTTCGCACAATAACGTGCGAGTTAGCAACACCATCGATGTTCTAACTCAAAAAGATGAAACTGTTGTTTTCGAAAAATTTGTAGGCATCACAAGTTCTTTAAATCATAAACCCGATGATTTAATTAAAATGGCGCATGAAAGAGCATTGCAAGCAAAAAACAAGGGTTTCGACAAAATGTTACAATCCCATACCGCAAAGTGGGATGCTATTTGGGAATACAGTGATATCAAGATAACAGGAGATATTGAAGCACAACAAGGTATCCGCTACAATATCTTTCAACTAAACCAGACCTACACTGGAGAGGACGAGCGACTAAACATCGGACCCAAAGGGTTTACAGGCGAGAAATATGGTGGAACCACCTATTGGGATACGGAAGCATATTGTATTCCATTCTATTTGGCCACAGCCCCTCCACATGTAACACGCAATCTTTTAATTTATCGATACAAGCACCTTCAAAAAGCGATTGAAAATGCTGAGAAACTTGGCTTCACTGGTGGCGCAGCACTCTATCCCATGGTAACCATGAATGGAGAAGAGTGTCACAATGAATGGGAAATTACATTTCAAGAGATACACCGAAATGGAGCCATCGCTTTTGCCATATACAACTACATACGCCATACGGGCGATGAAAAGTATCTGGAAGAGTATGGTCTGGAAGTTCTCGTAGCCATTGCTCGATTTTGGGCTCAGCGCATTACCTGGTCAGCGCACATAAACAAGTACGTAATGTTGGGCGTAACTGGTCCAAATGAGTATGACAATAACATTGACAACAACTGGTACACCAATAAAATTGCGGTGTGGTGCCTCAATTACACCATGCAATCACTAAAAAAAGTAGAGAGATCCAACCCATCAAGGTACAATGAGCTTATTAAAAAGATGCATTTGGAAGTGGCTCAGGAAACCAAAGAGTGGAGTGAAATAACAAAAAACATGTATTTTCCTTTTAATGAAGATCTGGATATTTTCATGCAACAAGATGGGTACATGAACAAAGAGCAAGTTATGGCTGCAGACCTACCCAAAGAGATACGCCCCATCAACCAACATTGGTCATGGGATAGAATTCTTCGCTCTTGCTTTATAAAACAAGCCGACACCTTACAAGGAGTATATCTGTTTGAAGAGGAGTTTGATACAGATACAATTCGTCGAAACTTTGAGTTTTATGAACCACGAACTGTTCATGAATCGTCCTTGTCACCCTGCGTACACAGCATTTTAGCTGCGCGCATTGGCAATCCTGAAAAGGCGTATGAAATGTATCTTCGCACCAGTCGCTTAGATTTAGACGATTACAACAACGAAGTACATGAAGGTTTGCATATTACCAGTATGGCAGGAACCTGGATGGCCATTGTAGAAGGCTTTGGAGGAAAACGAATTAAAAACGAACAACTCCATCTTAATCCAACCATCCCTCAAGAATGGGAAAGCTACGACTTTAAGATCACATTTAGAGGAAGGCATTTAGAAGTTGATATCAATCATGAAAGAATAGAAATCATTTCACATACGGACAAGGATGCAGAACTTTTTATTTATGATAAACCAATAAAGATTAAGTCCTTAGACACTGCAACCATTCCATTAAATCAAAATTATTATGTGTAAAATATTTATTGAGAAAAGAATGAGTTTATGGATGGTTCTTCTGTTCACTATCCTGCTTCCATTGCAAACCATAGCAGCAAATATAGATAGAATAGAACCTTCATCCTGGTGGATCGGTTTTGACAACCCTGAAGTTCAGCTCATGGTGTACGGCAACAGCATTGCCACGCTCCGACCTGAAATTAATTATCAAGGAGTGGAAATTCTTGAAGTAATTTCCACTGATAACCCCAACTATCTATTTATCGATGTGCGAATAGATGCAGCAACCAAGCCTGGAAAAGTTCAGATCATATTTAAGAATGGCAAGAAAATTCAAGCCTCCACCAATTGGGAGCTGCAAGCAAGAGATGAGAACTCTGCCAATCGACAGGGCTTTGATTCTTCGGATGCCATCTATTTGATTATGCCCGACAGGTTTGCAAACGGCAATCCCAACAACGATGATATAAAAGGGATGAAAGAGGTTTCCAATAGAGAAGAACCATACGGTCGTCATGGAGGCGATATTTTAGGAATAAAACAAAACCTCGATTTCATTTCTGACATGGGATTTACCGCAATATGGATCAACCCAGTCTTAGAAAATGATCAACCTCACTCCTCTTATCATGGATATGCCATAACCGATTATTATAAAATCGATCCAAGGTTTGGAAACAATCAAGAATTTAAGGAGTTTGTGAGTGAAGCCAATCAAAAAGGTATTAAGATCATAATGGATATGGTATTCAATCATTGCGGAAGTGAACATTGGTGGATGAATGATTTACCTGCAAAAGAGTGGATCAATCAATATCCTGAGTTTACAAGATCCAACTATCGTCTTAGCACAGTCTCTGACCCTTATGCTTCCAAGGCTGATTTAGATTTAACTACCCGCGGTTGGTTCGACACCACCATGCCCGATATGAATTTAAAGAACAAGTTAGTACTCAATTATTTTATTCAAAACAGCATTTGGTGGATAGAGTACTCTGGACTACAAGGTATACGGATGGACACCTATCCATATCCCGACAAAGATGCCATGGCCATTTGGATGCAACGAATCAACAAAGAGTATCCCAACTTTAAAGTTGTCGGCGAATCCTGGATCGGACAACCTTCTAAACTGGCTTACTGGCAAAAAGATTTTCCAAATACCGATGGATACAATTCACATCTAAAAAGCTTAATGGACTTCCCAGTAGCTGAAGCAGTGGGAAAAGCTTTTAATGAAAAAGAAGGATGGAGCGAAGGTCTTATGCGTCTTTACGATGTTTTGGCTGATGATCACCTCTATCGATACCCTTTCGAGATGGTGGTTTTTGCAGAAAATCACGATATGGGTCGAATGGCTCATTTCTTAGGCGACGATCTAAAGAAAATGAAAATGGCCACCACTTTTCTGGCAACAGTTCGTGGCATCCCACAATGGTACTACGGAAGCGAAATATTAATGAGTGGAGATGGTGGAGCAGGTCATGCAAACATTCGTGAAGATTTTCCTGGAGGATGGCCAGGTGATCCAATTAATGCTTTTACATCGCAAGGAAGAACCGACGATCAAAATGAGATGATCGACCATCTTACAAAAGTATTTAACTACAGAAAGAACTCCTCGGTACTGCATCATGGCAAAACCTTGCATTTTATACCTGAAGAGAACATTTATGTTTACTTCAGATATACCAACAACGAAGCTGTTATGGTAGTTCTGAATAACAACGAAGGAGATCCTAAAAGCGTCGATCTATCCAGATTCTCCGAAATACTAAACTCCTATAGTAGTGGGAAAGAGATCCTGTCGAATGAGCAGGTTTCCATCCAAGGTAAAATGCTACTACCTGCAAAATCAGGGAAAATAATTGAATTAAAATAAGTCCACTCCTACTCCTCATAACTTTTTTGAAAAGAGATGATGCGGAGTTTTTTATACACAACTCACATAACAAATTAAACCATGTTAAAACAATTATTTAGCTCTATTTTATTGGCATCCATTTTCTTTTCATGCCAAACAGCTAGCAAACCATCTGTAGAACCAAAGAATGTGAGCAAAACACCTGTTTCTGAATGGTCTAAGGATGCTGTGATTTATGAAGTCAACACTCGTCAATATACAGAAGCAGGCACTTTTGAAGCCTTTGAAGCGCACCTACCCCGCTTAAAAGAGTTAGGAGTGGACATCCTTTGGTTCATGCCCATCTATCCCATTGGCGAAAAAAACAGAAAAGGTACTTTAGGTAGCTATTACTCTATACGAGATTATCAGGCAGTAAATCCAGAGTTCGGAACCATGGAGGACTTCAAGTCTTTGGTGCAGAAAGCACATGAACTGGATATGAAAGTAATTTTAGATTGGGTAGCAAACCATACCTCTTGGGATCATGAGTGGATTACCACGCATCCAGAATGGTACACCAAAGACTCTATTGGAAACATGATTGCCCCTTTTGACTGGACCGACGTAGCTCAATTAGATTACACGCAAGAAGGAGTGCGAACTGCCATGAAGAGTGCATTAAACTTTTGGGTAAATGAAACGGACATTGATGGCTATCGTTGTGATGTAGCAGGGATGGTTCCTGTTGACTTTTGGGAGTCTGCAGCAGAAGAACTCAACGCCATCAAGCCCATTTTTATGTTGGCAGAAGATGAAGCAGAAACCGACCTGTTGCTCAAAGCTTTTAACGCCAACTATGGATGGGAGTTCCACCATATTATGAATGATATTGCTAAAGACGACAAAACCGCTGTTGATGCTACGGAATACTTGCAAAACATAACCAACAAATATCCAAAAGGAGCCTATCCCATGCAATTCACCTCCAACCACGACGAAAATAGTTGGAATGGAACTACCCATGAAAGAATGGGAGATGCTGCAAACACTTTTGCTGCGCTAACTTTTGTTGTGGAAGGAATGCCACTTATATACAACGGTCAAGAAGCAGGTCTAAATAAGCGTTTGGAGTTTTTTGAAAAAGACTTTATTGATTGGAGTGACCTGTCAGCCTCTCAACTTTACAGCCAGCTCATAAAACTTAAAAAAGAGAATAAGGCGCTTTGGAATGGAACTGAAGGAGGAAATACTCTTTTCATCGAAACCAATGAACCTGAAAAAGTTGTCGCTTTTAAAAGAGAAAAAGAG
>Ga0079223_10003089_pt1 | contig 10471 bp, 10 predicted proteins | sample Stecom2011_FD_75072 | JGI IMG/M metagenome (GOLD analysis project Ga0079223, IMG submission 75072) | Agricultural soil microbial communities from Utah to study Nitrogen management - Steer compost 2011 | ecosystem: Environmental > Terrestrial > Soil > Agricultural land | place: USA: Utah...
GAGGTGCTGGAAAACAGCCGCGACGCCCGTGGCCGGAAGCTGACCGTGCACCGCATGCCGATTCCCGGACCGCTGTATGCGACCGTCGAGGAATGCGCCGGCATCGACCAGGCGGCCGGCAGCCAGCCGCGCGACCCGTCAATCCGCCTGGCCGGTTCCTATGTGAATTTCCTGATCGTCAACGGCGGCATCATCGCCCCGTCCTTCGACGATCCGAACGACGCCGATGCCGAACAGGTCCTCAGGCGCCTGTTCCCCCAGCACCAGGTGGTGATGGTGCCCGGCCGCGAGATCCTGCTCGGCGGCGGCAACATCCACTGCATCACCCAGCAGCAGCCGGCGCCGCAGCAGCGGGCGGGCTGACGGAAAAGGGGCGGCTCACACAGCGGGCCGCCACTTGTCGAATCTCGGGCGGTCAACTGGCCGCCCGGGTCGAGCGGCTCTGAGGACGCCTACATCCGCCCTTCCAGCCAGACGTCGCGCACCCAGTGCCACACGGACTCCCAGGTTTCCGCGTCCAGCTCGCCGGTCTCCTCGCGCCACAGGAACACCTCGCCCTCCGGGTCCACGGCGTAGTAGTCACGCCCGTCCTGGCACAGGGGCACCAGGTAGCGGGGCAGACCGGCGTCCCAGGCGTTGGCCGCCACTTCCGGCAGGTAGGTGTGGGAATGCGGGTCGCTGGCGGTCACCGGCTCCAGGTGGCCGTACACCACATCGCTGGCCTTGAGCAGGAATTCCCGCAGCTCGTAGGGCAGGTGGATGAGGATCTGCTCCTGGATTTCCACCAGCGTATCCTCATCCGGCAGTTCCAGCGGCACCGGCACAGGCTCGTTGAGTTCGCGCAACAGGTCGAGGACGTCTTCCATCGCAGGGCTCCGGGGGAAATGCGCGCTTTATAGCGCACGGCGCGCAAAGGAAAAACCCGGGACAAAGCCCGGGTCGTTCCTACTGCTGCCCAATCGGTCAGGCGTTCTGGCGGATGCCGGCCAGCAGCCAGGGCTTGTTCTCGCCCTGCTCGCGTTCCATGCGCCAGCTTTCGCTGAAGGCTTCGCCCTGATCAAAGCGCGAGGTCTTGCTCACGCCGCTGAAGGTCAGGGTGGCCACGGTCATGTCCGGGTTGTCGTCCACACCATCGAGCACCACGTTCAGGTTGTCGATGTAAGTGGACTGGAAACCGTCACCCAGGGCCTGGCGTTCGCGAGTCAGGAACTCCAGCACCTGCGGGGTCACGAATTCGGCGATCTTGTCCATTTCCGCCGCGTCCCAGTGCTGCTGCAGATCCAGGAAGTGGGTGCGGGCCTGCTCCAGGAAGCGCTGCTCGTTGAACCAGGCGGGCGCATTGATGACCGGCGCCGCGCCGGCGGTGCCGTCGATGGACTGACCGAAGATATTGGTCGCGCCGCCCTGAACGGAGGCCTCACGGTGCATCACCGGCGGCGCGCCCGCAGTGGCGTACTGCGGCATGGCCTTGCGGCGGCGGGCGGCGATCAGCTTGAAGATCACGAAGGCGATCAGGCCGAAGATCAGCAGATCCATCAGCTGCAGGCCCTCGAAGCCGTCACCCATGAACATGGCGGCCAGCAGGCCACCGGCGGCAATGCCGGCCAGCGGGCCGAGCCAACGGGAAGCGCCGCTGGCGGCGGGCGCGGTGGCACCCGGGCGGGCGGCCGGTGCCTGGGCCTGGTTCTGCTGGGGAGCGGCCTGGCGGGTCTGATGGGCGGGAGCCGAGCCGAAGCTCTTCTTGCCGCCGAAGCGTGCGGCATCGGCGTCAAGGGTAAAGGTCAGGCCGAGACAGAAGGCCAGGGCAATGCTGAGGAAACGCTGCATCCGGGATGATCCCCATGGTTTGATGGATTCACGCGCGTCATCTTGCCCAGTGACCGGAGTGAATACCAGCGCAGAATGTTTCCGACTTTTGCCTGAGGCTAGTGGAGCAGATAGCGCAGCGGCGCCGTGGCGATGCGCCGGCGCAGGTAGGAGCGCATGGCCGCCGGATCCTTGTGGGGATGGCGCAGCCAGTGGCAGAAGGTGCGCAGGAACAGGCCGCTGAGCAGGCATTCCTGGCCGATGCGGTTGAACCACACGCCGCGCAGCCGCGCTCCAGCCCGCCACCATTGCACCACCCGGCTGAGGCTGTGCAGGCCGCCAAGCTGCAGGTGCAGATGTCCGGGCTCCAGCTTGTAGAGCAGCATCTGCCCCAGCAGCGCGCGGTGCTTGTCCAGGGCCTGCAGCCAGGCCGCCATCAGCTCCTCCAGGCGCTCGGCGGGCAGCATGCCCGCCAGGTCATCATCCCGGGCGCGGGCCAGCATGGCCTGTTCGGCCCGGGCAAACCAGGCATCCACCATGGCATCCTTGTCGGGATAGTGGCGGGCGATGGCATCCAGGCCGATGCCCAGGGCATCGGCCACCTCATACAGCTGCAGACGTTCCCAGCCCCGGGTTTCGGCCAGCGAGAGGGCGGTGTCGAGAATCAGCGCGGCGCTCGTGTCGGACATGGCGATCACCTCGCCGGCAAGTATGGCCGGCCCGCGACGGCCGGCGGCCCAGCGCGACGGGTGGCGGACCTGCGTGTCACGAAGATCTGTGCCGATATCCACGCCATGCGGAGCCGGTCGCGCCGGCCGCCCCCGCGCAGCGTTCAGGTACCGGTGCTGGCGCCGCGCCACCAGGACTGGCTGGCCAGGGCGTCCTGGATCTTCTGCTCCTGACGCGCCAATTCACGGTTCCATTCCTCGGCCTTGGTGTCGATGAACTGTTCCAGGGCCTTCTCGCTGCGCATCGCGCGCAGCAGGTCGTCCTGCAGGCGCTGCAGGTGCTCCTCGGCGGTGGCCAGCTCGCGGCGCTGCAGGTCGATCATCTTGTACAGGTTGGTCTTGTACTGCTGCTGGTTGAGGCGGTGCAGGCCGGTTTCCGTGCCGCCCACGTACTCGCTCAGCCGGTTCAGACCGCTGATGTTGTTGCGGTAGCGCTGGCACAGGTTGCGCTGGTATTGCACGCGACCGAGCATCTGGCGCACCCGCATCTGGCGAATGGCGGCCAGCTTGCCGAGGGTGTCCAGCTGATCCTTCATCAGCGGCTACCCAGCAACTGCTGCAGCGTCTGCACGCTGAACGCCAGGTCGGCGTCCTGGCCGGTTTCCTGGCGCAGGAAGCGCTCGATGGCCGGCGCCAGCTGCACGGCGCGGTCGGTCTTGGGGTCGGCACCCGGCGTGTAGCCACCCAGCGGGATCAGCTCGCGGATCTTCTCGTAGGTGCTGTACAGCTCCTTGAGCTGGCGCGCGGCGTTGCGGTGCTCCGGCGCGGTGACCTGGCTCATGCAGCGGCTCACCGAAGCGCCGATGTCGATGGCCGGGTAATGGCCGACCTCGGCCAGCTTGCGCGACAGCACGATGTGACCGTCGAGGATGGCCCGGGCGCAGTCGACGATCGGGTCCTGATGGTCGTCGCCCTCGGCCAGCACCGTGTAGATGGCGCTCAAGCTGCCGCTGCCGCCGGCCCCGTTGCCGGCGCTTTCCACCAGCTCCGGGAGCATGCCGAACACCGACGGCGGATAGCCCTTGGTGGCCGGCGGCTCGCCCAGCGCCAGGGCGATCTCGCGCTGAGCCATGGCGTAGCGGGTCAGGGAATCCATCAGCAGCAGCACGTCCTGGCCGCGATCGCGGAAATAGGCGGCGATGCTGTGGCACAGGTCGGCAGCCTTCAGGCGCATCAGCGGCGACTCGTTGGCCGGCGCGACCACCACCACCGCCTTCTGCAGCCCTTCCGGCCCCAGGGAGTGGAAGATGAATTCCTGCACTTCGCGGCCGCGCTCGCCGATCAGGCCGACCACCACCACATCGGCCTTGGTCTGCCGGGTGATCATGCCCAGCAGCACGCTCTTGCCCACGCCGCTGCCGGCGAACAGGCCGACGCGCTGGCCCTTGCCCAGGGTGAGGGCCGCGTTGATGGCGCGCACACCCACATCCAGCGGCTCCTCCACCGGGCGGCGGCGCAACGGGTTGACCGGCGGCGGCAGCGGCGGCAGCGGATCCTCGCCGCCCAGGCGCCCCTGTTCGTCCAGCGGTTCACCGAGGCCGTTGACCACCCGCCCCAGCCAGGACTCGTCGATGCGCAGGCGCGCTTCCTCGCGGACCGGGAAGATGCGCGCGCCGGTGGCCAGGCCCAGCGGCTTCTTGAACGGCATCAGGTAGGTGATTTCGCGGTTGAAACCCACCACCTGGGCTTCCAGCAGGCTGCCGTCGGTCTGTTCCACGTAGCAGCGCTGACCGGTCGGCTGGTGACAGCCAAGCCCTTCCAGGATCAGCCCGGAAACCCGTACCAAGCGCCCGGCGACCTTGGCCAGCTGGACGCTGTCGAGGGATTTCAGGGCCTCGTCGAGGGCGTCACTGTCCAGCAACATGGCCGATCAGCCCTCGACCCGCAGGTGCTCGGCCAGCGTTTCCATGCAGGCGTCCAGACGCTGCTGGCAGCCGATGTCGGCTTCCGCCTCGGAGGTCACCACACGGCATTCGCCGTGGGCCAGGCGCTCGTCGGGCACCAGCTTCCAGCGCCGCGCGCGTTCCGGGTCGATGTCGCGAATGCGCGCGCATTCCTCGGGGTTGAGATGGATCTGCACCTCTTCCTGATCGCCCGGCAGGGTGTTCAGCACCTCCTCGGCGAGGGTCAGCAGCTGCGCCGGGTTGAGCGTCAGCTCGACGCGGATCACCTGCTTGGCCACCTTGGCGACCATTTCCAGCAGCTGCTCGCGGCGGCCGCGCTCGTACTCGCTCACCGCCGCGCGGAAGGACTCCATCATGCGATCCAGCGGCGCGCAGGCCTGCTCGAACTGCTGCCGGCCCTGCAGGCGGCCTTCCTCCAGGCCCTTGGCGCGCCCTTCCTCCAGGCCGCGCTGATAGCCTTCGGAACGGCCCACCGCCAGACCTTCCTCGCGGCCTTCCTGGAAGCCGCGTTCCTGGCCTTCCTGATAGCCTTCGGCCAGGGCGCGCTGCAGCGCCGCCGGATCGAAATCCTCCTGGCCTTCACCGCCAACCACGCTGCGATGGCGGGGCGGGAAGCGGTAGACGCGCCAGCCTCGGGTGTCGCCTCGAATCACTCGTACCGTCATGGGCCTGCCTGTCACTCGACCGTCTGTTCACGGAACAGCTGAATCTGGATTTCGCCATCGGCCGCCATCTCGCGAACGATGGCCATGATGTCCTTGCGTACCTGCTCGACGCGGCTGACCGGCACCGGCCCCTGGCGACGCTTGATGGTTTCCATCTGCTGGGCCTGGCGACGGGGCATGGCGCCGGTGATGGCCTTGACCAGCTCGGGCTCGGCGCCCTTGAGCGCGACGACCCACTCCTCCAGCGGCACCACCTCGAGCAGTGCCTGCAGTACCTCCTCGCTCTGGCGGGCGAGGATGAAGAAGTCGTACATCTGCTCTTCGATCTTGTCGACCAGCGACTCGTCATGGCTGCGCAGCAACTCGAACATCTGCATGCGGTCGCCCTTGAAGCGGTTCATGATGTCGGCCACCTGCTTCAGGCCGCGCACCTGCGAGCCCTGGGTGGTCAGCACGCTGAGACTGCGCTCGATGAGCTGCTCCAGCTCGGCGATCACGTCGCTGCTGATCTCGCTGAGGTTCGCGATGCGGTAGAGCAGGTCGTCCTGCTGCTCGATGGGCAGGCACTCGAGCACGTCGGTGGCCTGACCCGGCGGCAGGAAGGCGATGAACACCGCCTGCATCTGCGCGTGCTCGCTGGCGATCAGGGTGGCCAGCTGGCGCGGGTCGAGCCATTCCAGCTTGGCCATGCGCGCGCGGATCTCCTCGCCGTAGATGCTGTCCAGCAGCGTGCGGGTGATTTCCCCGCCCAGCGCCTTGGCCAGCATGTCGGCCAGGTAGTTGCGGCTGGCGCCCTTGATCGAGCTCTGCTCCTTGTAATCCTCGAAGAAGCGGGTGATCACGTCGGTGACCTGGCTGAGCTTGATGTTGGACAGACGCGCCATGGCCTGGCTGACGGCAATGATCTCCTCGCGGGAGAAGTGCTTGAGCACACCGGCGGCGGCCTCCTTGTCCATGCTGAGCATGAGGATGGCGGCCTGCTCGACCGGGCTGGGCAGGTTGCTCGGCGTAACGACCCGGCTGGTCGGCTCGTTCTGGGTGGTGCTTTCGCTGGTCTGGGTACTCATGCTTTCTTCTCGTTACGGCCGATCCAGTGCTTGAGCACCTCGGAGACCCGCTCGGGCTCCTGGAGGGCGAGCATCTGCAGGTGTTCGATCTGATGTTCGAGACCCGAGCCGGGCGCCGGCAGGCGGATCTCGGCCAGCGGATTGAGTTCGCTGAAGATCTTCGGCAGCGCCGGTGCCGGCGCCTCGGGCGCGGCGGGCGCCAGCAGGTGCGAGTCGTCGCTGACCAGGGCGGCCTGGGCGGTGTCGCCGACGGCCTCGGGCGCCTCTTCCTTGCGCGGGCTGAGGGCGCGAATCGCCGGACGCACGCCGAACAGCAGGATCAGCAGGCTGACCAGCCCGGCCAGGCCCAGCTTGCCCCACTCCAGCACCTTGTCATCCTGCCACCAGGCCAGCTCCGGCTCGACGATGGTGACCGGCGCGAAGGGCAGGGTGGTCAGGGCCAGCAGGTCGCCGCGCTCGGCGTTGAAGCCGGCGGCGGTGCGCACCATGGCCTCCAGCTGCTGCAGCACTTCTTCCGGCCAGCCGCCCTCAGGGGCCACATCGGCATTGATCACCACCGCCACGCTCTGCTGGCGCAGGCGGAACGCCGGATGCTTGATATGGGTGATGGTCTGGTCGTAGTCGTGGCGGCGATTGCTCTCCTGCCGGGTCGAGGTGGCGGCGCGGTTCTCCGTGTCCCCTTCGGCGTTCGGCGTGTTGGCGATCGGCCGGTTGCTCAGCGAACCGGGCACGCCGAGGGCCAGTTGGTCGAGGGTGCGCTCGTCGCGTACCACCTCGCTGCGCAGGCGCGGGGTATCGCCATAGATCTGCTGGGTTTCCTCGCGCTGGCTGAAGTCGATGTCCGCGGCCACGCTGACCCGGTAGTTGCCGAAGCCCAGCACCGGCGCCAGCACCTGCTCGATGTTGCTGGCGATCTTCTGCTGGTACAGATCGGTGGACTTCCACTGCTCGGTCGGCCCCTGGCCACCAGCGGCCAGGGCGCGGCTCAGCAGCACCCCGTACTGGTCGACCACCTGCACATCCTCGGGTTTGAGGTTCGGCAGGCTGCCGGCCACCAGATTGGCGATGGCGGTCACCTGCTCGGGCTCCATGCTGTAACCCGGATCCAGCTGCAGCATCACCGAGGCCTTGGCCGGGGCCCGCTTGCCCACCACGAAGGAGTGGCTCTCTTCCTGGGCCAGATGCACCCGGGCGCTGTTCACGCCCCGCAGGGTCATGATGGTCTGCGCCAGCTCGCCTTCCAGGCTGCGCTTGAAGCGCACGTTCTGAACGAACTGGCTGGTGCCCAGCGGCTCTTCCTTGTCGAACAGCTCGTGGCCGGCGGGGCGGCTGACCTTGACGCCCTTGCTGGCCATCAGCATGCGCGCGCGGGCCAGCTCGGACTCCGGCACCAGCACCTGGCCATTCACCGGGTGTACCCGGTAGCGGATGCCCTCGGCGTCCAGCACCTGCATGACATCGGCGGGCTGGTAGGCCTCGCCGCTGCCATACAGCGGCCGCAGCGTTTCGCTGTCACGCCACAGGTAGAAGACCACCAGCAGCGCCAGAATGGCGGCGACGGCGGCGAGGCTGGCCAGGAACCAGCGGGGATCGAGGTTGAAACCCCGTTCGCGGACTTTGTTCAGTAGGTTCTGCAGCACGTGTCAGCTCTCGTGACGCTTACAGCGGCGTCTTCAGGATCTCGTCGAAGGCGGTGGTCAGCTTGTTGCGCACCTGCAACAGGGCGGAGAAGGACACACTGGCCTTCTGGCTGTCGACCATGGCGCCCACCAGGTCGTCACTTTCGCCCAGTTCCACGGCACGCTGGGCCGCGCTGGCGCGATGCTGGTCGGCATCCACCGCGCGAATCAGTTGCTCGAAGGAGGCCGCGAAGCTGCCGGGGCGCTCTTCCTCCAGGCGCAGCGCCTCGCGGATAGGGCCGCCCTGGGCGACGCCGGCCATCTGCTGCATGCGCGTGAGCATTTCCATGCGCACCTGAGTGATTGAATCCATGCCCGTCTCCGCTCAAATGTTGATCTGCAGGCCCTGCTCGCGCATCGCATTGAGGCGATAGCGCAGGGCGCGCGGGGTCATGCCCAGGCTCTGCGCCGCCTTGGCCTTGTGCCCGTCGAAGCGCCGGATGGTTTCCAGCACATGTTGGTATTCGGCCAGTTTGCCGCTGGCTTTAAGCGCCGCACGGCCGGCGGGCGCTCCCGCCACGCTGGCGGCCGCCGGTTCGGGGGCGGCCAGCCCCAGGTCCACCGGCTGGATGAACAGGCCGTTGCGCAGCACCAGGGCGCGCTGCAGGGTGTTCTCCAGCTCGCGCACGTTGCCCGGCCAGGCATGCTGCAGCAGTGCCTGACAGGCGCTTTCGGTGAGCAGCTGATCGGGATTCTCGTGGGGGGCGCAGCGCTGGATGAAGCTGCGCGCCAGCGGCAGGATGTCCTCGCGGCGCTCGCGCAGCGGCGGAATGTGCAGGGGCAACACGTCGAGGCGGTAGAGCAGGTCCTCGCGGAAGCGACCTTCGGCCACCTCCTGGCGCAGGTCGCGGTTGGTGGCGGCGATGATGCGCACATCCAGTTCGATCTCGCGGCGTCCGCCCAGCCGCTCCACGCGGCGCTCCTGCAGCACGCGCAGCAGCTTGGCCTGCAGGGCCAGGGGCAGCTCGCCGATCTCGTCGAGCAGCAGGGTGCCGCCGTTGGCCAGCTCGAACTTGCCCGGCTGGGCGTTTACCGCGCCGGTAAAGGCGCCGCGCTCGTGGCCGAACAGCAGGGATTCGAGCATGGCTTCGGGGATCGCCGCGCAGTTGACCGCCACGAACGGCGCCTCACTGCCACCAAACGCATGGATGTAGCGCGCCATCAGCTCCTTGCCGGTGCCGGTCTCGCCGGTGATCAGCACCGGCATGCGGGTCAGGGCCACGCGCTGGGCCATGGCCAGCAGACGGCGGCTGGCCGCCGACTGGCAGACGAAGCCTTCACGGGCCAGGCCGGCCTGGGCATGGCGCTGCAGCAGGGCGGTCACCTGGGTGGCGCTGAAGGGCGCCAGCAGGTAATCGATGCAACCCAGCTCCAGCAGGCGCGCGGCGATGGCCTGATCGTCGTACTCGACGATGGGCACCAGGTGCAGGCGCTGGCAGCTCACCAGGGGAAGCAGCTTGCGTTCCAGCGCGCCCGCGTCCAGGTCGCGCACGAACAGGAAAAGGATATCCAGACCACTCTGACGCACCGCGGCCGGAGCCGGCAGCTCGGCAAAATGCTCGACAGGGCAGCCGGACGCCTGCAACTGCTGCAGCAGCAGCGCATGGCTGTGATTGTCCCGACTGCCTACTACACCGACGGATGGCGAGCGCGTGTCAGTGGCTGCAGGTCGCTCGTTGAAGTTATGCATATACCCAATCCCGGGAAGTCACGTTGCAGGAACGTACACCGACTACCTTCTTTCCGCGCCCAGACGGACTGTCGCGGCGGCAGGTTTTGCACAGGTATCGAACAGACTGGCTGCATCGGGTGCAGCGATATGGCACGCTAGCAGCCAATTGCCACTGTGCCCAGCAGTGGGCACGATTAATACCCTCAGCGGACATCAAAAGCAATGAAACCGGGCTTTTGATGCTTTTTGATTTAAGGTTCGACCGCCCGCGCCGATAAGGTTGCGGAATGGGGTAGGCGCGCCCGGCGACACTGCGCGGCCTGTGGTTCGGCGGTACACGTCGTGACCGAATCCGATGGATGTTTTCACTCGCCACGGATCGCTTACTTATATTCAGGATGTAACCACACCATGACTGGCAACCCGAAAGTGCTCCATGATGTGCCGGCGGACCAGCTGCTCCGCCTGAAGACGCACAAGCTGGGCCGGCATTATCACAAGGTGCCGATCTTCATAAAGGAAAGTTCCAGCAAGCACCCGCGCATCATTGCTGACTACTTTCTGCGCAACTTCCGCATTACCCTGGAGCTGATCCAGGTCAATGTTCACGAAGATTGTTCCCACGAACCGGCGCTGCGCCTGATCAGCCCGCTGGGTCGCATCGGTTTCTCCATCGAACGTCCACTGTTGGCGGAAGTGCTGGAGTGCTATTACGGCGGCACCGCGCTGGCTGGCGAACTGCCTCCACCCAATACCTCCGAGCAGCGCCTGGGCGAGCGTCTGGGCAAGGAAGTGGCCGATCTGTTCGCGCGCATGCTGCTGGGCGGCAAGTCGATCGGCCCCCTGGAGCGCTACGAGAACGCCTACGAGGAAGTCCAGTGGGAATATGTAGCGGAGTTCCGCTTCCAGGCCCCCAGCGGCCTGCAGGCCTCCCTGTTCCTGTTCCTGGA
>Ga0079223_10003097_pt1 | contig 10457 bp, 8 predicted proteins | sample Stecom2011_FD_75072 | JGI IMG/M metagenome (GOLD analysis project Ga0079223, IMG submission 75072) | Agricultural soil microbial communities from Utah to study Nitrogen management - Steer compost 2011 | ecosystem: Environmental > Terrestrial > Soil > Agricultural land | place: USA: Utah...
AAGCTCAGACGGCGCTGTCGGCCGGAAGCGGGCTGCCTGATGTGCTAATGCTGGAGTATACATACGCTCCACAGTTTATGGATCTGGGCGGTTTTCAACCTATTAATAAATGGCTGGATGAAGAGACCTTCGTTGAATTATACGGGGAGGCGGCTTTGGGTTGGTGCGCAATAGACGGCGAAATCTATGGAACTCCGCAGGATAGCGGCGCCATGGCGATGTTTTACCGTAAGGATTTGTTTGATCAATATGGCTTGACTGTTCCGGAGACGCGGGAGGAATTTATTGAGCAGGCCAAAAAATTTAAAAAGGCAGATCCGGATCTGAAGTTTTACGCCGCGCCCATCGGTTATTCCATCTGGTGGCTTGGACAGATCTGGCAGGCCGGAGGAAAGGTTTTCGATTACTATGATGGTAACTGGTATGTTGATTTTACCAATCCAGTGGCGGAAAAAGTCTTTGCGACCTGGGGTGAATGGTTTGACGAGGGATTAATTGACCTGGAAATGTGGTGGAATGCAGACTGGTATAATTCTTTGAATCAAGGCACAACAGCAGTCGTCGAACTTGGGTGCTGGTTTTCCGAATGGCTCAGATATAATGCTCCCGATTCGGAAGGAAAATGGCGGTTGGCGATTCCTCCGCAATGGGATCCGGCACAACCGCATAATGGGATAATCGGTGGTTCCGGTTTCTATGTGACAACCCATTCCAAAAATCCGGAAGCGACCGCGATCTTTGTCAACTGGTTAAACTCGCACCCCGATTCCCTCAAGTGCTTACATAACTACAGTAATTTGCCGATTATGGTATCAACTCGATATAAAGAAGTGATCGATGAGGTTGCTGGACCGGATGCTTTCTTTGGCGGACAGCGGATTGCGGATGTATTATGGGAAGCCCATCAGCTGGTTAATACCACCTTTGTTGCTTTGCCGATTATGTCAAATGTTGATCAGAGTTTAAGCCTTCTCCTGCAGGATTATGCTGACGGTAAAATTAAGCGGTTTGCCGATATTCTCTCTATGTGGGAAAAAGAAGTTATTAACACCATGAAGGAATTTGGCTACAGCAACCTTATTACCGGCGAATTACCGTGACCGCCTAAAGGGGGAGGGATCTCCTCCCCCTTTTTTCTCTTTTGATTGGTTAGACAACTTCATTGGAGGTGGGAGAAGATGAAGAGTGAAATGACGATGGGTAGAATGAGGAATAAAAAAAAGATGGGTAAAAAGATGATCGCCTCGATAAAAGCCTATCTTTTTCTGGCCCCTTTTCTTCTTTTTTTTAGTGCTATGGTTATTTACCCGATTTCCTTAGGAGTCAAGTTATCCCTTTACGGTCAAAGGGGGGCAAGAATGTGGTATATCGGTTTTCAAAACTTTGTGACTATATTTCAAGACGCAAAGTTTTGGGAATCCTTTCGCATACCGCTTTTTTTGTTAACGATTCAGGTTCCTTTATTACTATTTTGCGCGCTGCTTGTGGCCTTTTTATATGAAAGAATGCAAAAACACAGAGGAGCTTTTTATCGGTTTATTTACTATCTCCCTAACACTATTCCCGGGATCGTAACCGGTCTTATCTGGTCGTATATTTTTTCCGATTCAATGTCCCCTTTTCGTTCGGTAATCGATTCTTTGGGTTTTTCCGGAATTAAAATCCTGACCAGACAACACCTGCCCTTGATTCTCCTTGTGATCATCTTATGGGCTTTTACCGGATATACCGCGTTTGTCATTTATTCTTCATTAATTTCCATTCCTAAAGAGTTTTCGGAACAAGCCCAGTTGGATGGTGCTACTTTTTGGCAAATCGCCTTTAAAGTTAAAATACCGCTGCTGAAAGGGGTCATCATTACTTTGTTCATCTTTAATGCGATTGGCGCCATTCAAGTCTTTAATGAACCGTGGATGTTGGGAGCGTTGGTTGTTCTACCTTCAAACTATACTCCGGCAATGTATATCTATAGGTCGGCTTTTTCCGAAGGGCGATTTACTTATGCGGCGGCAATGGGGTTGATTTTGGCCTTCATTACCTTCCTTTTCTCGCTGTATATTTTGCGAAGGGCGGCAAAACAAATGCTGACCGGAGAATCACGTTAGTAATAATTTTTACAAGGAGGGGTAATTTTGTTGCGGAAACGGACGTTAGTTACAATTTTTATGGTAGTTTTAGCGCTCTTTTTTATTTTTCCCTTTTACTGGTTAATTATTGGCACAACTAAGAATGTCAGTCAGTTATTTCAGAAATCGTTGCTTCCGGGAATACCCAGTCATTTTTTGCAAAACGTCAATGATGTTTTCACCTACGAAAACGGCGTCTTCTTTCATTGGCTGGCTAATTCATTTTTATATGCTGTCCTCGGAGCATTAATCGCCATCTTTATTGCCTGTATGGCCGGTTATGCTTTCCGGTGTTATGAATTTTATGGGAAAAAGGTTCTTTTTATTTTGATTTTAGGGTTTGCCATGGTTCCAGTTTACGCTACTACCTTGCCTATTTTTATGTTTTTTCGAGATTTGGGACTAATCAATACACGGTTAGCGATCTTGCTGCCAAGCTTTGTTAATGTCTTTGGTGTTTATTTGATGGTTGCATATTGGAATCAGGTCCCGGAAGAAATATTTAATGCCGCGCAAATCGATGGAGCCAATGATTTACGGATCTTTTTTCAGGTCGGGCTGCCCAACATTATTCCCGGTTTTATTACCCAATTTCTGCTTTCCTTTGTCGCGATCTGGAATAATTTCTTCCTGCCGTTGGTTGTGCTCAATAGTAGAGCAAAAATGCCGCTGGTTCTTGGTATAACCACTATAACTGATCCCCAGGGTTTTCCGGTTTATAATTTGACGCTCACGGCCAGCTTTTTTACTATTTTGCCTTTACTGACCCTGTTTGTTGTTTTACAAAAGTACTTTAAGCCGCGGTTATATACTGTCCAGTAGTTTAAATAATATATAAGGATAAATTGGAGGAATTATATGTTAAAATAGAATAAATGTATTACTTACTTCTAATTGGCTTGGGAGGATGAGGATGCCAACAATAAGAGATGTAGCCAAACATGCCGGTGTCTCTGTGGCTACAGTTTCCGCAGTGATTAACCGGGATTCCGGTATCAAGGTCAGTAAGGAGCTAACGGAAAAAGTAGAAAAAGCGATCAAAGAAATGAATTACCGACCAAATCGCATTGCCCGTGCTCTTTCCAGAAAGGAAACCCAGACTATCGCTTATGTAGTACCCACTGTGAGTAATGCCTTTTTCTCGCAAATGGCGCAACTTATTGAAGATAAAGCCTTTGAAAAAAAGTATGGCGTTTATCTTTGTAACACCCACAGCAATGTTGACCGGGTAGAGCTATATAAAGACATTTTAATCGAAAATAGAGTGGCTGGGGTGATAACTACGCTTACCTGGGACATTATAGAAAAAGGTTTTATCGAGGCGCTGCAGAAAGAAAAAATCCCCATTATTGGCCTGGCAGGCGCCCGGGCAGTTGCCGGCATTGATACAATTACCTTTAATGATGTCCGGGGAGGGGAATTAGCTACCAGGCACTTATTGGAAAAAGGCCATCAAAAAATCGGCTTTATTGGGATCAAGCATAGTAAAACCACTGAACAGCGCCTGAAGGGTTACAAAAAAGCGCTCAAAGAGGTTAAGCTGGAGATAGATGATAGTTATATCGAAAAGGGAAAAAACTTTAACCGGGAAGAGGGGTACACTTTTGCGCAAAAACTCTACCGGAAATGTCCGGATGTCAGCGCCGTCTTTGTCTATAATGATGTAATGGCTGCCGGGGCGCTTGACGGGCTTAATGATTTGGGGTTAAGGATACCTGGGGATATAGCGGTTGTCGGGTATGATAACAGTGTAGCCGGCTATACACGGCCTAAATTGACAACAATGGATCTTTTCAAAGAAAAAATGGTTGAACAGGCTATGAATATTTTATTTAAGCGCATTGCCCGCGAAGATTTTGGGCTTAGACATGAACAGATCTTGCCCAAATTGGTAATCGGAGAATCTTCATAGGAGGCAAATTCTGCATTATACCATAAAGATAGGGGAGAAAGGAGAAAGATGAATAGGTTAATAATAAATGCGGAGCGCAAAAAAGGGAGGATTAACCGGAATATTTACGGGCATTTTGCCGAACATCTGGGAAGATGTATTTATGAGGGTTTTTGGGTTGGTGAGGAGTCCGCGATCTCCAATACCCGGGGGATTAGAAATGATGTAGTGGAAGCCCTACGGAAAATTAAAGTACCGGTTCTCCGGTGGCCTGGAGGTTGTTTTGCCGATCATTATCATTGGAAAGATGGAATCGGCCTCCGGGAAAAGCGGAAGAAGATTGTCAATTCCTACTGGGGCGGGGTAACAGAAAATAACCACTTCGGAACCCATGAGTTTATGGACCTCTGTGCCCAACTAAACGCCGAACCCTATATCTGCGGTAATGTGGGTAGCGGCAGTGTTTATGAAATGGAACAGTGGATTGAATATCTGACCTTTGACGGAGAATCCCCGCCGGCCAACTTAAGGAAGGAGAACGGCCGGGAAAAACCATGGAAATTAAAATATTTTGGGATCGGCAATGAAAGCTGGGGCTGTGGAGGGAATATGCGTCCGGAATATTATGCTGATGTCTACCGGAAATATCAGACCTATGTCAAATCTTATGGGGATAATGCGATCTTTAAGATTGCCTCCGGATCTCATGATGATGATTATTACTGGACTGAGGTCTTAATGGAAAAGGCCGGCGGCTGTATGGACGGTCTGAGTCTGCATTATTATACTGTTTCCGGCGAGTGTTGGGAAGATAAGGGATCAGCCACCGAGTTTGGGCACGAGGAATATTTCCGTTGTCTCAAAAAAGCTTTGGCGATGGATAATTTACTAACTAAACACAGTGCGATTATGGATAAATACGATCCGGAGAAAAGGGTGGCTCTGATTGTGGATGAATGGGGCGCTTGGCACAGGGTTGAACCTGGTACCAATCCCCGTTTTTTATATCAACAGAATACCCTGCGGGATGCCCTGATTGCCGGAATCAGTCTTAATATTTTCAACAGCCATTGTGACCGGGTGCAAATGGCCAATATTGCCCAGATCGTTAACGTTCTACAGGCCTTGATTCTGACCAATGGCGGGGAGATGCTCTTAACTCCCACCTATCATGTTTTTGATTTGTATCAGAAGCACCAAGATGCTGATTTACTGGATTTTCAACTTGACTGTGGAGATTATGAGATGAATGGGGAAAAGATCCCAGTGCTCAGCGCTTCTGTGTCCAAGGACGGAGCGGGGAGTGTTAATGTCAACCTTTGTAACTTACATGCTACGGAAAATGTTAACCTGGAATGCCTCTTTAATAATAATCGTGGGTTGAAAATCAAAAGGATAAAGGGTTCAGTCTTAACCGCCGACCAAGTCAACGCCTATAATACTTTTGAAGAAGCGGACAAGGTTAAACCGGAAGTGTTTAAGGATGTGAAGTTAAACGAAAAGGGTTTTGTCGCTACGCTGCCCTCTGCTTCTGTTCTTTGGTTAAGATTAGTTTGTGCAGAACAATGAGGGATGTAAAAAATGTGGTTGGGGGGTTTTAACATGAAGAAAATTGAAAAGAGAAGGCAGACTTTACTGCTTCTGCTTATTATTGCGAACATTGCTTTTTCAGGTTTTTTTATCGTTAAGGCCAATGAAAATAGGTCAGACCTGCTTTCCGGCGTTTTGACCGTGGAAGGGGATAGAAAAGGGCCGGAAATCAGCCCTCTTTTATACGGCGCTTTTTTTGAGGATATTAATTGCGCTGCCGACGGCGGCCTCTATGCAGAGTTGGTGAGGAATAGGTCTTTCGAATTTTTACGTTCATATACCGGATGGCAACGAATATATGACAGGGATAAGGCGGAAATAGTGGTGGAGAACAGTAAACCCATAAATGAAAATAATCCGCATTATATCAAGCTTAGTACCGATTGTCCCGGAGGAGAACTGGGCTTAAAGACTGCCGGGTATGGAGGAATCGCCGTTGAAAATAATAAAGGTTACCGCTTTTCCGCCTATATCCGTTGCGAAGATGATTTTGACGGTTTTATAAGCGTATTTATTGAAAATGAAGAGGGAAAAAGTTGTGGAGAGGTCGAAATTACCGGGCTCACCGGTGAGTGGCAGAAGTACAGCGCGATTATTAAGGCGGAAGAGTCGGCAAAGGAAGCCGTCTTGGCAGTCATGGTACAAGGGGTCGGTACGGTCTATATGGATATGATTTCCCTCTTTCCCCTTGACACCTGGAAGGGCCGGGAAAACGGATTGCGAAAGGATCTTGTGGAAATGCTGGCGGCGCTAGAGCCTACTTTTATCCGTTTTCCAGGAGGATGTATTGTGGAGGGCAACTTGCTTGTTAGTGCTTACCGCTGGAAGGATACAATCGGTGATCCGGCTGAGCGGAAAACCAATCCTAATTTATGGATCGATTTTCAATCTTACGGCCTTGGTTTCTACGAATATTTCTTGCTCTGTGAAGACCTGGGGGCTGAGCCGGTGCCAATCCTGAATGCCGGTCTTTCTTGTCAGGTCAGGGGGGCGCAAGTTGTCCCCATGGAGGAGCTTGATGAATGGGTTCAGGATGCTCTTGACTTGATCGAATATGCCAACGGGCCGGTCGATAGTTACTGGGGAGCGAAAAGGGTAGCCGCCGGTCACCCGGAACCTTTTAACTTGAAGTATCTCGGTATTGGTAATGAAAATTGGGGTCCGGAGTATCATGAGCGCTTTGCATTTTTCCAGGAGGCCATTAAGGAAAAGTATCCAGAGATTAAATTAATTACCGGAGCCGGGGTGGCCTACGATGGCCCTGATTACAGGATTGCCTGGGACTGGGCAGCAAGGATCGGCGCTGATATTTTTGATGAACATATGTACTGCCCGCCCCAATGGTTTTTTGCGCATGCAGACCGCTATGATCATTATCCCCGTGGTGTGATGGAGATTTTCGTAGGGGAATATGCCGCCCATGGCGAGAGAAGAAAAAATAATCTGGAAGCGGCTTTGTCCGAAGCTGCTTTTATGACCGGTTTGGAAAGAAACTCCGATTTAGTAACGATGTCGGCTTATGCACCCCTTTTCAATAAGGTTGGTGCAAGCCAGTGGACCCCCGACCTGATTTGGTTTGATAATACCAGGGTCTATGGTACTCCCAGTTACTATGTGCAACAGATGTTTAGCGTTAATAAAGGAGATGTGATTTTACCTTTCGATTTCCGGAAAAGCCCGTCCGCTCAGGGAGAAGATACAATGTATTTCGCTTGCAGCCGGGATTATGAAAACAGTGATATTATTATTAAGGCGGCAAACAGGTCCACAGAAAAGCAGTTAGTTAAGATCGATTTAAAGAGTGATAATTTTACCTTCAGCGGAGAAGGACAGGCGATTATTCTTACTTCGGAACGCTTGAGTGATGAGAATTCATTTGAAAACCCAACCAAGGTTGCTCCGGTGACCGAAAAGCTGAAAACGGCGGATAAATCATTTTTGTACCGGTTTTCCCCTTATTCCGTAACTGTTTTAAGGATTCGGTATTAGCCGCGGTCGGCATTGGTACCAAACAAGGGGCGGGGTAAAACCCCGCCCCCCATAACTTATAACTGCCTGATCTCGTATCCTCGGTCGCGTAGCAGTCTGCCAGATGCCGGGAGAGCTATTGTATTTTTTAAAGGAAAAAGTGGGAATCAAGATGAAATATAATAAAAGAAATTGGCGGTTTTTATCGGAAGCAGGCCGCCCGGCGGAAAGATGTTTTATTACGCAGGAACCGGGCAGGATTTTTTGATTTCGCGGTGGAAAGCAAAATTTGAAATGGAGGAAGTGAATTTGGTGGCGAAGGTATTCAAAACATCCTATACATTAGTAACTGAGGAGAACGGGGTTATTTATGTTAAAGCAAGGACTCGAACAATTGTGGTTATCGCCCTATTTGGGCTGATACTCGGGTTATTGGCATATCTGTTGTCCCGCATGCCCCTGACTGTAGACGGGGGAATGGAGCAGTTTTGTTTTTGGGCGGCAACCATTATCCTGTCTTTGGCAGGATTGATGTTCATGATCGGCCTCCTCCAGAGTTTAAATTCCACAACCATCTTTGATTGTAATTCCGGGAAAATGCGAAAAGGCTCTAAGGCATATGATTTTTCGCAAATTCAACGGATTGCTCTGGAAAGGAGGCCTTTCGGCGATAGGGAAATATTCTTCTTAACAGCAGTTGTAAACGGTGAATCAATAAAAATTGCCTCAGAGACAGCCAAGGATACTCTGGAAGCGGTAGCTGTTTTTTTGAATCAGGGACTTACGAATTCTACGGCGGCTACGGCAACAGATGTTTATCCGCCGGCGTCGTCATGGGTGGAACGGCATTTTATTGGAATCTTCCTTATTACCTTGGGCGTCATCTGGTCAGGTACCAGTTTCTTTTTCCTCCAAAATCTTATCTTCACCGTGCTGAGGAATGGGCATGGCCCGTTGGTTTGGCCGCTGGGTATTTGGATCGCCGGGCTAGGTCTTGGCGATCTGGCCGGAATTCCAGTGGGTCGATTATTTACAAGAGCTTCCGGACGTTCGAAAATCGGCATTTTAATTTTGATTTTGTATTTTGGTTCCTATTTTCTGATCTGCCGGCGTTGATCGACCGGGTAAGACTGCATAAATATTGAAAGGGTGAAGTGATTAATGACTAAATTCATAGATTTGAGCCGGGATATAGTTGACAATATGGTTGTTCATCCTTATGACGATCAAGTTAAATTGTATCAGGATAAATATTTAGAGAAAGACAAGTATAATAATTTTCGATTGGAAATTGGCATGCATGCAGGTACTCATATAGATACACCGATGCATTTGCTCAATGAAAAAATGTTTATCAGCGAGATACCTTTAGACAAATTTGCCGGAAAAGGGTGTTTGCTTGATGTTAGAGGTGAGAGAATAATTGGTTTCAAACAAGAATATACAGATGTCGTTAATGAAAACGATATCGTAATACTGTTCACAAATTATAGGGATGGATATGGAACAGAAGAGTATTTTACAAACCATCCAGTAGTTAACAAAGATTTAGGTGATTTTTTTGTTGAGAAAAAAATAAAAATGTTAGGAATGGATTTACCTTCACCGGACAAGTATCCATTTAGGATTCATAAAAAATTATTGGAAAATAATATATTAATTATAGAAAATTTGACAAATTTATCAAAGTTGGCAAATATAAAGAGTTTTACGATAATTGCATTTCCTTTGAAGATTAAAGCTGAAGCTGCCATGGCTAGAGTTGTAGCAAGTATAGATTAATGATGGAGGATGTTTTATTTGTGTAATCTTACACTGCTCCTGTACTATCGCATTTTTCATTCCGCTTTTAACAGCGAAATAACCAGCCCGTAAACGGACAGCAAGACCAGCGGCAGATGTAGCACGCCGTTCCACCATAAAGCGGGTTCCCAAAGAAAGTTCACCAGCATGTTGTAAAAGCCGATAATCAACCCGACCAGGGAGGTGACCCGCAGGGTGGCCCGGTTGATATGAGGGTAATGGATTATTAGGACCGCCAGGAAAACCGGTGTCATCATGCAGAAGGTAAGGGCGGAGCCCGAAGTGATCAGGTGGATTGGATTAAAATCCGGGTGCAACGTAGCCCAGTCCACGGGGAACCAGAACGCAAAAAACGCCGGTACGGCCGCCCAGTATCTCCACGGAAGGCGGGGACGGGCCGAAAAGTCGTTGCGGCCCTGAAATGTTTCCCAGAACCAAAAGGCGGCCACAAGTACGAACATGATTATGTTCAGGCTCAGCACTGCCGTGCCGTATTCGTCCGTAACGGAAATGTTTTGCCCCACGGCAAATAGGAGATAAGAGAGGCCGGCATAGATACTGAAAATTTTACTAGACCGGTTTCGTAGAAGGACAATTCCGATAACAAACAAAACAGCTGTAATTTGAAAGAAAGGATAAGCTTTAACCCAGTTCATCATCAGTGAATTCTGCAGAATATGAGCCGTCACTTCGCCTGTCTGGGCCCACGAATACCCTTTGGATGCGTAAGGCGGCACTATAAACTGCAGTAATACTAACAGAACAAAAAACCACCACCTGCGCGTTACCTTTTCCCACCGCTCATAACTGCCCGCTTTTAATTCTGTCATCCTATTTTACCTCCTGTTTCAAGGGATAATAATTTGCCTTTATTCACGCCAAGTATAGCGAAAATTGCCATCCCTGTTAATTACCAAGAATTGTAAATGAATAACGCACCGTAACATCATTTTCCTTCTCCGAGCCTGACTTGGCCGCTTAAGCGCTTACGGAAATAAACTATCATTGAAGGGTCAAACGGAACTTGCTTTTGAAATTCCGGAAGCCTAATAAAGTAGGCTGACGAATCTTCTTGATGA
>Ga0079223_10003098_pt1 | contig 10457 bp, 8 predicted proteins | sample Stecom2011_FD_75072 | JGI IMG/M metagenome (GOLD analysis project Ga0079223, IMG submission 75072) | Agricultural soil microbial communities from Utah to study Nitrogen management - Steer compost 2011 | ecosystem: Environmental > Terrestrial > Soil > Agricultural land | place: USA: Utah...
GGCGCCGGTGACCGTGGGGCAGGGTGCCACGCTGGCGGCGGGCACGACGCTCACGCGCGATGCGCCGGCCGGCCGCCTGACGCTGTCGCGTGTGCCGCAGGTCACCGTTGAAAGCTGGCGCAGGCCCGAAAGAAAGAAATGACCCCTGGCCTGCCATTACGTTGAGGTAAAAGGAAACACGATTGACGCAAGGCAAGCAGAATGAGGCGGGCGGCACGCCCGCCACGCCCGTGATTGAGGTCCGGCAAGGGCAGCACCGCGGTTCTGACGCCCGCAAGGCCGACGCAACGTCTTTGCCCGACGGCCTGCCCGTACCGCGCCGCTACTGGTCGGCCGCGGTCATGATTCTGGGCATCACGGTAACCGTGTTCGACGGCTCCATGTCCAATGTGGCGTTGCCGGCCATCTCCGCTTCGCTGGGCATTCCGGCCAGCCAGGCCGTATGGGTGGTGCTCGCCTACAGTCTCACCGTGGTTGCCTGCATGCTGCCCCTGTCGGCCGTGGCCGAGCGTGTCGGCTTTCAGCGCATGTTTGGCCTGGGCATGGGCATTTTTCTGGCGGCGTCGCTCTCGTCGGCGCTGTCGACCTCCATGTTTCAGCTGGTGGCCTCGCGCATCGGCCAGGGCCTGGGCTCGGCCATGCTCATGTGCCTGTTTGGCGGCATCGTGCGCAACACGTATCCGCTCAGCAAGCTGGGCGCCGGCATCAGCGTGAACGCCTTTACCGTGGGCATCATGGCCGTGGTGGGCCCCACCCTGGGCGCTCTGCTGGTGCAATGGTTCTCGTGGCGGGCCATCTTTCTCGTCAACATTCCGCTGGGGCTTCTTGCGTATGTCGGGTTGCGCCAGCTTCCCGACATTCCGCGCCGCTCGGGGCCCTTCGACTGGACAGCCAGCGCCCTGAGTGCGGCGTTGTTCGCGCTCGCCCTGTTCGGTCTGGAATCGCTGGGGGGCGACCCGATGCGTGCGGCCTTGTGCCTGATCGCGGCCACCCTGATTGCCTGGGTGCTGGTGCGCCGTTCCTGGACGCAGCCCGCCCCCGTGGTGCCGGTCGATCTGCTGCGCATCCGTTCGGTCGGCTACGCGGTGGGCGCCTCGGCCCTCTTTTTTGCCGCACAGATGGGGGCGTTCGTTTCTCTGCCCTTTTATTTCAAGGCCGCCTATGGTTCGTCGTTCGCCGACGTGGGCCTGTACCTGGGGGCGTGGGCGATCGGTGGTGCACTCATGGCACCCGTTTCGGCGTACACCGCAGCGCGCTATCCGGTGGCAATTCTGTGCGGCCTGGGCGCTCTGGTCATGGCTGCCGGGCTTACGGGCATTCTTGTGGCGCCGGCGAGCGCCGGCAAGGTCTGGCTGCTTGCGTGCATGTTTGTGGGCGGGGTCGGCTTCGGCTTCTTTCAGACGCCCAACAACCGCGCCATGCTGGGCAGCGCGCCCCGTCACCGCAGCGGAGCGGCCGGCGGCATGCAGGCCACCACCCGCGTGTTCGGCCAGGGTGTGGGTACCGCGCTCGTGGGGGTGAGCTTCCAGCTGGGCGGCGCCCACGGGCCGGCCTTCGGCGTAGGTGTGGCCATTACCTGCGCACTGGGGGCTCTTGTCATCAACGTTCTGCGCCAGCTCGATCCGACTCCCGATGCACGTTTCTGATTCCCGAACCTTACGTATTCTGCAGATGAACATGGAGCGCGGCTGGCGCGGTGGCGAGCGCCAGACACTGCTCACCATGCGTCAGCTGCGCCTCCAGGGGCACGACGTCGAACTGCTGGCGCGCAAGGGCGGTGCGCTGGCGCGGCGTGCGGCCGAGCTCGACTTCGTGGTGCATGAACACGAAGGCGCCGCCGCCATCGGCCGTTTCCTGTTGGCGCGGCGTCGCGGCTACGACGTCATGCATGCCCAGACGGCGCACATGATGACCTGGCTCGCGCTGCTGCGCCCGTGGCTGCAGGCGTGTCTGGTCTTCACCCGGCGCACGGCTTTCCCGCTGCAGAAGAACGCCCGGCGCAACGCATGGAAATGGCGTCAGGCCGACGTGTTCGTTGCGATCAGCGATGCGGCGGCCGCCGAGCCCCGGCGCCTGGGTCTGGATGTGGTGGTCATTCCCAGCGCGGTCGAAGCGCGCCCGCTGAACGCCGAGCGCCTCAACGCCTTCACGCGCGAATACAAGCTTGACGGACGTCGGGTGCTGGCCACGGCCGCCGCGCTGACCCCCGAAAAAGACCCGCTCACCCTTGTCGATGCGGTGCATGCGCTTGCGTAGCGCCGCCACGACTTCGTCTTCCTGCACCTGGGGGCGGGCGGCAGCGAGGAAGCGGCCGCCCATGCCCGCGTGCGCGAGCTGGGGCTGGATTCGGTTTACCTCTTCGCCGGTTTTCAGGATGCCGTCGAAGACCTGTATCGCCTGATGGATGTTTTCGTGCTCGCATCGCGCCACGAGGCGCTGGGCAGCAGTGCCCTTGATGCCTTCCTGTATGGCGTGCCGGTGGTGGCGACCCATGCCGGCGGGCTGGCCGACCTGCTGGCCGACGGCCGCGGGCTGCTCAGCGAGGTGGGCGACGCCCAGGGGCTTGCCGACAACATGATGCGCCTGCTCGATGATGCCGCCCTGCGTGCAGTGATGGTCGAGCGGGCGCGCCAGTACGTGGCGCGCGAACATGATCCGGCGGTGATGGCGAGCCGGTATCTGGGGCTGTATGCCACGGGTTTGCGCGCATCGCGCAAGCAGGCGTGACAGTTACCGCTTGTTCCCGCATTATCAATTTCAAACAAACAGTTAGAATTCCAAGGTTGGAGAAGGCCGGACGATTCCCGCTTGGGCCGCCCTCTGTCAAATTCTCGACGGAATTCGTAATCTATGAACTGGTTTAACCGTCTCTCGGTACGAGCAAAGCTAACGACCGGATTCGTATTCGTGGCTCTCATTGCCGCCGTCATCGGCGCCACGGGCCTCACTTCGCTCAGCCGCGTCAACAGCATGGCGGCCCACATGCACGACTTCGAGCTGCAGGGCCTGTATCAGGTCGGCCGTGCCGACGCCGAACTGCGTTCGGCCGGGCGATCCCTGCGTGGCGCGCTGCTTGCACCGCCGGGTGCCGAGCGCGACGCAGCCATCAGCCAGCTGCAGAAACACTTCACCGCGCTCGAGGCCATCGGCAAGGATATCGGCAACTACTTCCTTCGTGGCGAGAACCAGGCGCGCGTGCAGCGCCTGCGCGGCTTCATTCAGGAATACCAGACCGCGTCCATGTCGGTGGTGAGCCTGCTGCGCGAAGGCACCGTGGCCTCGGAACTCAGCGCGCGCGAACGCCTCGTGCAGGCGGCGCGCCCGGCGGGTGATTCCGCCGAAGCGGTCATGCAGGAACTGCTGCAGGGCAAGCGCGCCAACGCGCAGCGCTTCCAGGAAGAAATGGCAGGCGAACAGCGTGTCGCCTTCATCCTCGTGGCCGTGCTCACGCTGGGTGGCGTCATCATCGCACTCATCATGGGCTTCCTGCTGTCGCGTTCCATCTCGCGTCAGCTGGGTGGCGAGCCCGATCAGGTCGCGCATATCGCGTCGTCCATTGCTCAGGGCGATCTCACCGTGCGCATCAACACCGACGGCGTCGCACCCAACAGTGTCATGGCCAACATGGCTGCCATGCAGGCCTCGCTGCGCCGCCTCGTCGGCTCGGTGCTGGCCAGCAGCAACAGCATCGCGGCGGGCGCAAGCCAGATCGCGGCCGGCAATACCGACCTTTCGCAACGCACCGAAGAACAGGCCGCCAACCTTACTGAAACCGCATCGGCCATGGAAGAGCTGGCCGGCACCGTGCAAAGCAACGCCGACGTGGCCCGCCAGGCCGCCCAGCGCGCCATGGCCGCAAGCCGCTCCGCAGAAAACGGGGGCGAGGTGGTCGATAACGTGGTGCAGACCATGGCCGGCATCACCGAATCGTCCAAGCGCATCGTCGACATCATTTCGGTGATCGACAGCATTGCCTTCCAGACCAACATTCTGGCGTTGAACGCCGCGGTCGAGGCCGCGCGTGCGGGCGAACAGGGTCGCGGCTTCGCCGTCGTGGCCAGCGAGGTGCGCAGCCTTGCGCAAAAGAGCGCGTCGGCCGCTAAAGACATCAAGGCCCTCATCGACGACAGCGTTCAAAAAATCGAAGACGGCAGCAAGCTGGTCGATACCGCCGGCGAAACCATGGACGGCATCGTGGCCGAGGTGAAGCAGGTTACCGACCTCATCAGCGAGATCAGCGCCGCCACGTCCGAACAAACTTCCGGTATCTCGCAGGTAAACGATGCCGTGCTGCAGCTTAGCGACGTCACCCAGCAGAACGCCGCACTGGTCGAACAAAGCGCCGCCGCGTCAGCCAGCCTCAACGAACAGGCCCAGCGCCTGGTCGAGCTGGTTCGTGTGTTCCGCCTGGAATCCGGCCGCTCCGAGCAGCAGGGCCCCAGCGGTGTGATTTCCGTGCCGCCCGCCACCATCGAAGAAGGCGAGCGCCGCAGCCAGCGGCCGACGGCTGCGCGGGGCAACGGTGCATCGCGCCCCACCGGCTCCGGTTCCGGCGCGTCGGCGCCCGCAGCACCGGCCGCGCCGGCCTCACGTCCGGCAGCGCCGGCTCTGGGTGGTATGAAGCCCGCTCTGGCGGGTGCCACGGCGGGTGCCGGTGCTGCTGCCGGCGCCGCGGCGGCTACGGCCACCGCCGTTTCGGGTTCCACCACGTATGGCCCCGGCGTGTCGAAGGAAGACGACTGGGAAGAATTCTAGGGGGTCTTTCGCGTGGGCAGGGCCAGGCGCGTTTCGAACTTGGCCCTGTGAGTCGAAAAGAACGTGCGCACATTGCGCACGTTTTTTTTCGCCGTGAACACCTGGTGTGCCAGCGCGTGATAGGCGGGCATGTCGGCCAGCTGCAGCACCAGTATGAAATCGGGCCCCGGCGACACGCGGTAGCATTGCAGCACGGCCGGTTCGCCCACGATATCGGCTTCAAAGGCCTCGAGCGCTTCGGCGGATTGCACGTCGAGCGTAATTTCCACGATGGCGGTGAGCCCGGCATCGAGCTTGCCGGGATTCAGCAGCGCCACCTCTTTCAGGATGTAGCCCTGCGCACGAAGACGCCGGACCCGGCGCAGGCAGGTGGGCGGCGACGCGTGAACGCGCGCGGCGAGTTCCTGGTTGGTGAGTGAACTGTCGTTCTGCAGGATTTCAAGAATGCGAATGTCCAGGTCGTCGAGCCCGGGCTGAACGGCTGAGGAGGGTACTTCTGGTGGCTCTGCGGTCATGCTTCGGTGTTGGTTGATTTTGGTTTTCTACGCATAACGAAATTATATTTCAGTTACGTGAAAGGAAGTCTGAATATTTCATGTATCAGTGTAAATCGAATGCAAATTTCTTGCAGAACACCTCACAATGGCCTGCATTGATGTTTCACCGGAGAAATCACCATGTGCGGAATCGTTGGCGCCGTCGGGCAGCGCGATATCACTCCCATTCTTCTGGAAGGTCTCAAGCGGCTCGAATACCGGGGGTATGACTCCTGCGGTGTCGCCATTCATGCCGACGGTGCGTTGAAGCGCGCACGCAGCACGCAGCGCGTGGCAGAACTGGTGGAGCAGGTGCAGGCCGAAGGCATCCAAGGGTACACCGGCATCGCCCACACCCGCTGGGCCACTCACGGGGCACCGGCCACGCACAACGCCCACCCGCACTTCTCGGGCAAGGGTGGGGCGGCGCGCATCGCCCTGGTGCATAACGGCATTATTGAAAACCACGACGAGCTGCGCGCCGAGCTGACCGACGTCGGTTACGTGTTCGAAAGCCAGACCGACACCGAAGTCATCGCACATCTAGTCGACCACCTGTACAACGGCGATTTGTTCGAGGCGCTGCAGCAGGCCGTGCGCCGCCTGCAAGGCGCCTACGCCATTGCCGTCTTCTGCCGCGACGAGCCGCACCGGGTGGTGGGTGCGCGCCAGGGCTCGCCGCTGGTGGTGGGCCTGGGCGAGGGCGAAAACTTCCTCGCCTCTGATGCGCTCGCGCTGGCGGGCACGACCGACCAGATCATCTACCTGGAAGATGGCGACGTCGTCGATCTGCAGCTGGCGCGCGTGTGGGTGGTCAACGCACAGGGCCAGCCGGTAGAGCACGAAGTGCACACCGTGCACCTGCACACGGCGGCCGCCGATCTGGGCCCCTACCGCCATTACATGCAGAAGGAAATCTTCGAGCAGCCACGTGCCGTGGGCGACACCCTGCAGGACATCGAGACGATCACGCCCGAGCTCTTTGGCGACGCGGCCTACAAGGTCTTTAACGAAATCGACAGCGTGCTGATTCTGGCGTGCGGCACCAGCTATTATGCGGGCCTTACGGCACGCTACTGGATCGAATCGATCGCCAAGCTGCCGGTGAACGTAGAGATCGCCAATGAATATCACTACCGCGAAAGTGTGCCCAACCCCCGCACCCTGGTAGTGACCATTTCGCAGTCGGGCGAAACCGCCGACACCCTGGCCGCACTCAAGCACGCCCGCAGCATGGGCATGGAACACACGCTCACCATCTGCAACGTGGCCACCAGTGCCATGGTGCGTGAATGCAAGCTGCATTACATTACCCGGGCGGGCGTCGAAATCGGCGTCGCCTCCACCAAGGCGTTCACCACCCAGCTTACGGCGCTATGCCTGCTGACACTGGCTTTGGCGCAGGTCAAGGGCCGCAGTACCGACGCCATGGAAGAGCAGCTGCTCAAGAACCTGCGCCACCTGCCTGCGGCCATTGGCGCCGTTCTGGCGCTCGAGCCGCAGATCATCGGCTGGGCCGAACGCTTTGCCAGCAAAGAACACGCGCTGTTCCTGGGCCGCGGCATGCATTACCCCATTGCGCTGGAAGGCGCCTTGAAGCTCAAGGAGATCAGTTATATCCACGCTGAGGCCTACCCGGCCGGCGAGCTCAAGCACGGCCCCCTGGCGCTGGTTACCGAAGCCATGCCGGTGGTCACCATCGCACCCAACGACGAACTGCTGGAAAAACTGAAGTCGAACATGCAGGAAGTGCGCGCTCGCGGCGGCGAACTGTACGTGTTCGCCGACAGCGACACGCGCATCGGCAGCAGCGAGGGCATGCACGTGATTCGCATGCCCGAGAACTACGGCAAGCTCTCGCCCATACTGCACACGATACCGCTGCAGTTGCTGGCCTACCACACGGCGGTGGCGCGGGGTACCGACGTCGACAAGCCGCGGAATCTGGCCAAGAGTGTGACGGTGGAGTAGTGGGGCGCCAGGGTGCGATTGATACTTTAAGTTATCAATTTACTATAAAAGATCATGATAATTAGCATAGGTGTACACGTCGGCGTAGAATAAGCTAATATTAATTAGCTTTCATTTCATTAAGATCACCATAATGATCTCTCTGCCTCGCCAACTCGCCCAAGCCCGTCGCGCCCAGCGCCTGACTCAGGCCGATCTGGCTGAAAAAGCCGGCCTCAGCCGCATGGCCGTGCAGAAGGCCGAATCCGGCTCCACCGATCCGCGGCTTTCCACGCTCGAAGTCATGGCCCGTGCTCTCGGCATGGAAATCATGCTGGTGCCCGCCGCGCTGCGTCGCGACCTTGAGCACTTCGTGCAGTCGGGCGGGCGCATCGTCGGCCAGCAGCCCGGCGTCGAGGCCCCGGCCTCGGTGGTGGATCAGCTTCTCGATCGCCTGGGCAAATGAGCCGCAAATGAGCACCTTCATCCGTTATCTGCGCATGTACCTGCATACGGTCGAGGGCAGCAAACGGCCGGTGGCGTATCTGTCGCAGTACGGTGACATCCTGCGCGTGTCGTTCGATCGCGATTACATCGACGACCCCCGGCGGCCCACGCTGTCGCTCAGCTACCGCGGCGCCGACGATGCGGCCACACGCGCTATCTTGTCTGCCGCTCGCGACGCCCGCCTCACGCGCTCCGACGGCAAATGGCCCGCCTATTTTCAGAACCTGTTGCCGGAAGGCCATAACCGCGAGCGCCTGGCCCGCGAGCGGGGCTGCAGCACCGACGACGAATTCGAACTTCTGGCTGCCGCGGGGCACGATCTGATGGGTGCGCTGGAAGTGGAACCGGTGCCGGCCGAAGAGGGCATTCCCGACGCAGTACGGCTGTGGCATACCGCGATGGGGCTCGACGTGCTCGAGCCCGGTTTCGTGGAAACACCGGTGGAAGACGCCGCATCCATACCCGGCGTGGTCACGAAATTCTCGGCGGTGCAGGAAGGGCGGCGCTATACCGTGCGGCGTTCGGGCGCGGCGGGTTCGCACATTCTCAAGCTGCCTTCCACCCGCCACCCCGATCTGGTGGCCAACGAATTTGCGGCGTATCAGCTGGCCCGTGCGCTCGGCCTGAATTGCGCCGAGGCCGAGCTGATTCCACGAACGGCGGCCGAGCTGCCGGAGCACGTGCCGTTCGACGAGATTCTGGCCGTGCGGCGCTTCGACCGCCTGCCCGACGGCCGCCGGCAGCACATGGAAGAGTTCGCGCAAATCTTCGGCTACGAGCCGCGCCACAAGTACGGCAAGAATCTGTTCGACGACTATTCCGCCATGCTGCGCGTCATCGACCGGTTGTCGGCCGACCCCGCCCGCGATGCGCAGGAATTCGTGAACCGCTTCGTCGCGTTCATTCTCATGGGCAACACCGATGCGCATCTGAAGAACTGGGCCATGACTTACCCCAACGGCATCGATCCCGTTCTTGCTCCGGTATACGACGCCGTCTGCATCACCGCGTTCTTCGACGTGGTGCCTCCCACCGATTATGGTGTGAACCGCGCCATCGATGCCAGGCTCAAGGTGTTCAGCTGGGAAGACCTTGAAGCGCTGTTGAGGCTCGCCCGGGTGCCGCGCGCATCGCGGCTCATGCAGCAGGCGCGCGCAACGGTGAAGCGGGCCCAGCAGGCATGGCCGTCCCTTCTGGAATCGGCTCCAGAATCCATGCGCCGGGCGGTAACGGAACGCCTGAAGGGGGGCGTGGCCCTTACGCAGTAGCGGCAGTGGCGGCGGCCTTCAGGTCATCGACATGCACCATCAGCGCGCGCGCCTGACTGATGGTGTGGTACTGATTCAGCAGGGGGCGCCAGCGCGGCGCGTGCAGCAGCTGTTGCCAAACGGATTCCAGACGTTGCATGCGGGCCGGCCGGCCTTCTGCAATGGCGATGGCATGTGCCAGCACCTCCGGCGACGATAACAGCTGCATGCGTGCCGCGGCGCTCAGCAGCCGGGGGCTTGCTTCTGCCGGTGCATCGCTGCTGTACAGCACGGTGGCGGCGGCGGCTTCGACATCGGTGGGTAACGCGCGCAGCGTTGATCCGCGCAGCGTGAAACTGCCCTCGCGCGCCTTGAACGTGTACGTTTGCGCTGAGTCGGCCCGCGCCAGCATGCCCAGCCCGCGCAGCAGGCGCGGGAAGTCGGTGGCCACCGAATCGGGCGAGGCCTTGGCTTCCACCAGTACCCGAATATCCCACGTATCGTCTGCAGCCTGTCTCAACAGCACGGCATCCCACTCGGTCTTGCCGCCTTCCTGGTTTGCTGCCAGGGCCGCCGGAACATACATCGACGTAACGACCCGGTACGCGGTGTCGTTCCCTTCGGCCTCGTTCAGGCGGTCGGCCAGCGCTTGCAGCGATGCCCTGCTCAGTGCCTCGACGCTCATGCCGCGCTCGCGCCCGGCCGCGCCGTTCTGCGCGGCTTCGTGGCTGTTCGCGGGCGGGCCCTGCCGATCGAGCAGCGCCTGGTACTGGCGCACGTCGTCGTTCCTGCGCAGCGCTTCAAGGCGCTGTAGCCGCTGCAGCGTACCTTCCTCGCGCAGTCTGGCCAGGCCGCTCACCACCGTTCGATTCATGCCTCCGGCATTTGAAAGCGCTTGAAGTACCCGTGCCGCGTCATCCCACCGTGCCGCCGCCACATGGGCCTGCAACTGCGCCAGCTGCTTGCGCAGTTCCGAGGCGGGCAGGCGTTCGAGCTTGGCCGGATGCGCAACGCCGTTGACCACGTTGCTTACGCGGCGCGCATCTTGCGGCTGCTGTGTCATCAGGCCCACGTACTCGCGCACCGCTTCCGACTGCTGTCGAAGAATCATTGCCTGCACGACCGGGTCGCCTTCTTGTGCGTGTACCGCGCTGCGTACCAGTGCGTCCAGCTCGTGCAGGAACTGCTGCTTCAGCCGCGCATCCGGCTCGCGGCCCGCCGCCCCCGCGCGGCGCGCATGTTCGATGATGAACGCGAGCCGGTTCGCGCCGTTCTGCGGGTCGGCCGTGCACTCATCGATCGCCGGCAGCTCGGGCAGGCGATAACGGCGCGGCACGTCGCGCAGAATCGTGGCGAGCAGCGCTTCGCTGCTGCAAGCGTGTAGAGGCCTCACGTGTGGGATCCTCGTTACCTTTCATGCAGTGCAGGGCTTCATTGTGCGGATGAAGTCGATGGTAGACAA
>Ga0079223_10003099_pt1 | contig 10457 bp, 11 predicted proteins | sample Stecom2011_FD_75072 | JGI IMG/M metagenome (GOLD analysis project Ga0079223, IMG submission 75072) | Agricultural soil microbial communities from Utah to study Nitrogen management - Steer compost 2011 | ecosystem: Environmental > Terrestrial > Soil > Agricultural land | place: USA: Utah...
GAATCTCAAGCGCTCCGAACTTAATATGTATGAAAAACTAAGTTAAGGTTTCCAAAAGCTTATAAATCCATAAAAATAACAGTAGCTTCAGAATATGGATTTCCTTTTTATCGGACAACAATGCTTATGAATATGTTTTATAGTTCAGTTTTTATCTTCATTCTATTTTAATATTTTACGGTCGGTTTAGATTTAATCATCAGGCTTTAAGCTTCAAAACCAAAAAAAAAACCGTTTATTCAGACTAAATATGAAGACAGGTATTATACTATCAACAGTCCTAATTAATATATTCTTATTTCTCAATTATCAGATGGGTAAAAAAATAAAAATAGTATATCTTATAATGTGGAGCTTACTCATCCTTACAAAGAGTTACGGGTTGAATTTGTGAGTGATACTATTTTCACAGTGGGAGGGGGAGAGGCACATTTTCCGTATGGTGGAACGAATAGCTACTGGGGAAATTCAAATGTTTTTTTTTCTAAACAATATGGAGTTCCAAAACAAGTCAAAATTATATTTTATGCTCTGTATGAGGATAGATTTTATGAATTAGATGTGGAACTTCCCGTCGATCGAATGGAGAGTTTGATGGATCGTGCCTATGCTATTAGAGAATCCGAGTCGAGTGAAGCAGAAATGAAAGAGTTCATTAAGCTATCTGAACATCGGAACTTTGAAAAAAAGTTTAACATGTTTAATCACAGCTATTCTAAGGTAAGTGACTTTGTATTGGGTTTCTCCCCCAAAGGAAAAGTAACAATGTGGTTAAGGTATGATCGTGTTCAAAAGTTTATTGGCGAGTATCAAGCTACGCCAATAAAAGATGACGAGAAAATTGCAAAAGAATTCTACTCAAAAGTGGCGGTTGGAAGAGAGGAAGCTAGAAACTTATTTTTTATTAATAAAGAAATTCCGGATATCTGGAGTGACTATTTATATACTTCGAAATGGAAAATAGAACCTGTTGTTGCGAATGATCATTTAAAAGTATTGGAACTCAATTTGAACTACTTTAATAGAGAGTTGGAAACACTTCTGAGACCATGGCTTTTGAATGATAAGGTCAAAGAAAGAGGAATTCCAGAAATGATTACTGTTTCGTGGGAATCTAGTAAGAACGATGGGTATTACGCAAACATTTTTTATGATTGGGAAACGCTTTTTTCAATTTTTAAGAAATACCAAGGATTGGAAAATAAAGTATTTAAGATTTCCATAGCGGAAGACAACAAAACCATCAAAACATATTTCGGTAATCAAGAGCTTGAAAGCGATAGCATCAAAATTTTTAAAGATGAAGAGAAGTATAGAGATTCGTATTGAATGATTGAAAAACTTCGATTAAAAATAGACTTACTAACTTTAAATTAAATTATTTATGCTCAAAAAAAATCTTTTAACCCAAACGCTATTTTTAATTAAGGTTTTCCCAACTCAAGCACAAAACAACCAAGATTTAATCAACTATATTGAATCAAAAAAGAAGAGATGGAAGCTATCATTAAGCTTTCTATTTAGACGTTGAGAATTAAGTCAATTAAGGTAGAAGGGTTTAATCCGTATGACAAATACAACTTCATTTCTAAGGACTTATCAGATAAGTATGGTTTTGATGCTAAGCCATACAAATTAAATTAGAAACATCATTGCGAACTGAAGAAATGGATCTTTTTTAAGAGGCTCTAATAAATGCCTGAAAAAAGCCGTTTAATTTAGGATATTAAAAAAACGACTTCAAATATATTTGTGTTTTCGTTTCGTGTATAAGAAATCGTAGCATCATGCAATTCTATGATTCTTTTGGTGAGAATAAGCCCTAATCCTTGGCCATCTTTATCATTGCTGTTTTTACCTCTAAAGAAGTGTTTGAAAAGAAATTTTTCTTCTTCTTCAGTGATTGGATTTCCAGTATTTATAAACTGAATTTGTAATTGATTATTAGAATTAATCATGAAAGAAACTTCAGCCGTATTTTGTATAGAATAGCTGACTGCATTGGAAAGTAAATTTGAAAATGCTTGTTTTAGAAGTGTAGGATTCATCTTTACTATTAAACTTTCTTCATTCAATTCGATTGGTGAATAATTCACATCAAAAATAAAATCTGGATAAATAATATTAAGTTCATTGATGCAGTCAAATATCAACTCATCGACTCTTCCTATTTGATTTTCTACAACTTGTCCAGAGTCAATTTTTGAAATCTCTAACAAAACATTAATGATACCTCCTAAAGACTTGGCTTTAATCTTCTGTTGATTTATCATTGCTGAAATTTCAGGATCAGAAGATTGATTTTGAATTTTTTCTAATTCTGTTACAAGAACAGATATAGGCGTTTTCAATTGATGTGAAATGTGATTGATTGTATGCTTTTGAAATTTAAAAACTTCATTGGTATGAATGAGTAAATCATTAAATCGGGAAGACAAGGTATTCAATTCTATCGTTGAGGTCTGCAGTGAAATAGGGAGATTGTTTTCTTCATCTAATTCATAGTTGTTGATTTTCGACTCCAGTTCAGTGATGGGATTGGCAATCATTCTTGAAATGTAAATAGAGATAATCACAATTGCAAAAGCAATTAATAAAAAGGTAACAATTAAAATATTTCTTAAAAATTCCAACTTTGTATGCCCATAAGCATCATAAGCCTTACTGATGGCATAATATACCTCTCCTTTTCTTTCTACATAAACACCTACTAAATCATATTCGTCTTCTTTGGTTTCTATCCAAGGATTTTGAGCGGATAAATTATCAATTATGGGTTTAACTTTGGAAATGTCTAAATTGTCTAAACTAGCGAAAATCTCCTTTTTATCTTCATTAAATATCAGTAGCTTTTCATCGTAAAAGTCATTAATATCTTGCTCGTCTAATAAGTAAGATATTTCAGCGGATTGATCTTTAAACTGTTCTACTAACTTTATTGAAGCAATGATTTTTGAGTTCTGCTGCTGTTGAAACTCTTCTTCTCGGTAACCAGAGAACAGCACATAAATAAGAACAAAAGCGAATGCTATAATCGGAATAACTGTCGTAGAAATATAGGTTAATATTTTGTGTTTAATCTTCATTGATGTCTAAATAATATCCGTATCCTACTTTAGTTTTTATGGTTTTTTTATCAAAAGGCTTATCTAATTTATTCCTAAGAAAATTGATGTAGACTTCAACTGCATTTGTATTTCCATCATAGGTTGTTTTCCAAATTTCTTCGAGCATTCTTTTTTTGGAAACGACTTCGCCTTTGTGGTCCATTAACATTAAAAGAATTTCGTATTCTCTAAATGTTAAATTAACTTCTTCGCGGTTTCTAAATACTTTCTTTTGCTTTTTGTTAAGTACAATGTCGTCAAAAATCAAAACATCATTCTCTAGATTATTGTCTTGTTTTAAAGAACGTCTTTTAATTAATGAATTCACACGCAGCATGAGCTCTTTCATAAAAAACGGCTTGGTCAAGTAATCATCGGCTCCCTTATCATACCCTTCAATCTTATCTTCAAGTTCACCAAAAGCTGTGAGCATTATAATTGGAGTTTGTGTATTGTAATCACGAAACTGTTTGCAAATCTCTAATCCATTGATAAAAGGAAGGTTAATGTCAAGAATGACACAGTCGTAGGTGTTTTTTTTAAGAAGTTTTAATCCAATTTGACCATCAAACGCAGTGTCAACAGTATAGTTTTCTGACAATAATGCTTCTTTTATGTTTGCATTTAAATCGGGATCGTCTTCAATAATCAATACGCTCATCTTCTCTACTGATATTTTTCGTAAATTAGTCAGTTCTAAAGATAAGCAATTATGATTTCAAAATTCATACTTTTTGGTTTGACATTTCTCGCGTTTACATTTACATTCGGACAAAAAGTATATAGCGTTGACTATGAGAGTCGTGCAGATGTTAAGGTTTTTGTAGTGGACTATGAGAGCCGTGCAGATTTATTGGTTTATAAAGTCGATTATGAGAGCCGTGCTGGAAAAAATGATGGAAAGTGGTTTTTTGTTGATTACGAAAGCCGTGCCGATAAAAGTATATTCTTTGTTGAGTATGAAAGTAGAGCTGATATTAAAATCTTCTTTGTTGATTATGAAAGTCGTGCAGGCTGGAAGAACAAAGCCAAGATGCAACTGATGTATTAGATTGAAATTTTAAATCATATTAAATCCTTTTTCTCTTGAATAAAATTACCGAGCAATCCAGTAAATACGATAGTTTAGAAACTCTATCTGTAAAAGAACAATTAACAGCAATGAATAAAGAGGACCAATTAGTTCCTCTTGCAGTTGAGGCAATCATTCCTGAAATAACTGCTTTTGTTGAAGAAGCACTGATTCGTATGAAGCGGGGAGGACGTTTGTTTTATCTTGGCGCAGGAACAAGCGGTCGTTTGGGTATTTTAGATGCTTCAGAATGTCCACCTACTTTTGGGGTTGAACAAGGTTTAGTTGTTGGATTAATCGCTGGAGGGGATGCAGCCATTAGAATTGCAGTTGAAAACGCTGAAGACAATCGCGATATTGGATGGGAAGAGTTAAAAGCTTATAAACTTCAGGTTGATGATATTGTTGTTGGAATTGCAGCTTCTGGAACGACACCTTATGTGTTAGGAGCTTTAGAAAAAGCCAACGCAGCTGGAAACTTAACAGCTGGAATTACTTGTAATCCGGAAAGTCCATTGAGCACAGTAGCGCAACATGCTATGGTTGCTGTGGTTGGACCTGAATTCGTTACAGGAAGTACACGTATGAAGTCTGGAACCGCACAAAAATTGGTGTTAAATATGATCTCAACAAGTCTAATGATTGGACTTGGACGTGTTCAAGGCAATAAAATGGTGGACATGCAATTGAGCAATGCTAAGTTAGTGATTCGTGGTGCCAATATGGTCGCTGAACAATGTGATATTAACTTTGAAGAAGCGAAAGCTTTATTGCTCGCGCATGGATCTGTAAGAAAAGCAGTTCAGGCTTACCAATTAAAATAGATGATAGAGGACGAAGAAAGTACTTTATACTCCATACCTCACTATTCTTTTACATTCGAAGAAATTTAAGAAAGTTATTAAGGGTAAATTTAAGCATTACAAACAAGTAGGTTGAGGCTCTCGAAGCCTACTTCTTCACTTTCATAAAGAACACCACAAATACCAATGCCAGACCTAATATAATCATGATAAGAATAGAGTTGTCTATCCATGGTAAATAGTCCTTTTGAACTTTTACTTTTGGCGGAGGAGTGTGTTTTCTAACTTGAGTTGTATCTTCTGCTGCTTCTTGAATGAATTCATCTCCAAATCTGTACCTGTTTTTTATAACCTTTCCAAATCTGTTCTTAAAGCTAATAAACAAATAGTTCTTAGAATTCATTTCATCAATTACCTGATTGTATTTTTCTACTACAGCTTTATCATTTTTAAAGTAATGTCGAGATGCTGAGTAGTAGAAATAAGCATTCGTAAGATAAAAGTACTCTCTTTGAAAATCTCCCATTTCTTCAAAGGCTTGTGATAGGATATAATCTTTATCATCATGTAAAATAGTGAATTGACGAAATGCTGAATCGATCGCAAATGATATCGCTACTAACCTGTTTTTATGAGGAGATCTGTTGCGCTTCATTTCCCGTAATGCAGGATCTTTCAAAATTGGAAAAATCAATGTTGAATCCGGAATGAATGCCTTCTTTTCATAAGCGATGTAGGCTTTGTTTAAGTCCATATAAGCATCTCTTATGCTATATATTTCTTCAGGTTTCTTCGGTAAGGTTTTTTTATTGTACTCTTCAAGTAGTTCATAACGGTTTAATTTATGAAGTGCTGTACGGTATAGAGCTTGACCAAAGGGATCTTGTATAGTGTCTGTATTTAAACGAGTGAAAATACTCAAGGCCAATTCAAACTTTTCTAAATAAACACTTTCATAGGCGTAAAACAAACTGTCTTGCGCGGTCCAGTTAGGTACTGGGTTTTCCATTATTTGTAAAATACGATTGTGCATATATTTTGGTGGCTCGGGTTGACGATCATATTTAAGTACTTCAAATAAATAAGTATTCTCTTGTCTTGGAGGCTCCTTAAATCCTTTATCTTCTTGACCAACAACAGGAAGTCCAACAGCTACAAATAAAAATAAACTGAATAAATATTTCATAATAGTTTTCATTCTAAACCTCCGTTAATCAATACAAATTGTAAAATATTTAATCCCATTTTAAGTGCTTTCTCATGATTCTCTTGGGTATTGTTGTGTACAGTAATGTCTTCCCATCCGTCTCCTAAGTCAGTTTCGTATGTATAAAGCAATACTAATCTACCTTCAATGATAATTCCAAATGCTTGTGGACGCTCTCCATCATGCTCATGAATCTTTGGTAAACCATGAAACTTATATTTTTGATTAAAAATAGGATGGTCATAAGGCAATTCTACTAAATCAAAGTTTGGAAATAGCTTTTCTAATTCTGGACGTATGTATTGATCCATTCCATAATTATCGTCAATGTGTAAAAAACCTCCTCCAATTAAATAGTTTCTTAAATTTTCACGTTCTACATTTGAAAAAACCACATTTCCATGTCCTGTCATATGTACGAATGGATAAGTGAACAATAAGGGACTGCCTACATCAACATAAGGAACCTCAGTATTGATATTTGCATTAAGCTGTTGGTTGACAAATTTCACTAGGTTAGGAACAGAGGTTGGGTTGGCATAATAATCTCCTCCACCACTGTATTTTAAAACAGCCAATTGATAACTTCCTTGTCCAAAAGAAAAGGACAAGATTAGAAAAGATAAAATGCTCAATATTAACTTCATCATTGTTCTTCGAAAAATAATTTAACATTCATACATGCGTAAACACCCGCAGTTTCTGTACGCAATCTTGTATGCCCCAAAGTTACGGCTTGATATCCATTGTCAATGGCTTTTTTAACTTCATTTAAGGTAAAATCTCCCTCAGGACCAATTAAAATAGGTGTATTTTTTCCAATCCATCTACTGGAGTCCAATTGGATTTGCTTTTGAATTGTAGTGTTTCTTTCTTCTTCTTCGTAACAATGTGCAATTAATCCATTCGGATGTTGCTTGATAAAATCTTCTACTGAAGTCAGCTTATTTAACTTTGGAATAAATAAACGTTTTGATTGCTTCATCGCTGAAACTAAAATTTTGTGAAAACGTTCATTCTTTATCTTCTTGCGTTCAGCATTCTTGCATAAAATCGGTGTGATTTCATGTATTCCTAACTCTGTAGCCTTCTCTAAAAACCATTCAAAACGGTCATTGTTCTTTGTTGGAGCAATAGCTATATGAATATGATGCTCGTCTTGTTTTGTTTGGTGAAAGTCTGTTTTCTTTACAACCACTGCTTTTGGAGTACTGTCTGTAATTTCACCCGTAAAAACTACCCCAGTTCCATTGACAATTTCCATTTGATCTCCTGGCATCATGCGCAATACTTTCGCAGCATGTTTTGATTCGTCAGGTGGCAAAGTAATTTCATCCTGATCCAAAGAGTCAATATCTATATAAAATCTTCTCATTAATGCATTAATAGGTAAATTAGTTCCCGCAACAAGTCTGAATCTGTTCCAGGTCCGTGATTGATTCCTTTACTTTTTAAATCATACTCTTGTAGCGTAGCAATGTTTTTGGCAATCTTCTTCGGATTGTAAATTCGCTTTGCCTGTAAAACTTCTTTCGCGGCTGGGTAACTCATCTTTAAAGCAGACATTAATCCGTTGATGTCCGTAGCATTCGAAAAGTGTGCTTTCATCAATCGTTCATGAAATCCAAATATCAAAGGAATTAATTGAGTTATGTGAGCCGCCTTAGGATTCTGTTCAAAATAATTAATGATTTTGTTGGCTTTTAGTATATCTCGCGAAGCCAAAGCGTTTGTTAATTCAAAAGCATTGTAATCTTTGGAAATTCCAATGTTCTCTTCAATATGTACTTCACTAATTTGTGTTCCTTTTTCAAGTACTAACATTAATTTATCAAGCTCCTTTGCAATCTTTCCCAAATCAGAACCTAAAAACTCAACCAAGAGCATTGTTGCTTTTTGATTGATGGTATAGCCTTGTCCTTTGAGATAAGTAATGATCCATCCATCCACTTGATTTTCATACAGCTTCTTGCTTTCGAAAATTACTCCGGTCTTCTTAATTGATTTGAAGAACTTCTTTCTAGAATCTGCTTTTTTATGTTTGTGGGCGAGAATCAATACTGTAGTAGGGGAAGGGTTTTCAAAATACGCTTCCATCATTCCCCAATCCTTAACATCCTGAGCTTCTTTCACAATTACAACCTGACGTTCAGCCATCATAGGATATTGCTTCACCTGTTCTTGCAAATGGCCCATGTCAGCATCCTTTCCATATAAAACGGTCAAGTTAAAATCACGTTCGCTTTCATCCAAAATATATTTGGTTGCAGCATCTGTAATTTCATCGATGTAGAATGATTCATCACCATGCAGTAAATACAATGGTTTTGGGGTTTTATCTTTAAACTGTTTTATAATGTCTTTCACGCAGATTCAAGTTCAGAATTTGTTGTAATTAAATTTAAGCTTTAAAATAACACAAATTTTGCAAGTTAACATTCGTTTCTCCTGCAAAATTTGTGTTTTGACAGTAATTCCTGAATCATTTTTTGAAAAGGAGATGTCAAAGACAAGGCTTGCTAACTTTTAATTTTAGGCGTTTATTTTTATAAACAACTGAGATTTAAAGTTGGCGTAACGCAGTATTTGATATCTTATTTTTACAAAAAAGATTAATAATTTTCCAAGAAGTTATTCAGTAACCTCACACCAACTCCTGTTCCTCCTTTTCCTTTGTAATTATCTGCAGCCTCCAAGAAAGCAGGACCAGCAATATCCAAGTGAACATAAGGAAACTTTACAAAATGCTCTAAGAATTTACCAGCGGTAATCATTCCAGCATATTTACCTCCAATGTTCTTAAGGTCTGCAATTGAAGACTTCACTTCTTCTGCATAATCATCCCAAAATGGAAGGTGAACTAATCGTTCATGTACATTAGTACCAGATTTTAGAAGCGCATCAAATGTTTCTTGTTTAGCATTTCCCATTAAGCACGAAGCTTTTTGACCAATTGCTACCACTGCAGCTCCAGTTAATGTTGCTGCATCAATTACCAATTCTGGATTTAACTCGTTTGAATACGCTAAAGCATCTGCTAAAATCATTCTTCCTTCAGCGTCTGTGTTTAAAACTTCAACTGTTGTTCCGTCATACATTTTAATAACATCTCCAGGAACATAAGCATTTCCACCTGGTCGATTATCGGTCGCTGGAATCAAAGCTATAATGTGAAGATCCAATTCATTCATCGCTGCTGCATACATTGTTCCAGCCATACATGCTGCACCTCCCATGTCACTCTTCATGGAATCCATAGAACCAGCAGTTGGTTTTAAGCTCACTCCACCTGTATCGTAAACTACTCCTTTTCCAACGAGAACAATCGGCCTCTTGTTCTTTGGATTGTTTGGCTTGTACTCAATGATTGTAAATGATGGAGGATCAATTGAACCAAGGTTAACAGCCAATAGACCTCCCATGTTTAATTCCTCAATCTTAGCCTTATCAAAAACAGTAACTTTTACGTTATCTATCTTTTCGAATGCTTCAATTTCTTTCGAGAGTTGAGTTGCTGTAAGGTAGGAAAGAGGCTCGTTCACAAGGTCTCTTGACCAATACACTGCTTTGTTTGTGTTGTTCAAACGATTGATTTTTTTGTCTTCAAAAGTGCCCAGTAAGTATATATCTTTTAAGTGAAAACGCTTCTTGTCTGCATCTTTAAAGTACTTCAAAAATTGGTAGTTAGACAGCGCTAATCCTTCAGCAAGTGCTAAAGCATTTGAATCTTTCCCTGAAATAAATATTTCTTTAGCTGACTTATCCAACTTTGTACGAATGTCATGCCCTGAAACGCGGATTTTTTCCAAGTTATCATCTTCTTTCACAAAGAAAATAAATTGCTCTCCTAACTTAATATAATCTGTTTTATCATCTGAAGCGATGAATTTTTTAGCTTGTTCTTCTACGATTGTTGGAACACCTTCTACCGTTTTGAATTCTTTTCCTACGATAAATGCAATATGTCCATCTTTTGAATATGATTTTCCTTGTTTAATCATCTTAATGAAATTTAATTTGTAATGTTCAAAATTAACAACTTTGACCACAATAAGGTTTGCTGCAGTCGATTATTTAAGTGTTCTTTAGTTAAAGTATTGATATAGTTTAGATTAAATTTAGACTTGCCTAAAAAAGTTAATTAGGTTATGATTGCATAAATTGAGCACAGCCTAAAGCACTCCATTTAGTTTAGAAGGAGAATTTGAATACATCTATCCTTCCAAATAAAATTATATTATTCTTATCTTTAAGGAAATTAAAAATTA
>Ga0079223_10003101_pt1 | contig 10456 bp, 7 predicted proteins | sample Stecom2011_FD_75072 | JGI IMG/M metagenome (GOLD analysis project Ga0079223, IMG submission 75072) | Agricultural soil microbial communities from Utah to study Nitrogen management - Steer compost 2011 | ecosystem: Environmental > Terrestrial > Soil > Agricultural land | place: USA: Utah...
ATTAAGCAACGTGAAGAGCAAGCTAAACAACGTGAGCAACAAATTCAAGAGTTAGAAGTACAACGTGCTGCTGAAGAATCAGCAAAAGCATCTGCAGCTGCAAAAAAAACAGCAGAAAAGGATTCTAAAAAAGCAGAAAAGGAAGCAAAAGCAAAAGCAAAAGAGCAAGCTTCAGAAGCCAAAGAAAAAGCACAAGAACAAAAAGATGCAGCTAAAGAAGCAAAAGCAAGTGCTAAAGAAGAAGCAGCAAAAGTAAAGGCTGAAAAAGCAGCAGCTAAAGAAGCAACTAAAGCACGTAAGGAAGCCGAAAAAGCTGCAAAGGAAGCTGAGAAAGCAGCTAAAGCTGAAGAAAAATACAGTAAAAGCTTATCAAAACTTGTAAGTAAACAAGAAAAAGTAGAAAAAAGCAGAGCTAAACTAAATAAGTCTCAAGAGAAGTTAGACAAGCAAATCTCTAAAGGTAAAATTGATGCAGATAAAGCAAGAAGTGCCCAAGAGAAAATTACTAAAAGTCAAAAAAGTTTAGACGAAGACTTGAAAAGTATTCAAGAGGATGTTCAAAAATTAAAGAAGAAATACAAAAAGTAAACTTCAAAATAGGATTAGAAAGAGGGGTGTCTAATTGATACCCCTTTTTTTTATCTTTTCGAATGATAAATAATCCTCCTTTATCTAAATAAAAATAAGTAATTTCGTATTATAATAAAACCATCCATGAAGTATTTTTTCTTGTTTTTTCTAATTATTGCTCAATATACAGTAGCACAAAGCACCGAACCGTTTCAGATCTATAAAAAAAACGGAAAAAAAATCAGTACCCAAAAATTTTTGAGAAGCTTAGAGTTAAGCGATGTTGTTTTATTCGGAGAATTACACGATAATCCTATTTCACATTGGCTTCAATTGAAAGCAATTCAATACTTACACAGTAAGCACAACATAACTCTTGGTGCTGAAATGTTAGAATCACATAATCAAAAACAACTGGATGCTTATTTAGCGGGGGAGATTCCTCAAGAGGAGCTCGACTCAACAGCTCAACTTTGGGTTAACTATAAAACGGACTATAAACCTTTAGTAGATTTTGCAAAGATGAATCAACTCCCTTTCATCGCAACGAATATTCCACGTAAATATGCAAGTTACGTTTATAGAAATGGATTAGAGTCTCTTGAAGATGAGTTGGATGAGGAAGAGAAGGCTTTGGTTGCACCATTGCCTATTGCCTATGACCCAGAACTGCCTGGTTATAAATCAATGCTGAGCATGATGAGTGATCATTCAACACCTAACTTTCCAAAAGCACAGGCGATAAAAGATGCTACAATGGCCCACTTTATTTATGAGCATTTCAAAAGCACGTCAAGTCAATTTATTCATTTTAATGGAGATTACCACAGTAAGAATTTTGAAGGAATTTATTGGTACTTAAAACGCAAAGATGAAAGCCTAAATGTTTTAACTATTTCTACCGTTGAACAGGAGAATGTAAAGAAGTTAATAGAAGAAAATAATGGATTAGCTGACTTTATTATAGTTGTAGATAAAGACATGACTAAAACATATTAAATGCTTCCTGAATTATTAAAAAAGGGCGATACAATTGCTGTTCTTGCTCCTGCAAAAGGTATCGAAGATGAATACATCGCTTTTGCAGTGAAAACAATTGAAAATAAAGGCTTTAAAGCTCTTGTTTCCAAGAACTGTTTAGGCCAACATAATTATTTTTCAGGAACCATTAAAGAGCGAATAGATGATTTGCAATGGGCCATTGATAATGATAATGTAAAAGCAATCTTATGTGCCAGAGGAGGATATGGTTGTATTCAATTGTTAGATAGAATTAATTGGGCAGCTTTTTTAGAAGACCCTAAGTGGATCATTGGATTCTCAGATGTTACCGTTTTTCATCAGCATTTGGCCAAAATCGGTTCTGCTTCACTTCATGCTACAATGCCTTTAAATTTCAAAACCAATTCTCCAGCAGCCATTGAGAGTCTTTTTGATTGTTTAAAAACAGGCAAAATTCAATACGATTGGGAAACAAAGCATCACAATAGTGTGGGTGTTACCAATGGAGAAGTAGTAGGAGGGAACTTAGCAGTTTTGTGTGGATTAATAGGAACCAAACACATGCCTGATTATCAGAATAAATTGTTGTTTTTAGAGGATGTAGGAGAACATTTGTATGCGGTTGACCGGTATTTTTATCAATTGAGTAAATCTGGAGTCTTTGATCAAATAAGAGGTTTGATTGTTGGCGACTTTAGTGGAATGAAAGATACTAATCCTCCTTATGGAAGCGATCTACAAAGTATAATCAAATCCCATTTTACGTATCAGTCTATTTTAATTGCTTTTGACTTTCCGGCAGGACACTTGGATGACAATAGAGCATTAATTCTTGGTAAAAATGCCAAGTTCAACGTTCGAGAAAATAGCGCAGAACTTATTTATGATTAGGAATAGAAGTGTTTCTTTAGAATTCCTTCCAACTCCTCAAAAGAAGAGTATTCAAGTGTAAAATCAGCCTTTAAATCATTTGCATTAAGGAAAGCTTCAGTGGTTTTGCCCCAAGCAATTATTTTCTGGTCTTTATTCACCTTGTTTAATTGCAAAAACGAATTCAAATTGGTTGGACTTGTAAAAACCAAAATCGAAGGTTTAACATCTAGTTTAACAGGAGTAAGTGCTGTTTTGTAAACAATCAAATCGGTAATCTGTCCTTCGTACAATCGTTTTTGCATTGATTGATGAGAATAGTTAGATTGTGGAAACAATACCGACCGACCCTCAACAAATATAGAAAATTCAGCACTTACCTTTACAGGATTTCCACTGGTTATTCCAGTAAAATCTACTTTATACCCACGCGATTCGACATACTCTGATGTGGACTTACCAATTGTGGCAATCGCAACTGATTCAGGAATTGTACATTGGTCCAGATAAAATCCTGCTGAACGCGGACTGGTAAAGAAAACAACTTCAAACTCATTTTTTGGACAGTCAAATTCTTCTGCCACAAATGAAATCATAGGTTGATCGATTAGTTTTATTTCCTTCTTTTCAACGAAAGCTAAAAAATCTTTATCCGTTACTTTTTTGGAAATAAATAACATAAAACTATTGATTGTTTATGTGTTCGAGGATTTCCTCTACTATTCCTTCGTTATCCACAGCTGAGAATGTGCTGAACTTAGCGCCATCTTCCCACTTACGAGCGAAAGCAACGTGAACAGTCTCTTCTTCATCACAATAGATACCTAAGGGCAATTGACAACCACCTTCCATGTTTCTCAATACACCTCTTTCTATTCCGATTCGTTTTTCAACCTCTACATCATTCATTTCTTTTAAAACCTTTGCCAAATCAGTATCTTCTTCTCTAATTTGTAAGCCTAAAACACCTTGTGCAGGACAAGGAATAAATAATGTTGGATCGAGGGTACTGATCGTTAAATCAGAAAGGTCCAAATCTAAACGTTTAATTCCAGCCATCGCTAAAACAATAGCATCGTATTGACCTTCACGTAATTTGTTGACGCGTGTTCCAACGTTTCCTCTTAAATCTTTAATTTCAAAATCACCTCTGAAAGTAATCAGCTGAGACTTTCTGCGTGCCGATGAAGTCCCGATAATTGGATTTTCTTTGATTCCAAAAACTTTATCATCGTCCACAGCTTCGTTTCTGATCAATAATAATTCTGATGGATCCTCACGATAGGAAACTGCAGCAATTACTAATCCTTCTGGTGAAGTGGTTTCTAAATCTTTGTGTGAATGAACAGCCAAATCAATGGATTTGTCCAGCAGTGCAGCTTCGATTTCTTTAGTAAAAAAACCTTTTCCTTCCATTTTATCGAAACTCAAGTGTTGAATTCTATCTCCTTGAGTAGAAATTACTTTTATTTCAACTTCTTGGCCTAATTTTTCTAATTCGTCCTTTACGAAATTTGCTTGCCACAACGCCAGGTCACTACCACGTGAACCAATGATTATTTTCTTCATTTTTTAAGTAATATTTCTTTGGCCATTTTCATTGGCACACTCATGTATTTTTTCTCGAAATGAGCAATGATTTTTTCTAATGTTTCTTTAGCATTTTCATCAAGGCCTTCCATTTCTTTTGCGAAAATATGCTGCATCGCAGTTGCTCTTATTTCTTTAACAGTTTCCGGAACACTGCGCATTGCTATTTCCACTTTTCTTTCATGAGCCATAAGCTTGAACTGCTCTACAGCTTCATCAACAATCTCTTCTACGTGAATGATCTCTCTTGCACGTTTTTCTAAATTTTTTGATGAGATTTTTTGTAAATATTCAATGGAAATATTATCCAAAGGGAAATGTTTAGCAACTTCTGGATCTAAATCACTTGGAATAGCTAAGTCAATTACCACTTTAGGATCGGTATCTCCTTGCAGTAAATGCCTGTAAAGATCCTCGTCTATTATTGAGGTATCTGCTCCTGTACATGTAATAATGATATCGAAACCATCTTTATACAAAGGAAGCTCATTCAATGCGTAAGCTTTTGCTTTTAGTTGTTTTGCTAAAACTTCAGCCTTACTTTTCGTACGGTTGAATACAGCAAAGTTTGTAAAGCCATGTTTCCTTAGAAAACGACTCATATTGGTGTTGGTTACCCCTGCACCAATAATTAAAATTCGCGCATCTAAAGAGATATCTTTAAGTCGTAAAGTATGATAAGCCAGTGATACTACAGAAACTGGACTTTGCGCAATACTCGTTTCTGTATAAATGCGTTTTGCTGTTTCGATGGTATGACGAATCATTAATCGAATAGAGTCCCCTGTGATACCGTACTCTTTACATACATCAAATGCTTTTCTTACTTGCGTAATAATTTCGCGTTCACCTATAACCATTGAGTCAATAGATGAAGTTACTTTAATCATGTGTTCAATACTTTCTATTCCTTTGTATTGCTCTACATTCTGAGTGAAAAGTTTCACTTGTTCTGCATCAAAATGTGGGAATAAAAACTTTAAGAATGTTTTAAAGTCTTGTAATTGAATGTTTTCTTTCTTTCGCAGAATGAATTCAACACGGTTACATGTTGAGATATACATTATCTCCTCAATCTGAAATTGGGCCTTAAACTTTGAAAGCTTCTCTTTTTGGTCATCAAGGGAAATATGCAACAGCCCGATTTGATTAACTTCGAGTTGTCGATGAGTAAAAGCGAATATGTGAATGTCTTCCACGTTTTTTTCTTGCCTTGTTTTGCCGCAAATATCGGCATTTACTACGTTTTTATTGTCATAGCATTGTCAAAAACCCTTATTTAGAATGTTTATAAATAGCAAAGGATGTTTTTGTCCTTTATGGTTTGTAAACTGCCAATTTTAAAATGAGAAACATAGATAGAAATACAATATAGTGAATTTTGTTTTCTCTTTAGGTTTTTGATAAAGTTAAAGATTTTCAATAGTAAAACTTAAAATCTAACTGTTTTGGGTAAGAAATGATTTTAAAAACCTTATATTTCAATCAGATTTAAAACAACGCATACTGCTAAATAATGCTTAAAGATTACTACTTTTCATATAAACTTATTGCTTTGAGGGAGTTATAATTTTGGGATTCCAATATTGTTGTTCTTTTGGCTCTAAATATCTTGTTAATATTCTTTTACATTATTATTCTTGTATCGCTAATAAATTATAAAACCAATCGAATTGTTTTGTGATTTTGACTGATTTTAGTCAAGAATTACAGAATAATCGAAACAAAACTATTACGAAATGCGATTGAAGCTTTTTACCCTGTTTTCAATTTTTTTGATGTGTATTCAATCTTTAAATGCACAAAACTATTATGATCACTATCAAGATGGATTAGTAGTTTTTCAAATAAAATTAGATGCCAAAAGAATTTTATCAACCAAACAACAAGTTGATTTTAAAAACCACAGCCTCTTCTCCGACTTTTTAAGCGCTTATAGTATTGAAGAAGTCAAACAATTACACCCAGATTTAGATGATGAGTTGCTCAATAGAGTGTATCAGATTAAATTATCTGATATGTCACAAGTTAACCATGTTATTAAGCAATTAAATACCCATCCCATTATTGAATATGCTGAGTTAAAAGAACTACACCATAAGTTTTGGGTCCCTAATGACACTTACTATAGTATTCAAAATCAGTATGGATTGTTTAACATTCAAGCTGAACAAGCATGGGATATCTCTTTAGGAAATGCCAATGTGATTGTTGCCGTAACAGATGATGCAATTGCAACTGATCATCCAGATTTAGTCAATGTTCTTGTAAATCCTTACAACGCTGTAGATCAAAACACCAATCCCAACCCTTGTGGTAGTAATGATGGTTTGCACGGTTCTCACGTTTCTGGAACGGTTGGATGTGAAACAAATAATGGTAAAGGTTTAGCTTCTATTGGAAATGGTATCAGCGTGATGCCAATTAAAATAGGTGACTGCACAGGAGCGCTTACCAGCGGCTATGAAGGAATCGCTTTCGCTGCAAATAATGGCGCAGACATCATTAATATGTCTTGGGGAGGTCCTGGTTCTGGTAATTACGGACAGAATATAATTAATAATGCATGGAACAAAGGCGCAATCTTAGTTGCAGCAGCCGGAAATGATGATGTTACCACTAAGTTTTACCCAGCAGGCTACAATAATGTAGTTACAGTGGCTTCAACAGATAAGCAAGATAAAAAATCAGATTTTTCTAATTACGGGAATTGGATTGATGTTTCTGCTCCTGGTTCAGCTATATTTAGTACAAACAACGGGGACTCTTATGTTGCTTTAGGTGGAACATCAATGGCGTCTCCTCTTGTTTCAGGACTATTGGGTTTAATGAAATCCTATGCTCCTTCAGCAACAAATACTGAATTGATTAGCTGTTTGTACTCTAGTGCTGATGATATATCTGCTCAAAACCCTTCCTACAACGGACAATTAGGAAACGGTAGAATAAATGCATTTGCTGCTTTAACTTGTCTAACAGCTTTGAATGTACAGTTCGATGCCTCAATTGAAAGTATTTCCTCCCCTAAGGGAAATTTATGTTCTAGCAGTTTTGTCCCAGAACTTTTACTGAAAAACAATGGTTCCTCAACCCTAACAAGTGCTATTATTACTTATAATTGGGGAGGAAGTCCTCAAGTTTACAATTGGTCTGGAAGTTTACCTTCTGGTCAAACAGTAACTGTTGCTCTACCAAATCAAACTGCTACATCTGGTAACCATTTATTTACAGCTACTGTTTCTATGCCTAATGGCCAAACTGATCAAAATACCTCTAATGATAATGCGACATCAAACTTTTCAATTAGCAATACTGGTGAAGAAGTTACACTCTACTTGATACTGATTGTTGGGGTAGCGATATTACATGGGAAATAAAGGATTTGAATAATAACGTTGTTGCTAATGGTGGTCCATACGCTGATGTTGTTGGAGGAACCACTAATACTTATTCATTGTGTTTGTCTAACGAATGTTATACCTTTTCTATTTATGATGAATATGGAGATGGTATGAATGGTACTATGTATCAAGGTTGTTCAACAGATGGCAGCTATGAAATGAAGGACGGAAGTGGGAACACTCTTTTTCAAATGACAGCTCCTGAAGGAAACTTTGGTAGTTCAGCAGATCATCCTTTCTGTTTGGTGACTAACGTAACAGATGATGCTGGAATTACTAATATAATATCTCCTAAAGGTACGCTTTGTACTGCTGCTGTTGAACCAGTGGTAAGATTACAAAATTATGGTACAGACCCATTAACAACTGTAACTATTAAATATCAAACTTCAGGGACAGTTCAAACCTATGCTTGGACTGGTAATTTAGCAACCAATCAGTCGGAGGTGGTAACATTACCAGCTGTCACCACTGCAAACGGACCACAAGTATTAACTGTTTACACTTCAAATCCAAATGGAAATTCGGATGGAAACCCTGCGAATGATCAATCACAAGGACAAGTGAATATTCAGAATACTGCAGCATCTTTACCTTTTACTGAAGATTTTGAAACAGATGTTTTCAATAACGGAGAATGGAGTATAGTTAATCCAGACAATAGTACTACATGGGAAAATGTAACTGTTGGGGGGTCTACTTCTGGAAATAAAGCAGCAAAAATAGACTTCTATAACTATCAGCAGTCCGGAAGAAGAGACGGAATGGTTTCTCCTAAGATTGATTTAACTGGAGTTTCAAGTGCACAAATGACTTTTGACCATGCGTATAGACGTTTTAACCAAAACGCTGCTGACTCTTTAATTATCTACGTTTCAACTAACTGTGGTACAGATTGGAATCGTGTTTTCGCCAAAGCTGAAAATGGAAGTGGTTCTTTTGCTACGCAATCAACAAGTTCAGTTGAGTTTACGCCAACTTCAGCTGCTGATTGGTGTTTTGCAGGTGGAATTGGTGCTGATTGTTTTAGTATTAATTTAGATGCTTATGTAGGGAACAATGTTTTTGTAAAATTTGAGTCATATAACTCTGGCCCCATTGGTAATAACTTATTCATAGATAATATTAACATTGATGGTTCTGCAGTTCCAAACCCGCCTGTTCCAAATATTACTTTAAGTCAAAATCAAGTTTGTGAGGACGGAACGGTAAGCTTTACAGATCAGTCTTCAAACTCGCCTACTTCATGGAGTTGGGTGTTTCCTGGTGGAACTCCAGCAACATCAACTGTTCAAAACCCTGTAGTTACTTATGCCAATAGTGGAAACTATGATGTTTCTTTAACAGTAAGTAATCAACATGGGAGCCAGACTGCAAATTACACCAACCGGATAACAGTTAATAGTTCACCAATTGTAAACATTACAGCATCGGAATTGACGGTCTGTTCAGGCCAATCAATTTCTCTTTCTGCATCGGGCGCTTCTGCATACACTTGGGGTAATGGTTTGGGAAGTGGAAGTACGCTTTTAGTTTCTCCTATTTCTACTACTTATTATGAAGTTACTGGTCATGTTGGAAACTGCTCGGGTACGGCAAATGTTGAAGTAACTGTTGTACCTGCTACAGATGTAACCTTGACAGCATCACAGGAAGAAGTATGCTCCGGAACTTCAGTATCTCTTATTGCTGACGGTGGAAATTCATATTCTTGGGGCAACGGTTTAGGTACTGGTAATTCTAAAAACGTTACTCCTCTGTCAACCACAACATATTCGGTAACTGGTACAAACGGAAATTGTTCAGACGATGCTTCCGTTACCATTGTTGTAAAAAACAAACCAGTTATTCAATCCTACACCAACAAAGACACCATTTGTAAAGGCGACAATACCTCCCTTTACGTTAGTGGCGCTGGAAACTATGTTTGGTCTCCTGGTTCAAGTTTAAACTTAACTTCAGGTGCTTCAGTTATAGCTTCTCCGATTGTTTCAACAACATATTCGGTAATTGCTTCGAATAACTGTGGGATTACAAGTGATAGTGTTAGGATCGTTGTTTTACCTACCAATCAAGGACCTGTGATCAATAGAAGTGGGAATGTATTGTCTGTAAGCCTTCAATCTGGTGAAACTGCACAATGGTTTTTTAATGGAGCTATTGCTGGTTCTGGTGGAAGTTTGAGCATGGCCCAAGATGGGAACTACAAAGTGGTAATTAGCAATCCGAATGGCTGTAAAGCTTCTTCTAACGGTAATTATGTTCTTCAGACCTCTGGACTTAGTCAAAATGAATTAAATGAGTATTTAAATCTTTACCCAAATCCAACAGAAAACACTGTTCATATAAGCTGGGCAGGAGCAGAGGCAATTGAAAGTATTCTTGTATATGATGCTGTCGGTAGAGAGGTGCTTCAATATGGAGCTGTGAATTTAAAAGAAGCAATAATAGACTTGTCTCTATTTGATACAGGAGTGTATTTAGTGCGCATTAAAACAGGAGACAACACATTGGGCAGGAAAGTAACGAAGCGATAATTAAACACCATTATAATTGAAAAAGCCCCATTCCGTTAATAACAGAATGGGGCTTTTAAATACTTCTACAAATTTCTAATATAACTCCTCTTTAAGAGCCGTACGATAATCTTTAATTTCTTCTCTGTTAATTTTATGATCTGACTTTAACATTAAGTTCAGCAAATTCAACAGATTTTCTTTATCTTCAATCTCTAATGGAAACTCACCACCTTCTTCATCTTCTTCCCACAAAGCCTGAACATCGTAAGCTTCTTTTTCTATAAGATACTCGAACGTTAAACGCGTTACTTTAGCCAATAGCGGATCTTCCTCTTTAAGTGCGTGCTCTCTCAACTCTTTTAATTCTGCAATTAAAGATTCTGCAAGTACACCTTCTTTTTCTACTAAAGCGATGACCTTTTCTATTTGTTTATTTGCTTTACCTGTTTTCATACGATCTTAAAAATTTAGAACACAAATTTAACACCTTAAAGGAATTAACGG
>Ga0079223_10003103_pt1 | contig 10455 bp, 8 predicted proteins | sample Stecom2011_FD_75072 | JGI IMG/M metagenome (GOLD analysis project Ga0079223, IMG submission 75072) | Agricultural soil microbial communities from Utah to study Nitrogen management - Steer compost 2011 | ecosystem: Environmental > Terrestrial > Soil > Agricultural land | place: USA: Utah...
CTTTCCGGAGGGCAACGTCAGATGGTCGCAATGGGCCGAGCGTTGATGCTGGAGCCCAAACTGCTTCTTCTGGATGAGCCGACGGCGGGGCTCTCCCCCATTTTCATCGATCAGATTTTTGAGATCGTGAAGCAGGTGAACGCCACCGGAATCGGGATCCTCATGGTCGAGCAGAACGCCAAGCAAGCGCTTGCTATCGCCAATCGCGGCTACGTCATGGCACAAGGCTCGAACCGCCACGAAGGTAGCGGCGAAGAACTGCTGGCCGACCGCGAAGTCGCTGAAATGTTTTTGGGTGGATGAGGCAGGCACAGGCATGGAACTGCTGCAGCTATTGATCTACGGCGTCGTGCTTGGGAGCGTGATTGCGCTGGGCGCAATCGGTGTGTCCTTGACCTTCGGTATTCTGGGCTTTGCCAACTTTTCTCATGGCGACCTGATGAGCGTGGGGGCCTATATCGCTCTCGTGTTCTTTACGACCCTTTCTTGGCCCCTGTGGATCGCCCTCCCCATCGCCATGATCGCGGCGGCAGGATTGGCCGTGGTCATCGACCGCTCCCTCTATCGATGGTTCCGAGGCCGTCAAACGGTCATATTGCTGATCTCTTCTTTTGGCGTAGCCCTAATCCTGCGGGCGCTCGTTCAAATGATCTGGGGGCCAGACACGATCACCTACCAGACCGGCATCCAGATGCCTTATCGCTTTGCCGGTCTCCGCATCCGCCCGGATCAGGTAACCATTCTGCTTTGCTGTGTGGCCCTTGTGGTCGCCGTCCATCTTTTCCTGCAGAGGACGAAGATGGGCAAGGCGATGCGCGCGATGGCCGACAACCCAAACCTCGCCCGCTTGTCCGGCATAGACACCGAACGCGTGATCCTCTGGACCTGGATCCTCGGCGGAGGTCTCGCCGGAGCGGCCGGAGTCTTCCTCGGTTTGGATACTCGCTTGCATCCGGAAATGGGGTGGACCCTGCTTCTCCCGATTTTCGCAGCGGTTATCCTCGGCGGCATCGGCAAGCCCTATGGCGCAATCGTAGGCGGCCTTGTAATCGGTATCGCTCAGGAAGCTTCAGCCTACGTGATCTCGCCGGCTTACAAACCGGCTGTCGCTTTCGCGATCCTGGTCATCATGCTCATCTTCCGCCCGACCGGCCTCTTTGCAGGCAGGAGTGTTGTGTGATGGAACTCGCTGGGCTCCTGACCTACGGCATCTTCTTTCTGACCCTCGTCGGCATATACGGACTGCTCGCATTGGGCCTAAACGTCCAGTGGGGCTATGCGGGAATGCTCAACATAGGTGTCGCGGCCTTCTTCACGGTGGGCGCCTATACGAGTGCCATCATCACGACCGCGGCAAGCTCCGGCCACTTGGGTGGTTTCGCTCTCCCCGTGCCGGTGGGTCTCCTGGCGGCCATGTTTTTATCCGGCGTACTGGCCCTGGCGATCGGCTTGATCACCTTGCGCCTGCGCTCTGATTACCTCGCCATCGCCTCTATCGGTATCGCGGAGATCGTGCGGCTGGTTCTCAAGAACGAAGGCTGGTTGACAGGTGGTGTACGGGGAATGGCGGGCATCCCGCGACCGTTCCAGGGTTGGATCCCTGGGTATGACGCCCTCCTCTTCCTGGCCTTGGTCGTCTTTTGCGTGGTTCTGATCTACTGGGCGAACGAACGCGCCTGGCGTTCCCCTTGGGGGCGTGTCTTGCGCGCCATTCGCGAGAATGAAGCTGCAGCCCGGGCGATGGGAAAGAACAGTCTGGTTTTTCGCCTGCAAGCCTTTGTTCTGGGCGCTGTGGTCATGGGCCTTGCCGGTGCTCTCTACGCGCACTTCGTCCGCTTCATCAGCCCGGAAGCCTTCAACCCCCTCTTCGCCACCTTCCTGGTCTGGGTCATGCTGATCGCCGGCGGTAGTGGCAATAATCGCGGCGCCCTGCTGGGGGCCTTCGCGATCTGGGCGGTGTGGTCGGTAACGGAGATCATGGTGACGCGGCTGCCGGAAGACCTGGTTACGCGAGCAGGCGCGCTCAGAGTGCTTCTGATCGGCGTTCTCCTGCAGGTGATTCTTCTGGTTCGACCGCAGGGAATGCTCCCAGAACGCCCCCCGCGGCGGGAGCGGCAGGAAGAATAGCCCTCCTGCTAAATTGCCTTGGAATGTCGCACGCCGTTTTTCTGCAAATAGCGGTCGAAAGCTGCGGCCACCACTCGAACAAGCGGACGCCCTGCAGGCAGAATCACTAGTTCGTCGTTATTGAGATCGAGCAGACCATCAGCGATGAGTGGAGCCAGCGCAGAGCGGGCTTCTCGGAAGTTGCCGGCGCCCCCATAGGCGCCAAGGTTCACTCGGAATTCGCACATTAGCTTGCTGATGATGTCCCTGTCCCGCCGATCGTCTGCTGACGTCTCGACGCCTCTGGCCACGGGCAGCTTTCCTTGCTGCAGCGCCTGTCGATACTCCGGCACGCCTGGGAGGTTCTGCACATAGCCATAAGGAAGGGTGCCAATTGCCGAGACTCCAAGTCCCAGCAGGACTGGCGCTTTATCCACCGTATAGCCCTGGAAGTTGCGATGGAGCGCTCCTTTTGCACAAGCCTCGGCCAAGGGATCGTTTGGTCGGGCAAAATGGTCCAGCCCAATTCGTCGATAGCCGGCCTCGACCAGAGTGCGCGCAGCAGCTTCAGCCTGCTCTAAGCGAGCCTCTTCATCCGGCAGCGCCTGTTCTGGAATAAGGCGCTGATGGCGCTTCATGTGGGGTACATGCGCATAGCCAAAAAGGGCCAGGCGATCAGGCTCAAGCGTCAGGACCGCCTCAGCCGTGGATACCACCTGCTGTTCAGTCTGGTAAGGCAATCCGTACATCAGATCCAGGTTCAAGCGGGCGATGCCAGCGGACCGAATAGTCTCTGCCGCTTGCGCAACGACTTCAAAAGGCTGCCAACGGTTGATGGCGATCTGTACTTTAGGACTTAGGTCCTGAACGCCGAGGCTGGCGCGCGTGACTCCTAACCGCGCAAAGGCCTGGACGACATCCCGTTGTAGATCCCGCGGATCCATTTCCACCGCGATTTCTGCATCCGAGGCGGGGTGAAAGTGGCGCCAAAGCTCGCCAGCAATTCGGTCGATGTCTTCCGGCGCCAGCAAGCACGGTGAACCGCCGCCAAAATGAAGGTGGGAAAGCGGGCGCGCCCCCTCTCCAAGAGTCGCGCTCAAAAGACGTATCTCCTGCAGCAGGAGATCAACATAGCTGGCCACTGGCTGGCGGCTTCGCACCACCTGCATATGGCAACCACAAAACCAGCACAGGGTGTCGCAGAAGGGAATATGAATATAGAGGGACAGAGGCACATCCCGGGGCAGTTGGCCTAGCCAAGCCCCGTAGAGTCGCGCATCGACGCCCGAGTGAAAATGGGGTGCCGTCGGGTAGCTGGTGTAGCGAGGTACAGGTCGGCTGTGCTTGAGAAGTTTCTTTGCGTTCATCCTGCTATCAAGACAGGAATGAGCGGCCACATCTTTGATACAGCTCAATTATCTAGGAAGTTGCCCTCCTCGACCTCTCGCGTATGGTGAGAGTTGGCGGCTCGCCAGATCAACCCAAGTCAATTTACGGCCCCAAGCAAATGCGCCTTCTCCCGATCTTGCTCCTGCTCACGTGCATCCTCGGTGGATCCTTTGCCATCGCTGCAGAGACCCGGCCTCCCTTGGAGCTTCGTATTGTACACTTCAGCGATCTCGACCGTATGGAGGCGCAGGACAACAAGGGCGGGCTGGCTAAACTCGCGAGGATCGTGCGGGAGCTGCGGTCAGAAATCCCTCCGGTGCTGGTGACTCATGGAGGGGACACCATCTCCCCCTCGGTCATGAGTAGCCTGGACCAGGGGAGGCACATGATCGACCTGCTCAACCACCTACCTCTAGACGTCATGGTTCTTGGCAATCACGAGTTCGACTTTGGGCTCGATGTCCTGCGTGAGCGCCTTGCAGAAACGCAGTTTTCAGTGTTAGCGAGCAATCTTGTAACGCCCCAAGGAGAGCCTCTGGCCGAAGTACAGACGGGGGTACTGCTTCCTTTTGATGGGTGGACCATCGGCATCTTTGGGCTTGTTACGCCGGACACCCTCTATAGCTCAAACCCTGGCGACCTGGACATTCTCCCTGAGCTCGAGGCGGCTCCGCTGGAAGCCGAACGTCTGCGCGAGGCTGGCGCAGATTTGGTAATTGCCCTGGCGCACAGCGACTGGCAGACGGATATAGAACTGCTACGGCAGGGTGCAGCTGATCTTATTCTCGGCGGGCACGATCATGTTCTCCATTTACTCGCACCGGCCAACGGAAGTGCTCTGGTCGAGGCCGGGGCTCAAGGAGAGCACGTCGCTATCATCACCCTACGCCTGGAAGAAGCCGACGGCGGCGTCAAATGGTCGGCAAGCTATGAGTTCCGTCCCACGGATAGGGTTGAACCTGATGTAGAGATGGCACGTAGGGTTAGCGACCACGCGGCGCTCGTTCAGCAAGAGCTGTCGCGCAAATTGGCTCTCACTGAAGTGGAGCTCGACTCTCGACGATGGAAGCTTCGTGCGGAGGAAGCGCCCTTTGGCAACCTGATCGCAGACGCCTTGCGCGCCGAAACCGGGGCAGATGTAGCTATACAACACGCGGGCGGCCTGCGCGCAGAAAAGATCTATTCTGCAGGCACCTACTTGACCCATCTTGATGTCGTCGCTGAGCTACCCTTCTCCAATCGAGTTGAGCTTCTGGAACTGGATGGCGAAAGCCTTCGGGAAGCCCTCGAGCATGCGCTTGGCGAGCTTGAGCAGATGTCCGGCCGCTTTCCTCAGGTTTCAGGAATAGAAGTGACTTACGATCCAGCTCGCCCGCCGGGTCAACGACTGGTCCAGGTTCTTGTGCAGGGGGAGGAGCTGGAGCCGGCGCGGCTCTACCGGGTAGCTGTGAACAGCTTCATCGGCCGCGGCGGCGACGGCTTCGAGATGCTGACTCATGCGAAACGCCTATCGCATCCAGCTGAAGACGTTACCGATAGTGGGGCTGTTGTGCGCTACCTGGAACGCCAGCGCACTGTCACGCCGCGCACGGAGGGGCGGCTGCGCGTCATCAGATGATCGGGAGAGGCGGAGGCGTTACGAGCCTAAAGCACAAGTAGCAGACCGCGTTCTTCTCGAACGCGATCTGCCTTTTCAGCTAGGTATCCAGGAAGGAGCGAAGCTTTCGGCTACGGCTTGGGTGCTTCAGTTTCCGCAGTGCCTTGGCTTCAATCTGCCGGATCCGCTCGCGCGTCACTGAGAACTGCTGCCCCACTTCTTCCAGCGTGTGATCGGTATTCATACCGATGCCAAAACGCATTCTCAGCACCCGCTCCTCTCGAGCGGTAAGGCTTGCGAGCACCCTGGTCGTGGTTTCACGTAGGTTCGACTGGATCGCTGCGTCGATCGGGATCGTCGCGTTCTTGTCCTCGATGAAATCGCCCAGATGACTATCCTCTTCGTCGCCGATCGGCGTTTCGAGAGAAATGGGCTCCTTGGCGATCTTCAGGACCTTCCGAACCTTGTCGAGAGGCATGACAAGACGCTCGGCGAGCTCTTCCGGAGTAGGCTCGCGACCGATCTCGTGCATCATTTGCCGGCTCGTGCGAACCAGCTTGTTGATGGTCTCGATCATGTGCACCGGAATACGGATCGTCCGCGCCTGGTCGGCGATCGAGCGGGTGATTGCCTGGCGGATCCACCAGGTGGCATAGGTCGAGAACTTGTAGCCGCGGCGATACTCGAACTTGTCGACGGCTTTCATCAACCCGATGTTGCCTTCCTGAATGAGGTCCAGGAACTGCAAGCCGCGGTTGGTGTACTTCTTGGCAATCGAGATAACGAGACGCAGATTGGCCTCGACCATCTCAGTCTTTGCCTTGGTTGCCTCACGCTCGCCACTCTTTACGGTCGTGACGATACGGCGGAATTCCGTAATCGGCAGCCCCGTACGCTCCGCAATCTCCGCGACTTCGGCACGGATCTTGGCAATTTCTTCGCCATCCTTCGAGACGAAGTTACCCCACGACTTCCCAATACCGGCGACATTCGCCATCCAGTTGGGATCAAGCTCCTGTCCATAGTAGTTCTGCAGGAAGCTGTCGCGAGAAACGCGGTGACGTTCCGCAAGCCGCAGCAACTTGCCTTCAAGGCTCATCAGCTGCTTGTTATGCGCGTAGAGTTGCTCGACAAGCTGCTCAATCCGAGCGTTGTTGAGGTGTACGTCCTCCATCTCCCGCACCAGCTCGCGGCGCAAGGCGTCGTACTGCTTCTCAACGCGCGCAGGTAGCTCTTCGCCCTTTTGCAGGACCGCAAGACGCTTCTCCTGAAGCCTCAACAGCTTGGTAAAGGTCTGTTCGATCCGCCCGAAGGTTTCCAGAACCTGCGGCAATAGCTGTTGTTCCATGGCGGAGAGGGAGAGGCTGGTCTCCTCCTCCCCATCGTCATCGTCCTTTTCCTCCGCGCCCTCCTGATCCTCGCCTTCAGCCTTCTCGCCGTCGAGGTCATCGTTGGAGGCGTTCGCGTCGGGGCCGGCCCCGTAGGTTGCGTCCAGGTCGATGATATCACGGAGGAGCAGTTCACCTTTTTCGAGGGCATCGCGCCACAGCAGGAGAGCGCGAATGGTCAGGGGGCTCTCGCACAGCCCGCCGATCATTTTCTCCCGCCCGGCCTCGATCCGCTTGGCGATCGCAATCTCGCCTTCGCGGCTCAGTAGCTCCACTGAGCCCATTTCGCGCAAGTACATGCGCACGGGGTCGTCGGTTCGGCCCACGTCATCATCGTTGAGGTTACCGCTGGAAGAAGCGCTCTCCTCTTCTTCCTCTTCCTCCTCCGCCGCGGCTGCAGGGGCGGCGCCTTCCTCGGCCTCTTCGCTTTCAATGACGCTGATGCCCATCTCGGAAAGAGTGGCCATCACGTCTTCGATCTGCTCCGAGGACACCTGATCGGTGGGAAGGACCTGGTTCAACTCATCATAGGTGACATAGCCGCGCTCCTTGGCGCGGGCCATCATCCGCTTGACGGCCGCCTGGGTCTTGTCGCCTAGAGCCCCTTCAGGGGTCTCATCGCGAACCTCGGTCTCTTCCGTATTCTCTGTCGCCTTGCTTGCCATTCTGTCCTCGTACTAGATCGAGCTGCCCAGTCGCACAGAGCGCGACACCACCCGATAAGCCCCCAACATCACCTAGCTAGCTGGTGCTTTCCAAATTTCAGCGAGAATGAATAACGATGGCTACGCCATATGCGTAGCCGCGTTACATTCTTTTCCCGCAGCACCTCTCTGAATTCCCGGTCACAACGCGACCCCTTGTTCTCCGGGGTCTCCGAGGGCCGCGACGCGTTCCAGCCAATAGGCGAAACGCCTGTCAATTTCATCTGGGATAGCGTCGGCCCTTAACATCGGTTCATGAATATTCGTCGCCGGCCCAAGCAGACGATCTAAAACATCTGAAAAACCCTGGTCGCGTAGGTGGCACTCAAGGCTTCGGCTGTCAAGGTCTGGGTCCTCTGCCAGCAAATCTACTAATGCTCGGCGCAGTGCCTCGAGTTCGCGGTCCTTCAGCGCCTGCAATGCCAGTCCTTCAAGGTGAGCAACTGCTAGGTAAGGATAGGTAATTGAAAATGCTAGTAGTATCTGCGCAGGGAGGCGGCGCAGTCCGCCTACTGCCGGCCGAGGTATAGGGGAACCTCCTAGTTGCCGGGATGCGCCTCTACCTCTCTCTCCTCGTTCTGCCCCTCCCCGCCTGGAACGACGTTGCCGCAGGAGATTAAAATAGCGATCCAGTAGTGCACTCCGATAGGCAGCCTGCACGCCCTTATCTTCAATCTTCGCAGCAGTGGCCAGGACGGCCTGCCTCAGAGCTGCCTGGCGCTCTGGGCTATCCAAGCGATGGGTAGCGAGAAGTTCCTCCCAAACGACCGCTTCCAGGAGCCGAGCGCTCTCGATGAGCGATCGCAGGAGGGCTACCCCGCCCTGCTGGATCAAGGTATCAGGATCGGTGCCGCTCGGCAGCGTCACAAAGCGGAGACTACAGCCAGGCTTCAGCAGAGGAAGAGCCCTCTGCGCGGCCCGACTTGCCGCTCGCTGGCCGGCACTATCACCATCGAGGCAGAGCAACGGCTCCGGCGTAAGCCGCCAAAGCTCAACGATCTGCTCTTCCGTCAAGGCGGTACCCAAGGGTGCGACCGCGGCGGAAAACCCCGCCTGAGCAAGGGCAATGACATCCATATAGCCCTCTACAACCAGCAGTTCCGCACCATCATGAGCGGCCCGACGAGCTTGATGCAGGTTGTAGAGAGTCCGGCCCTTGTCGAAGAGAGAAGTCTCTGGGGAGTTCAGGTATTTCGCGCGCGCCGAAGGGTCCATGGAGCGGCCGCCGAAGGCGATCACACGACCCTGCCGATCGGTGATGGGAAAGATAATGCGTCCGAAGAAGTAATCCCGCAGATCGCCTGAATCAGCACGTTTGACCAGGCCTGCCGCCACCAGTTGGTCGTCGCTCACTCCCCCTTGGGCCAACGCCCGTTGCAGAACACCCCGCCGATCCGGGGCAAAGCCAAGCCGGAAACGCTGAATGGTCTCCTGCGTAACGCCTCGGTCTTCCAGATAGGCGCGCGCAGCTGCTCCCTCTTCGGAAAGGAGGCGCTGCTGAAACCATTGGCAGGCACGTTCAAGGACTTCGTGGAGGTCCGCGCGTTCACGCGCCGCGGCTTGGCTTTGCGCGGATGGCCGCGGCAAAGGGATGCCCGCAAGCTCTGCCAGCCGTTCTACCGCCTCCGGGTAGGACAGGCCTTCCGTTTGCATAACCCAACCAAAGACATCCCCATGGGCGCCGCAACCGAAGCAATGAAAGAACTGCTTGTCGTCGTTGACCGTAAAGGAGGGAGTCTTTTCGTTATGAAACGGACAGAGCCCTGTGAACTCCCGGCCGCGGCGAACCAAGCGCACCCGTCGGCTCACCAACTCCGAAACGAGAAGTGCGTCCCGCAAGCGCTGCGTGAAAGCCTCGTCAAAGAACATCAAGGCATTCCATTCGCCACCCTTGGGCAAGCCCCCATCAAGTAGTCAGTCGTTGCTTTACGAGCTGGCTTGCTTTCGCGAAGTCCATGCGACCCGGATAACGCTCCTTTAGCAGGGCCATCACGCGCCCCATCTCCTTGATGGAAGTGGCGCCCACCTCTTCAACGGCCTCATTGATCGCGCTTTGCGTTTCCTCTTCATCCAGCGCCTTGGGCAAGAACCTTTCGATCACCTCGATCTCGGCCTTCTCCCGCGCTACCAAATCTTCGCGATTGCCCTTCTCGTAAAGCGCGATCGACTCTCGGCGCTGCTTGACCATCTTCTGGAGCATCTCGAGGATCTCTTGATCATCGATGCCCTCGTCCTTGCCGCTTCCCCTGGCCTGAATGTCTCGGTCCTTCAGAGCAGCCAGGATCAAGCGGATGGTTGCGAGCGCTTGCTGATCCTTTGACCGCATCGCTGCTTTCAAGCTGTCGTTGAATTGACTGCGCAGCATCTATGCCCCCTTCTTTGTGATAGGCCCACTTCGCATGAGTGGCTTGCTAACGGTCGCAACAAAGGCCGGAATCGCCTGGCGTCTTCCCCAGACACTAGAAACTTCATCATACATGCTAAAGTCTGCTCGGATCACTCACGGCTTCAAAATCCGCCGTACGCGATTGCTTGACCCGTTCGTTGCCATCTCATAGATCTTCGGCGGCCGCTTGGGCCCCCGGGTAGACCGCCCTATATAGTTAGGTCCCCGGGCGCGCAACTGGAAGCGGCCCCACGCGCATCTCCGCGAGAAGGTATTTAGAATGGCCGACAGCTCTGTCTTTGCTTCCCCGAACCACGCGTCGGGGGACGGTTTTTCCGTGTCTACGGTTCCTACGGCCGCCTTGGTTCTTTCAGATGGCACGATTTTTCGAGGCCAGGGATTAGGTGCCGCTCGGCAACAGGTGGGCGAGGTTTGCTTCAACACCTCGATGACCGGGTATCAGGAGATCATTAGTGACCCCTCCTATGCGGGCCAGATCATAACCTTTACCTTTCCTCACATCGGCAATGTCGGCGTGAATTACGAAGACATCGAGACGTCGACACTCGCTGCCCGGGGCGTTGTGCTTCGTGCCCCCATCACGGATCCGGCAAACTGGCGCGCGGTGCAGAGCCTGGATGCCTGGCTGAAAAGCCATAATTTGCCAGGTATCGCCGGGGTCGACACACGCGCACTTACCCGACGCATTCGCACCCTGGGCGCCACCACCGCTGCTCTCATTCATGCACCCGACGGAAATATCGAGGAAGAGGCCCTGCTTCGCGTGGCCCACGCCTGGCCAGGCCTGGAGGGAATGGATCTCGCCAAGGAGGTGTCTTGCCAGCAGACCTATGGCTGGAACGAGACGGTATGGCGGCTCGGCGA
>Ga0079223_10003104_pt1 | contig 10454 bp, 5 predicted proteins | sample Stecom2011_FD_75072 | JGI IMG/M metagenome (GOLD analysis project Ga0079223, IMG submission 75072) | Agricultural soil microbial communities from Utah to study Nitrogen management - Steer compost 2011 | ecosystem: Environmental > Terrestrial > Soil > Agricultural land | place: USA: Utah...
AAGGCAGGATCTCGCCTTCGGGGGATTGGCACGGCAGCGCCGCGGCGCGATCGCAGGGAAGCCACCGCGACCAGTCCTCCCAGTTGTCCTCGGCCATCTTGCCGATCAGCAGCGAGATGAAGCCGGAGCAGTCGATGAACAGGTCGCCTTCGATCACCTCCCCGCTGGCCAGGGTGACCGACACGAGGTCTCCCGTCTCCGCGTCGCGCGTAGCATCGACGATCCGCCCTTCGGTGCGCACCACCCCGGACGCCTCGGCCTTGCTCCGCAGCAGCGGACCGAACCGGTTGGCATCGAACTGGTAGGCATAGCCCCAGCTATTGGCGACTTGGTCGGGCCCCGGCTCAGGCCGCGCGAACCGACCCGCCCGCGCGGCAATGATCGGTAGAGAATAGTCTTCGATCGAAGGCACACCGCCTGCGGCGCGCGCTCGAAGCCAGTAATGGTGAAAGCCCACTCCGGCGAGCGGAAAGCCGTAAGCGCCGAACGGGTGAATATAGCTTTCGCCCTCCCGCCCGAAGCCGCGAAATTCGATCCCGAGCTTCAGCGTGGCGCGCGTCGTGCGGATGAACTCGGCTTCGTCGAGCCCGATACGCGAGATGAACGCGCGCAGATGAGGCAGGGTCGCCTCGCCCACCCCGACGATGCCGATCTCCGCCGATTCAATCAGACGAAGGGACACGGTCCGGCCGAGAAACCGCACGAGAGCAGCGGCGGTCATCCAGCCGGCGGTACCACCACCGACAATCACCACCCGCTGGACCTCTTGCCCATCGGCTCCCTTGTCAGACATCCCTCACCCGGCCGGTCTCTCTTTTTCGCGTCTTTGCTCCCACCGACCGCCCTTCAATGCAAGAAAGGCCAGCAATTGCTTGCTGGCCTTCAAGGTGTCCTGATTCAGCCGGGAGACTCTAAAAGCTGAAGCGCAGGATTGCTGTGTAGCGTCGGTCGTTCATGTACCAGCCGCGCGGAATGCGCCTGACGTCGCCATCGCCGTCGAGGACCGCCGCTTCGGTCTTGGTGATCGAGTTCAGCAGGTTCACGCCTTGGACCCCGAGCTTGATCTGGTCGGTGATCGACCATGTGATCGACGCGTCGAGCTGACCGTAGGCGCTCTGGAAGATCGGATCGTACGGCACGATCACGTCGCGCAATGTCAGCAGGTAGCGCGAGCGCCAGTTGTACGAGGCCCTCAATGACAGCGGCCCGACATCGATGAACGGAGTCACGTTGATGGTGTGCTTCGACAAGCCTTGCAGCGGGAAGTCCTCACCGGAGATCGTCGACACACGTCCTGCGCCCACGTCCGGATCGGTGGCGGACAACGTGCTCTGTGGCACCCCGCTCGACTTCACGAAGGTATAGTTAGCCTGCAGCCCCAGCCCGCTCAGGAACCCGGGAAGGAAGTCGTAGGTCTGCTGATAGGTCAGCTCGAAGCCGGTGATCTTGCCGGTTTCGTCCGAATTGACCGGGCTTGTGACGACCGCCTCATAAGTCTGCCCACCGTTGGTGAAGCTCGTCTCCACGACATCGTTCGTGAGGACGTTCTTCAACCGCTTGTGGAACACCGAACCGGTCAACTGGCCGACATTGGAGAAATACCACTCCGCTGTCAGGTCGAAGTTGTCGGCCGTGATCGGCAGCAGGGTTGGATTACCGGCATTGAAGATGCCGCGCACCCGAACCTGACCCGGCGCGATCGCTCCGTCGGAGCCGAACTCACCGGTTCCTGGAGCGACAGGCGTGACCACGAGCGGAATACTGTTCCCGTCGCTGTCGACGTTGTTGAGCACCGACATTGTGACCGGGAAGTAATTGCGCACCAACCCGAGCTCCGGCGGAGCAACGCCCTTCGAGTAGGCTGCACGGAACTGTAAGCCCCCACCCACTTCCAGCTTCAGGTTGATGCTCGGGAGCCAGTAATCGTAGTCGGTCCGGAAATCGTTCTGAACCACCGCGCCATTCTGGAACGCAGCGAGATTGGCGAGACCCTGAGCACCGAGCGCGCAAGCGGTACTATCGAACGGCTGGCTGGGATCGGCGATCACCTCGTTGATGGTGTTTCGGCACGTCTCCGCGGACGGCAAGGCGCTCGCGTTCTGGTATTCAATGAAGCCTTGTGAATCGCGCCGCGTCTCCGTGTAGCGAAGCCCGACATTGCCGCTCAGGTTCATGCCCGAGGCGAAGTCGTTGTCGAAACGCAGCATGACGTAGGCCGCCTTGTTGCGCTCTTGTTGCGGATTGACCTCACCCAATGTGTAGGGCGAGTTGCCCACGGCATTCGGCCGGTCGTAAAGCGACCGCCACCCCCCGTTGATGATTTCGCCGTTGGGTCCCGTTGTCGTGGCTTCCCATTCGCGATTGATGGCGTTGGCATAGTCGACATACTCGTCGTAGTTCGTCGCGGGGTTGCCGGCGTAGAACAGACGGCATTCGCCATTCATCGGATTGGGAACGCTTCCGCGGAAGAACCCATCGAAACAGAATGCCTCATAACCTTGTAGCGGAGCACCGCCGCGGCCGCCTTGCACGCCGTCGACCGGATCGTCGAGCCACACCGGCCCGCCGTTACCCCACTGCTCGGACAGGCGCCCCCAGTTGTAGGTAGAGAAGCGCGCCGTCTGGCTGCGGTCCGCATAACGCACGCCGGCGCGCACGGAACGGAGGAAGCCTTCGTTCGGGAAAGAGAACTCCCCGTCCAGACGAAGGGCGTCACTGTTTCCGGTGCTCCCTTCGATATGATCCATCGCCGAGCGGTAGAAGCTGTTGAACGGATCGCTAAAGCTCTGGTGGTCACCGCGGTAATATGCGGGACTGTCACCAGCGCTGCCGGGGGCGCCCGGACAAGGAACCGTGGCGCACGTTTGCGGCGGCAGGAATTGTATCGTCGGAAACTTGGACCCGTTCAGATCGATGAAGGCATCCTGATATGTCGAAGTCCAAAGACCGTGGTCGAACACATCCTGGAAAGATTCGACGTGCTGGTAATCGAAGCTGAGCGAGAAGGCATCGGTCGGCCGGAATATGAAATTCATCGCGTAATCGCTCGTGACCGACTGGTCCTTGCGGCCACGCTTGATGTTGTTGGACTGCAGGCCGAGCTCGGGCGTCCGGATTCCGCCTGCGCCGAGAGCGGTATTCTGGTCGTCACGCCAGCCGGTCGGGCCGGTGATGGTTCCGCTGTCGAACAGGCCCGTCTCGTCGATGGTGAATGACGTGCCGGCGGTGGCACGCGAGTCGCCGTTGTCCGTGACGTTGTCGGTTGCGATCTCGACGACATGCTCGTTCCACGCCTGGCGAGCGTCGGAGCGGAGGAACTGGAACGTCGCCTCCATCCGGCGGTCCTCGCTGCGCCACTGCGCCGCCGCTGCATAGCCGTACCGCTCGCGGTCGAACTCCTGGGTTCCCATCACGGCTCCGCGGGGGAACAGCACGCTGCCTTGTGCCGTGGCGCTGCCGAACGGCACCACGTCGGTACGTGTCCCATCGCTGTAGAGCGTCCGCGGCCGGAAGCTCGAAACCTGGAACCGGTCCGCGCGGCTGAACAGCTGGGAATAGGTAAAGCTGGCGAGAAGGCCGAATTCACCGCCGGGCGTGTCCCACCGGTTGCTGACCAGGATGGCCCCGGTCGGCGAGGCCTTCTTCGCAAAGTCGCCGTAGTTCAGCTCGAGCGAGCCGGCGATGACTTGGCCGGCGCTGTCGAACGGCAGCCGGGTCCGGAGGTCGACGACGCCGGCGATGCCGCCTTCGATGCGGTCTGCCGACGGGCTCTTGTAGACGTCGACGCCGCCCAGCAGTTCGGACGGCACGTCGGCAAATCCCAAGGCGCGGCCGTTGTTCGCGGTGAAGGCCTCGCGTCCGTTGAACTCCGAGCGAACGTAAGTGAGGCCGCGAACGACGACGCCGGAGCCTTCGACCGAGAAGTGATCGGGGTCGACGCCCGCGGCGAAGCGGTTGATCGAGATACCCGGAATGCGCTGCAGCGCCTCGGTCACCGAACGGTCGGGCAGCGCGCCGATGTCTTCGGCCGTCACCGAATCGACGATGGTATCGGAATTGCGCTTGATGTTCTGGGCCGAGCGGAGCGCCTCGCGGAAGCCGGTGACGATGATCGCGTCCTCGCCCAGCTCCTCCTCTGCGGGGGCGTCCTGCGCCAGGGCCGGTTGCGACAGGCCAGCGGCCGTAAGCACCAGGAGCGACGCTCCCAGCTTCAGCGCGCCTTTTCCGATGGTGGACGGATCGCGCGATGCGGAATGTATGGACCTCATGTTCCTCCCCCGAGCACCGGCTGCCAGGATTGACTCCCAGTCGGCCGCAAGCGGTAGCGCTACCATTTTTGCTGCGGGTTAGCGCTACCTAATCGCCCCACCTTATGGGATGGAGCGACTTTCCTCAAGCCTGAAAATACCTTAGCGACAATGTCACAGAAGCCGGTTGCGTTACCATCGGCGACATGGGGGGAGAGACATGGCGGGCGAGCGAATCCGGTCGATCGTGGTCGTCGGCGGCGGCACCGCCGGCTGGATGAGCGCGGCGGCCCTCGCCCGGGTGCTCGGGCGCGACTATGCCGAGATCATCCTGATCGAATCGGAAGAAATCGGCACCGTCGGCGTCGGCGAAGCGACGATCCCGCAGATCAACATCTTCAACCGCCTGCTCGGCCTCGACGAGAACGACTTCGTCCGCCGCACTAAGGCCACGTTCAAGCTCGGCATCGAGTTCGTCGGCTGGGGCCGCCCCGGCCACCGCTACTTCCACCCGTTCGGCAAGTACGGCATCGACATGGAAGGCGTCTCCTTCCACGCCTTCTGGGAACGCCTCTGCGCCGAACCCGAGTTCGCCGACATCGCCGCGTTCTCGCTCACCGCGCTGGCCGCGCGCGAGCGCAAGTTCATGCGCCCGATCGACGCCGGCCACTCGCCGCTCAGCAACATCGCCTACGCTTTCCACTTCGACGCCGGCCTCTACGCCCGCTATCTCCGCGAGATTGCCGAAGGCCTCGGGGTCCGCCGCATCGAAGGCAAGATCGTCGACGTCGTTCGCGACGGCGAGAGCGGCCACATCGCCTCGGTGCGGCTCGAAAGCGGCAGCGAAGTCGCCGGCGACTTGTTCATCGACTGCTCGGGCTTCCGCGGCCTGCTGATCGGCGGCACCCTCGGCGTGCCTTACATCGACTGGTCCTCGCACCTGCCGTGCAACCGCGCCCTGGCGGTGCCGTGCGCCTCGATCGACGACCTGACCCCGTTCACCCGCTCCACAGCGCATGACGCGGGCTGGCAATGGCGCATCCCGCTCCAGCACCGGATCGGCAACGGCCACGTCTATTGCAGCGAGTTCATCTCCGACGACGAGGCCGCGCATGTCCTGATGTCCAACCTCGACGGCGAAGCCATGGCGGAGCCGCGGATGGTCAAGTTCACCACCGGCCATCGCCAGCGCTTCTGGGAAGGCAACTGCGTCGCGGTGGGCCTGTCGTCAGGGTTCATGGAGCCGCTCGAATCGACCAGCATCTGGATGGTCCAGAACGGCATTGCCAGGCTGCTGGCCAACTTCCCGGATCTGACTTTCGCCGACGCCACGCGCGATCGCTACAACCGCCTGATGCTCGAAGAGAGCGAGTACATCCGCGACTTCCTGGTCCTGCATTACTACCTGAACCGGGGACGCGATTCCCCGTTCTGGGAATACTGCCGCAACATGGAACTGCCCGAACGCCTGGCCGAGAAGATCCGCGTGTTCGAGGCCACCGGCCGCTGCTTCCGCGAGAATGACGAGCTGTTCAACGATACCAGCTGGTTCGCGGTCATGGTCGGGCAGGGGCTGGAGTTCGGCCGCTACGACCCGGTTGCGGAGCTACTCAGCCTCGAAGAAACCCGGCACCGCCTGGCCGAGATCAAGCGGGTGATCGCCAATTCGGTCGATTACATGCCGGCCCACCGTCAGTTCATCGCCGACAACTGCGCCGCGGCCTGAACGAAGAGAGGCCGGAGCGAGCCAAGCCCGCCCCGGCCTCCGGTCGATCCAGCGCTGCCCCCCGCAGGCTGGATCAGCCCTCCATCTCTTCCAGTTCCTTGCCCTTGGTCTCCTGGATGAAGGACTTGACCAGGAAGATGCTGATCACGGCGGCCGCGGTATAGAGCGCGTAAGTCGCGGCGAGGCCCAGCCCGTCTGCCAGCGCGGGAAAGCTCTGCACCACCAGGTAGTTCGCGATCCATTGCGACAGCCCCGCCACCGCCAGCGCCGAACCGCGCATCTGGTTCGGGAACATCTCGCCCAGCATGACCCACATCACCGGGCCCCAGCTCATGTTGAAGAAGATCACATAGAGGTTGGCCGCGATCAGCGCGGTCCAGCCAGCGGTCTCTCCCAGCACCAGGTTGCCCGCCGCGTCGGTACCGGCGCCGCTGAACGCCCAGCTCATCGCGCCCAGCGTCACCGCCATGCCGGTCGAGCCGATCAGCAGCAGCGGCTTGCGCCCGACCTTGTCGATCACCGCCAGGGCCACGAACACCGCCGCGATCGAGACCAGGCCCGAGACGATGTTGCGTTCGAGCGCGGCCTCTTCGGAGACCCCGGCCAGGCGCCACAGCGTCTCGCCATAATAGAAGATGATGTTGATGCCGACGAACTGCTGGAACGTCGCCAGCATGATGCCGGCCCAGACGATCGGCCGGAACACCGTTCCGGGCGCGGTAATATCGCGGAAGCTCGGGCGGCGGTCGGCGGAGAAGCTGCCCTTGATCTCATGAATCTTGCGATTGGCTTCGTCCAGCCCGAACAGCCGCGTCAGCACCGTGCAGGCTTCCTCATCGCGGCCGCGGCTGACCAGATAGCGCGGGCTTTCCGGGATGAAGAACAAGGCCACCAGGAAAACCACCGCGGGAACCACCTGCGCCAGGTACATCCAGCGCCAGGCTTCGAGTCCGGCAATCTCCCCGAGAGAATTGCCCGCGGTCTGCGCCAGGAAGTAGTTGACCACGAACGCGGCCGTCAGGCCGGTGATGATCATCACTTGCTGGACGGTGGTGAGCCGGCCGCGAATGTTCGCCGGCGCCACTTCCGAGATATAGAGCGGCGACAGCACGCTGGCCGCCCCCACCGCCATGCCGCCGGCGAAGCGGGCGATCACGAAGATCTCGTGAACGCCGGTGATTCCCTGAATCAAGGCGCCAAAGACGAACAGGACCGCGGCCATGATCATCACCGTGCGCCGGCCGATCGCATCGGCCAGCCGGCCGGCGAAGAACGCGCCGACCGCGCAGCCGATCAGAAGCGACCCGACCGTGAAGCCCAGGCCTGCCGCGCTTAGTCCGAACTCCTCGGTCAGCCCGGTCTGTGTACCGTTTACCGCGCCGCTATCGTACCCGAACAGCAGTCCGCCGATCGTCGCCACCGCGACGATGGCTCCGATCAGCGCCGTATTGACGGTGCTCCGCGTCGTTGTGCTCATTTACCCCTCCCTCGGCGCCGCTTTGCCGCGGCTTACCTGCGAATGTTAGCGCTACCGTATGACGGGCCGTTCCGGCTGGCAAGCAGGATTAGTGCCCGACAGTTCGCGCAGTTTCGACCGCAGCAGCTTGCCGGAGTCGGTAAGGTCGTCGTCCGTCCATCCCGACAGCTTGGTGCCCGGCTTGAGCGCGGCGCTGCTCTCGTCTTTGTCGCCGATCGACCAAGCCATCCAGCCGATGTTCCGCTCTTCCGCCCAGTCCCACCATCGCTCGCTTTCCGCGTAGTCCAGCGGCCCGTCTCCCGTCGCCTCTACCGTCCCGAACTCGGTGATGAGCAAGGCGAGGCCTTTGTCCAGCGCCGCGTCGCCCTTGTCGCGCAGGTCCTGGCGGTGCGTCCCGGCATAATAGTGCAGCGTATAGGCGGTGTTGCTGGTCATCAGCGGATCGGCCGCCGCGATGTCCACGTCCTGGCTCCAGCTCGGGCTGCCGGCGATCACCAGGTTGTCGGGATCGATGCCGCGGATCGCGGCGATGATTCGCTCGTGATAGGGCTTCACGTCGCGCGACCAGTCGACCCCGTCGCGCAGCGGCTCGTTGAACGGCTCGTAGATCAGGTTCGGCAAGTGCCCGTACTTTTCCGCGATGGCGGTCAGGAAGCGCTCCGCCTGGTCCGGGTAGGCGCGGTGCGCATGCCAGTCGACGATCACGTAGAGCCCGTTTGCCACCGCCGCCTCGATCACCGTGCTGGCTTTGGCCAGCTCGCGATCGAAATGGTGGAGAGCGCTGTCCTCGCCTTCCGCGGCAATGGCCGCGCGGACGACATCGACTTTCCAGTCCTTGGCCAGCCACTCGACCGTCTCCGCCGCATAGTACTGCGGCGCCCACTGCGACCAGAACAGGCTCATGCCGCGCAAAGTCACCGGCTGCCCGTGCGCGCCGACGATCTTGCCGTCCTGCACTGCAAGCGGCCCATGGCAAGCCACCGGAGTGCCATCCGGCGCGGCACTGTTGGCCGGTGTGCTTGCCCCGGCAGCCGTGCCCGGGAGGCACAGCGCGAGCGCCAGAGGCGCGAAGATCAGGCGTCTCGAGTTCATGCCGGCCTTGCTCCTTGTGTCGATTCGGCGGCCATCGCCGCGTAAGGCGCCGCGTGGTCGCGTTCCGGGATCGCGCCGTGACGCATGACCGTCCAGGCGGCGAGCCGCTGGCCATGCGCGGCCGCCCGCTCAGGCGTCAGCCCGCGCAAACGCGCGCCCAGGTAGCCGGCGTCGAAAGCATCTCCGGCGCCGCTCGTGTCGAGGGCATGCAGCCGGGCTTCGGGCGGGGCGAGGGTTCCGTCGGGCAGCACGATCCCGTCCGCGCCGGCCTTCACGACCACCTCAGCGCAGCCCCAGGTTAGCCAATGCTCGCGGATCGTCTCGGCGGATTCGCTGGCGTCGAGGCGCATCTCGTCCTCCAGCGAGGGCAGTCCGAATGTCGCCACGGCGGCGGCACGGTCCCGCCAGACTCTCGCGGTCGCGGCATCCGGCCACAGGCGCGGCCGATAATTGCCATCGAAGGCCACTTTGCCTCCGCGACCGCGAACCTCCCGCGCCAGCGCCAGGACCGCTTCGCGACCCTCACCGGGCAGGATGGCCAGCGAGGTCAACGAGAAGAACAGCAGGTCCGCCTCCCGCGCCGCCGCCAGCGCCGGCTCGATGCCCTCTGCATGGAACAACCGCCGCGCCGCGCTTTCGCCCCGCCAGTATGCGAAAGTCCGCTCGCCGTTTTCATCGGTGGCGATGCTGTAGAGCCCGGTGGTTCGCCCGGGCTCGGTCAGGACCAGCGACACGTCCATGCCTTCGCGGCCCCACGCCTGCCGCATCGGTCCGGCGAACGGATCGCTCCCCAGCGCGGTCAGGTAAGCGACATCGAAGCCCAGTCGGGTGAGATGCAGCGCAACGTTGAGCGTGTCGCCGCCATAGTGGACGTCCCAGCGGCCCTGGCGCGGGGTCAGTTCGACCATCGCCTCGCCCAGGCATACGATCCGGCTGCTGCTCACCCCCCGGTCCCCATTTACCAGTTCCACAAGGTCCCGTCCTCCAGCCGGGCGACCGGCAGGCAGGCGGGATTGTAGGGGTACTTGGCTGCGAGCGCTTCGTCGATTTCGACCCCGTGGCCGGGGGCCTCGCCGCAGATCAGGTAGCCGTCCTCGAAGCGGTAATCGTGCGGGAAGACCGCGTCGGTCTCATCGGTGTGGCGCATGTATTCCTGGATGCCGAAATTCGGCACCCAGGTGTCGAAATGCAGCGCCGCGCCCATGCACACCGGGCTGAGGTCGGTCGCCCCGTGGCTGCCGGTGCGCACCTGGTACAGCGCCGCGAGGTCGGCGATGCGGCGCAAGTGCGTGATCCCGCCGGCGTGGACCACGGTGGCGCGGATGTAGTCGATAAGCTGCTCTTCGATGAGCTGCTTGCAGTCCCAGATCGTGTTGAACACTTCGCCCACGGCGAGCGGGGTGGTGGTATGGCGGCGGATGTGGCGGAACGCCTCCTGGTTCTCGGCCGGAGTGCAGTCCTCCATCCAGAACAGCCGGTACGGCTCAAGCGCCTTGCCCAACTGCGCCGCTTCGTTCGGCGTCAGCCGGTGGTGCACGTCGTGGAGCAGCTCGCGCTCGAAGCCGTAAGTATCGCGCAGCTTCTCGAACAGCTTGGGCACGAAGTTCAGGTACTTGGGCGTGTCCCACACCGTCTGCGTCGGCAGGCGCGCATCGGCCGGCTCATAGTACATGTCGCCGCGGCCGATGCCGTAGGCTTTGTCGATTCCGGGAATGCCGCTCTGCGCGCGGATCGCGCGGTATCCCAGGTCGATGTACTTGCCGACCGCGTCGACCGTCTCTTCGAGATCGCGACCATTGGCGTGGCCATAGACCAGCACCCGGTCGCGGCTGCGCCCGCCGAGCAGCTGGTAGAGCGGTTGGCCGCAGATCTTGCCCTTGATGTCCCAAAGCGCGGTGTCGACCGCGGCGAT
>Ga0079223_10003108_pt1 | contig 10449 bp, 8 predicted proteins | sample Stecom2011_FD_75072 | JGI IMG/M metagenome (GOLD analysis project Ga0079223, IMG submission 75072) | Agricultural soil microbial communities from Utah to study Nitrogen management - Steer compost 2011 | ecosystem: Environmental > Terrestrial > Soil > Agricultural land | place: USA: Utah...
GCGTCTCTACATCGAGCACATGAAGCTGCAGGCAGAGCAACGATGAAGCTCAGATCTCTCGCGGTCAATCAGTTCAAGAAATACACCAAGCCTACCCGGCTCGAGGGTATCGGCGATGGCCTAAATGTCGTTGTAGGACCCAACGAGATGGGCAAGTCGACACTTCTCGATGCGCTCCGGGCTGTCCTCTTCGAGAAGTACAGTTCGAAGGCCCAGCCCATCCTGGCTCTCCAGAACGATCGCAACCTGGCCGGCCCGGTGGTGGAACTGACCTTTGAATTGGAGGACGGTCTCTACTGCATCACGAAGCGCTTTATAAAGAAGCCCTATGCGCGACTTGCATGTCCCGATGGCCGACTGCTCGAAGGTGATGCGGCGGAATTCACCTTGCGCGAACTGTTGGGCTTCGAAGAGCCGGGGAAGACCGGCGCCAAGGCCGAGTCCATCGGAATGTGGAATGTCCTCTGGGTGCAGCAGGGTCATTCCTTCGGTGCGCTCGAGCTGCCTGAGAGTGCGCGCTCCAGCCTTCATACCGCTCTGGAGACGGAGGTAGGAACGGTTCTCGGCGGACGCCGCGGGCGGGCTCTGCCCCAGATCATCGCGCGGCAGCTCTCGGAGCTCGTTACCACTAGCGGCCGGCCGCGCGGGTTCTTCAAGGGGCTCGCAGACCAGGTCGCGTCGGTAACGGTGGAACTGGAGGAGTTGAAGACTCGCCGCCAGGACCTCTCGCAAACGTTGGAGGAACTGGAGGCTGCGCAGGAGAGACTTGACCGGATCGAAACGCGGGAGCGCGATGCTACTGATCAGAAGGAAGTTGATGAGGCGCGACGGCGCCACCGCGAACTCGCAGCCCTAGAGACCCGCATCCAGGCAGCGCAGTCGGAGCTCGAACTACGCGGCCGGGATCTCGATCAGCTGCTGAAAGCGCAAAACGAGCGCCATCAGTTGCTTCAGCAGATCAAACAGCTGGCAAAGAGTGCCGAAGCAGCCTGCGCGACCCTGGCGTCCGCAGAGCAGCAGGAGCGAGACGCACGATTGCATCTTGAGAGGCTTCGAAGCGCGGTGCTGGAGGGGGAGGCGGCGGTCACGCTTGCTGACGAGGCAGTGTCATCTCGGCGCCGCGTCATTGAGGTCATCGAACGGCAGGAGCGCATTCGCGAGCTTCAAGACAGGCAGCAGAAGGCAGAGCAGGCTGAGGGGCGTGCCCGGGAAGCACGCAAGAAGGCGGCTGCGATTCTGATCACGGATGATGTTCTGGATGCCATCGCTGCGGCCGCAAAAGCCTCGGAGACCGCCTCCACCCGCCTGGCCGCCGCGGCCACGAATATAAGCTTCGATATTTCTCCGGAGCAGCTGCTCAAGGTGAGGCTTGATGGGCGAGCTATTGAGCAGGCAACGGTGCCAGTCGTGCAACCTTCGGCCATCGAAATCTCGGACTTTGGCCGCATAGTCGTCGAGCCGGCGATCAAGGACAGTGACAAGCTCTTGGCGCAGATGAGTGATGCGAACAAAAGGTTGCGCGAGCAACTGGAGGCCGCTGGCGCCACAAGTCTCGAGGACGCTGAGCGACAATGTGCCCGCCGCCGCAAGTTCCTGCAGGAGGAAGAACTTGCTCGCCAGGAGGCGGAACTGCACGCGCCGCCAGGCGCTCAGCGGCCCGCGGGCGCCGAGGCCCTCGCAGATCACATCCATGGCCTGCTCGAGGTTCTCGACAGGGAGATCGCGGAGCTTGGGGTAGAGTGTTTGCCGGAGCGAGGTGAGGCAGAAGTCGCCTTCCATCGTGCCGTGGAGGACGCCAAAGCGACCCGCCATGCTTTGGAAAGGGCCCGCGCCGCACTCCGAGGCCCTGAGGATGCTTTTGGGCGGCTTCAGTCGGAGCTCGGCTCCGCGAGGACCCGGCATGAGAGCTTGATGGCGCAGGTGCAGAGCCTGAGCCGAGAACTGAGCGCAATTCAAGTCGATGAAAGCGACGATGCGCTTGATGCCCGTATCACCGCAGCTCGAGAAGCTGTTTCCATCCAAGAACGTACGGTCAATTCTCTGCAAGCCCAACGCGGCGGAGAAAGCTTGGAGCAGTTGCAAGCCCGGATCGACCGCTTGGAGAACGCAATTCGTGAGCGGCGAGAAAAGCGGGAAAGTCTGAGGATCACCGTTAGCGGTCTGAGCTCTCGGGTGGAAGCTTTTGAAGGTGCGGGGCTTGACGAGGCGATTCAGCTAAAGGAGCGTGAACTTGCCCTCTGCAGTGAAGAATATCAGCGCAATCAGCGTGAAGTGGAGGTTCTGACACTGCTTCTGAAGACGCTGCAGGAGGCAGAGAGCGAGGCTAAGGAGCGCTATCTTTCACCGGTGCTCAAGCGGCTTCGACCTTACTTGCACTTGCTGTTTCCCGGCTCTGAGATTGCCATCGATCAAGATTTGCAGATTACCGGAGTAATCCGTGAGGCTGGCCATGAAGAGTCATTTCAGCACCTGAGCATGGGAACACAGGAGCAGATCGCCATCCTTGTCCGGTTGGCCTTTGCGGAGATGCTGGTCGAACAGGGGCATCCAGCGACCGTCATCTTGGACGATGCTCTTGTCTTCTCCGACGACGATCGCATGAGCCGGATGTTCGACATCCTGACGCTCGCCGCTCGAAATGTTCAGGTCCTTGTCCTCACCTGCCGAGAGCAGCTGTTCGAGACACTGGGAGGGCGGCAGCTGTCTCTCGAGGCGGGGAGCAGCGAAGAGCTTCTGTCTGCGTAGCGCCGGGTAGTCCGCTGTACGCCCCAAGCCGATTTCACCTAGCGCCCGTAATACTCACGGTACCACTCGACGAAGCGCTCCATGCCGTCGCGGATATCGGTCTGGGGCTGGTAGCCGGTGAGGCGCTGTAGGAGTGTGCAGTCTGCCCAGGTGGCCGGGATGTCGCCGGGCTGCATGTCCATGTAGTTGCGGATCGCCTGCTTGCCGGTCGCGCGTTCGATTGCCTCGATAAAGTCTTCCAGGCGCACCTTGCTGGAATTGCCGATGTTGACGATGCGGTAGGGTGCCACCGGGGAAAGGCTGTCCCCTTCGACCGCGGTCTCCGGACCGCCGGGGACGGCGTCCATCAGCAAGCGGATTCCACGCACCAGGTCGCCCACATAGGTGAAGTCGCGCCACATCTTGCCGTGGTTGTAGACGTCAATGGGCCGCCCCTCGAGGATGCCGCGGGTGAACCTGAAAGGAGCCATGTCGGGCCGCCCCCAAGGGCCATAGACGGTGAAGAAGCGGAAGAGGGTAATCGGCAGCTGGTTGATGTGCGCCCAGGCATGCCCCATCTCCTCGTTCGCCTTCTTGGTCGCGGCGTAGAAGGAGAGTGGCGTGTCGGCTTTGTGAACCTCTGCATAGGGGAGCTCTGTGTTGGCCCCATAGACGGAGCTGGTGGAGGCCAGCAGCAGGTGGCGCACCGCGGCCTCCATGACGTTGAAGGTGCCCACGATGTTTGCGCCGACATAGGCGCGGGGATTCTCGATCGAGTAGCGCACCCCTGCTTGCGCCGCAAGATGCACGACCACCTCTGGAACGAAGTCGTCCACTGCCTCTGCCAGACGCTGTTCTTCCTCGAGCAGCGCCTCGGTTGCGGAGAAATCCGCGTGCTGGCGCAACAGGCGGTGACGCTCGCGCTTCAGCTCCACGTCGTAGTAGTCGGTCAGGCCATCGTAGCCGTGGACCCGGTAGCCCTCCTGAAGCAAGAGTTCGCAGAGGTGAAAGCCGATGAAGCCCGCGGATCCGGTGACAAGAACCCGCATCAGCGTCCAACACCTTCATAGGCGAGAAAGCCCGCGTCCAGCACGTCCTTGCGATTGTAGATGTTGCGCAGATCCGCCATCCGCGGCGTGCTCATCGCCTGCGACAGGCGCTGCAGGTCAAGGGCGCGGAACTCGTTCCACTCCGTCAGGATAAGCAGGGCGTGGGCGCCTTCAGAGGCTTCGTAGGGGTCGTCTGCCCAGCTAACACCAGGCAACAGCGCTTCCCCTTCCCGGCGCCCCTGGGGGTCGACGACGCGCACCTTGGCACCGCCGCCGATTAACGCAGGGACGATGGTCAGCGCCGGGGAATCCCGCATGTCGTCGGTCTCCGGCTTGAAGGTCACGCCCAGCACCGCGATGGTCTTGCCGTTGAAGGTGCCGTCGCAGAGGTCGAGCACCTTGTCGACCATCCGCCGCTTCACCGCGTCGTTGACGCTGATCACCGTCTCGGTGATGCGCATGGGGCAGCCGTGTTCCTGGCCGATGCGAGCCAGTGCCGAGGTATCCTTGGGGAAGCAGGAGCCGCCATAGCCCGGGCCGGCGTGCAGGAACTTGTTGCCGATGCGCCCGTCGAGCCCCATGCCCTTGGCCACGTCCTTGACGTTGGCGCCGACGCGTTCGCAAAGGGCGGCAATCTCGTTGATAAAGCTGATCTTGGTCGCCAGGAAGGCGTTGGCGGCGTACTTGATCATCTCTGCGGTTTCGAGGCCGGTGTAGACGATCGGAAAATCGCGCAGATAAAGCGGGCGGTAGATGTCGCCCATGATTTCCTTGGCGCGCTCGCTCTCCACCCCGATGACCACCCGGTCGGGCTTCATGAAGTCGTCAATGGCCGCACCTTCGCGCAGAAACTCCGGGTTCGAGGCAACATCGAAATCAGCCTGGGGGTTTGTGGCGCGGATTACCTCGGCAACCTTGCTGTTGGTGCCCACGGGCACGGTCGATTTGGTCACCACCACCGTGTAGCCGCTGAGCGAGCGGGCGATATCTTCGGCGGCGCCCATCACGTAGCTGAGGTCCGCGTGGCCGTCACCGCGGCGGCTGGGGGTGCCGACGGCGATGAAGACGGCATCCGCATCCCGAACGGCGGCGGCCGTATCGGTGGTGAACTGCAGACGGCCGGCCTTGACGTTGCGTTCCAGGATCGCATCCAGCCCCGGCTCGTAGATCGGCACCTCGCCGCGCTCCAGCTTGGCGATCTTCTCCTCGGCCTTGTCGACGCAGATGACGTCGTGGCCAAAGTCCGAGAGGCAGACGCCCGACACCAGGCCCACGTAGCCTGTTCCAATCATCGTAATCCGCATTCTTCGTCCCTTCGGGCTGGCAGCTTCAAGATGCTTCTAGGCTGCCCCAATTCCATCAATACCAGCTAGATCGAGCCTGCAAACATGGCAATCGGTGGTTACTCATCAAGGAGGGCTTGTCCCCGGTCCTGTTCTTCCTCTTGTACAAAGACTTCCCCCTCTTGCAGAGAATGCATGCGCTGCTTTCCGATCATCGGCGGTACATCCGGATCGTCCTCGCTGCGATCACGGTAAAGGGCGGCGCGAGCGAGGAGCGTTAAGGTTATCGGTGTCGTCACGACCATAAGGATTGCGATTAGGATCTCGTGCAGCACCGGTCGCGCCTGTAATACGCTGAAAAAAAGCATGGAGGCGATCAAAACGCTGCCAATCCCCAAGGTGGTACCCAGTGTGGGGGCATGCATGCGGTCGTAGAAGCGCGACAGCCTCAAGAGACCAAGGCATCCGGTAAAGGCCAAGCCCGACCCCAGCAACAGCAGCACGGCAGTTACGCCAGCTGCCCAGCCAGGCACGTTCAGCACAGGAATGCTCATTCGATTACCTCCCCGCGCATCAGGAACTTCGCAAGCGCCGCAGTGGAGACAAAGCCGAGCAGTGCGATGATCAAGGCCGCATCGAAATAGAGGTTGCTACCCGTTCTGATGCCGAAGGTGAGCAGCAGGATGGACGCATTAACGTAAAGGGTGTCGAGAGCGAGCACTCGGTCCTGAGCGCGCGGGCCCCAGAGCACGCGGTAGCTGGCGCATGCCATTGCTAGTGCCAGGAGGATCTGGGAGATCATAATGGACCAGGATAGGAAGGTGGCCATCATTCAAATATCTCCATCAAGCGCTTCTCGTAACGCTCCTTGATGATCCGGCGCCACTCGTCCTCATCGATCAGGTCGAGGACGTGCAGGAGCATCGCGTGTTCCTTGGAATCGAACTCGACCCAAAGCGTACCGGGCGTAGCGGTAATGATGCAGGCGAGGAGCGTCAGACCGTAGGGATTGCGCATATCAAGCGGGATGAGGACGAAGCCGGATCGGTACCTTTTGTTCGGCATCAGGATGATCCGTGCGACAGCGTTGTTGGACCGAACGATTTCGACCAGCACGTTGCAGGCCAGCTTGAGTGCGCTGATTGGACGTATGATCCGGGACCGGGGGATTTCAAAGCGCACCACCAGCCGGCTCACGATCAGCGCCAGTAGCGTTCCCAGCAGAATGGCGCCGGGACTTAGGCTTTCGTTCAGTAAGAGCCAGGTTAAGATCAAGGCTGCGGTGAGCAGCGGGAAAGGCAGCCAGCGCCGAAGCATTACCCGCCTCCCGCTGCCTTTGCAGGCGTTGGGAAGACGCCGCGGGCATATTCCATGGGTGAATGAAGATACTGCGCGGTAGCCTCCATGTACTGCATGGTCGGGCCGGCCATAACCGTGATGGCGATGCACAGGCCGAGCAGCAGGAAAATCGGCGCAATTTCCACCAGATTGACTTGAGGCACCGTTTCTGGTGGCGAGGCCCAGAAGGCCTCTACGCCCGCGCGGCTGGTAGCTATGACGGTGGCGATTCCGGAGACCGTCAAGGCGCCCAACAAGCCCCAGCTGGCGGGCGAGAGACTATTCTCACCGCTGAGCAGGGGAGACAGAATTGCGAATTTCCCGAGGAACCCGCTCAGGGGCGGCAACCCGGCCAGCAGCAGCGCGCACCCTGCGAAACTTAGCCCGAGAATCGCCATGGTGGCAGGGATGGCTATGCCAACCTCTTCTTCTTCGTCCAGATATTCGTCAGGCTCGCCCTCGCCGTAGGCCTCTCGGGTAACGGCCAGCACATCGGCTCCGAGCACTCGTCCGCGCTCGATCAACTCAATCAAGAGGTAAAGCGCGGCGATCGCGAGGACGGAGGTGCAGAGGTAGTAGAGGGCACCGCCGGTGACACCTACCTCGCCGGTGCTAATGGCTGCGAGCAGCGTCCCGGACGAAATGAAGATGCTGGCGCCGGCCAAGCGGGAGAGGCTTTGCGTGGCCATGATCGCGATGGAGCCGAACAGCACCGTTGCCAGCCCGCCAAAGAGCAGCCAGATGCTGCCAAACCCGCTTGATTCCATGGCATCCGCGCCAAAGACCAACAGCCATAAGCGGAGGATGGCATAGATGCCAACCTTGCTGAGCAGGGAAATGACCGCGGCACAGGGAGCGCTTGCGGCTGCATAGGTGTAGGGCAGCCAGAAGCCGAGCGGCCAGATGGCGGCCTTCACCAGAAAGGCGATGCCAAGCACCGCCAAGCCCACCTCGAGCAGCGAGCGCTGGCCAGGGGACACACTACCCATGTGGATTGCCAGGTCGGCCATGTTCAGCGTGCCGGCAATGCCATAGATAACGCTGGCTCCGATCAGAATCAGGAAGGAGGTCACGAGGTTAATGGCGATGTAGTGCAGGCCAGCCTTGACTCGCGCGATGCCGGAACCATGGAGCGCAAGGCCATAGGAGGCCGCTAGCATGACCTCGAAAAAGACGAAGAGGTTGAAGATGTCGCCGGTCAGGAAGGCGCCGTTCAACCCCATCAGTTGGAGTTGGAGTAGCGGATGAAAGTGCGTTCCCGCACGATGCCAGCGGGCAAGTGAAAAGAGCAGGGCGGCAAAGCCGAGCAGGCTGCTCAGGAAGACCATCAACGCCGCCAGTCGGTCCAGCACCAGAACGATCGCAAAGATCGCCGGCCAATCGCCAAGTCGGTACACACGCGCCGTTCCCGGGCCTTCCGCCTCAATGCTTGCGACGACAAGCAGCGCAACCGAAATGGCCACTAGCGACAGCGCGGAAAATAGCCCGAGCGCCGCCTTGAGCGGTCGCCGCTGCTCGCCGATCAGCATCATTATCAAGGCGGCGAACAGCGGAATGATTATCGGTGCAATGATCAGGTGATCGAGCCAGGTGGTCACCGCTTAGGCTCCCGACCGTTCACATGGTCGCTTCCGCTAAAGCCGCGCGCTGCCAGAAGAACGACCAGGAAGAGCGCAGTCGTCGCAAAGCCAATGACGATGGCTGTGAGCACCAACGCTTGCGGCAGGGGGTCGCTATGCTGCGCGAGGTCCCCGAAGCGCCCGGAAAGAAGGACCGGGGCGGCGCCGGTTCGCAGGCCCCCGGTCGAGAAGATGAAGAGGTTGACGGCATAGGAGAGCAAGGAAAGGCCAATAATCACCTGAAAGGTACGTGGCCGCAGGAGCAGCCAGACGCCGGCGCCCGTCAGTACGCCTATGGCAAGCGATACAATGGCTTCCACTATGCCTCTCCCTTCGCTGGTTCTGGCGTCGCAACCTTTTCCCGGGTGGGTACAGCGCGCGGAACCGCGCGATGACCACGGACCGATTGGTGGGCAAGCGCGATGAGGATAAGAACGACCGCGCCGACGACGAGCAGGAAGACCCCGATGTCAAACAGCAGGGCGCTCGCCGCTGGAACCTGCCCGATTACAGGAACGTACAGATAACTGAAATAGGACGTCAGGAAGGGATAGCCGAAGAACCAGGCGCCCAGCCCGGTGCCCGCGGCGAAGAGCAGCCCGGCACCCATCCAGCGCAGGGGCAGCACACGCAGACGCGCCTCGATCCAGCTTGTGCCGCCCATCATGTACTGAACGATGATGGCGATAGAGGCGGTCAATCCCGCCGCAAATCCGCCCCCCGGCAGATCGTGCCCGCGGAACAGCAGGAAGAGCGCGACAATAGCGATGACCGGGAACAACAAGCGCGACACCAGCCAGGGAAGCATTAGCCAGTCGGAGACGATATCACCCACGTCACGGTTCGGATGTGCGATCTCGGTAGCACGCTGGTCGAGCTGCTGTTCGGGGACTTCGATGCTGTCCAGCGCAGGACGGAAGCGACGGAGCAGCGCGAAGGCCGTCAAGGCCACTGCCGCCAGCACGGTGATCTCGCCCAAGGTGTCGAAGCCGCGGAAATCCACGAGAATGACGTTCACCACGTTGGTACCGCCACCTTCCGTGTAGGCACGGGCAAGAAAATGCTGGGCGAGGAGGTCGGGTGGCATGCGGGTCATCACCGCGAAGGCGAGACCGGCCATGCCGGCCCCGGCCGCAACGGCAATGGTGAGATCGACCGTGCGGCGGCCGACTGTGATGACGTCTTGCTGCCGGGTTTCCGCCGTCTCGAACCGCTTCGGCAGCCAACGTAATCCCAAGAGCAGCAGTACGGTGGTAACGATCTCCACGAGCAGCTGAGTGAGGGCAAGATCCGGCGCGGAAAACCAGACAAAGGTGACGCAGACGACCAGGCCGGTCACGCCCATGAGCATCAAGGCGGCCAGCCGGTGATACTTGGCTTGCCACGCGGCTCCGAGAGCACAGGCGCCGCCAACGCCCCACATCAGTGCGAGCGCCGGGTCGACAGCGGCGGGCGTAAGGTTTCCTGGACCTACCTCGCGGAGATAGACCGTCAGGGCGCCGGCCGCGACTGCTGCGCAGATAATCAGCCGAAGCTGGGGCTGCAGCCGTCGCGTTCCAAACACGTTTTCCAGGAAGCGCGCAAGACGCCAGGATACGAAGACCATCGAAACTTCGAACAGCCGGCGCCCGTCGAGCCTGGGGATGAGCGGCGGGAACTCGATTCCCGTTCTCAGACGGTTTTGCAGCAGCAGGTAGAGCACCACTCCCGCCAGGAAGGCGATTATGCTCATCAGCAAGGGCGTGGTGAAGCCATGCCAGAGCGCCAAGCTGTACTCGGGCGCATTGCTTCCAAGAATGGAATCCACCGCATGGCGAAGGAAGGGCCCCACGGTTGCGGCCGGAAGTACGCCGACCACGATGCATGCGAGTACAAGCACCTCCACGGGAAAGCGCATCCAGGAGGGCGGTTCCTTTGGGGTGCGCGGCAGATCCTTTGCTTCCGGTCCGAAAAAGGCGCCGTGGATAAAGCGCAGGGAATAGGTGACGCCGAAAGCGCTTCCCAACATTGCCGCGATAGGCAGCATTTCCAGTAGCAGCGGCGACGCTGTTTGAACTGCAAGAGCTTCTGCGAAGAACATCTCCTTGGAGAGGAAGCCGTTGAGCAGCGGGACCCCTGCCATGGCTGCGGCTGCCACCATGGCCAGGCGGGTGGTGAAGGGCATGGAGCGATGAAGGCCCGACAGCCGCCGGATATCTCTGGTGCCGGTTTCGTGGTCGATGATCCCCGCGGCCATGAAGAGAGATGCCTTGAAGGTCGCGTGGTTCATGATGTGGAAGATTGCGGCGACCATCGCGACCTCGCTGTTCATTCCCAACAGCAGAGTAATCAGACCAAGGTGGCTGATGGTCGAATAGGCAAGCAGGCCCTTCAGATCATCCTGGAAGATTGCGACATAGGCACCCAGGAGCAGCGTGATCATTCCGGCAGAACCGA
>Ga0079223_10003109_pt1 | contig 10448 bp, 10 predicted proteins | sample Stecom2011_FD_75072 | JGI IMG/M metagenome (GOLD analysis project Ga0079223, IMG submission 75072) | Agricultural soil microbial communities from Utah to study Nitrogen management - Steer compost 2011 | ecosystem: Environmental > Terrestrial > Soil > Agricultural land | place: USA: Utah...
AAAAACAAAACCCCGATGATGGGCACCGGGGTTTGTTACTAACCAATTATAAACCTAAATTATGAAAAGACAAATCTTAAATATCAAAAATTCTACTGCTCCAAATCCGCCCCTACTCCATCTCTTTTTGACACTGCAAAACTACTGAAATTTTTTCATTTTGCAAATTTTAATTGTAATCAAATTGTAAAATCGCTATTTAGAAAAGCGCCTTAGACAAAGGATTACGCATTTAGTACTAACCTATCAACAAACATGCCAAACCAAAATCAACACCAAGCTTAGTGTCTTTTTTACACATTTTAACATTTCTGACAAATACCTGACATTATGAGGCTACAGATACCCTTCCTATTTCACAGTAATTTTAATTACATTTGAACATGATTTTTAAAAAATTCAAGGATGTACAGGCTTTTGTGATTGATGTGGATGGGGTATTGACAAATGGGCAGATTTTGGTAACAGAAACCGGTCAGCAACTCCGGCAATTTGACATAAAAGATGGTTATGCGGTTAAACTGGCAGCCGATCTGGGATACCCCATGGCAGTCATTACCGGGGGAAATTGTCCAGGCGTATTAAAAAGGTTGAATGACTTAGGAATTCAAGAAGTTTTCACAGGTGTCCATGAAAAAGAGCAAGTATTAGTGGATTGGCTACATGAAAAGCAAATTGACCCGGCTTATGTATTATATATGGGGGATGATATTCCAGACTTACCCTGCCTGAAGCACGTCGGACTTCCGACCTGTCCAAATAACGCCTCTGAGGAGGTAAAACAGGTCTGTAGATACATATCCCCACGTGCGGGTGGACAGGGTGCCGTTCGGGACGTTATCGAAAAAGTTCTTAAACTACAGGACAAATGGCCAAATTAATTTTAGCGAGCCAATCTCCTCGGAGACAAGAATTATTAAAAGAGATGGGGCTAGATTTTCAAGTCCTCACCATAAAAGTAGACGAAAGCTTTCCGCCCGAGCTGACTCCTTCCGAGGCGGTTCAATACATAGCACGAAAAAAAGCAGAAGCGCTGACAGATTACGCTGATCAGGACTTGGTTCTCACGGCAGATACCATTGTCGTCCTGGATGGCCGGATTTTAGGCAAGCCCAAGGACGAAAAGGATGCCTTGGAGATGTTATCAAGCTTGTCAGGCCGCTGGCATGAAGTGATGACGGCTTGCTGCTTACTGTATCGCGGAAAATTCAGCACGATTCTTGAGGTCACGCGCGTGTGTTTCCGAGAATTGAGCCGAAAAGAACTGGAGCATTATATACAGGAATACCAACCTTTCGATAAAGCCGGAGCTTATGGCATTCAGGAATGGATTGGAATAGTAGGCGTCACCGAGATTCAGGGTTCCTATCACAATGTGGTGGGATTGCCGACTACGAGGCTCTACGAAGCACTGAAAGAACTAGGACCAAAAGGAACAAGGACAAAGGACTGAAACATCCTTGATCCTTGCTCATTGATCATTGATCCTTGCTCATTAATCATTGATCCTTGCTCATTGATCATTGATCCTTGCTCATTGATCCTTGATCATTGATCATTGATCCAAAACTATAGAGGATGAGAAGTAAGTTTATATTTTTTTTATTGATGGCCCTGATCGTGTCGGGATGTGGATTGAATCGGGAAACCCGGGCCCTGCGTGCTCTGAAGCACTGTGAATTTCAATTGGTGGCATTGGATCAATTGACGTTGGCTGGGGTGGACATCTCTCGTCTGCTGGAACAGGATCGGCAGCTGGAAATGAGTAGCTTACCGGCGCTGGCTTTTGCGTACCTGAATCAAGATCTACCCATGGATGCTACTTTACAGGTCCAGATTCACAATCCCACTAACAAACTCGCCGGCATTGGGGAATTTGAATACATCATACTAATGGATGATCTGGAGCTGCTGGACGGCACTTCGGACATAGCCATCAGCGTACCTTCTGAGTCGACGATCACCACACCCATCCACTTGCGCGCGAATGTCTATAAACTCTTGAGCCAGGGGGACAATTTACAACGGGTCATCCGATTTTTAAATACAGGAACCTCATCCGGGCAGCTCCAAGACGAGTCATTGAACCTGACTTTTAAAATCAAACCCACCCTCACATTAGCCAAGCAGCCCATCCAATATCCCGGTTACATTACGGTTCAGAAGTCACTGGATAGGCAGGCGGTGCTGGAACTGCTGCGGTAACACGATATCTTAGGGCTCGGCGGGGGAATATTTCACCACCGCATGATTATAAGGCTCCAAGGTATTGAGGTATTCATAAATCGCTCCCAAATCTTGTTCCGTCATACCACTGTACATATACCAGGGCATCAGCGTTTGAAATTCGCCGGGACGAACCTGGGACAAAACATAAGCGGAATCTGCATACATCTTAAAGCGTTCCACAAAACTTTCCTTGGTATAGGAGCCGATTCCGGTTTCATGCGGCGTGAGATTAGATGAGCGCACCACACTCCCGTCGGGGAATTGAAATTCACGTCCACCTCCACCCGCTGGCCCCACGGGCTTATTATTTTGAAAATTCGTATGACAATCAAAGCAAGATGCAGCCGTAACCATGTACTTTCCATAATCTACTACCTGATTCGTGTCTGGCCGAGCGCCGGGTTCCGCAGGCTGAGGTATTGTGCGCATAATTAGATTAAAAGGAAAATCTGCTTTAGACTCGGGGTGATTCGTTTCGACCGGATCCAAAGTCCGCAAATACGCGATTACTGCCCTGATATCCGCTGGGTCCAGTTTGCCAAAACTATGATAAGGCATCACCGGAAAGATCGGATCACCATTTTTCTTCACGCCTGTTGTTATCAATCGGTACAGTTCTCCATCGGACCAATCCCCGACTCCAAAGGGCGTAATATTACTCGATACGAATTGACCCGGGAACCCCATGGAGTGATCAAAAACATCTCCCCCTACAAATTCAGTTCCAGGGGATGGGGGACCTGAAAAAAGCGAAAAGTCCCGGGATGAATGGCAATCGGCACACATCATCACATGATAAGCCAGGTATTCGCCACGTGCGACCTTCTCAGGCGTAAATTGAACTTCGATTTCTTCGGGCTGACCGACATTGGGCAGTGCCGTGAAAAGGTAGGTGGTCAATAGGATCACCAAGACCAAAGCAGCAGCAAACACAATAGATAAAATTCTAACACTTCTTTTCATAGTATTTGGTTTATATGAAAACAAAATTGGACTAAAAGAAAGGAATGCACATCACCCATATGGGTGATTTTTGAGGAGAAATGAAGTGTACCTTGTTAATATTGCATCAGTTTACTGACCAGTTCGGCCCGACTAGAGGAATTGGTCTTCATAAAAATATTTTTTAAATGTGTTTTAACGGTGTTGGGTGACACAAATAAAGTATTGGCGATCTGTTGATTAGAAAGTCCATCGCAAAGTAGTAGTAAAATCTCCATTTCCCTTGGGGACAATGCTTGATCCAGACTTTGGTTCAGAAGCATCACCCGGCCATGATTATCAAATCGGGGATTGGGGTGATAATAATTATGAAGAGCGACCGCTAAGCTTGCTTTGAGCTGCGATTTATTGAAGGGCTTCACCAAAAATTGGTCAGGAAAAACATGCCTCACGTTGGAAAGCGTTAGGGAATCACAGTAACCCGTCAAAAACACGATCGGCATCTGATGGTTTTCTCGAATCCAGACCGCTAAATCAATTCCATCCTCTGCTTGGTCCAAATGTATGTCCAGCAGTGCAATATGGACTTCTTCATCCTGAATAAACGCTTTGGCCATCTCCACGTCATAAGCCGGACCAATGGGATGAAGGCCGAGCTCTTTCAAGCACTCGACTAGGTCATATGCGATCAACGCATCATCTTCTACCACGAGAATATGCTTTCGATTGAGCGCCTTCATCATTTTTGATTATAATCGGAATACTAAATTCGGCGTGAGTACCGCTAGGCTGATCGATGTAATTAAACTTCGCGTTAAAACGCTGACTAAATATTTGAATCAGCTCTTTTCCAGTTCCCATTTCTTCGACCTCTTGCTGGATTTGACCCTGCCCATTGTCCCGCACTGCGATGGTAATGTGGGACGTCTCCTGAGTCACCAGGAGGTCAATCCGACCGGCGCGATTTGGAAAAGCATGTTTGATCGCATTGGTGATCATTTCATTTATGACCAATCCGATTGGAATGGCTTGATCGATATCTAAAGAAAACGCATCGCAATGATAATTCAGCTCTATTTCCCGGTCGACCAATAAAAATGCTTCTTTAAAATACGCACAAAGGCGCTCGATATACGATTCGAAAGAGATATTTCGAAGATCTTTGCATTGATAGAGTTGCTGGTGAAGCAAACTGATCGCTCCCACGCTGTCTCTACTGGATTGCAATGCTTTTCGAGCTTTTTGATCGCGCGTGTTTCGACTATGTAGACTGAGGATGCTGTTTAATAATTGGAGGTTATTTTTAGTCCGGTGATGCATTTCGGCTAATAACAAATCATTTTCAGCCAAGGCAGCTTCCCTTTCCTTTATTTCCAGGGACAATTGTTTTTTCTGCTTCCAAATCTTTCGAAGAAATAACACGCTGGTCACCAAACCAAGTACAAGTAGAAAACCTAGGGACAAATACCAGATTCGCTGCGTAGCTTTCTTTTCCAATTCAAGGCGTTGCAGGTCGATGAGGTTTTCCTTCTCTATCAAGTCAAATCGGGCTTGCATGTCTTCCATGGCCCATTGACTACTTTCATGATGTAAACTATCCGTCAGTAGCTGATGTGCTTTCCAGCTTTCGTTGGAAAGCGCAAGATCACCTGCATGCTCCGCCGTGATCGCACGCAATTTCAAGATGCTTTTCAATAATTCTTTTCTTCCCGAGAGAAGCACCTGATCATATGCTGCTTCAATTCGATGGAGGCCCTGCGAAATTTTGCCATGAAATGCTTCTATACTGCCCAGGTACGCGCTGGCCGCTATCCACTCGGGCGTGGAAGGCTCTGCCAACTGGATTCCTGCCTCCAAATACGGACGACTTTCTGCCAGATCGCCCAAATGATAGTGGGCCACCCCCAATCCAATCGCCAAATTAGGAAGCTGTTTGAGTTCACCTGAATAGTCCTCCGCTAAGGATTCAGCCTGCAAAAAAGACTCCATACTTTCCGGATAACGCGATAAGAAGGAATAAGCCAATCCTTTATTATAAAGCCCAGTGATAATGCCTGCTGTATCACCTTCGATTTCTTTTATAAGGATCGATTTATCATACAATTCCAGTGCTTCTTTATACCTTCGTTGCTGTCGATAAATGATTGCTAAATTGTTGAGCGCATACGATTTGCCTTCCAAATAGCCCAAGGAATCGGCCAAGTCATATCCTTTGTGATAAAAATGAACGGCGTCATAGAAATCACCTGAAAAATAATGGAATACCCCGATCGCATTCAATAATTTGGCTTGGCTTAGGGTTTCTCCCGAATCTTCCGCCATTTGCAGCGCAATCTGGTAAGTAAAGAATGCTGAATCTAAGTGGTGCTTAGATTCCAGTGCCAGTGCTTTTTGATATAAACACCAGATCTCTCCGTCCTTAAATTCGATTTGTTGAGCGAGCTCCGCTCCACGTTGGGCAAAATAAATCGCCGAATCTGGATTTACCGATTGGTAATAGTAGGCCAGATCACGAAACTGCCACACCCTCAAGGTGTCTGGAGCAGTTTCTGATAATTCATGACGCAAGCGGTTGATATCCTCCGTTGCAAATGCAAAAGTAGCATTCAGGGTATATATCAACAAGTAAACTGACCGTTTCAATTTCTTAGGTTTTTAAATAACCCAAGCCTGCCGGATTCAGCGATTACCGCTTCGTATTTCCGCTCGAACCGCCGCTGGTGCCACTTCCCGGTTTGGCTATGGATCCACGCATTTCTGTGTCTGCTTGAATATTTTGGAACTTATAATAATCCATCACACCCAAATTCCCGCTTTTGAACGCTTCAGCCATTGCTAAAGGCACTTGAGATTCCGCCTCGATCACTTTCGCTCGAGCCTCTTGGGCTTTCGCGCGCATTTCTTGCTCATTAGCTACCGCCATCGCGCGACGTTCTTCCGCACGGGCATTCGCTACTTTCAGATCCGCCTCGGCTTGATCAGTTTGTAGCTTGGCACCTATATTTTCTCCAATATCCATATCTGAAATATCAATGGAAAGAATCTCGAACGCAGTACCACTATCCAAACCTTTGGCCAGAACCGATTTGAAAATTCGGTCGGGTTTCTCCAATACTTCTTTATGATTTTCCGAAGATCCAATCGTAGAAACAATACCTTCCCCCACACGAGCTAAAATGGTTTCTTCTCCAGCTCCCCCGACCAACTGGTGAATATTCGCGCGTACCGTCACACGCGCTTTCGCAATGAGCTGGATACCGTCTTTCGCTACCGCGGCGACAGGCGGTGTATTAATCACCCGGGGATTCACGGATAATTGTACCGCATCAAAAACATCCCGACCAGCCAGATCGATCGCGGTCGCTAATTTAAAATCAAGCGGAATATTCGCCTTGTCAGCCGAAATCAATGCCTTTATGACATTGTTCACATTCCCACCAGCTAAGTAATGGGTTTCTATATCGTTGGATGTTATGTTCAGGCCAGCCTTGGAAGAAGTGATCATCGCATTGGTCACCAAACCGGGCGACACCTTTCTGAGGCGCATCAGCACTAGGTTCAATAAATTAATCCGGACACCCGATAATTGGGCCGTAAACCACAGATTAACTGGCAAAATGTAAAGAAGAATAAAGAGGGCGACAATCCCCCCAACAATAATAAGAATAGGTGTAAGTGATGGCTCCATAGCTCATTTTTAAAGTGAACTATAAAGATAAGAAATTAAATCGAAATTTCAGGAAAATTTCAAAAAGTCTACGTACTCAAACTCCAACGTAATAAGCTCGCACCCCAGGAAAATCCTGCACCGAAGGCAGTGAGCATCATCAGGTCACCCTTTTTCAATTTATCTCTGTGCTCCCATATGCAAAGCGGAATGGTCGCAGCAATGGTGTTTCCGTAATAGGCAATATTGACCAGCGTCTTCATTGGATCGATTTTCAATTCATTCCCCACTGCATCGATAATGCGTTGATTAGCTTGATGTGGAACCAACCAATCCACGTCTTTGATCTTGAATGCGTGCTTCTTCAAAATATCCCTACAGGCCTCGCTCATGGATCGGATCGCTTCCTTAAAAACGACCTTACCGTTTTGCTTGATATGCCTTTTATTACTGTGCAATAATTCTTCCGTGAATGGGAACAAGGATCCACCACCCTCAATATTCAAAAACGCTGTTCCTTTGCCATTCCCCAAAAGCAAACTATCGATGATTCCTTCTTCTTCAGAAGGCTCCAACCACACCACGCCGGCACCATCTCCGAAAAGAATATTGGTGCTTCGGTCGTTAATATCCACATAGGAACTGATCTTATCGGCACCGATGACCAATACATTTTTATGTCGGCCACTTTCAATGAAGGCCGCACCAATATCTAATACATGTAGAAAACCAGAGCATGCTGCGTTCACATCAAAGGCCGTTACCTGCTCCAATTGCAGTTTTTCAGCTAAAATATTAGCCGTGGAGGGCATCATCATATCCGGAGTCGAAGTCGCGACCAATAAGGCATCCACCGACTGAATGTCTTTGGGATAATGCCGCAACATATCCTCTACAGCCTTGACAATCATGTCCGATGTACCTAAACCATCTTCCAAAATCCGTCGTTCACGTATACCGGTACGTTGAACGATCCATTCGTCTGAAGTTTCTGTGATTTTTTCCAAATCAGCATTGGTACGTCTATGATCTGGTAAGTATCCACCAATGGCGGTAATGTTTGCGTAGCGCTTCTTTATTCCTTCGATTCCCATATATAACAACGACACTTCTCGTATCGCAATCCGATTCACTTATAAAATTTGTGCGCAAAAGTACGCAAAAAAGGGAAGATCAGGGCATGATATACGGAATATTACAATCCGAACACATGAAACCTAAACTTCCCTTCTAAAACAGCCCAGCAGGGCCATTCGTTCAAATCAGCTTATTGACTGTTCTTTACAATTGCATCCATATCCAATCCCAAGGCATCTGCGACGCCCTGTCCATATGCTGGATCAGCTCGGTAGCAATTCAATGCATGACGCTCTTGGATAAACTTCTCAGCTCCTCCTACTTCTGCAGCGGTATTCGAAAAGAGTACCTGTTGCTTCTCAGGAGTCATTAAGCGGAATAAATTACCGGGTTGTGTATAATAATCCTCATCCACGCGGTGATCGTAATGTCCGCCCAAACCACCATCTCCCAATGGTGTATTGATAGGTTCTGCATGCTCCTTGGATTCTGTCCATTGGCTGTAGCTATTGGGTTCGTAATGGATCGTCGATCCTTCGTTTCCATCTACACGCATCGCACCGTCTCTGTGGTAATTGTTAAACGGACATCTGGGCTGGTTCACCGGGATCTGATAATGGTTCACTCCCAAACGATAACGCTGTGCATCCCCGTAAGAGAACAGACGTCCCTGCAACATCCGGTCTGGTGAATAACCCATACCCGGAACGACGTTCGCCGGGTTAAAGGCTGCCTGCTCCACATCTGCAAAGTAGTTTTCCGGGTTACGGTTCAATTCCATCTCCCCTACTTCGATCAATGGATAATCTCCTTTAGGCCAAACCTTCGTGAGATCAAATGGATCAAAACGATAGTTCCAAGCTTCTTCTTCCGGCATGATCTGCACCATCAATTTCCATTTCGGGAAATCACCTTTTTCTATGGCTTCGAACAAATCGCGCTGATGACTTTCACGATCTCTTCCAATCAACGCTGCAGCTTCTTCATTTGTCAGGTTTTCGATTCCCTGTTGGCAGCGCCAGTGGTACTTCACCCAAAAACGTTCGTTATTGGCATTGATCAAGCTGTACGTATGACTTCCAAACCCGTGCATATGACGATAGGATTTTGGAATACCACGGTCGCTCATCACGATGGTCACCTGGTGCAAAGATTCAGGCAGTAAAGTCCAGAAATCCCAGTTATGATTCGCACTGCGTAAGTTCGTTTTCGGATCACGTTTTACCGCTTTGTTTAAATCAGGAAATTTGTACGGGTCTTTGAAGAAAAACACAGGCGTATTATTCCCTACCAAATCCCAGTTACCTTCCTCGGTATATAATTTAACAGCGAAACCACGGATATCACGTTCTGCATCTGCTGCTCCACGCTCTCCGGCTACCGTTGAAAAACGCACAAAAAGATCTGTTTTCTTTCCGATTTCTGAAAAAAGTTTAGCCTTGGTGTATTTGGTGATATCGTTTGTGACGGTAAATGTGCCAAACGCTCCAGAACCTTTGGCATGCATTCTTCTTTCAGGAATTACTTCACGATCAAAGTGAGCCAGTTTTTCCAGGAACCAAAAATCTTCCAATAGCATGGGTCCACGGTAACCAGCAGTTTTAACGTTCTGGTTCTCCGCAATCGGACGACCAGAAACCGATGTCAGTTTTTTCTTTTCCATTGGATAAAATGTTCTTTTTTATATATGTACACTTAATTATTTGCACGAAGTTGATTTCATTTCAGGCTACGAGAAGCCTTCAGAATTGAATCAAAGATACAAGTATTTCTTCATTATTGGACAAATAATCTTATCTTTACTCCATATGAAAAGGCGATTATCACGTAAGATGATGTTTTTCGTTTTAGTGGCGGCCTATTTGGCCCTACTGGCGCATGCTTTTGTGCCTCACCATCATCACGGAGAACATACGGCCTTTTTAAACCACAAAGCCTGCCCACACGAGCATCATGAGCATCCACCCGCTTCGACCACCCCTGATACGGAACATGGCGGTGAATGCGAAACGCTTAAAAACGTTTATTTACCCGATAACCAGCAAAAAGGAAGTTTACAAGTGGATCCAGGAGGATTAGATATACATCCTTTTATCGGATCAGACGCGCCATTTTCTTTGGAGCAATGGACTGATCAGGAAAGCCTTGTATTCAAAGATATCCCCATAAACTACTATAATCTCTATGTAGAACCTGATCGCATGCGCGGTCCTCCGGCAAAGGCCTAAACATCCATAGGTTTTTTCGATTTTTTAGATTTTACAAGTACTGATTATTAAATCACCAACATGAAAACTTTCTTTGGGGGAGTGCTAATCTACTCCTGTTTTTTGATTTCCTGTCAATCCGGAGATCAGGATCAAGCCACGCATTCGCATGACCATCACGAGCACCATGATCACGAGCATGATCACCATGATCACGAGCACCACGACCATGACCATGACCATAACCATGATGACCACGATCATGATCACGATCATGACCACCACGACCATGACCACAACCATGATGACCATAACCATGATGACCA